>VFQO010002592.1_pt1 | contig 10693 bp, 8 predicted proteins | sample 3512331 | NCBI WGS metagenome assembly VFQO01 (sample SAMN10412371, study PRJNA504923) | tailings metagenome | isolation source: Replicate 3 from Balatoc abandoned mine | place: Philippines: Itogon, Benguet | collected 2017-08-28 | reverse complement strand
TCTCGCGGCTGCTGGGACGCAATGCCGCCTACATCCAGCAATTCATCAAGCGCGGGTCGCCGCGCAAACTCGACGATGCCGACAGGCGCCTGCTTGCCCGGTTCTTCGGGGTCGATGAGCAGGTCCTGGGCGGTCCGCCGCCAACAATGCGTGATGGTCTCGTCGAAGTCCCGATGCTGAATGTCGATGCTTCGGCAGGCTTTGGCGCGGTCGCTGAGAGCGAGAGCGCGCACACGCGGTTTGGCTTTGATGAGCGTTGGCTGGCGCGGCTGACCCGGGCGAAGGGGACTAGTCTCTCGATCATCAATGTGGCCGGCGACTCCATGGAACCCACCCTCAGCAGCGGTGACGAAGTGCTGGTCGATGCATCGGACCAAAGCTCGCGGCTGCGCGACGGCATCTATGTGCTGCGCGCCGACGATGCTCTGGTGGTCAAACGCGTGACCCTGAAGCCGGGGGGGCGCAAGATTACCATCAGTAGCGATAACCCCGCCTATCCGAGCTGGGACGATGTCGACCGTTCGGACATCCAGATTGTCGGGCGGGTCATCTGGTTCGGCCGAGCGCTCTAGCAGCGACCGGCTCAGAGCCCAGCAAAGCGGGCGCGGTGCCGCGCGACAAAGTCGGGATGCGGATGGTCGCGGTGATCAGTGGGCAATCTGATCTTCTGGCCTGACGGCGGGAAGAGCTGCAGCAGCTCGGAGGGCACCTTGTTGTGCGACACCAGAAGGCAGAGGTTCTCATCGAAGCTGATCAGATGGCGATCAAACAGCCAATGGGCGGTCGCTGACAGCCCGACACCATTGGGAACGACGTCAGGCCCGCCATCGGCGACCGACCAGATATGCGCGGCCTGGGCCTCCGCCTTGCCGCCACCATTGATGATCCGAAGCCCCGTCACCGCGCAGGTGCTGTCATAGGCATCGAGCACGCGATTGCGGAAGCTCGCCGCGCGGATCTTCTTGTTGACCAAGATCTGTTCGATCCGGCGCTCTCCGGGCGGATGCTCTAGCAAATTGGCCGTCACATCATCGATGTGGCGTTCATCGAGCTCAAGACGGATGCGATTGTCGGGATCGAGGGTCTCGGCGAGACCCTGATTGACGATCGCGACGAAGTCCTCGTTGTCGATGGTTCTGACCGATTGTCCACGGAGCGTTCGACCTGCGTCCTTGGGGCTTGCCATCTCCCGCAGTAGTCGCTCGGCAAAGCGCCCGTCCTTGTCGCGATAAGGGACTATATCATCGAATGGCAAATAGTCCCGAACTCGGGCGTAGTAGTGGGTTGGGTTAGCGTTGTCCTGATCGATCCGCTCGACAAACGCAGTCGCGATATAGGCCTTTCTTCCACCAGCATCTCGGGTCTCGCGATAGAGGATCCAATCGCCTTCAACCTCTCTTGCGGTCGAGTGGTATTTCGAGGGAAAATGGTAGCGTTCGGTGATGAGGTCGTCGTAGCGCGAATTGCCGCTGATCTCGAAAACGCCCTTCACCGCCAGTGCTCCCCGTCGCTCGTGCGCAACCATTGTGCCTCCTAGGACTGTGCGCGTCCAGGCTGCGGGTGCCTAAATCCCGATTTCGAAAGGCTTTACCCGCTCCTTGCTCAGCTCGGGCTTGTCGCTCGGACCTGTCTCTCCCGCGATCCCGTCCTTGCCTTTGGCAGTGCTCTGCGCCGCAGCCGTCTTGAGCCGCTCGGTAACCTCGAGCGCGGATGCCTTCTCGCCAGTGTTTGCGTTGATCGCGCGGCTGAGCTTCTCGGTATTGTCTGCCACAAGGGTCAGCCCATCGCGCAGGCGGGTCACGGTCACCAGGAAGGTCTGCTGGTTCGCCAGATTGCGCTCGCGGCTGTCCATCACCGCGATGCCGCGATCCGATGTCAGCCCCTGCGCCATGTGGGCGTTGAGCGCATAGGCGAGATCGAGACGCTTCAACATGGGATCATCGCGGGGAAGGCTCAGCGCGTCACCTGAGGAGGTCTGCAGCGTGACGCCTTTCTCGTCGATTGCCACCACGCTGGCCTGGTCTGCGTTGAAGAGGCCGCGCTTGTGGTCATTGGCGGTCCAGCGGATCCGATCACCTGCAAAGATCCGCAATGCCTGACGCTCGAACAGCGAAAGGCGATCATTGTCGCCACCTGGCCGCAGGCGGGCCGGGCTGAAGCGGCGCTGTCGTCCATTGCTGTCTGTGAGCGTCAGCTGCTTGCGGTCATGGTCGAGGCCCACGACCGTGTAGTCTCCTGCCGAAAGCTTTTGCGCCCGGTCTGCTGAGCGTAGGCTCAAGACCATGCCTTGCCTGTAGGTCCCGAGATAACGCAGCTCTTCACGGGTGGCATTGACCCGGGAGAGGACCTGCAGATCGGCAGAGCCCGGGCCAAGCTCGCCATTGGCTTGGCGACCCTGCTGAACGGCAGCGTTGACCGCGGACCGTAGCGCCCGCCCCGAGGCATAGATCGCGGTGCGCGCGCGCTCCTCACGGCCCAAAGCAAGCCATTGCTCGGCCGCGACGATCGCCCCGTCGCCGGTGGTTTCGATGGTGTTTGGTGCAAGCGCCTTGAGAGCCTCGTCGACGCGTCCCGCCTGTGCTGCGGCCTGCGCGTGCCGCAGTTCCGGGTCGCGGCCGCGCAGATTGACCTCCATCGTGGCGCGGGCAATCCCGGCGCTCTGGACCAGATCGAACGGCTTGCCAGCATCGACTGCGCCCAACTGCTTGCGGTCGCCGATGAGGACCACGCGCTGAACCTCAGCCAAATTGGCGAGGCGCACCAGCTTGGCCTTGTCGGCATTCGAGACCATCGAGGCCTCGTCGACAATGAAGACGTGGTTTCCGAGCGCCATGCGCGCTTCGGCGACAAGCGCGGCATTGCTGGGCTCTTGAAGCAGCTTGCCCCATTGCCCCAGGAAACGGGCGAGGGTCATCGACTCAATGCCGGTGTCGCGCTCGAGCATTTGGACGAGCGTGTTCTGGACCGCGAGGCCGAGAACTTCTTTTCCTTCTTCGCGCAGGAGCTGCGCGACTGGCTTCATCACGCTGCTCTTGCCTGCCCCCGCCACGCCCTGGACTGCGACGATGCGATCGTTTGAAGCGAGCACCAGTGCAGCGGCATCCTCCTGACCGGAGTTGAGCGCGATCCCGTGGTTGAAGGCAGCGACTGCCTGGACCTTTGCGCGTGCTTCGTCGCCCTCAAGAATAGGTGACGCCGCACCGCGCCCCTCCTCGACACCGGCGAGGATGGCGGTCTCAAGGACAAGGGCATCCTTGCTGGCAAGCCAGCCACGGTGCTCCCCCTTGCCCTTCACGAGCGCGCCACTGGCAACAAGCGCGTTTACGCGGCCTTCGATATGGTCGATGGTGGTGGGGAGACCGAAGTCGAGCGCGGCCTTGAGCAAGCCTTCGCGCGGAAAGGCCGCCTCGCGCTGTGAGAGGTGACGCACCGCCGATGCAACCGCCTGCGCCGCGGCGATCGTCGGCGCATCCTGTTTGAGCACGCTTGGAGGAATCAAGGGGTCGGCGGGATCGCCCTTGATACGCTGCGCAAAATCTCTGAGCTTGGCCAAGCCGCGCTGCCAAAGTGTCTCGCCTCGCGGGTTTGCAAGACCCTGAAGCTCGGCGCGCGTGTGGGAGGTTTGGATGAGCTCGGCAAGGTTAAGGCTGACCGCCAGCGCGCGCTCTTGCCAGGCTCCGACAAGGCTCATGCGATCGGCGACCTGGACCTTCCCTTTGCGCGTATCGAGCACGGCGATATCGCGCGCCTTGGGGGAGTTTTCGCCGCGCTCAGCGACGGCATCGAGCACCTCTTCCCGCCGGGTCGAAAAGGCCATGATCTGCTCGCGTGAGATGCCCGCGGCTTCGAAGTTCCCATGCTTGCCGAGCGGCCCGGCTTGGTAGCCCATCTTTTCGATGGCGATGCGGAAGTGCGCCATCGTCATGGCATTGAGGAGCGTGTTCAAGCTCCAAAGCTTGTCGTTGCGCAACGCCCGCCATTTGCCATCGCTGCCCAAGGTCACGTTGACGATCACGGCATGAAAGTGGAGATTGGGCTCCTGGTTGCGATTGGTGTCATGCTGGAAGAGACCGATGGTCAGGTTATCGGTCTGGGTCCTGCCGTACCCTGACTTGGTCTCCATCCGGGTTTGCGCAGCGTTCTTTTCTGCCCAACGCAGCGTAGCGATAACGGCTTCGCGATAGGCGGCGATGATGCGCTGGTCGCCGCCGACCAGCGCCAGCAAGGACCAGCTCTTGGGCAAGGAGAAGGTGAGATCCGTGCCAGGCCTGTGCGCCTGCCCGGCGTTTCCGACTTGGATCCCGCCGGGCAGCTCGCCGCGCAGCACGGCATCGAACTGCGCGGCGCTGACTTCGCCTTTGAGTCCGAGGCGTTCTGCTCCTTTGCCGATCCATGTCCCCGAGCGATCAGCATCGGCAGAGGTGTAGTAATTGTCGGCCGCAAAATAGCTAGCAGCAGCTGACGGCGAGCGGACATTGGCAACAGAAAGCATCGGTCATCAACCTAAGGTTGCCTCCCCTGCAGCTGACAATCTTCCCCATACTTCGACCTCACATATCGGGCTCGAAATCGCCGAAGTCCTTCACAGGCGGATCGCCGACAGCACCCTCGCGCAGATCTTTCTGCGCCGGGTCTGCGCGCTCCGAGCCGCTACCCGGCTGGGCTTTGGCGAGCTGCGACCGGTCCTCCTTTGCCGTTTCGCTTTGCTCTTGTCGCGTTGAAGCGCGGCCTCGGTCGGCAATCTTTGGTGCAGCGTCCTCTCCGGTTGAGAGGGCCAAAGGGGGTAGAGACGCCGACCGGGCACCACCTTTCCTCGTCCCGGATTTTGTCTGCGTTCTATGCGCCTGCTGCGCGGCTCTCTCCTGCGCGAGACCCTCATCGCGGGACTGTTCGCCGGGCACAGTTCGGCCGTGAGGCTGATCGGTCAAATCGAGCTTCAGTTGCTTGGGATCTACCGGCTTGCCGGCACCATCATCATTCGATGCGGGATGTTGGTTTCCATCATCTGACGGCATTTCTGGCCTCCGCGGTACCGGGCCGCCGCGCTCGCGATGAATACCGTTCGCCGGCGCCTCACGCGGGATAAAGCCCTCGGCAATCCGCTCCCGGGGGCGCGGGATCAGGGTCACCGGTGCGGCTGGAAATCCATCGGGGAACTTGAGGTAAGCCGAGAGCCGCGGCAGGTTCATGAACTGGTCGGGCATGAGCAGCGGCTCGACCTGGCGTCTTGGCGTCAGGCTCACCGCATCGCGGGCATTGTTGTAGCCGTAGCTATAGCCTTCTTCCATGTCGCGGACCTGCCGGTGGCCGATGAAATCTGAGCACCAGGTCGCGGTCTCGCGGTCGGCGGTGGCGAGGATCAGTTTGGTCCGGGCGAGCGAGGACAGGGTCATTGCCATGTTATCGCCGTAGACCTCCTTGAGCTTGGCAAAGGCATGGACGCCGGTGACAATTGCGCCCCCGAAATTGCGCGCGGTCTGCAGACCATTTTCGAGCGCGGGGAGGCGGTGCAGAGCCCCAAGTTCGTCGATCAGAAACCAGATCCGAAGGTCCTGCGTGCGCTCGAGCGTCATGAGCGTGTTCATGGCTGTATCGAGCCAGAGCGTGAGCAGCTGCGAGGAAATGCTCATGTCGACATAGCGCGCTGACAAGAACAGGATCGACCCCGGTTCGCAGTCACCTTTGACCCAGTCCCGGACCGAGAAGGGCGTGCCTTTCGATGGGAGCAGCTTCAGGACCTTGGCATTGGCGTTGAACACCGCGCGGATCGATTCTGCCATGCGGGCGGCTTCCGGAGCGGTCAGCGGATCGGCGATCGTCCCGCGCATCAGGGCATGGACCTCGGACAGATCGGCGGTCATTAGCCGGTCTGCCAACGCCTGGTTGGATGCGTTGCCGTTGCGCCTCAGATGAAGGCACATCTCGACGAACAGCATGCGCGCAGCGAGCACCCAGAACTGCTCCGATCCGCCCCCGTCGTGGGGGACGAGCGCCTCGGCAGCGGCATGGAATTCTGCTTCGCTCGAGCAATCGTTGAACACGCTCCAGAGCGGGCAGCGGGCATCAACCGGGTTCAAAATGATGTCGCGCTTGGGCTCGTAGAAGGCTTCAATGAACGCTCCGGTGAGATCGAAGATTACCGCGCGCTGCCCGCGAAGCCGTGCTTCTTCGACGAGCTCAGTCAGCGCCACGGTCTTGCCGGTCCCGGTGGTCCCGATCAGCATCGTGTGGCTCTGCTCGAGCCGCCAGGGCCAGCTGACCCCGGCAAGGTGCGCCGGGGCATAATGCCCGGCTTCAGCAAGCGCCGAGGAACTGGCCAGGCGCCATTTCCATCCGAACTTCTGACCCAGTTCTTCAGCCTTCCGGGTGCGGTTGTAGCGGGTGACTTCTTCTTCGAGCGCGTCGAGCGATACGAGCATCGCGCCGCGCTCATGCTTGCGTTCCTTGGACTTGCCTCCAAACCGCTCGGCAAACCACCAGAAGACGGCAAAGGCAGGGACCAGGAGAACGCCCGAGACCAGCAAACCGTGCTGCACCGCCGTGCGAAAGGCCGTCACAGCCGCACGCATTGGCGGGAACTCGCGCACCACGGAAAAGGGAATGCCGACGAGCTCGCCGTTCAGCATTTCAAGGTTCACGAGCTTGCCCTGATCGAACTCCATGAAGGCATAGAGGCTGGCATAGAGATGCATCCACACAAGGTAGAGCTGATGGTCGCTGAGGCTCGCTCTGACTTCGAACCAGCAGGTGCCGGCAACGACGAGTGCAGTGACAATCAAGGGGCCCTTGAGGCCAGCGGCAAACATGAAGCCGAAATGGCCGAGCAATTGGCTGCCGCGTGTGAAGTTCACGAGATTATGCTTCATGGGAATCGCTCCCCATGGTCGTGCTAACGGCCAGGCCGAGCTTCTCGAGCCGGCGCCGGTAGGCTTCGTGGGCCCGCTCGCGCAGGCTGCTGTCGGGATGGCTCGCCAGCAGTGCGTCGAGTGCGACCGCAATGAAGACACTTTGGCGCGCGGGATCGAAGCCGTTGGTGCGCGTATTCATGTCATTGTCGAGCCGCCAGGCGGCGATCACGAGGTCGCGAATGAAGATGCTTACGCTCTCGCCATTATCCGCTGCGCGCTGACGCGTCCAGGTCGCCACAGAGACGGGGAGGAAGGTTTGAAGCCGATCAAGTCGGGGCATAATGCAGGTTCCACTTATCGCCGATGGAACCTGGCTCACCTTGCGGAAGGTGTGATGAGAATAAATCGTGAACAACTCGCGGTCAATGAAAACAATATATCTGCATTACAGATCTTTAGATCGATGTGAGTGGCAGACAACTCACCGCCAACCCGCATAACTCGCTGGCGGGTCATTTGTGCACAAACCTGCATTCTAAAGAGATTACAGAAGGATATTTCCCGGTTTCGCGGGGTAGGGTGTGCTCCCTGTTCCCCAATTGCGCGAGGGTGAACCGGTGCCTTGGACGGTTCATGATCGGACGATCATCACCCACTCACAGAGGGGAGCGTGAGCAAGTGGGCCGAGCGGTTTCTGAGCCGGCATAGCGGCAAGGATCGGGCACTCTCCAACAAGAGATGGCACCTGCGGAAGAGGCAGCGGCAAAGGGCGCGTGGGCAACAAGGCAAGCGGGGCATGTCGCGGCCGTAGTTGCCCGCCGCCCGACCCGCTGCCGGTCCGCACGTGCGTGCGGGGCCCAGAAACAAACACGCCGCACCCTCAGGAGCGCATCGCATCATGCGCGGGACAGAGTGCGGCCTCAGCCCCGCTCCGCTTTTCGCGGGGCACCATCACAAGGTGGAGATGCCCCGTTACGCTTGGTTCCCAAGAGCCGGCGAGCAAGAAAAAAGGGCAGGAACCGTTCCCGGTTCCCAGCCTCTTTGTGCCTTAGAACTCGTCGAGCATGGCCCCATGAACCGTGTGGACGACGCGGGCCGCCAGGTGCGCCGGCAGGGCGTTATAGTCGCCTTCGTCGAGCGCGATGTAACCGAGCTCATCATCCTCGATGACGTGCTGATCGAAGAAGCTGTGAAGGGCGCGCCGTTCGGCTGCTTCCAGGGCCTCGAAATAGCTGCGCGACGGCAGGGAGCATGTGTTGAATTGAGCCATGATAATCCTCCTGAAATCTGTCGTGAGACGACAGGAGGTGGCGGCGATGGTCTGGCCTTTGCCGGGTCACAGGATCGCCCGAAGGCGACCGCGCAGCGGCGGCGGGGGAAACGATTTTGTTCGAAGCCGGGCGTAGACCGGAAGCGGGCAAAATGGTGGGGCCCCGCCCGTCCTTGAGGCGGTGAAGGCAAGGCCATCATGCTGGAATATCCGTGAGCCAGGACCCTCTACCTCTCCGTTACGCGGATACCCTTCGGCATGGTGCGATCGGACTTTCCTACACCCGGTGGGGCCGTGCATGTTGCAGCTAAGGATGGCGACACGAGGGGGAATGGAAGGACCAAGACATGCCCCGAAGCACAAGCGCCGTATCGGCCCTGCAAAAGCTCGAAGCGGAACGCAAAGCGCTCGATGCAAAGCAGCGAGAGCTCGAGAGCAAGGCAGCCCAGGAAGTTGGTGAAGTGATCCTCGGAACCGGGCTTGAGGCCTTCTCAGCAAAAGGCCTGAGACAAGTTGCCGAAGTGCTTGGCAAGCTGGGCGAAGCGGCCAGCATCGAGAAGCTCGGTGCGCGCCCACAAGCCCGCAGCGCTGGGGCGTCCAAATCCCCACAAGATTAACAGGCAACGGGGCCCTGCCTAACCGGCAGAGCCCCGTGCTTAGATCGCGATCGATTGGCCGATCAGTCGATCGGAGGCGCGTCGCGGTTGTCCTCCTCATCGCTGCGATTGCCGGCGCGCGAGAGAAAGTCGATCTTGTCCGCCAGCACCTCGCAGCCGTAGCGCTTCACGCCATCCTGATCTTCCCACTGGGTGTAGTGGAGGCGCCCCTGGACCGAGACCAGTTGGCCCTTTGTGCAGTACTGGCCGACCGTCTTGGCGAGGCCATTGAAGCAGGTCACCCGGTGGAACTCGCTGTTCTTGGCGGTGAAGCCGTTCTCGTCCTTATAGGTGTTGCCGTCCTTGTCGCGGGCGGGGCGGTCAGTGACAACCGTGATGCCGGTGACGCTGGTGCCACCCTTGGTTTCGCGGGTTTCCGGATCGCGTGCGATGCGGCCGGTGAGGATAACGAGATTGGTCATGGAAAGTCTCCTTCGATCTCAAACCGAAAACCACTTCCGGCTTGCGAACGTCGAAGAGAGGCAGGGCATGGGAGGACTGCACCGCAGGGCCTCAGGCGGGCCTGAGGGACAAGGGAAACCCGTTCATGACGGGTGGTGCGGGCAGCCCGCGGCGAAGACGCGGGCAACACGGCCGGAAAGGAACGGGTTGCAGGTCCTCAGCTGACCTGGGTCAGACAGGTTCGCACGGAAAGCCGGATTGGGATTTGGGGTGATCTGAAGGCTGGCGGCTGATCCAACCGCTTACTCTTGCTCCTCGCTCGCTGCGCCGGCGGCTAGCATGTCCATGAAGGTGCGCGCGGCGTCATGGTCGTTTGGATCCTTGAACGCGACGTCGAGGTCGGGGGCAGAGCCGAGCATGTGCAGCAGCGCCCAGAGGGCAAAGCGTTTCCCCCGATCTTGCTCAAGCCCGAGATCAACGAGGCAGTGCTCGATGCCCGAGGCCAGCACGTCGGGACTGACGCGAGACAGATCTGTGCCATGGAAATAGCGCGTCAGCAGGTCGTCGAGGTGCATCATCGGATACTGGTTTCTTTCTGGCGTTTTCAGTGAGGTCGAGGGTGATCTGAAGGCAGAACGACCCTGCACGATTGGCCAACACGGTACGTTCAAGACGTGCCTTCAAAAGTAGAGCAGGTTTCGCCTCTCACAAGAGGAGAGGACCGATGCCGAGTGACGAGAACCTGCCGATCAAGCGCTGCGCGATATACACCCGCAAGAGCACCACTCATCGGCTCGAACACGATGTCAATTCGCTGGTGACACAGCGGGAAATCAGCAGCGCGTACATCACGAGCCAGCAGTACAAGGGCTGGGTCGAATTGCCGCAGCACTATGATGATGGGGGGCATTCCGGGAGCGGCCTCGAGCGCCCGGCGCTTGCCCGGTTGATGCAGGATATCGAGGCCGGGAAGATCGATACGGTCGTGGTCTACAAGATCGACCGGCTGACCCGCAGTCTCCTCGATTTCGTACGGCTGATCGAGATGTTTGACCGGCAATCGATCACACTGGTGTCGATCTCCCAGGCCTTCGACACCTCGGACAGCATGGGGCGGATGATCCTCAACGTCCTGCTGACCTTTTCCCAGTTCGAGCGCGAGCTGATTGCCGAGCGCGTGCGTGACAGCATCCGCACGCGCAAGCGGCATGGCCGCATCCATGGCGGACTACCGCCGTTCGGTTATGTCGCCGGTCGTGACGGCATCCATGTCGATCAGGCTGAGGCCGACATCGTGCGCTTTATCTTCGCCGAATTCCTGCGCACCCGGCGCTACACATCGGTAATGACGGCCGTCCGCGAGGCGGGCTACTGCAGCTCCGTCAAATTGTCGCGGCGTGGCGTTCCGCGCGGCGGCACGCCGATGTCGCCCGGCACCGTGTACGGCATCCTGCGCAATCCAATCTATGTCGGGCAGATCCGCGGTCACGACACGACCTATCAGGGCGTTCACGAGC
>VFQO010002590.1_pt1 | contig 10696 bp, 10 predicted proteins | sample 3512331 | NCBI WGS metagenome assembly VFQO01 (sample SAMN10412371, study PRJNA504923) | tailings metagenome | isolation source: Replicate 3 from Balatoc abandoned mine | place: Philippines: Itogon, Benguet | collected 2017-08-28 | reverse complement strand
CAAGGGGGTCCCTTTTGCGCGCCGATAGGGGGTCCCGATTGAACGCCGATTGACAGTTGTCTCGAGAAGCATCGAGACGGTGGCGTTGTGGAACTGCGAATTCCTGAGAACGGCTTCATTAGCCAGAATGTTCCGTTGACCCCGATGCGCACCGGTACACTTAGCACAAGGACCACCCATCCATATTTTCTGCGCCTACTGCAGGAGACTTTCGATCTCGTGGGAATGCGTGTCCATCTGAACAACCCCTGTGAGACATCCACGAAGGGCGAGATGTTGGTAGGGTGCAAGGATCAGGGCCTCCTTGCTCGCTTGGCCCGTGCCTCAACAAGTTGCGGACGCTTTTCACGCACTGGTTTTCAGCATTGCGGACGCTGCGTGCCGTGTCAGGTCAGGCGAGGCGCGTATCTAACTTGGGGCAAGTCAGACGATACGAAGAAGGGATATAAATATTGCGACTTGGGTCTTAATGACAGAAGGCATGCCAAATTCGACGACGTGCGTTCGGTTGCTATCGCAATCGAAACAGTCCGTTTGGGCGGGATTAGCGATTTAATTGGGGGCGCCATGAATGCCCGGCTTCTTGGCGATGTACAGCCATACCGCGACGTAGTAGAGCGCGGCATCGCGGAGCTCCAGGCGCTACACGTCAAGTTCCGCGTTCCATGATCGATTTTCACTGTCATCTTGACCTCTATCCTGATCCAGTAAGAGTGCTGAAGGGTATAGACGCACATGGGACGTACGTGCTCGCCGTAACGACCACCCCCAAGGCATGGAATGGCACCAAGAAGCTGGTAGGCGACCGCAATAGAGTTAGGGTGGCGCTTGGGCTTCACCCTGAGGTTGTCGCACTACGTCATCAAGAGGTTGCCCTTCTTTGCGGCCTGCTGCCGGACGCGCGATATGTCGGCGAGATCGGACTCGACGGAAGTCCTGCCCACCGCCAGTCTCTGGATCTGCAGAAATCAGTATTTGAGCGAATTCTTGCTCAATGTTCATTCCTCGGGGGGCGCGTAATGAGTATTCATTCGCGAGGAGCCACTTCGGCGGTACTCGATGCCATCGAGCGTCACCCTGGCGCTGGGACACCTATCCTGCACTGGTTCAGCGGAACTGCGCGTGAGCTGGAGCGAGCGATAGGATTGGGTTGCTGGTTCTCGATCGGACCTGCGATGCTCAGATTCCAAAAGGGCCGAAACCTCGCCGCAGCAATGCCACTAGATCGTTTGCTCACAGAAACAGACGCACCGTTTACACGCGTAGGCGATAGTCCGTTGATGCCATGGCAAGCGATCGACTGTCTAGCGCAATTGGAAGAAGTCAATGGCACTCCTAAGGCCATACTCGCCACCAAGATAAGGGAGAACCTTCGCAGGTTGGCGCTCCCGGCGAAATGAGCCTCAAAATTTCATCCCCCATGTCACAAACGGGAGAAGGCGTCAGCACGGTACAGTGGCAGTTTTCAACATCACTCGTATCAAGTCATAAGGCGTCCTAGGTTGCACAGGGACGAATCGGCATGTATTGAAACGAAGAGATATCAATAGAGCTTGGGCAACGAACCACGTAAGCACAATTCCTCAGGTGCCAATGACTGTGCCATCGTGATTTATCAAAACTCGATTGAAAAATAATAACAATTCATTACTTGTTGTTATTGTTTTCTCTTCTGGCACCAGGTAGCTTTTCGCAGATGCGTGCGATAGCTCACCAAAACCCTGAAACACGAGATAAAGTCGGGAAAGCCGTCCGCGGCGGTCCGCCGGTATTCGTGCGTTTCGGGGGTCATTTGGGGCATTTTTGGGGTCAAACCGGGGGGGGCGCACTGGGGTCAGTCCGGGGGCTGCTTGTGGGTGTCCCAGCCCCCGTCGGTGGCTAGGCGCATTGGCCCGCTTTGAGTGAGTCGAGCTTGTCGGACCACCACTGCATCATCTCGACCCGTTCATCCCAATAGGCGGTCCGGTTGTGGAGCTGCTGAGCTCGGAGACGGTGCTGGTGTCGGTAATCGCCATTCTGATCGTCGGCACCAACGGCACGATTGCGGTGTTGCTGCCCTATACGGCGGAGAATTACCCGCTCGGCACGCGCGGCAGGGCGACCGGGCTTGTGGCGGGAAGCAGCAAGTTTGGCGGGGTAGCGGTGCAAGTTGCCGCCTTGGCCGGATTTGCGCCAACGTTGGTGGGGGCGGCATTGGCGTTGCTACTGCCCACCGCAGCATCGGCGGGCATGATCGCATGGGCGGGGCGCGAGACACAAGGACGCAGCTTGCGCGAACTCGAAGCCGACTAGACCCAGAAGAGAGACGGCAATCAAATGATTTGACACGCCCGCGGAAACGCGGCTGTTCCTCGTCATGGCTGCCAATGGTTCATCGCCTTCCGTCATGGCAAGCGGTCAGGGCCCGTCGAAAGGCGGTCTCGTCAGGCGACTGCGCCGGCGGTTCCAACGCGCCGGGCCGGTCATCGGGGGGATGGCGGCGCTGGCTCTCGCCATTCTGGCCGGGGCGAGCGACACTCTGCCGCTGCAGAGGATGCGCACCCTCGTTTTCGACACCTACCAGCGCGCTGCGCCGTGGGAGGGGCCGGCCCAGTCACGCGTGGCGGTGGTCGACATCGACGAGGAATCGATCCGGCGGCTGGGCCAGTGGCCCTGGCCGCGCACCGATCTTGCCCGCCTGACCCGGCGCCTCGCCGCGGCAGGAGCGCAGGCGGTGGTCTTCGACATCGTCTTTTCCGAAGCCGACCGGATCTCGCCCGAAGCTCTCGCGGTACGCTATGCCGCCGATCCGCTTGCCGCAGCCCTCGCCGGGCCACTGCGCGCCCTGCCGAGCCACGATGCGCGCTTTGCGGAGAGCTTTGCCAGCGTGCCGGTTGTGGTCGGCTATTTCTTCCTCGGCGAGGGCGGGCGCGATGCCGAGCCGCGGGCGCCTTTCACGCTCTCCGGAACGCTGCCGAACCGCGACGTTCCGACCTATGCAGGCGCGCTCCTGCCGCTGCCCGTGCTGGAAGAAGCCGCCGCTGGCGCCGGCTTCGTCACACTGCAGGGCGATGACGACGGAATCGTGCGCCGCGTCCCGCTGGTCGCGATCCAGGGCGGCGAACCCGTCCCCGGTCTCGCGCTCGAAGCGGTGCGGGTGTCAGCGGGCACGGCAGGCTCCCCCAATCTTCTCGCCAGCGACGGGACGGGAGAGACGCTTGCGCGCCCCGGAGCGGCGGTTGCGGTACGGGTCGGCGGGCAGGTCATCCCGGTCACCGATGCCGGGGAGATGTGGGTGCATTTTCCCAGGCAGCGGCAGGGCGCGGCCATTCCCGCCCATGCGGTGATCGACGGCACGCTGCCCGACCGGCAGCTCGCACAAGCGGTCGGCGGGCGCATCGTCTTCATCGGCGGGAGCGCCGAGGGTCTGCAGGATCTCGTCGCCACGCCCCTCAGCCAGAGCGTAGCCGGCGTCACCGTGCACGCGGCCGCGACCGAGCAGATCCTGGCCGGCCATTTCATCGAAAGACCCGACTGGGCGCGGGCGCTCGAGCTCGTGCTGGCGGTGCTGGCAGGGGCCGGGCTCGCCCTGCTGCTGCCGCGCCTGGGGGCGGCGCCGGGCGCGATGGCGGCCGCAGGGCTGGTCGGAGCGGTGGGCCTGTCGAGCTGGCTCGCCTTCACGCAAAGCGGATACCTGCTCGATCCGGTCGTGCCGGCGCTGGCGATCGTCGCGGTCTATGCGGTCCAGACCGTGGCGGTGTTCTGGCGCGAGGAACGCCGGCGGCGGTTCATCCACGCGGCTTTCGACCGCTACCTCTCGCCCGAACTGGTGCGCCAGATCGCCGCCGACCCCGACCGGCTGGAACTCGGCGGGGAGGAGCGCGACATGAGCGTGCTGATGTGCGACATCAGGGGCTTCAGCCGCATCTCCGAACGCATGGCCCCGCGCGAGGTGATCGAATTCCTGATCGCATTCCTCACCCCGATGAGCGAGATCCTGCTCGCCCACAGGGCGACGATCGACAAGTATATCGGCGATGCCGTGCTGGCCTTCTGGAACGCCCCGCTCGACGATCCCGAGCACCCCGAGCATGCGGCGCGGGCGGCGCTGGCGATGGTGGCGGAAACCCGCGCGCTCAACGCGCGGATGGCGGCGCAGGATGCGGTGCCCTGGCCGGGCGAGGTGAGAATCGGGATCGGGCTCAATGCCGGGACCTGCTGCGTCGGCAATATGGGCTCGCGCGAGCGGCTGTCCTATTCCCTGATCGGCGACACGGTGAACCTGGCTTCGCGGCTGGAGGGGCTTACCAAGGTCTATGACGTGCCGATCGTGGTCGGCGAGGCGCTGGGTCAGCGGCTGCCTGGCTTCGCCCTGCTCGAACTCGACCGGGTGCGGGTGGTGGGGCGCGATGCACCGACGACTATTCTTGCCCTGCTGGGCGACGAGGCGATGGCGGCCGCGCCGGGCTTCGCGATGCTGCGGGACGCGCACGGGACGATGCTTTCGGCCTACCGCGCCGGAAACCTGGACGCAGCCGCCGCTGCGCTCGCCCAAGCCGAACCGCACTATCGCAGCCACGGGCTTGCCGGCCTCCATGCGCTGTTTGCAGCGCGTCTCGCCGATCTCGCCCGCGATCCGCCGACGGGGCCGTGGGACGGGGTCTTCGAGGCGCGAACGAAGTGATCAGTTGGGCGGCCGGCAGGCGATCGGCTGCCCCTGCGCATCGCGACAGGTCTGTGCGGTGGGGCTGCCGGCAGCGTCCCGGTCCTTGTTGCCGCGCGTGCCCAGCAGGATGCCGCCGATCACCGCCGCAGCCGCGCCTGCAACGACCTCGTCGGGAATGCCGCCACGCCCGAAGCTGCGCGACCAGCGCGGGGCAAGTTGGTCCTGCACCCTGGCGAGACCGCCATTGCCGATCCGGAACGGCCCGATCGGAGCGGCGCCGCGGAACGGGATGAAGGCGGCAAGGCCCGGCTCGTCGAGCACCACCGTCACATCGGCGCCGGTGACTTCGACGCGGCCGGGCGTGAGGCCCGCCTCGGCCACCGGCCCGCGCAGCACCACCAGCGTCGCCTCGTCCTTGTTGCTGCGCACCCGGCGGCCGACGGCCTCCTCCCGCTCCGCGATATCCCTGGCGCGTTCTCCCACCAGCATGTCGACCGCGGTGCCGCGGATGCCGATGCGTCCGGCCGGGGTCGAGACCTCGCCGCTGCGCGCACCCTCCTCGGCCCCCGAAAAGAAACGCAGCGCACCCTTCAGTAGGCTGGCGATGACCGAGCGTTCCTTGCCCGGATCATAGACGAAGCGATCGATCCGCACCTTCGAGCGCTGGCCGATCCCGAAGGTGGAGCGATCGAGCAAAAGCAGCTGCGCCTGGGCATTGCGCTCGGTAGCGATGACATCGCCCCACGCGATCCGGCGGCGGCGTTCGAGCTTGATCGGGCGGCGCAGCTGGTCGTTGTCGAGCGTGACCTCGCCCGCGACCGAGGCGGTGGTGCCGACCTCGACCGGCTGGGCAGAAGCCGGGGCGGAAAGGCCGGCGGCAGCGAGCAGGAGCGCCGCGGCCAGAGAGAAACGGTACAGCATGGCCTAGCGCTCCTCCGCAATCAGGGGACGGCAATCGGCACGCGCCCGTTCGATCGCGCCCTTTTCGTAATCGTCCTCGTCGAGCCGTTTGAACTCGGCCTCCGCCCCCTGCGGATCGCCCACCCGGCATAGCAGCACCGCGTGATCGAGCCGCGCGTCATGCGATTTGGGGAACAGCGCAAGCACCCGTTCGAGGCTCGCCAGCGCCTCGAGCCATTCGCCACGCGCGGCCTGTTCGCGGGCGAGAGCGAGGCCGCTGGCCTCATCGGCGGTGCGATCCGCCAAGGCGTCGAGTTCGTCGAGCGTCTCCGCGGCGAGCGGCGCACTGGCGCACAGCAACACAGCGAACGGCAGGAAAGAGAGGCGTCGGATCAATTCTCTTCTCCTTCAGGATCTTCACATGCCACCGGCAGGCATCGGGGCGGATTGTCTTGCCTGTCACGCATCATCGCCGAACTCCGCGAGCGTTTGCAGATAGTCGGGATCGCGGATCACCAGCGCGCGCCCCTCGCGCCCGACGATGCCGCGGGTCTCCCACTCGGAAAGCAGGCGACTGACATTTTCCCGGGCAAGGCCGGCAAAGGCGCCCAGATCGCTCTGGCTCGGATTGTAGCGCAGCCGTCCGTCCGCGCAGTCGGGATCGTTCAGCCGCATCAGCGCGCGCGCAAGCCGCGGTGCCATCGAGAAGGTGCGGTCGCTCTCGATCACGAGATTGAGCTGTCGCACCCGTCGCGCCAGTGTGCGCATGACGCCGATCAGCGAGGCCGGGTTGGCCGTGGCCGCGGCGATGAAGGTGCGCGAAGGGAGCAGCAGAACGCTCGAAGGCTCGACCGCGCTGACCGTGGCGGTGCGCGCGCCGCTGTCGAGCATGGCGATTTCGCCAACCACCTCGCCCGGGGCGCAGTAATTGAGGATGATCTCCCGCCCGCCGGCGCTCACCATGCTGATCTTGAGCCCGCCCGACAGCAGGAAGACCGCGAAATCGCCGTCTTCGTCACCTTGGGAGATGATCGCCTCGCCCGGCTTCAGCTCGCGGCGCGTGGCATTGCGCAGCAGGGCCTGCCGCTGCTGCGGCTCGAGCGCGCCGAGCAGCGTGTCGGGCGCAAGCCGCGCAATCAGGTCGTCGAGCGTGTCCATGGCTCCCCCTATATCACATTCGCATCGCGAAGGGTGACGGCCATCACATACCGCGCCCCGAGCGGCCGCTAGAGCGGGGAGCGAAAGCCCGGAGAGCCTTGGTTGGCACGTCCGGCAGAGATCACGAGGCGACCCGCGCGCGAGGGACATTCGTCCCTTGCGCCTCTTGGCCCACACCCTCATGCGGGGTGTGGGCCCTTTTTCCCCTCTGTCGACCGTCGATTTCTCATCAGGCGTTCGCCCAGCCGATCGACCTGCTCAAACTTGGCCCGAGCTTTCCGCCCTTCATCGGCCATGAGTAGGCTCGATGCGCGATCCCGAAAGCGACATGGCGGCATCACCCGCGTATTCGCCAGCGGCGGAAATTCTGGTGCCGCCCAGAAGCATTCGCAGCCGGGAGCGGCTTGCAATGGTTGAGGAATATTGTTTAGCCTGCCCGCTCCCTGACCAACAGACGGAGCCGCAATGAAAATCCTGCGTGCGACGATCGCCGTGCTGCTGGCCTGCTCTCCAGGTCTTTCTGCTCAATTGCAGGCTGAACCCGCGCTCGATTTCTCTGGCGTGGACACACGTCTGGTTGCGCCAGCAACCGAGGTGCTCGTGCTGGGCACTCCGCATCTCGACCAGGTCGAAACGCCCTACCCGCTCGAATTGCTCGAACCTTTGCTCAAGGATCTTGAGCAGTTCGATCCGGACATCATCGCGATCGAATCGCTGTCCGGCGAAACCTGCGAAATCCTGACGCGTTACCGCGGCAGGTATCCCGGCGTGGCAGAGCGATATTGTCGTTCCGCCCGGCCCGCCCTCGATGCGCTGGGTCTCGACCGGCCGGCCGCGGTGCAGGCCTTGCAGCAGGCGCTGGACGAGTTTCCGTCATCGCCGCAGCCGGAGGACCGGCGCCGCCTCGCCGCGCTCTATCTGGCGACGGGCGACGAGTGGTCGGCGGTCGTCCAGTGGCGCCAGCTCGATGCGGACCAGCGCACCGCAGGCGACGGCATGAGCCCGGCCCTCGTCGAACTGATCGGGCGGCTGATGCGCTCGCGCGAAGAAAGCAACCTCATTGCAGCCACGCTCGCCGCGCGGCTCGGCCTCAAGGGCGTCCACCCGATGGACGATCACACCGCCGATGTCGTCCTCGCCCGCTCCGACCCCGAGGTGTGGAGCATCGTGGCGAGCCTGTGGGGGAAGAATATCGGCGACGTTTCCGGCAAGGAAGCCGCGGCTGTCGCCCGCATCGGCCAGCCCGGCGCCGTGAAGGACTTCTATCGCCTCCTCAACAGCCCCGAGATGCAGGATCTCTATGTCCGCAATGATTTCGGCCAGGCGGCTGCGGCGTCGGGCGAGACAATCGCCGCGCGCGATTACCTGACGTGGTGGCAGGTGCGGAATCTGCGCATGGCGGCGAATATCGTCGAGGCCGCCGGCAACCGGCCGGATGCCAAGGTCCTCGTCATCGTCGGAGCCTCGCACAAGCCCTATTTCGAGGCCTACCTCGATCAGATGCACCATATCGAGCTCGTCGACGTGGACGAAGTTCTGACGCGCTGAGCGTCAAACCCACCATCGTCCGCTTCGGCAGCTCCCCGTTCACGAGCGGCCGGGCCAAGCCGAAACGCCTGCCCCCGACTTGCCATCGGTGATGCATGATTCCACGGCCTGCATGCCATCAGGGTTCAGCATACCCGAGCGCCCTGAGTTCGAGCCGGCCTGAGCCAGGATGTGCGGGCAAGAATATGCCTCCTTTGCGCTTCGAATGGCCGGGAACGTAATCCAACGTCACCGTGCTCACGATCGGCCGTTCGCCGGCGACGGCAAGGGTCGCTTCCACGATCACGCCCGCGGCGGAGCGCCCACTGGTATTGCGCGCTTCGAACTCCAGAACGAAGCCCTGTGGAGCCGCATGCACCGCTCCGGCCTGCACCTCGATCATCGGAGCATTCGACTGGTCGCGATGGACAGCCTCCCATCCGACGAAACCGATCAGACCGGAGGTCAGGGCAAGGCCGGTCGCCCCTGCCGCAATCGGGAGCCACGGCTTGGCAGCTGCGTGCCTTGTTGTGGCCATATGCCCTCCTATACGATCAAACGGGCGCTGCCGGCCCCGAGTGCAGCGGGAAACCCCAGCACGGATACCATGATGGCGATCTGGAAGACCGAGGCGCCGTCGGTGCGGCCGAATGTCCAGAGCACATAGAGACTGATGAGCAGCGCGATTCCGTAACCGGCGATCGAGTAGGTGATGATGCCGGTCAGACCTCCCGTGCCCTGGGGCATATCTTCCTGTCCGCGGAAATCGAGCACGTAGACGAAGGCATGAAGCGCCAGGATCGACAGAGCGATCAGGGTCAGCGCGTGCCACGCCGTCATCTTGAAGGCGATCAGGATCATTTCTTCGGTCGGGGCGACGTTGAACGCCAGGAACACGGCGCCCACGGTCATGAGCAGCAGCTCGCGAAAATAGGATGGGCTACCTCCGGCCGCTTTCTCGTCGTCGTCGCCAACTCCTCCCAACTGACCACGCGCGATGATCGCACCGATGCTTGCCGGAACGGACTGAACCGCGATCTTGCCAAGAATCTCGCTGGCCGACATGTCAGGCGTAAGGATCGCGAGCACCGCCAGCATCAGGGCCGAGGCGACGATCGCGATGCCATAGGCGGTCAGCGCGTCGAGCATATCCTCGGACCAGCTATGGGTCTCTTCGAAGCCGATGCAGCGCGATAGCGGTGCCAGCAGCGCAAGATTTACGAGCATGAAGATGAGCAGGCGCGTCCGGTCGAGATAGAAGCCGAGCCACCACATTTCCATGGTCATCAGCAACGGGAAGGCAAACAGGATCGCGCCGGCGAAGGCCCTCGCCAGACCTTTGGTGAATTCGGCGTTCCCGGCCATCTCGTGATGCTTATGTCTTGGCAATTTACCTCCCGCTGTTCCAACATTCCGGGGCCAAGGACCTCAACGCGTGCTCACCACGGGCGCTGGCGGTTGACGCAGCCGATAGCCTGCGTGACCGACCGTATCAGCCGCGCTCCACCCCTTCTCCCAATCAGGCTAGGAAACTGATCGTGAGGAAACGGGCCATGCAGACGGGTCAGGAATATGACTTGCTAGCAGCTGACGAGACTTGCGGCCTCTGTCGAAAGCTCATCGAAAACGATGGCTTCCACGCCTTTTATGCGCGGGCACGCCAGTCATATCCAAACATCGGTCAGGGAATTCCTGAAGAGCCGACAATAGGAGGAGCCGGGCTCCGACAATAGGAGGAGCCGGGCGGCGTCGATTTCTCCGTTGCCCTGGTCTGCCTCCAGCCACTGACGCGCAGGATCGAAGCTTCACACCTTTCGCGCTGACCGGGAGACACCCCCCTGTGCCGATGGCAACGCGCGCCCCCCCCTCATTCCGCAGGGGTCGAAGTCTGAGCAGGCCCCCCATCCGTTCTAAGAGGATTTTTCATGCGCTCATCATCGACATTTGCTGCCGTCACTCTCTCGCTGCTGACGCTCGCGGCCTGCGACGCGAACGTCGAGGAAGGCGGTGCGCAACAACAGCCGCCGCGTTCGGCTGATGCCGACAGCAATGGTGCAGACGAGATGGCGTCGCGCGATTCCGGCTCGGGAACGGCGGCCACGGACGACCTCCCCGACAGCGAGGATCGTCACATCATGCAGGCGCAGGTGGTGCTGGAGCGGCTCGGATTCAGCTCCGGCGTCATGGACGGAAAGCAAGGCAGTTCCTTGGCCAATGCGATCGAGGGATTTCAGGAATCGCGCAATCTTCCGGTGACGGGAGAACTCGACGAAGCGACAACGCAGGCACTCTCGCGCTGGGACAACATCCCCGCCACCCGTGTGGTTACGATCCCGGAGTCATGGGGCGAGGCTGATTTCACCGAAGTGCCGGACGGGGCGGCGCAACAGGCGCAGATGAAGCGGCTCGGATATGAGAGCATGGCCGAGAAGCTGTCCGAGCGGTTCCATACGACCCCCGAAGTGC
>VFQO010002589.1_pt1 | contig 10703 bp, 17 predicted proteins | sample 3512331 | NCBI WGS metagenome assembly VFQO01 (sample SAMN10412371, study PRJNA504923) | tailings metagenome | isolation source: Replicate 3 from Balatoc abandoned mine | place: Philippines: Itogon, Benguet | collected 2017-08-28 | reverse complement strand
ACGCCGTCGGCGACCTCACCAAGATCGCCGGCCAGAAGCCCGTGGTCACCAAGGCCCGCAAGGCCATCGCCGGCTTCAAGATCCGTGAGCAACAGCCCATCGGCTGCATGGTCACGCTGCGTGGCGCGCGCATGTACGAATTCCTGGACCGCTTCGTCACCGTGGCGCTGCCCCGTGTGCGCGACTTCCGCGGCATCTCGGGTCGTTCCTTCGACGGCCGTGGCAACTACAACGTCGGCGTCAAGGAACAGATCATCTTCCCCGAGATCGAGTACGACAAAGTCGACGCCCTGCGTGGTCTGAACATCAGCATCACGACGACCGCCAAGACCGACGAGGAGTGCAAGGCACTGCTGGCTGGTTTCAAATTCCCCTTCAAGAACTGAGGTGGCGCATGGCCAAACAAGCACTGCTCCAACGTGAACTGAAGCGCGAGAAGCTCGCCGCCAAGTTCGCCAAGAAATACAACGAACTCAAAGCCACTGCTGGCGACGCCAAGAAGAGCGACGAGGAGCGCGATGCCGCGCGCCTGGCTCTGCAGAAGCTGCCCCGCAACGCGAACCCGACCCGTCAGCGCAACCGCTGCGAAATCACCGGTCGTCCGCGTGGCACCTTCAACCATTTCGGCCTGGCCCGCGCCAAGGTGCGCGAGATGGCGTTTGCCGGTGAGATTCCCGGCATCACCAAAGCCAGCTGGTAAGCCTCAGGAGATCCCCACATGAGCATGAGTGATCCCATCGCCGACATGTTGACCCGCATCCGCAACGCGCAGATGGTCGAGAAGGCCACCGTGTCGATGCCGGCGTCCAAAGTGAAGACGGCGATTGCCCAGGTCCTGAAGGACGAGGGTTACATCGACGGCTTCAAGGTCGTCAACGAAGACGGCAAGAGCGAACTCGAAATCGCCCTGAAGTACTACGCCGGTCGTCCCGTCATCGAGCGCATCGAGCGCGTGAGCCGTCCCGGCCTGCGCGTCTACCGTGGCCGCAATGCCATCCCCCAGGTCCAGAACGGTCTGGGCGTGGCGATCGTGACCACCCCGCGTGGCGTGATGACCGATCGCAAGGCCCGCGCCACCGGCGTGGGCGGCGAAGTCCTGTGCTACGTCGCCTGATGCGGGCTTCAAGGAGAAATTGAATGTCACGTATTGGAAAACTGCCGGTCATCGTCCCCGCTGGGGTCGAGGTGGCTGTCAAGGACGGTCTGGTCAATGTCAAGGGTGCCAACGGCGCCCTCAGCCAGGCACTGAACGCGCTGGTCAAGGTCGAACTCGACGCCGGCAAGGTGAACTTCACCCCGGTCGACGAGTCGCGTGAAGCCAATGCCATGTCGGGCACCATGCGCCAGCTGGTGAACAACATGGTGACTGGCGTCAGCAAGGGCTTCGAGAAGAAGTTGAACCTGGTCGGCGTGGGCTTCAAGGCCCAGGCGCAAGGCGCCAAGCTCAACCTCACGGTGGGTTTCTCGCACCCCGTGGTCATCGACATGCCGGCCGGCATCAAGGTGGAAACGCCTGCGCCGACCGAGATCGTCATCAAAGGTGCCGATCGTCAGCGTGTGGGTCAGATCGCTTCGGAAGTGCGTGCCGTGCGTCCGCCCGAGCCCTACAAGGGCAAGGGCATCCGCTATGCGGATGAGAAGGTCGTGATCAAGGAAACCAAGAAGAAATAAGGAGTCCGATCATGCTGACCAAGAAAGAACAACGCCTGCGCCGTGCCCGCCAGACGCGCATCCGCATCACCCAGCAGGGTGCCGTTCGCCTGACGGTGAACCGCACCAACCTGCATATCTACGCCAACGTGATCTCGGCCGACGGCGGCCGCGTGCTCGCCTCTGCCTCCACGGCCGAGAAGGAAGTGCGTGCGCAACTGGGCGCGTCGGGCAAGGGTGGCAACGCCGCCGCTGCCGCGATCATTGGCAAGCGCATTGCCGAGAAGGCCAAGGCCGCCGGTATCGAGAAGGTCGCGTTCGATCGCGCCGGCTTCGCATACCACGGTCGCGTCAAGGCCCTTGCAGACGCCGCCCGCGAGGCCGGCCTGCAGTTCTGATGAAACGGGATACACGACATGGCTAAGTTTCAGGCAAACATCAAGAACGAAGCGAACGAGGACGGTCTTCGCGAGAAGATGATCGCGATCAACCGCGTGACCAAGGTGGTCAAGGGCGGTCGTATCCTCGGTTTCGCCGCACTGACCGTCGTTGGTGACGGCGATGGCCGCGTGGGCATGGGCAAAGGCAAGGCGCGTGAAGTGCCCGTGGCCGTGCAGAAGGCCATGGAACAGGCCCGCCGTAACATGATCAAGGTGTCGCTGCGCGATGGCAGCCTGCACCACCCGGTGCATGGCGAGCACGGCGCCTCCAACGTCATGATGCTGCCGGCCGTCAAGGGTACCGGCATCATCGCCGGCGGCCCGATGCGCGCCGTCTTCGAAGTGCTGGGCGTGACCGATGTCGTGGCCAAGAGCCACGGCTCGAGCAACCCCTACAACCTGGTGCGCGCCACGCTGGACGCACTCGAGAAGTCCACCACCCCGGCCGAAGTCGCTGCCAAGCGCGGCAAGACGGTCGAGGAAATCCTGGGCTGAGAGGAATCAACATGAGCAACACGAACACCGTCACGGTCAAACTCGTGCGCAGCCCCATCGGCTGCAAGGGAGAACACCGTGCCACCGTGCGCGGCCTGGGCCTGCGCAAGCTCAACAGCACCAGCACGCTGCAGGACACGCCTGCGGTGCGCGGCATGATCAACAAGATCAGCTACCTGGTCCAAGTGCTCTGATCGGAGACCGACGACATGGAACTCAACAACATCAAACCGGCAGACGGTGCCAAGCACGCCAAGCGTCGCGTGGGCCGTGGTATCGGTTCGGGCCTGGGCAAGACCGCGGGTCGCGGCCACAAGGGCCAGAAATCGCGTGCCGGTGGCTACCACAAGGTGGGCTTCGAAGGCGGCCAGATGCCGCTGCAGCGTCGTCTGCCCAAGCGCGGCTTCAAGTCGGCCCTGCTGCAGTACAACGCCGAAGTCTCGCTGTCCGATCTGAATGGCCTCGAAGCCAAAGAGATCGACGTGCTGCTGCTCAAGCAACACGGCCTCGTGCCTCAGCTGGCCAAGCGTGTGAAGGTCATCAAGTCCGGTGAGATCACCCGCGCGGTGACGCTCAAGGACGTGGTGCCCACTGCCGGTGCCAAGGCGGCGATCGAAGCCGCTGGCGGCCAGGTCGCCGCTGCCTGATCGCGCCCGTTCGAAAGGACCTTGTGGCAACCGCTTCCCCGTCCCTGGCCAAGACCGGCAAGTACGGCGACCTGCGTCGTCGGCTGGTCTTCCTGCTGCTGGCGCTGGTGGTGTATCGCATCGGCGCGCACATTCCTGTGCCTGGCATCAACCCGGAACAGCTCCAGCAGTTGTTCCAGGGGCAGCAGGGCGGCATCCTGAGCCTGTTCAACATGTTCTCGGGCGGCGCGCTCTCGCGCTTCACCGTGTTCGCGTTGGGCATCATGCCGTACATCTCGGCGTCCATCATCATGCAGCTCATGACGTACGTGGTCCCCACGTTCGAGCAGCTGAAGAAGGAGGGCGAGGCGGGCCGCCGCAAGATCACCCAGTACACGCGCTACGGCACGCTGGCACTGGCCATTTTCCAGGCCATGGGCATTGCGCTGGCGCTCGAAGGTCAGGCCGGTCTCGTGATCGATCCCGGCATGGGCTTTCGTGTCACGGCAGTGGTGAGTCTTGTGGCCGGCACCATGTTCCTGATGTGGCTGGGTGAGCAGATCACCGAGCGCGGTCTGGGCAACGGCATTTCGCTGCTGATCTTCGCCGGCATCGTGGCCGGTCTGCCAAGCGCCATCGGCGGTTTGCTCGAGCTGGTCCGTACCGGCGCCATGAACGTCCTCGTGGCCCTGTTCATCATCGCTCTGGTGGTGCTGGTGACCTACTTCGTGGTGTTCGTGGAACGCGGTCAGCGCAAGATCCTCGTGAACTACGCGCGTCGCCAGGTGGGCAACAAGGTGTACGGCGGTCAATCGTCGCACCTTCCGCTCAAGCTGAACATGGCCGGCGTGATTCCGCCCATCTTCGCGTCGTCGATCATCCTGCTGCCCACCACGGTGGTGAGCTGGGTCAGCACCGGGGATTCGACGCGCTGGTTGCGTGACATCGCCTCCGCGCTGTCACCGGGTCAGCCGATCTACGTGGCTCTGTATGCCGCGGCGATCATTTTCTTCTGCTTCTTCTACACGGCCCTGGTGTTCAACAGCCGGGAAACCGCCGACAACCTGAAGAAGAGTGGTGCGTTCATTCCGGGCATCCGCCCGGGCGACCAGACCGCGCGCCACATCGACAAGATCCTGCTGCGCCTGACGATGGCCGGCGCGATCTATATCACCGCGGTGTGCCTGCTGCCCGAATTCCTGATCCTTGAGTACAACGTGCCGTTCTATTTCGGCGGCACCTCGCTCCTGATCATTGTGGTTGTGACCATGGATTTCATGACGCAGGTGCAGAATTACATGATGTCGCAGCAGTACGAGTCACTGCTGAAAAAGGCGAACTTCAAAACCTCCCTCGGCGGCTGAACCATGGCCAAGGACGATGTGATCGAGATGCAGGGGGAGGTGGTCGAAAACCTTCCCAATGCGACCTTCCGGGTCAAACTCGAAAACGGGCATATCGTGCTCGGTCACATCTCCGGGAAGATGCGCATGCACTACATCCGCATCCTGCCTGGCGACAAGGTGAAGGTGGAGCTCACGCCCTATGACCTGACCCGCGCCCGCATCGTGTTCCGCGCCAAGTGAAGCGCACGACCTGAACGTTTACTGGATTTCTAGGAGAAGACAAATGAGAGTTTCGGCTTCTGTGAAGAAGATGTGCCGCAACTGCAAGATCATCAAACGCCACGGCATCGTGCGCGTGATCTGCACCGATCCCCGCCACAAGCAGCGTCAAGGCTGATCGATTTCGTAAGAGGATTCACATGGCCCGTATTGCAGGCATCAACATTCCGCCGCACAAGCACGCCGAGATCGGTCTGACCGCCATCTTTGGTATCGGTCGCACCCGCGCCCGTCAGATCTGCGAAGCTTGCGGCATTGCTTACAGCAAGAAGATCAAGGATCTGAGCGACGCCGAGCTCGAGAAGGTGCGTGACCAGGTCAACACCTTCACCATTGAAGGCGACCTGCGCCGCGAGACCACGATGAACATCAAGCGTTTGATGGACATCGGCTGCTACCGCGGTTTCCGTCATCGCCGCGGCCTGCCCGTGCGCGGTCAGCGCACGAAGACCAATGCCCGCACCCGCAAGGGCCCGCGCAAGGCTGCCCAGTCGCTGAAGAAGTAATCGGTTCGAAGGAAAACCATGGCCAAGTCCCCCGCCAGCAGCGCCGCCGCCCGCGTCCGCAAGAAAGTCCGCAAGAACATCGCGGACGGCATTGCGCACGTGCACGCGTCGTTCAACAACACCATCATCACCATCACCGATCGCCAGGGCAACGCGCTGTCGTGGGCTTCGTCGGGCGGTCAGGGCTTCAAGGGCTCGCGCAAGTCGACCCCGTTCGCCGCCCAGGTGGCCTCCGAAGTGGCTGGCCGCGCCGCCATCGAGCAAGGCATCAAGAACCTGGATGTCGAGATCAAGGGCCCCGGCCCGGGTCGCGAATCGTCGGTGCGTGCCCTGGGTGCCCTGGGCATCCGCATCACGTCGATCTCCGACGTGACGCCGGTGCCGCACAACGGTTGCCGCCCCCAGAAGCGCCGCCGCATCTGATCACCGACCCGGTGCTCCGCCGCGTTCGCGGTAGAATGCCGGGTTCTTCGAGACGCCACCGCAGCGTTTTTGCTTCGGTGGCATTTTTGCTAAGCCCACTGCCCCCGCCATCGCGGGTGGCTCCCGCAACACTCCGGTTGCGGCAGACATATCAAGGAAACCAACGTGGCACGTTACCTCGGCCCCAAGGCCAAACTTTCCCGTCGCGAAGCCAGCGATCTGTTGCTCAAGAGCGCACGCCGCTCGATCAGCGACAAGGCCAAGTTCGACTCCAAGCCCGGCCAGCACGGCCGCACCTCCGGTCAGCGCACCTCCGATTTCGGTGTGCAGCTGCGCGAGAAGCAGAAGGTCAAGCGCACCTACGGCGTGCTGGAGCGCCAGTTCCGCCGCTATTTCGCCGAGGCCGACCGTCGCCGCGGCAACACCGGTGCCAACCTGCTGTTCCTGCTGGAATCGCGCCTGGACAACGTCGTCTTCCGCATGGGCTTTGCATCCACCCGCGCCGAAGCGCGCCAGATGGTCTCGCACAAGGCCATCACGGTGAACGGCCAGCCCGTGAACATTCCGTCCTTCCTGGTGAAGGCAGGTGACGTGGTTGCCGTGCGTGAGAAGTCGAAGAAGCAGGCCCGCGTGATCGAAGCACTCGAACTGGCCAAGCAGATCGGCTTCCCCGGCTGGGTCGAGGTCTCTCTCGACAAGGTCGAAGGTGTCTTCAAGAAGACCCCCGACCGCGATGAATTCGGCTCGGACATCAACGAGTCGCTCATCGTCGAACTTTATTCGCGTTAATCCCGTCCCCGGTCGTGGTGGTCAACGCCGCAGCGACCGGGTCATTCCATGCTCCGTCTGCCTTATCGGTGTAACGAGCCGAGGGTCCTGAAGGAAGTCTGAATGCTCAACAATCTGCTCAAGCCCAAGTCCATCAACGTCGAGCAAATCTCGACCAATCGCGCCAAGGTCACCCTCGAACCCTTCGAGCGCGGCTACGGACACACCCTGGGCAACGCGCTGCGCCGCGTGCTGCTGTCGTCCATGGTGGGCCATGCGCCGACCGAGGTGACGATCGCCGGTGTGGTGCACGAGTACTCGTCCATCGATGGCGTGCAGGAAGATGTCGTCAACCTGCTGCTCAACCTCAAGGGCGTGGTGTTCAAGCTCCACAACCGCGATGAGGTGACCCTCAGCCTGCGCAAGGACGGTGAAGGCGTCGTGACCGCGGCCGATATCCAGACGCCGCACGACGTCGAGATCGTCAACCCCGGCCACGTGATCGCCACGCTGTCGGCGGGCGCCAAGCTGGACATGCAGATCAAGGTGGAGAAGGGCCGTGGTTATGTGCCCGGCACCCTGCGCCGCGGCGACGACGCCGGCCGTTCCATCGGCCGCATCGTTCTTGACGCCTCGTTCTCGCCCGTCAAGCGCGTGAGCTACACCGTCGAGAGCGCCCGCGTCGAACAGCGCACCGACCTCGACAAGCTCGTGCTCGAGATCGAGACCAACGGTTCGATCGGCCCCGAAGAGGCCGTGCGCGCCTCGGCCAAGATCCTGGTCGAGCAGTTGGCGGTGTTCGCCCAGCTCGAAGGCGCCGAACTGTTCGCCGAGGCGCCGCAGCAGCGCAGCTCGCAGCAGTTCGATCCGATCCTGCTGCGCCCGGTCGACGAGCTGGAGCTCACCGTGCGTTCGGCCAACTGCCTCAAGGCCGAGAACATCTACTACATCGGTGATCTGATCCAGCGCACCGAGAACGAGCTGCTCAAGACCCCGAACCTGGGCCGCAAGTCGCTCAACGAAATCAAGGAAGTGCTTGCCTCGCGCGGTCTCACGCTGGGCATGAAGCTCGAGAACTGGCCGCCTGCCGGTCTCGACAAGCACTGATCGCTTTTCAACCCTGAGCCTTCGGGCCAGACCATGACGAACCGCCGGTACCTGATCCGGCCGGCGGCAAAAGACGGAAAGGAAACACCATGCGTCACGGACACGGACTTCGCAAACTCAACCGCACCAGCGAGCACCGCCAAGCGATGCTGCGCAACATGATGAACTCGCTGCTCACGCACGAAGTCATCAAGACCACGCTGCCCAAGGCCAAGGAACTGCGCCGCGTCGTGGAACCCATGATCACCCTGGCCAAGGAAGCCACCGTGGCCAACCGCCGCCTGGCCTTCAACCGCCTTCGCGATCGCGACGTGGTCGTCAAGCTCTTCGACGAGCTGGGCCCGCGCTTCAAGGCGCGCCCGGGCGGCTACACCCGCATCCTGAAGATGGGTTTCCGCGTGGGTGACAACGCCCCCATGGCCCTGGTCGAGCTGGTCGACCGCGCCGAGCCGGCTGCCGATGCCGGTGAGGCCGACAAAGCGTGATATAATTCAAGGCTTGACGCGGAGTGGAGCAGCCTGGTAGCTCGTTGGGCTCATAACCCAAAGGTCGCAAGTTCAAATCTTGCCTCCGCAACCAACAAAATCAAGCACTTGCTTGTCAATGAGGCCCTCGGAAACGAGGGCCTTTTTGTTTTAGCCCATCTGTAGCCCATTCATAGCCCATCTGTAGCCCTCACAGATTGAGACCTCGGGCCTTGCGACCGTTGGGTATCCGACGCGATCTAGCCACCACACCGGTTGATGGACTTCTCCCCAGGTACTAGAAGGGGGCGTTAGGGAGCAGAGGCATGTCAGGCTTACCTTGCTGCTGTGCCTGAGTACCCCATAGGGGCGGCTATGCAGCGGGTGCGGCCGGTCGAGCCGCCTGGCCATCTGTACGGGTCTGCGCCACGTAGCAGTCGTTCATCCCCCACTCAACTAGGTCACCTGTTCGTCGCAGACTCGGTGAGGGCTAGACTGCCGCAATCGGCCAGAAGCAGGCTTCTGGCTGAACGCATGGTTCTTTGTTGCGCTGACTCAGTTCTTCTCGCCGACGATCTTGCGCGGCTCCTTCGCAGGCCGGGTGCACGCCCGCGTTGCGGGCGCTAACGGCGCCAAATCTGTGAGGGGCCAGCCGGGCGACCCTCCTTACAATGTTTGCGAACGAGCCACTCCTATGTTCGCCAGGCTGCGGCCATCTTGGTGGGCGACTGAGGCGAGCGCCGCGTTGGTGGTCAGATCGAACCGCAAGGGATCGGCGCTCTTCGGGACGAAGTCATAGTTAGGTCCTGCGATATGCGTGCAATACCACTACCAAGCTAGCGCGTTGAACTGGAACACGCGGCACCCGAACAGGGGCAATAACCAAAAAGGGGGGCAGCATGGCGACAGCGCCAGAGAGGGACGAAGACTACGAGATCGACGCCCAGTCAGACGACGCGGGCGAAGGGCCGGAGCGCCCTGAATCGGACCAGGAATGCGCCGTTAGCCTGAATGTAATTGAGGTCGAAGGGGAGGAGTGGGCCGAGATCTACGCTCACGGCGAGGTTGCGGACGACACCGGCCGGCGCGCTGACCAGCAAGTGTTGCTCGCGCACGTCGCGCCCGACGAGATGATCATGGCGCCGGTGGTCGCCGCGTCCTACCGCCGGGACTTCCTCGGCCCAAAGTATCGGCAAATTCAGCGCATCCGCATTCCCGGCGAATGGCCGGTGCCCCATGACATCTACGAGTTCGACGAGCTTTTGCAGGCGCTCCCAGTCGGCTTCTCCCGCCACGCGCGTAGAGGGCTTGGACTACGCTACGAGCACCGCCTAATCCTCGAGGCAATTGAGCGGGCGACCAACGCCACCGAGCTCCTGCTCGTGGACGGTGACGCTGCCTCGCTCTCGGGAAACACGTTCACCTTGGGCCGGGACCGGTTTGAACGCGCCCGCAAAGCACTGGACCAGATCGGCCGGCGCTCCCAGCGCCGAGCGCTGCAAGAGCGACAGCGCCTCGCCCACAACGAGATCGTTCACGCCGTAGACGCGGAGCGCTTCCCGAGACAGGATCGTCAGCCGCAGCCTGGTGAGATCTACGAACTCGTCCGACTGAGCTCACGGGAGCCCACGAGAAGCCAAAGCGACCGAAGTGCAGCCACGGACCTCGTACTGCACGACGCGTCGCAAATCGCGCGGGAAAACCCGCGAGCGCTGCTGGAGCTGCGCGCTGAGATCGAGCGAGTCACCCTTGCGGACATCATCGATCGGTTGGAAGCCACATTGCGGCGGAACCCAGACGAGCCTGTGTGGCAACGCTTCTTCGAGGAGCATCCATTCGTCCTCGGGATGGCTTTTCCCTATCCAGTGCTCCTCGTCGGGGCACAGGCGCACGTTGGCGGTGTGACCTGGGATGGTCGGGGCGAAAACATCGCGGACTTTCTGTATCGCCAGCGACTAACGGGCGGCCTGGCGCTCGTCGAGATCAAGACTACTCGCACGCGGCTCCTGCAAACACGTCCGTTCCGCGGGAGCGTCTACGCCGCTCATGCGGAGCTTTGCGCCGCCATTTCGCAGGTCCTTGCACAGCGCTCCGAGCTCACGATGAACTTTCACGCGCGTGCTCGTGGTCTTGTTGAGACGGACGAGACCCACGTCGGCCATGTGCACTGCATGGTGATCGCTGGCCGCGATCCCGACACACAGGACAAGCGCCGGTCGCTCGACCTGTTCCGAAACGCCACGAAGGATGTGGTTGTGATCACGTTCGACGAACTGCTTGATAAGCTGCGCGCTATTCACCGACTCATCTCGCAACCAGGGGAGCAAGGCGTGCCCGCGGTCGACGCTGAGGCCAGTGCGGCGCGCCCCGACGGGGAGTCCGGCAACCCGGCATAAGAAGGTAATTGAAAGCAAGAGGAGGCGTCGATGCCGGCAATCAGGAAAGTCGTCCTGCGCAATTTCAAGCGGTTCGAGAGGTTGGACCTGCCATTGAATCCAGGACTGAACGTGCTCCTCGGCGATAACGAAGCCGGAAAGAGCAGTGTGACCTTGCCCCTGAAAAGTGGAGTTCTTAGCCCTTGTTGAAAATACCGACAAGG
>VFQO010002588.1_pt1 | contig 10704 bp, 7 predicted proteins | sample 3512331 | NCBI WGS metagenome assembly VFQO01 (sample SAMN10412371, study PRJNA504923) | tailings metagenome | isolation source: Replicate 3 from Balatoc abandoned mine | place: Philippines: Itogon, Benguet | collected 2017-08-28 | reverse complement strand
TTTATCACGCTCTGCGGCTCCAACCCACCCATCAGTCGATTATGTCTATCTCACCAAAACGGGGCGAAATGCGGTCACCGCGATCCTGAGTTCTTAGGGCGAAGAAGCAGTATTTTTGCCGCCTGTGCCCTTTATGACGTTCAAACCTACGGAGCTGCAGTCCAGCGTCGGCTGGATAACCCGATCGGCATCGACTTAGAGCAAGATCACAGCGCTGTTGGGGGAGGGCACCGGGTTTGCAACTTCCGCCTTTTGTCGAACAATTACGTGGCCGATTTTGAAATTATACACCTTGGGCATCCTCAGAATCAGGGGAACTACTAAAGAGGCAGAAACTCCATAGCGATACAGGGGCGCTTAATCGCACGCACAAGCCTCTGTGTTCGCCCATTGGAGATCCATACTGTGCGCGTTACGTCCGTCTTTACTGCTACCCTCCTTGCCAGCGCGGCCATTCCTGCCCATGCAAATGATAGTGAGGCCAGCCAAGAGCCCGATGTGAAGGGCGAAGCAACCGCTCCAGTGCCTTCCGCCAAATCCTTCACGACCGGCGTTGCGAAGGGCCGCGACCTGCTCGACACTGCCATCTCTGCGAGCGTGCTCGATGATCACGATCTCGCGCAACTTTCGGTCAGTTCGGTTGCGGGCATCCTCCAGAATATCCCAGGAATCCGGTCCGAGACATCCGATATTGACGGCTATTCAGCCATCACAATCCGCGGCTTGCCGCTGGCGGCGGAGGGGTCCAAATTCCTGCAGTTGCAGGAAGATGGTCTGCCAGTGCTCGAATTCGGCGACATCCAGTTCGCCGGGATCGACCAGTTTTTGCGCGCCGACCTTACGCTTGCCCAGGTTCAGGCAATTCGTGGCGGATCGGCTTCGACCTTTGCGTCCAATTCACCGGGCGGGCTTATCAACTTCATCTCGCAAACTGGCGAAACAAAGGGCGGCACAGTCCAGGTGTCGAGCGGCGTCGGCCATGACCTGAAGCGGATCGACTTCGCCTATGGCTCGCCGCTTGGCGACGGATGGCGCTTCCATGTCGGAGGCTTTTATCGCAACGGCGAAGGCCCGCGCGAGATTGGCTTCACCGGCTTTTCGGGAGGCCAGATCAAGGCCAACGTCACCAAGGAATTCGAGGGAGGCTACATCCGCGTCTATGGTAAGTTCCTTGATGACCGGCAGCCAAACTACGGCAACGTTCCTCTCAGGGTCACCGGCACCAACGCCGACCCCGAGATCGGTTTCATCGGCGGTTACGATCCGCGTGAGCAAGGCTTCCTCTCGCCGCTCACTGCCTCCTATGCAGAAGTCGATCGGAACAATAACCGCACCTTGCTCGACTCGCGCGACGGACTTGCCTCGAATGTCAAAGCGGTAGGGCTAGAAGCGCAGTTCGATATTGCCGGTTTCACGGTGACCAACCGGTTCCGCTTTGCCGACATTAGCGGTGAGTATAACGAGATCGCTCCCTTTGTGACCGCGCCCGCGCCTTTCTTTGCTCAGTTCGGTGGGCCGGGTGCACGCCTCTCCTACGCTGCCGGAATGCAGAGTGGTCAGGCGATCACTGACGGGCGACTGCTCTCGTTGACGGCCCGGATCTATGCCGATCTCGAAAGCCTGGACAACACCACCAACGATCTGCGCGCGACCCGCGTCTGGGAGGCGGGCGAGGGCAAGCTCACCACTACCGCCGGCGTCTACACGTCGCGTCAGGATGTGCGCATGTTCTGGAACTTCACAAGCAGCTTGCAGGACGTAGCGGGCGGCGGGCGCAATGCGCCCGTCAACATCACCACTGCGACAAACATTCCAGTAACTGATGCGGGCACGCTGGCTTACGGCTTCGCAGTGGGCCTGCCGTTCAGCATCTACCACAATCGATACGACGTTGGTTACGACACACTGGCTCCCTATGGTTCGATCAATTACCAGATCGGCAAGCTTGCCGTGGGTGCCAGCATTCGCTGGGATAAGGGCAATGTCCAGGGGCAGGTCTTCTCGCCGGGCTTTGGAAATGGACGACCGCTGTTCGCGCCGGTCGATGTCAATGGCGACGGGCAGGTCTCGCTTCCGGAAAGCCGGGTGCCGATCCTTCCGCTGACCCGCCCGGCGGCAGTGGACTACGACTACGATTACCTCTCCTACTCCGCTGGTGTAAACTACCGCTTCGCTGACAGTTTCTCGGCTTTCGCGCGTTACAGTCGCGGCGGGCGGGCAAGCGCAGAGAATGCGATCGGGACCGAGACACTCGATCCCGTTGCCGGCCGCCCCGCAAATCCCGAGATCATCGTCTCAATGGTCAAGCAGGCAGAGGCGGGTGTGAAGTACCGCAAGAACGGCTTCAGTCTGTTCCTCACCGGCTTCTGGGCTTCGACCGATGAGCGCAACGCACAGATCACCGCCGATGCCAATGGTCAGGCCTTCGTTCAGCAGATCAAACGCACCTACAGCGCCAAGGGTCTCGAATTCGAGAGCGAATTGCGTAAGGGCCCACTCTCCATGGTGGTTGGCGCCACCTGGACCGAGGCCAAGATCGATAACGATGCGATCGCCCCTGCCTTCAATGGCCTAACGCCGCGCCACATCCCGGATTTCGCTTTTTTTGCAAGGCCTGCAGCAGAGTTCGGCAAGCTGACGGTCGGTGCAGTTGTAAACGGCACCACCGAAAGCTTTGCGCAGGACACCAACCAGCTGGTGCAGCCCGGCTATGTGCTGGTGAGCCCCTTCCTGCAGTACCGCCCCACGGACGGCCTGACACTTGCGGTCAACGCCTTTAACGTTTTCGACGATCTGGCTGTGGTAGCAATGCAAGCGCCGAGCATCCCGCCATCGGGCATTGTCAACGGGCAAGTGATGAACGGCCGCACGGTTACCGCGTCACTGCGCTACATGTTCTGACCGGCCGGGGTGTCGCCAGACCGCAGAAAAACACCGCGGCATAGGCCCACCTTCCGCGCCAAACCGTTTGAGAGCCTGTCTTAGACTGATGGGCTCTCAAACGCGTCCTTGATCTGGGTCTCACATCGATCGCCTTCAGCCAGGACCGTTATGCCTGCGCCTCGAAGAAGGGTGAGGGAGAGAGGGGCGATCGGGCCCGATCCTGCGCGTCCCGGATCAGGGTTACCGCCAACGCGCTTTCAGCCATATGCGAGAAAGGCGAAGCCGATTCTCGCTCTGGAAAGGCGATGAGCTGGGTTCTTGCCGACCTGTTCGGCTGCCGCGCGCCAACCTCGCAACGAGCGGCGGATACCGCGAGAAGGTTTTTAAAGGGCCCATTGCGCTCTCGAGAGCACGCTCATGTGTGCCCTTGAAGATGGTACATTAGGAGAAATCGCCGAACGTGCTTTCTTTCAGGCTAAGATCGGCCAGCGTGCTAATCGCTATCGGTCTGGAGATCTAAGGTCACATCTCATCTGTAGCTTCCTAGGCGAACGCAGGATCGGGAAGTTCAGATGGTCATGGCACTGGGCGAAAGCGCCAACATACAAGCGATCGAGGGCATCCACGCCGCGATGCTCGAAGAACTTCAGGCACATGACGACATTGAGCTCGACCTGTCGCCTGTGAAGGATGCGGATGTGAGCTTCCTCCAGCTCATTGTAGCTGCGAGAAAGTTTGCATCTGACAACGGTAAAGAGTTTCGGCTCGCAGGGTCTTCTGGACGGTCCCTTGCCACCTTGCTTGAGCGTGCCGGATTCGTCTCCCAAGATAATCCCGACGCCCGTGCGTTCTGGCTGGAAGGAGATGTCCTATGACATCAATCCTGACCGTCGATGACTCCGCAAGCATGCGTATGGCGATCCGGATCGCCTTGGACGGGGCCGGACACAATGTCGTCGAAGCTGCCGATGGTGTGGAAGGCCTCTCAAAGGCGCGCGAGGCCAAGTTCGATCTGATCATTACCGATCTCAACATGCCCAACATGAACGGGCTCGAGATGATCCGCGAGATCCGCAGGCTGCCTATCCAGGCGGGAACGCCCATCATCTTTCTGACGACCGAGTCCGATGATGCGATGAAGCAGGAGGCCAAGTCTGCCGGTGCGACCGGCTGGCTAGTGAAACCATTCGTAGCTGATCATCTAATCAAGGTCACTCGTAAGGTGCTCGGCGCATGAGCGCGCAAAACCCGGCCGAAACCTTCCGGATCGAGGCCGGAGAATTGCTCGACACTACTGAGCAAGCGCTCCTCGATCTGACGCACCGGCTGGACAGCCGCGCTCTGATCGATACCGTTTTCCGGGGCATGCACACGCTCAAAGGCTCGGGTGCGATGTTCGGCTTTGATGCGCTTGCCGCCTTTACCCATCATTGCGAGAGCGCGTTCGACAAAGTCCGCAAAGGCCAAGTGCCGGCGACTGCCGAACTCGTCGCGGTGACGCTGTCGGCAATGGACCACATGCGCGTTCTCGTTGATCGCCCGGATGCTGATTGCGCTGACGAAGGCGCCGCCATTCTCGAGCGCCTTCAAGCCGCCTTGGGTGCTGATGCGGTCGACCAGCGCGGGCCCTCGGCGGAGCAGCAGATAGCGATCCCCGCTTCCAGCGATGGCGACGATCCGGTTTCCGATGAGCCTTGGCGTGTTCATTTTCGCCTGCCGGTTGAGTCCATGGCCAACGGCACTAATCCGCTGCTTCTGCTTGATGAGCTGCGCGACCTTGGTGCCACACGTGTTGTAGCCATCACCAATCGTATCCCCGCCCTCGACGTGCTCGATCCGGTCCAGTGCCATATTGCGTGGGACGTCGAATTGCCCGCCACAGTGACGCGCGAGGCGATCGAAGACGTTTTCATCTTTGTCATGGATGACATGGAACTCGTCATCGAACGAGGCGGGAAAGCGGTTCTCTCGGATACCGACGAAGCCAAACCACTGGTTGCGGTGGAACCGGACCCTGCTGTCCCGGCACACGCCATGCAATCATCGATCCAAGCCGCGAGCGACCGTTCCGCAAAGTCGGCAGGCGAAAGCGTGCGTGTGCCTGCTGACCGGCTGGATGTATTGATGGACCGCGTCGGTGAACTCGTAATCGTTCAAAGCCGGCTTGCACAGTTGGCCTGCGGCGGCGTTTCGAGTGCGGCAGACCAACTCGCGTTGCGCTCGATCTCGGAAGAGGTCGAGCGGCTAGCCAACGAACTGCGCGACACGATGATGGTCCTACGCATGGTTCCTATCGCGGCCTTGTTTGGGCGGTTCCGTCGCCTTGTCCATGATCTGGCGCGCGAAACCGGCAAGTCCATCAATTTGGTGACGGACGGCGAGAGCACCGAAATAGATAAGACTGTCTCGGAGCGGCTTGCCGACCCCATCGTTCATCTCATCCGCAATGCTTGTGACCATGGTCTAGAGCCTGAGGACGAGCGCCTTGCATCGGGTAAGACCGCCGCTGGCCAGATCCAGCTCTCAGCGCGACAGACCGGCGGTGAGGTGCTCATCACGATCGCGGACGACGGACGTGGTATCAGCCGCGAACGCGTCCGCGCCAAGGCTGAAGCCAATGCCCTCATCCAGCCAGGACAGACCCTTTCGGACAGCGAGCTACTTCAGCTGATCTTCGAACCGGGTTTTTCGACCGCCCCGCAAGTGACCAATCTATCGGGCCGAGGGGTCGGTATGGATGTCGTCAAGCGCACGATCGAAGGGCTGCGCGGGCAGATCGAAGTAAGCAGCGAACCGGGGAAGGGTTCGATCATTACGCTGCGCATACCGCTCACACTGGCCATCATCGATGGTCTCCTGGTTCGCGTAGGTGGCGGCAATTATGTCATTCCTTTGTCGGCGGTCGAGGAATGTCTCGAACTCAGCCTTGAGGAGGACATCCGCTCTCGAGGGCGCAGCATGATCCAGCTGCGGGAAGGGTTGGTGCCCTTTCTTAGGCTGCGCGAGCTTTTCGACACGGGCACGCGGCCCGATGCCTTTCAGAAGATCGTCGTGATCGCGGCTGGCGGCGAACGGATCGGCCTGGTGGTCGATCAGATCATCGGCAGCCACCAGACAGTGATTAAATCCATGTCGAGCCTACACCGCTCGATCCCGAGCTTCTCGGGCGCAACTATCCTCGGGGATGGCGGAGTAGCGCTGATCCTCGACGTTATACAACTGGTTGCGCTGGGTCAGAGCAGAGAGGAGCGGCTCCGCGCCGCCGGGTAACGCCATGCAGAACAGCAGCACAACCCAGTGGGACGAAAATGGCCAACTCGAGGTCCTCACCTTCGACATCGGAGAGGAACGTCTTGCGATCGAGGCTGTGAACATCCGCGAAATTCTTGACCTGCTTCCCGAAACACGGGTGCCAGGCGCACCCGCGATCGTCTCGAGCGTGGTCAACTTTCGCGGCAAGATCATTCCTATCGCCGATCTTCGGGTGATCTTCGGCATGACCGAACCGACCGCGGAGATGCCAGGAGACCATGCTGAAGACATGGCGCTAAAGTACACCTCTACCGATCACCGCATCGTCGTCATCGAAACGGAACTCGATAGCGAGACAATCCAGATCGGCCTGCGCGCCGACAAGGTTCACGAAGTGGCCACGCTAGAGCAACGCGACAGCAGCGAACCGCCGCTTTTGGGCATGCGGTGGAGGCGCGAATTTGTGCGCGAACTGGTGCGGCAGCCGGACAGCGTGATCGTGCTTCCCGATCTTCAGGAAATCTTCCGATCAATGGTCAGCGCAGCATGACGCCGGCCTCTCAATCAACGTTCCTCGTCAAGGAGTAGACCCAATGCCGTTCAACTTCTTTTCGCCGATTTCAGAGGATCTTGTCCTTGCCGAAATCGCACGCGTTGAGGCGGAGTTCCGCTCCAATGGCGACCTTTCAATGCGCCTCGATAGCAGCATTGGTAACGCTTCGACCCGAGCCGTTATCGAAGCCTTCAATGGGCTGCTCAAGGCTGCCGCGCAGCCTGTCGAAGATCTTGCCGCGAATATCGCTGAAATGGCGGCAGAGCATGACCGCGGCGATATTGATGTGCTCATTCCTACGGACCGCTTTTCTGGTCGCTACCGGGAGATGGCACACGGGATCAATGATCTGGTGAGCGCCCATATCGTGACGAAAAAGAAAGCGATGGCCTGCGTTGCGGAATTCAGTCGCGGCAATTTTTCGGCGCCCCTTGAGCAGTTCCCGGGCAAGAAGGCTTTTCTCAACGAAACGGTCGAAACCCTGCGCAGCAGCCTCTCCGGACTGATCGCTGAAATGAACCACATGTCAGCCGAGCATGATCGCGGCGATATCGATGTGACTGTGGATGACACCAGATTTCCAGGCGAATTTGGCGTCATGGCACGCGGGATTAACGCGATGGTGGCTGGTCACATTGCCGTGAAGAAAAAGGCGATGGCCTGCGTGAAGGAGTTAGGCGAAGGCAATTTCAAAGCCCCATTGGAGCAGTTCCCCGGGAAGAAAGCCTTTATCAACGAGACGATTGAGACGCTGCGGAGTAATCTGATCGGGCTCATCGGCGAACTCAATGCCATGTCGGCCGAACACGACCGCGGCGATATTGATGTGATGGTCGACGATACACGATTCCAAGGCGATTTCGGCGAGATGGCCCGCGGCATCAACCAGATGGTAGCGGGTCACATCGAAGTGAAGAAGAAGGCTATGGCTTGCGTCAAGGCCTTCGGAGAAGGGGACTTTAACGCCCCGCTTGAGCAATTCCCCGGCAAGAAGGCCTTTCTTAACGAAACGGTCGAGACTCTGCGCACCAACCTTCGGGCGATAACAGCGGAGATTAATCGCCTGATAGACGCAGCGACCGCCGGTCAGCTGGGGGAACGTGGCAATGACAAGCTTTTCGTCGGCGATTTCGCAACCTTGATTTCGGGCATCAACGGGATGCTTGATGCTACAATCAAGCCGATTGATGAAGGAAACCGCGTGCTTCGCCTCCTAAGCAGCGGCAACCTCAGCGAGCGTGTTGAGATCGATTGCCGCGGCGATCATCAGCAGATGCGCGATGCCATCAATGACTTGGTAGATAATCTTCGCACCACCGCTCGCGTGGCCGACCGGATCGCAGAAGGCGATCTGACCGTGCGCCACACCGCGCTTTCCGAAGATGACCAACTGGGCACGGCTCTTGCCAGCATGATTGAGGGTCTTCGGGCAGTTGTGGCAAGCACCACTGTTGCCGCCGAAAACGTTTCGACCGGGAGCAGGCAGCTTGCTGCGAGCGCCGAGCAGGTTGCGCAAGGAGCTACCGAGCAGGCCGCCTCTGCCGAAGAGGCGTCTGCTTCGATGGAACAAATGGCCGCAAACATTAAACAGAACGCGGACAACGCGGCGCAAACCGAAAAGATAGCGCGCCAGTCTTCCAAGGATGCCGAGCTGTCAGGGCAGGCAGTGGCGCAGGCCGTCACCGCTATGCGTACCATTGCCGATAAGATCGGCATTGTGCAGGAAATCGCTCGCCAAACGGACCTTCTCGCTCTCAACGCAGCGGTCGAAGCTGCACGCGCTGGCGAACACGGCAAAGGGTTTGCGGTAGTCGCATCGGAAGTACGTAAGCTTGCCGAACGAAGCCAGTCAGCTGCGGCCGAGATCAGCGCCGTGTCCTCGGATACAGTGAAGGTTGCGACTGATGCCGGCGAGATGCTCGCGAAGCTGGTCCCCGATATACGCCGCACCGCGGAACTAGTGACGGAAATTAGTGCCGCCTGCCGCGAACAGGACATCGGAGCATCGCAGATCAATGAGGCTATTCAGCAGCTTGACAAGGTAACACAGCAGAATGCCAGCGCTTCGGACCAAATTTCCTCGACCTCCGAGGAACTGGCATCCCAGGCCGATGAATTGCAGCAGTCGATAGCGTTCTTCACGATCGAACCTGGCAAGGCGGGAGCCAACATCGGTGCCAGGTCGGGCAGCCCCGCGCTACATAAGGCGAAGCCAGCGAACTGCAGCGCGCCAGTTGTGCGCCGCTCCGTCCCCTCGGTGCCCAAGCGCAATACTGTTGTAGAACAGCAGGAGCGGGTTGCCGGTTTCGCGCTCAACCTCACCGACGGCGGGGCTGATCCCGACGATGCAGATTTCGGACGTGCCGCATGAGCCAACCGGTCGATCTCCAGGTCGTCGAGTTCGGCCTTGGCACTGAAGTCTTTGCTGTGCCCGTCAAGCTCGTACGCGAAATTCTAGATTATACGTCGCCTGCGCATGTGCCCAACGGCCCTGCTCATTTCGTCGGGCTGACTGACGTGCGCGGCCAGGGGGTCCCGACGCTGGACCTGCGACGGCGTTTCGGTCTGGAGCCAATCGCTCCAACCCTCGCTACGCGGATCCTGATACTCGACATCCCTATGGACGAGCGCAGGCTGACACTCGGCGTGGTGATCGATCGCGTGATCAGCGTTAGCGCCTACAATGCGCGGCAAATCGAACAAGCACCCGACATCGGGGTGCGCTGGAATTCCCAATACATCACCGGGGTCGTCAGACGCGAAACCGGCTTTGCCGTGATCATCGATGCCGCGCGCATTTTCACCACAGGAGACACGGCGATGGCAGGTGATGGATCGCATCCGAACCTGGTCGACGCCTGAATTGACCTGCCGGGACTGCGGCGCTGATGATCGCTGCCCGGCACAACATAAAGATGGAGGAACGTGTGCCGCTCAACCCCTTTGCCGCTGCTTCGACAGCCGTAGTCCTTGATGAAATCTCCCGGGTGGAAGCGGCGATGGTCAGCGGGAACTGCGCTGAACGTCTCAATTGCCACACAGGCAATGCCGCGACCCGCGCCGTGGCGGAAGCCGTCAATCGCTTGCTCGACCGGGCATTCCAGCCCTCGCATGATCTCGGCAGCGCTATTGCTCACATGAGCGCCGAGCATGATCGCGGTGACATCGATGTCGTTATCAAACCAGAAGCATTGCCCGGCCATTTCGCGGATATGGCTCGCCAGATCAACGATCTGGTGGGAGCACATATCACGACGAAGAAGAAGGCCATGGCCTGCGTAAAGGAGTTCAGTGAAGGCAACTTCGACGCTACCCTTGAAAGGTTCCCGGGCAAGAAGGTCTTCCTCAACGAAATCATCGACACGCTACGCGATAACCTGACGGGCCTCATTGCGCAGATGAACCACATGTCCGCCGAACACGACCGCGGTGATATCGATGTCGTGGTCGATGACGGGGCGTTTCACGGTGATTTCGCCGTCATGGCGCGAGGCATTAACTCCATGGTCGCCGGGCACATCGCGGTGAAGAAGAAGGCGATGGCCTGCGTCAAAGAGTTCAGTGAAGGAAACTTCGACGCGCCGCTTGAACAGTTTCCCGGCAAGAAGGCCTTCATCAACGATACGATCGAGACACTTCGCAGCAACCTTCGGTCGATCACCTCTGAGATACAGGGCCTGATTGTTGCGGCCACCGAAGGCCGCCTGAGCGAACGCGGCGAAGAACAACGGTTCGTGGGTGATTTCGCCCGCCTTGTCTGCGGCATCAACGGCATGCTGGATGCCACAATCCTCCCGATCGAGGAGGGCAACCGCGTCCTCGCCAAACTCGGAGCCGGCGATCTTGGCGAACGTGTCGAGATCGAATGCCAGGGCGATCACAAAGCCATGCGCGACGCCATCAATGCCGTGGTGGACACGTTGCGCGCCTTCGCCGGCAACGTCAGCCAGGCGGCAACCGAAGTGGCCGACGGCAGCACGCAGATGGCTGCCAGTTCGCAGCAGCTTTCCGAGGGT
>VFQO010005266.1_pt1 | contig 10708 bp, 20 predicted proteins | sample 3512331 | NCBI WGS metagenome assembly VFQO01 (sample SAMN10412371, study PRJNA504923) | tailings metagenome | isolation source: Replicate 3 from Balatoc abandoned mine | place: Philippines: Itogon, Benguet | collected 2017-08-28 | reverse complement strand
TATACCAGCCCATCATGCTGTCTAATAATCCATCACGAAAGATCAACAAGCCCTAGTTTTTTAATTATTATTTTTTGTCGTCAGGGAAGGTGACGTTTAACTCCAGCACTGACAACTCGTCTGAACTTTTTTCCAGAGAGACAGACACCTGATCATCCGCTATATCGACATATTTGCGGATCACGGCCAAAATATCGCGTTCCAGCTGTGGCAAATAATCCGGGCTGTTGCGTCTGTTGCGCTCATGGGCGACGATGATTTGTAACCGCTCTTTGGCAGTTGAAGCGGTATTTTTTTTCGTTGAACGGAAATAATCCAATAACGACATTCGCTTAGCCTCCAAATATACGTTTGAGCAAGCCTTTTTTCTCCACGTTCAGGAAACGGAAAGGCACGTCTTCGCCAAGCAAGCGGGCAACCGTATCTAAATAAGCCTGACCTGCATCGCTCTCTTCATCCAGAATAACCGGAGTACCGGAGTTGGATGCATTTAACACAGCCTGAGATTCAGGAATGACACCTAAAAGTTTAATCGCCAGAATTTCGCCGACATCTTCTACACTCAGCATCTCGCCTTTGACGACGCGCTCAGGATTGTAGCGGGTTAACAGCAAGTGTTCTTTGATACCAGGTAAGCCTTGTTCAGCACGACGTGATTTGCTGCTGAGCATACCTAGAATACGGTCTGAGTCACGGACTGACGACACTTCAGGGTTAGTCACAACTATTGCTTCATCGGCAAAATACAACGCCATCATAGCGCCTGATTCAATACCAGCAGGCGAGTCACAGATGATGTAGTCAAATTCTTCTGCCAGCTCGTTCAGAATGCGCTCTACGCCTTCTTTGCTCAGAGCGTCTTTATCGCGGGTTTGGGAAGCAGGCAGAATAAACAGGGTGTCGATACGTTTATCTTTGATCATCGCCTGTTTTAAATTCGCTTCACCGTTAATCACATTAACGAAATCGTAAACCACACGACGTTCGCAGCCCATGATTAAGTCCAGATTTCTCAAACCTATATCGAAATCGATAATCACGGTTTTAAAACCGCGCATCGCGATACCTGTGCCAATAGCTGCGCTTGACGTAGTTTTGCCTACGCCACCTTTACCTGATGTAACAACAATGATTTTTGCCATCGCAAAATATCCTTAAAGCAAATCTGCTAAAACCAACTTATCGTCCTGCAACCCAATGCAAGCCGACTTACCCCAATATTCGCCTTGCAGACTGTCACTGAGCCAGTAACTTCCGGCTATGGAGATCAGTTCAGCTTCCAGCTTGTGACAAAACACGCGTTTTTGACTATCTCCGGCAGCGCCTGCTATGGCTTTACCACGCAAGGTACCGTAAATATGTATATTGCCATCGGCAATGACTTCAGCGCCGGCACCTACAGTACCACGGATCACTAAATCTGCACCTTTGGCATAAATTTGTTGGCCGGAGCGAATGTTTTGCTCCACCACTTTAGTCTCCATCACAGGAGCTACAACGGCAGCTTCTGTTTTTGTTTCTTTTTCTTTGCTTTCTTTGGCCGGAGTTTTACTTTTGCTCAATTGCAATGAGGCCAAACCAGCGGCCTGAGCCACTTTTTTTAGTTCAGCAGATGCACCACATACACCGACCAAGACCAGCTCGAGCTCGTTGAAAACTTCAGCAATAGCTGCGAAATCAGGAGCTTGAGTTACAGACTCGACATTAATCACCACAGGTGCGCGGTAAAAAAAGGCTGGAGCTTGCGCCAATTTTTGCTGCAACTGAGTTTTTACTGCAGCGGCAGACAGGTCCTGACAATACAACACAGACAGTGGAAATAAACTGCCTTTTAATTCAAAGGAATGATCAGACATAGCTCAAAATGCGCACTTTATTATTTGTTTAATGACGGCAAAAAATCGTGTCAGCCTTTATTTGCTTGGTACGCAAGGCTGGTGCTTCATGTTATAGTTTGCGCCCCTGTTAGGCAAGTTAGTCAGAGTAGTTTTTGTCCTATGTTATGTGTCATTTATAAAAGTCCGAAGCTGGACCAAACCTATTTGTACGTATTGCGCCGTGATGACTTTAGCGCTGTACCTGAAGCCTTACTGAAAACCTTTGGCAAACCCCAACTGGTGACGCTGGTTAATCTGGCCACCAAAAGCAAACTAGCCCACGCAGATATTGATAAAGTCAGAGCACAACTGACAGAACAGGGCTTTTATTTACAATTGCCTCCGCCGCCTGAAGATTTACTTAAAGCGCATAAAGAGAGCTTGCAAAACAAGGAGTAACAGATGAAGTTGACTCAAATCGCAGTCATTGTGGTCAGTAGTTTATTGTTATCTTGTACCAGCACTGTGTCTGGCAATGCCCAAACTAAAACACAAACGGTAAAAACTGCGCCTGTCGCTAAAGTACCTGCCCTGCAAAAAGCCCAAACAGCCTCTGTGTCTGCATTGCCTGCGCAAGATGCTTTGAATAAAGGTAGTTTTGAACAATACGCAGCTTCTTTAAAACAAGAGGCCTTAGACAAAGGCTATTCCAAAACTCTGGTCAATGAGGTATTTGCCAGCTTAAAGCACTACAAATCTGCAGTAGTGGCAGATAAAAAACAGCCTGAATTTACTGAAACCTTAGATACCTATTTACCGAAGCGTGTGAGTAAACAACGCATTGCGCTGGCGCGTAAATACTACAAGGAGCATCAGCAAGAGCTGGAAAGCATAGGCCAGAAATATGGGGTACAACCGCGTTTTATTGTGGCTTTATGGGGGCTTGAGAGTAGCTTTGGTAAGTTTATGGGCAACTATTCAGTACCTTCTGCTTTAGCCACTATGGCCTATGATGGCCGCCGGGAGTCCTTTTTTAAATCTGAATTCTTTCTGGCGCTGGATATTCTGCAGCAAGGCCATGTCAGCTTGGCAGATATGAAAGGCTCATGGGCTGGTGCTATGGGCCAAAGCCAGTTTATGCCCAGTGCATTTATGTCCTATGCTCAGGATGGTGACGGTGATGGTCACATCAACATTTGGCAAAGCCGTACTGATGCTTTCGCCTCTATTGCCAATTATTTAAAAACCCGTGGTTGGGACAATAGCCAAACCTGGGGCAGAGAAGTAAAAGTACCGAATAACTTCTGCCTCGATCCCCTCCCTCCCCGCAGACCGGCGCAGCGGGCTGGCTGAGGGGCAGGCGGACGCGGCGCCCCCCACCACATCTAGCAGCTACATGCAGGCGGCGGGGATCACGGGGGTGCCGCCTGACGCAGCCGCGCGCAGCAGCCGCTCGCAGCGCATCACAGAGGTGCGCGCCGGGGTGCTGTTTGCCTATGTTCACGTGCGACCGCTGTTTGCATGGTGCATCGCGGCGTTGTCCTGCTCAGCACGCATTGCCTCTTGGGAGTGGTATGCACGATGGCAGTCTTGCCAGCGGCATGTGCTTGCTGCGCTTTAGCCGGTATGGGTGTTCACTGCTGGCCTGCCGCCTGCTGACCCCTTGTGGCCCTGCCTCTTGACCGCCCCGCAGCTGCGGCAGCGAGTGGGCGAGGACGCCAGCGCCAAGGGCGGCAGCAGCAAGAGCGGCAGCAGCAAGAGCAGCAGCAGTAAGGCTGCACCAGAGGAGGACGACAGCGGGTACCAGGACGCCCAGGACGCGCTTGAAGAGATGATTGAGGAGGTGGGCTTGAGGTTTTGGTCCTGCGAAGGCTGTCGCAGCAAGGAGCACGGAGGCCTGTGGAGGGGTGGGGACTTGGCGATCAATGCACTGCATTGGCATCAAAACACTTGCTGCATTGGCTCGTAATCAAACCGTGCGCAGGAGGAGGAGGAGCGGGAGCTGACCCGACGTTCAGCCCATGCTGACCCAGTGCACAAATTGATTCAGTGGTGTGCTGCCTTGTCTATCCACATGAGAGCAGGAGGAGGAGGAGCGTGAGCTGGAGGAGGTGGAGGACTTGCTCGAGTACTACCTGCAGCGCGCAGCCAACACCCAGGTGCGCCTCGGCTTGAGGAAGGGATGCCTGGCCGGGCCTTGCCAAAGCTGCGCTGCCCCTCGTGCATCTTTCTCACCTCAATACCGTGCCTTCTATGCACTACGTTCGGAACTACCCTCTGCTTACCTGCGCTGACCTGGGTTCACACCACACGTTTTTGCACACCGACCAATTCCTCGCAAAGCGAGGCGGAGCAGCTGCTGGCGCGGCTTGTTTATTGTACTTGTTTCGCATCAACTTACCTACCTGCACACCAATCAACCCCAACGAACCCCCTTACAGAGCGAGGCAGAGCGGCTGCTGGCGGGGGCGCGTGACCTGGAGGAGTCGATCGGCGTGTCGCTGTCGGCGCGCCGCTTCGAGGTGCGCTGCGCACGCTGTGGCTCAGGCTTTACCAAGCTGTAACCGTGCAGCGCATGTAACTTAGGCGCTGGCGACATGCCGGCTGCCGCGGGCCTATGCGGCCTCCGCCTTGACTGCGCACTACAGTTGCACTCACTACCCCCACCCATACTGCCGATTGCACTCACCACTACCAGCAAGCCCACATTCACCCGCCTCGCAGGTCAACCGCCTGGAGCTGCTGCTGTCCATCGCCTCGTTTGCGGCGGCGCTGGGAGCCATGGTGGCGGGCATCTTCGGCATGAACCTGCGCAGGTGGGTGGGCGGTTAAGAGCAGGCCGTGGAAGAGGGGTGGGTCGTGTGAGCAGCCCTTGATTGTAAGCCACCATTGCGCACGCTGATGCAAGTTCCTCCCCATTGCAACTGGCTCAAGCCCTGCTCTTACTCACTCTCAACTCCCCCCCGGAATCCCTTGCAGCACGCTGGAGATGAGCGTCATCGGTTTCTGGGGCACCACCGCCATGATTCTGCTGGGCTGCTGGTGAGGGGGCAGTGCTGCCCTGGTTGTGCTGCAGCCACTGGTGGCCTGTGGCTGAATGCTGCACATGGCATGCATGCTGGCATTACAACTCCTGCTTGGCAAGGCGACGCATCCCGACAATGTCCACGCGGTGTTTATGGCAGTGCGATTTGTAGAGCGCTTGCCCTGCACAGCTGCCTTCACGCGCTGTCCCTCGCTCACCGCCCACCCCGATCCCTCCCCTCCTCCCCTCCTCCCTCCTGTTCCTTCCAGGTGGGTGTTCTACCTCATCTACAAGTACACCAAGCGAAAGCGCATCCTGTGAGGTTGAGGGCCCCAGCGCCTCCTGCCCCCCGGCGGCCCGCCCTCTGGCCAGCTCAGCACCCACCTGCCAGCTGTCGGCGCGCGCCCGCCCTCCGGCGGCACGCCTGCAGCGAATTTCAACCCTTGCTAGGAATGAGCCCCCAAACACCACCAGTTTTGAGCGGAATGCGACGGCTGCGCTTTCGCACGAGGCGCTGAGGCGCCCCTGCTGCACGTGCGGTGGCTCGGCCACTGCCTGTGCCTAAAGCCCCGACTGCCTGCGGCTCTGCGCCGGCTCTGTCCAGCAGCGCAAACCCAACCCGAACTGCCCTTGTAACTTCCACCCTCTCTGGCGCATCTGGCCCCCTTTTCGTTCCTCCTTCCACACCCGTCTCTATCCGTCTTGGCCGCGGCCTTTTCCTCTGAGCCTGCCTACCGTTATTTGCCACCCCCATTCCCTTCCCCTCCCCTACCGCCGATCGCTTTTCGCTCGTTGTGGTCGTTTGCAGCTGCCGTTGACCTCTGCCGCTCCCCGTCTGATGCTTGCTTCCCCCAATTGATCCTGTCACCCGTACCGCTGAAGAGACGCACCGCACAACCCACCTGATGTTGGTCGCTGCAAGTTTTACCTGGTCAAAATCGGCTTGCATTCAGTGCTTGTAACAGTACAGTCAAGTCGCAAGTGACGTGAAAGGCACGCCCCCACAGCAGGAGAAAGACGATCATGGCACTCAAGTGCAGTGCCAGGCCCGACAAGCAACACGCCCCTGCTCACCCCTGTGCCCCAGCAAAGCCCTCCAAAGCACGGCGCAGCGGCACCACAGCGCCTGCCGTTGCGTCAAACCCTCGGCGGCATGTGTACGCTGCCTGAGCGGAGCCGCCCACTGCGGCGCCCCTGCCATGCTTGTGCTGACCCTGCTGCGCACGCCGGGCACGCTGCGCCCGGCCTGGGAAGCTCAGGCTGAATTCGCCGGCCACCAGGTGCATCGGGGAGTGGTAGCTGTTGAGGGTGAGCAGCACCTCGCCAGGCCGCATCTCCAGGCCCTACACAGGGGGCAGCGCTTGTTCCTTAGAGTGCTCGCATGCGCAGGCAAGATCAATTAGGGCAGCAGGCTGGTTGACTGCTAGCCAAGCATGGGTGCTCACACCAGCAAACTCTCGGGCCCATGATTTCATTTTTAGCCACATCGGGTGCGCCTGAACCGCACCTGCAGCGCGGCAGCCCAGCTGGGCCGCTCCTGCAGGTCCTCCAGGGTCAGCAAGTAGCGGTGCTCCATCCACACCTGGCAGGAAAGGGATTGAGCAGAAAGACAGGCGCAGATTGCCAAGGAGTGCACCAAAGCCTATCCAAGCCCCACCTGTACCTTGCAAAGCAAGCTTTCAACTGTCGCAGACCCCCGGCTCCTCACCTCGTCGTGCCAGCGGTAAATGGCCTGCACCAGGGCCAGCGCATACACCCGGGACCCTTCCCCCCGAATGTCGTAGAGCATCACTGCACCGTGGCGCTCATCACCTGAACGCAGCATTCGCAGCATCTCAGTGTTCAGCCTTGCAGGCGAGCTACCACCTGGCAATGCATTGCTTGAAGCAGGGCGACCTCAGCATGCGCAGCAGCAGCTCACCTGCCACAAAGTCGACAGCGGTCCCTCCCTCCGGCAGCGCCTCTGCTGACACATGGAACGTGACATTTGGCAGGCTGCCGCTCGGTGCCTCGCTGCCACATCCGTGCCGTTCCGACAGCCCCTCCCACGTGCTGCGCAGCGGCGGCCTGTGCAGCTGTGGCCCCAGCCGCACAAGCGTGGTGGCTGGCAAACGGCCCTCTGCCACTGGTGGCTCCATGCGCAGCAGGCTCTGCCCACTGGCATGCTGCTGCCCAGGAGCGATGGGTGCAACACCGTGCTGCGGCGTGCCAGCATAAACGCTCTCTGGACTGCGAGCAGCGGCCGCTGCCCATGTGCCCGTGCTGCCTGGCTGCTGTTGGTCAGTGGGCTGCCTGCTGGGAGGCGATGCAGCAGAAGCACGAGTTCCCCGACGACGTTCGCTCGTGGCTGCGGGTGATCGAGCGCAACATCCGTCGGCAGCACATGCTCGTGCGGGATCTTCTCGCGGCCGCCGCGACCCGCACGGCGCCGATCATCGTCGACCGGCAGCCGAGCGACATCGCAGCCATCGCCAACGAGGCCGCGCTCGCCGTGCAGGGAGAAGCCGAGCAGAAGGGCGTCGCCATCACCGTCACGGGCGAGGCGTCCGGCCGCGTCGACCCGCTCCGCATGGCGCAGGTGATCGAGAACCTGCTCACGAACGCCGTGCGGTACACGCCGGCGGGCGGGAGCGTGAGCATCTCCGTCGGCGGTGACGCCGACCACCTGCACCTCGTCGTGAGCGACACGGGCGTCGGCATCGCGCCGAAGGATCAGGAACGGCTGTTCGAGCAGTTCTTCCGCGCGGCCGAGGCCCGAGCATCCGCCATCAGGGGCATCGGACTCGGCCTCGCGATCGTCAAGGCGATCGTCGACGCGCACGGCGGCGAGGTCGCCCTCGAGAGCGGGCCGGGCCGCGGCACGACGGTGACGGTACGAATCCCGCGGGACGGCTGACCCGCAGACACGGAACGATCCGCTCAGGTGACCCGGACGGAGTCGGCGGTGCGCGCGGAGACGTCCTCCGGGAACGAGAGGACGAGGTGACGCCCGAGTGCCATGGCGAGCCGGGCGAGGGTGTCGATCCTGTTCCGCGCTCCGCCGCCCTCCTCGAGTCGGGAGATCACTGACTGGGTCGTCTTCATGCGCGCGGCAAGCTCTCGCTGACTGAGCCCGGCCGAGGTGCGCAGGTCGTAGATCAGCTGCCCGAGCGCGAGATCCTGTTCGACTTCGCCGCGTACTTCGTCGCCCACCGCATCCCGCCGCTGCTTCACATCTTCCCAACGGGAGTAGTTCGCCATCATGCCCTCCTTCACGGGTACTCGATTGCGCATTGCGCGGCAACGCGCTTCGCGCGAGCGATCTCATGCCGCTCGTTCCCACGCTGCTTGCGGAAAGTCGTCAGCAGGATGATCCGCCCATCTCTCGTGAACCGGTAGGTGATGCGTCTCGCGGTCTGCCGGAGCGTGAACCGGAGTTCGAACAGACCATCGCCGAGCGAGCGAGACAACGGCATGCGAGCTGCCGCACCCGATGTCGCCAGCCTGTCGATGATCACTGCGACCCGGTCCCAGTCGCGCTGACCCAGACGGCTGAGCCACGCTTCGATCTCGACATGCAACTCGACTTCAGTCGCGTTCATGATCGCACTGGCGAGATGATCGCACAACTGCGATATGAGGAGACGTGCACGCGCGAAGCCCGCAGATTCGCCCGGTCATCCGATGAGGTAGACCATCCCGCGACCCTCAGCCGCGAGCGACTCGACGAAGTCCCGTGCTCGCTCGAGATAGTGGAGGACGTAGCGGCGTTCCTCCTCGTCGGTCGCACCGTGAGGGCTGCGCCACGTTCGAGCCCAATCGTCGATCCGCTTCTCGTCCACCTCGCGCAGCTGGTCGCGGATGCCGGGCACCTCCTCCGGCAGGATCACCCGCACCCACGGTTCCCAGCCCAGCCCCTGCATGGTCACCTTGCCCTCGAACATCCGGTAAGCGGTTACGGATGCTGGGACCTCAGGGCCTGGTCTCGTGAGTGCTTGGAGGGCCGACCACGCCTTGTCGAGGTAGAGCATGTCGCACGGCGGCGGGACCTGCTCGAACACGGCGACGCTCGATCTCGCGTGCGGCTCCAACCCCCAGGCGTCGGCGAGCGGATCGCTGGAAAGGATGCTGTGCGGATCGTTGATCGCCTGCTGTGCGAGCTCGGCATCGAAGGCGTAGGCGTAGTAGCGGATTCCCATGACGCGATCGTGGCGTCGTCATCGCGTCTCGAAAGCCGTGACCGGCGAACAGTGGGCGCCCTGGATGACCCGCGCTCCTGTGGAGGAGCCGGCCGCAAGAGCGTCGACGAAAAGGTCAACCTCGAGGGGAGGCGTTCCGCCGCAGGAGCGGCGGCAAGACCAGATGACACGGAAGCGGAGACGGAGGGATTTGAACCCTCGGTCCCCTAAACGGGGACTCCACCTTAGCAGGGTGGTGCACTCGGCCGGACTATGCGACGTCTCCTGGCGTGAGCCTCCACCACTATAGCCCGTGCGGGGCGGATGCTCGTGCTCAGTCGTTCGCGGCCGAGCAGCGCCGATCGGCGGCGGTCTGACCGGGCACGTTCTCGAGCACCTCGGGGGTCGGAGCCGCGCTCGGCGAGCCCGACGGCGCCGCTGACGGGTCGGTCGAGGCGGACTCCGTGGGCGCGGGCTCGGCGGTCGTCTCGCCCGATGCGCTCGGCGCCGGGGCGGGCGCGTTCGGGTCGGCGACGGTGCCCTGCTCGGGCTCGTCGGGCAGGAAGCGCTCGTCGTTCTCGATGAGGCGCATGAGTTCGTCGGCCTCGTCCTCGAGCGGCAGCACGCGGCCGGCGAGGGGGCCCTCGAGGGGCACCTCCCCGGGGTACTGGACGAAGACGATGTTCTCGATCGGCATGTCGGCGAGCACCCGCGCCATGGCGACCATGGTGTCGAGCGGCCGGAGGCTCGTGGAGAGCTCCATCGACTCGGTCGTGACCTTCGCGAGCCCGTACAGCGCGCCGAGGTCGGTGAGCACGCCGTCGCTCTGCACCGTGCGGATCATCGACGACAGGTAGACCTGCTGGTTGGAGATGCGGCCGAGGTCGCCGCCGTCGCCCACGCCGTACCGCGTCCGCAGGAACGCGAGCGCCTCGTACCCCTCCACGACGTGCGTTCCGGCCGTCTCGAGCTCGAGTCCCGTGTACGGGTCGGAGATCGGCGCGTCGATGCAGACCTCGACCCCGCCGATGGCCGACGACATGCGCGCCACTCCGTCGAACGAGATCGTGCCGGCGTAGGGGATCTCCAGCCCCGTGAGATCTTCGACGGTGTCGACGACGCACGCGAGGCCGCCCTCGCCGTACGCCTCGTTGATCTGGACGAACTCCAGCGGCTCCGACGTCGTGCCATCCTCCGCCTCGCACGCGGGGATGTCGACGAGCAGGTCGCGCGGAATCGAGACCGCGACAGCCGACTGCTGGTCCTCCGCGACGTGCACGAGCATGTTGACATCGTTGAGCGTCGTGTCGCGGTCGTCGGCGTCGGCCTGGCCCTCGGCGTTGTCGATGCCGACGATGAGGACGTTGAAGCCGCCCTCCCAGTCGCCCACGGTGGGCACCTCTCCGCCCAGGTCGACCGATTCGATCCCGCTGTCGAGCTGGTAGGCCGCGATCGCCGCGACGGATGCTCCGCTCACGAGCACGACGGCGAGCACCCCGGCCACCGCCGACAGCGCCGTCCGCCACCCCGATGAGCGCTTCAGGCGGCCGTGGCGCACCTCGGCCGCCTCGGCGCGGAGGCCGGAGCGGTCGCGACGTCTCGACTCGGTCATCGTCGCGCCCCGTCTCAGTTCGCGACCGAGCAGGTCTGCTGGGCGGCGGTCTGGCCGAGCACGCCCTCGAGCACCTCGGGCGCGGCGGGCTCCTCGC
>VFQO010002583.1_pt1 | contig 10727 bp, 11 predicted proteins | sample 3512331 | NCBI WGS metagenome assembly VFQO01 (sample SAMN10412371, study PRJNA504923) | tailings metagenome | isolation source: Replicate 3 from Balatoc abandoned mine | place: Philippines: Itogon, Benguet | collected 2017-08-28 | reverse complement strand
GTCGCGATGGTGACCGCGCCGGTGCGGCCCGCCTGCGCGACGATATGCGCCTCGCTCTCGTGGAAGCGCGCGTTGAGCACGCTGTGCGCGACATTTTCCTTTTCGAGGAAGGACGACAGCAGCTCCGATTTTTCGATCGACACGGTGCCGACGAGCACCGGCTGGCCGCGCTCCTGCGCCTCGCGGATGGTCTTGGCGATAGCGCCGAACTTGTCGGTGATATTCTTGTAGAATTCGTCCTCGTCGTCCTTGCGCGCGATCGGGCGGTTGGTCGGGATGGTGACGCAGTTCATCTTATAGATGTCGAAGAATTCGGCCGCCTCGGTCGATGCGGTGCCGGTCATCCCCGACAGCTTCGGGTACATGCGGAAATAATTCTGGAAGGTGATCGACGCGAGCGTCTGGTTCTCGGGCTCGATCTGGACGCCTTCCTTGGCCTCGACCGCCTGGTGCAGGCCATCGGACCAGCGGCGGCCGTCCATCATGCGGCCGGTGAATTCGTCGATGATGACGACCTTGCCATCCTTGACGATATAATCGGTGTCGAGCTTGAACATCAGGATCGCCTTCAACGCCTGATTGACGTGATGCACGACCTGGGTGTTCTCGATGTCGTAGAGGTTGCTGCCCTGGAGCAGCCCGGCGGCTTCGAGCAGCCGCTCGACATGCTCGGTGCCGTCCTCGGTCAGGCTGATCGACTTCGACTTTTCGTCCTTCTCATAATCCTCCTCGACGAGCTGGTGGACCACCTCGTTGACGCGGATATAAAGTTCGGACTTGTCGTCGGTCGGGCCCGAGATGATCAGGGGGGTGCGCGCTTCGTCGATCAGGATCGAATCGACCTCGTCGACGATGCCGAAGTTGAAGGTCCGGTGGACCATCTGCTGGCGGTCGAACTTCATATTGTCGCGCAGATAATCGAAGCCGAGCTCGTTGTTCGTCGCATAGGTGATGTCGCTGTTATAGGCATCACGGCGCTGCATCTCGTTGAGGTTCGGGACGATGATCCCGGTGGTCAGGCCGAGGAAGCCATAGACCGCGCTCATCCATTCGGCGTCGCGGCGGGCGAGATAGTCGTTCACGGTCACGACATGCACGCCTTTGCCCTCGAGCGCATTGAGGTAGCAGGGCAAGGTCGCCATCAGCGTCTTGCCTTCACCCGTCGCCATTTCGGCGATCTCGCCGCGGTGGAGCACGACGCCGCCGATCAGCTGGACGTCGAAATGGCGCATGCCGAGGGTGCGGACCGCCGCCTCGCGCACCGTCGCAAAGGCTTCGGGCAGGATGTCGTCGAGCGTTTCGCCGGCTTCGAGCCGGTCGCGGAATTTCTGCGTCTGCGCCTGCAACGTCGCGTCGTCATAGGATTGCATCGTCGGTTCGAAGGCGTTGACCTTGTCGACGATCTTGCGGATCGAGTTGACATAACGGTCGTTGGACGAGCCGAACAGGCTCTTGGCAATGCCAGAAAACATGGCGGATTTCCTTGGGATATGATGAAAGAGGGCGGCCGCTGATGCAGCCATGCGTGCCGCACGTCGGGCGCGGCCGCAAAACAGGGTGCGGGCGCAGAAGCGCCCGGAATTCTAGAAGCTATTCGAGCGCGCGATCGCTGCCGATGAGCAGGCCGGGCAGGTGCGGCGCCGCGGCCTTGCGCGGCTTGCGGCCCGAGGTGACGGTGCGCCGGGGCGGCGTCGTCGTGACGGGGCGGCGGTCATTGTCGCTCGTCTCGCTCTGCTGGCCGGTTTCGGCGAGCAGCAGCATCGACCCCATGGCGGCCGGCGTCGCGGGCGCCGCCATGGCGCGATCCGCGCCGGCGAGTCCGGTAAGCAAAGCCAACAGGGTCAGCAACAAACGCAAAGAAAAATGCCCCTTTTTCGTCCAGCGGGCGATTTATAGCACGCTGGATGCTGAACATAGGGTGAAAGGCGTGTCGCGTCTAGGGGTCTGGTCGCGGCTCGACGCGTTCCCCGCGCGCCGATCAGTCGGCCGGTTTCGGACAGGCGGTGACCACCGGCCCGGTCAGCTTGACCTTGCCGTCGATCGAATCAACGCGCATCGACAGGCCCCCGTCGAAGAATTGCGGCGCCTCTGTGCAGAAACCCCTGATCAGCGCGTCGGATACCTGCTGCGCGTCGACGCCTTCGCGCCAGCCGTCGGGGCCGGTAAAAAGCAGGATCACCATATTGCCCTCGGCGGTGACCGACTGGACCAGAAAGCCACCCTCGTCGACCTGGCCGACCAGTTCCTGCATGCCCGCGGCGATCTGCGCGGCGGTCGCTTTTGGTGCAGTGCCGTCCTGCGCCGCCGCCGGCCCCTGCGCAAAGGCGACAAAGGCCGCCAGCGCCAGCGCGATCGATCCCCATAATTTCCCCGGCATCCGATCCCTCCCCAAGCCTTGCCGCACCCTATCGCGCGGCGCCCCGCTGTCAAACACCGCCCGCCGACGATCGCGCTTGACCTTTATCGCGCCATCGCATCATCTGTCACTGACAAGAATGTAAGGAGAGGGCGCGCATGAGCAGGAAGGCGATTTTCATCACCGGCGGCGGGTCGGGCATCGGCCGCGCGACGGCGCGCCATTTCGCGGGCCGGGGCTGGTTCGTCGGCATCGCCGACGTCAACGCGCAAGGGATCGACGAGACCGCGGCCCTGCTCCCCGCGGGCGCCTCGTCGCGCCATGTCATGGACGTGCGCGACCGCGACCAGTGGGCAGCAGCGCTCGCCGATTTCGCGCAGGCGAGCGGCGGGCGGCTCGACGTGCTGTTCAACAATGCCGGCATCGGCACCGGCGGCCAGTTCGTCGACATGCCGCCGGCCGAGGCCGACCGGCTGATCGCCATCAACTTCGGCGGCGTCGTCAACGGCATCTATGCCGCGCTGCCGCTGCTCCGCGCCACCCCGGGTTCGACGATCCTCAACACCGGCTCGGCCTCGGGCTTCTACGGCGTCGCAGGGCTCGCCATCTATTCGGCGACCAAATTCGCGGTGCGCGGGCTGACCGAGGCGCTCGAGATCGAGTTCGCCAAATATGGCATCAAGGTCCGCTCGCTGATGCCCGGCTTCATCGACACCCCGCTGCTCGACCAGGTCAGCGCCGACAGCAACGAGCCCGCGCGCGACCGCCTGTCGTCGAGCGGGTTCGAGATCGTCCCCGTCGAGCGCGTCGGCGAAGCGGCGTGGGACGCAGTGCATGGCGACAAGGTCCATGTCACCGTCGGCAAGATGGCCAAAAGGCTCGCGCGTCTCGCGCGCTGGTTCCCAGGGCTGGTCGCGAAACAGTCGAAGAAGATTGACGGGCTGGGAGCGGCCGGGGGACATTAGGCGCCCGCCGGTGGCCGATTTCGGGTGGGTAGCGGACGTTATCGCTAAGCGGGCATGAATCAGCCCAAAGCTACTAATTCATCGTGATGTTCGCGAAGAATTTGACGAAGCGACGAACTCACAGTCCAGTGGTTTTCACAATCGCCTTCATCGGGCATCGCCCAATACCACACGGTTTTTGCATGAAGCTTGATGTTTGCGCCTAGCAAGTCGACCACCGTTTGCCATCGAATATCGGAGTGTAGTGCCTCTCCAAGATCCTCGAATGACTGGATTATCGTTTCCATAATTGTGAAGCGTTCGTCATCATCGAGCTGGCCGGAACGATAGGCTGCAATGAACTCGTCTATGCGACCCGCATCCGCCACCTCCCATTGCCAATCCTGCATCTCGGGGAAGTTGGGAAGATTGAATCTGAGCGCCAAGGCATCAATGGCCGCCGGCGTTGGACATCGCCAAAGATGTTCTGGAACCATCGATCCGCATTATCTCCTGCTTTGAGCGACGGCAATCGGTCGTTTCCAGTCATCCGCGGCTGCCTTGGCCGATGACCACAACGCGCGCTATTTCGCCGCCCCGCATTGCACCGTGCCGCTGCCCGCGTTGCGCACGGTGCACGCCGGTCGGCCGAGCACGACGGTCTTGCCGACCCCGCGCGCGGTGATCGCAGCGCTCTTCACCGCGGTGAAGACATGGTCGCCGGTGCCTTCGCTGTCGCTGACCAGTTCGTCGACCTTCAGCTTGCCCGCATCGACCACCCCCGCCCCCGACAGCGTCATCTGCGCGGTCTTGGCGGTGCCGCCGAGCGTCATCGTGCCGTTGCCGATCATCGCGACGGTCAGCCGGTCGCTCGTCACCGTGCCGACGGTGACCCGCCCCGGCCCGCGCAACCCGATCATCACCCTTGTGCCCTTGAGCTGGTCGACCTGCAGCGACCCCGCGCCGACGAGCGTCGCCGACTGCAGGTTCGCGGCATTGATGCGCAGCGTCACCGGCTCGAGCGGCTGGCGCCGGTTTTCGTCGCCGGCGTAGATTTTCTGCCCGATCACCAGCTTGCCGTCGCGCGCCTCGACCGTCAGCCGGTCGAGCGCGGCGGGCGATCCCGTCGCCACCGCGCTCACCGGCGCGCGCGCCACCACCTCGACATTGACGTCGGCGGTGACCTCGATCGCCTCGAAGCTCGAAAGGCCGAAACGCTTCTCGGCCGCCGATGCGGGCGCGGCGAGGAACAGGGTGCCAGCCGCCAGCGCGGCGCATCGGATCATCGAAACCATGGCGCCGTCCTAACCCGTCCGGCCGGGCGGCGCCATAGGCTCTGCGGACGCGCCTATTTGCAGGTCGCGGTGCCCGATCCCATCGTCTTGGTCGAACAGGTGCCGCCGCCGGTCAGGTCGACGTCGCCAGACCCCAGGATGCGGATATCGGCCTTGCCGGTCGCCTGCGCCCCGACATTGCCCGATCCGGTGACCGAGATGTCGAGCGTCTGCGCGGCGAGCCCGTCGGCATCGACATCGCCCGACCCGGTTATGCCGATTTCGCCCGAGGTGATCGAACCGCCCTTGATCTCGATGTCGCCCGATCCCGACACGGTCAGCTCGGCGCTCTTGCCGGTCAGCTTCGCGATCTTGAGGTCGCCCGATCCGGTCAGCGCCGCCTTCACCGCATCGCCGTCGACGCTGTCGGCGTCGACCGAGCCCGATCCGGTCAGCCGCACCGCATCGAGCCGGGGCATGGTGATCGCGATTTCGACGCCGTCATGGTCGCCGCCGCGGAAGCTGAACCCCTCGCGCTTGCGGCCGATCGACAGCGTCGATCCGTCAAGCTTGATCTCCAGCTCTTCGACCTCGGCCTTCGGTCCCTTCGCCGTGATCGAAAAGGCATCGCCCTGGCGGATGGTGACATCGTCGGGACCCGTGACCTCGACCCCGGTGAAGCCCTTGAGGTCGAAACTCTGCGTCGTCGGCGGGCCGGCGTCGGCGGACCGGGTCTTGCCCTCGCCTTCCTTGCCGCCATCGGTCGTCACCGTGCCGCTGCACGCCGATACCGTCAGGGCCAAAGCCAGCGGCAAGGCCGCTATCGTCCAGTTACGCATCGCCAATCTCCTTTGTGTATTGCTTGTCTAACACACGCCGGCAACGGCTGTCCAGCACAAGCTGCCATCTTGTCGCCACCTTCCGGCGCCACAGGCATATTTCCCCCTCACCGAAAGCTAAGATGATGAGCGTAGCGTTTCGCCGCGAGAGCGACGACGAGCATATGGAACCCGCGTTCGAATGGCCGATCCCGATCGGTCCGAACCTGGTAACTCCGCGTGGGCTCCGCCTGCTCGGCGAAGAGGCCGCGCGGCTCGCCGACGCCATCGCAAACACCGCCGACGAGGAGGCGCGCAAGAAGCTGCTCAAGCGCCAGCGCTATGTCCACACACGCCAGTCGACCGCCGAGGTGCAGCCGGCCCCCGAACCCGATGTCGTCGGCATCGGCAGCAAGGTGACCTTCACGCTGAACGGCGCGACCCGCACGCTGACGGTCGTCGGCCATGACGAGGCCGACCCCGCGCAGGGCACGATCGCCTTTTCCGCCCCGCTCGCGCGGGCGATGATGGGTGCCGAAAGCGGCGAAGCCCTCGAATATCAGGACCGCGAGGATGCGATCGCCATCCTCGCCGCGACCACCGATCCGGAGACGCAGGCATGAAGGACAAGTTCGAGCGCCACAAGCAGCCGTGGACCGCGGCCGAGATCGACAAGCTGCATACGCTCGCCAAGAAGGGCATGGCGCTAAAAGCGATCGCCAAGGCGCTGACGCGCAGCGAGGAATCGGTGAAGACCCGCGCCAAGGCCGACGGCCTGTCGATCGCCAAGCTGCACTGATCCGCCATGTCCGCCGCCGAATATGATGCCGTCGTGCTGGGGGCCGGCGCGGCCGGGCTGATGTGCGCCGCGGTCGCGGGGCAGCGCGGGCGGCGCGTGCTGCTGCTCGACCATGCCGACCAGGTGGGCAAGAAAATCCTCATTTCGGGCGGCGGCCGGTGCAACTTCACCAACATCCACACGCGCCCCGAAGCCTATATCTCGGCGAATCCGCATTTCGCCAAATCGGCGCTCGCGCGCTACACCCCCGCCGATTTCATCGCGCTGGTTCAGTCCTATGGCATCGCCTTCCATGAAAAGACGCTGGGCCAGCTCTTCTGCGACGGCTCGGCGAAGGCGATCGTCGCGATGCTGCTCGCCGAATGCGAAAAGGGCGGCGTTGACGTGCGCGTCGGCCAGCCGGTCGGCGCCGTGTCGCACGCCGACGGGCGCTTCACCGTCCGCTTCGGCGACCAGGATTTCGTCGCCGCATCGCTCGTTATCGCGACCGGCGGCCCCTCGATCCCGAAGATGGGCGCCACCGGCTTCGCTTACGACCTCGCGCGCCAGTTCGGCCTCAAGGTCGTCGAACCCCGCCCCGCCCTCGTCCCGCTGACCCTTGGCGGCGATGACGTCCTCTTCCGCGACCTCAGCGGCGTCGCGACGCCGGTCGAGGCGCGCGCGGGCAAGGCGGCGTTCCGCGAGGCCGCGCTCTTCACCCACAAGGGCCTCTCGGGCCCGGCGATCCTTCAGGCCAGCAGCTATTGGCGCCACGGCGAGCCGGTGACGATCGACTTCCTACCCGACGCGCCGCAGGGCTGGCTGGCCGACGCCAAGCGCAGCCGCCCGCGCGCGACGCTGCGCGCCGCACTCGCCGCGCATCTGCCCGACCGCCTCGCCGAAACGCTCGCCGATCGCCTCGCACTGCCCGGCGAACTCGGCGCGCTCACCGACCGCAAACTCGCCGAGGCCGAGGCGCAGCTCGCGCGCTGGACCTTCCGCCCCAACGGCACCGAAGGCTATGCCAAGGCCGAGGTCACGATCGGCGGCATTTCGACCGCAAACCTGTCCTCGCAAACAATGATGGCCAAAGGCGCCCAAAACCTCTATGCGGTCGGCGAAGCCGTGGACGTCACCGGGTGGCTGGGCGGCTATAATTTTCAATGGGCCTGGGCCAGCGGACACGCTGCCGGACAGGCGCTTTAGGAAAAAACCAAGAATATTCCTCGGGATGCTGGCGGGACGATGGTCTCGCCGTTTCGGTATCATTGGCCTGATGGCGGCGAGGGAACCCAAGAAAACGGCACAACGCCGCACAGGATAAGAAGAACAATGACTTTCGATCACCTTTCCCCCGTCCTTTCGGACGCCCTCACCGCGCGCGGCTATGAAGCGCTCACCCCCGTCCAGGCGCAGGTCGTCGAGGCCGACGCCTCGGGCCGCGACCTGCTCGTCTCGGCACAGACCGGCTCGGGCAAGACCGTCGCCTTCGGCCTCGCGATGGCCGAACAGCTGATCGAGGATGGCCGCCTGCCCTTCGCCACCTCGCCGCTCGCGCTCATCATCGCGCCGACGCGCGAACTCGCGATGCAGGTCAGCCGCGAGCTGAGCTGGCTCTATGCCAAGGCCGGCGCGCGCATCGCGACCTGCGTTGGCGGCATGGACGCCAGCAAGGAACGCCGCACGCTGAACCAGGGCGTGCAGATCGTCGTCGGCACCCCCGGGCGCCTGCGCGATCACCTCGAACGCGGCGCCCTCGACCTCACCGCGCTGCGCGTCGCGGTGCTCGACGAGGCCGACGAGATGCTCGACATGGGCTTTCGCGACGACCTCGAGGAAATCCTCGATGCGACCCCCGACACGCGCCGCACCCTGCTCTTCTCGGCGACGCTGCCGAAACCGATCGTCCAGCTCGCCAAGCGCTACCAGCAGGATGCGCTGCGCATCTCGACCGTCGGCGAGGATCGCGGCCATGGCGACATCAGCTATCAGGCGGTGACCGTCGCCCCCGCCGATATCGAAGGCGCGGTGATCAATCTGCTGCGGCTCCACGATGCCGAGACGGCGATGCTGTTCTGCGCGACGCGCGACAATGTCCGCCGTCTCCACGCCAGCCTGACCGACCGCGGTTTCGCCGCCGTCGCCTTGTCGGGCGAGCATAGCCAGAACGAGCGCAACGCCGCGCTGCAGGCGCTGCGCGACCGCCGCGCCAAGGTCTGCGTTGCGACCGACGTCGCCGCGCGCGGCATCGACCTGCCCAGCCTCAGCCTCGTCATCCATGTCGAGATCCCGCGCGACGCCGAAACGCTCCAGCACCGCTCGGGCCGCACCGGCCGCGCGGGCAAGAAGGGCACCGCGGTCCTGATCGTCCCCTATCCGCGCCGCCGCCGCGTCGACGGCATGCTGCGCGGCGCGCGGATCAACGCCGAATGGATGGACGCGCCGACCGCCGCCGACGTGCGCGCACGCGACCAGGAACGGCTGATCGAGAAATTGCTCGCCCCCGTCGAGCATGAGCCCGAGGATATCGAGCTGGCGCAGCGGCTGATGGCCGAACGCACGCCCGAGGATATCGCCGCCGCGCTCGTCCGCGCGCACCGCGCGTCGATGCCCGCGCCCGAAGATCTGATCGACAACAGCGCGCGCCCGCGCGGCGAGCGCCCCGAACGCGGCGACCGCTTCGAGCGCGGCGATCGGGCCGATCGCGGCGAACGCGGCCAGCACCGCGAGCAGTTCGACGACAGCGTCTGGTTCCGTCTCAACATCGGCCGCCGCCAGAACGCCGACCCGCGCTGGATCCTGCCTTTGCTCTGCCGCCGCGGCCATGTCACCAAGCAGGAAATCGGCGCGATCCGCATCGGCCCGAGCGAGACGATGTTCAACATCCCGCGCGCGATCGCCGACCGCTTCGCCGAGGCTGTGGTGCGCAGCGCCAATGAGGACGGCGAGGACGACAGCGGCGTCGCGATCACTCCCGCGCCCGATGGCCCGACCTATCCGCCGCGCCGCGAAAAGGGATCGGGCGACCGCCCGCCGCGCGCAACGCTGGGCCGTGGCCCCGGCGGCGACCGCGACCGGCCGGGCCCGCGCGGACCGCGCGGTGCCGGCGGCCCCGGTGGCAACACCGACCGCTACAAGCCCAAGCCCTACGGCCAGCGCGGCCCGCGCAAGACCGGGAAATATTGAGCTCCAGCTCATCGTCATTGCGAGCGTAGCGAAGCAATCCAGAGCGGTTTGCCCACGCTCTGGATTGCCGCGTCGCCTTCGGCTCCTCGCAATGACGATGACGTCGGACGATAGACCCTTGCGCCCCTCCCGGCTCCGCCCCAAATTCGGGCGAACAGCAGGAGCGCAACCATGCAAGCAGTCCAGGCCTTCATCGAAACCCAGGGCGGTCCCGAGGTCATCGACTGGCGCGAGGTCACGCTCGGCGATCCCGGCCCGGGCGAGGTGCTGCTGCGCCACACCGCGATCGGGCTCAACTATCTCGACACCTATCATCGCGACGGCACCTATCCGGTACCGCTGCCGAGCGGCCTCGGCGTCGAATCGGCGGGCGAGGTCGTCGCGGTCGGCGAGCATGTCCAGGGCCTGAAACCCGGCGACCGCGTCGCGACCTTCGGCCCCGACCGCAACGCCTACTCCAGCGCGCGCATCCTGCCTGCCGCCTCGCTGTTCAAGCTGCCCGCCGGCATCGACGACGAAACCGCCGCCGCCGGGCTGCTCAAGGCCTGCACCGTCGAAATGCTCGTCGAACGCTGCGCCAGGGTCGAGGCGGGCTGGCCCGTGCTCGTCCACGCCGCCGCGGGCGGGGTCGGGCTGATCCTCGTGCAATGGCTGAAGACGGTCGGCGCGACGGTGATCGGAACCGTCAGCACCGAGGCCAAGGCCGAAGCGGCGCGCGAAGCGGGCGCCGACCATGTGCTGATGTACAAGAGCGACGATATCGCCGCCCATGTTCGCAACTTGACCGACGGCCAGGGCGTGCCGGTGACCTTCGACGGCATCGGCATGGCGACATGGGATGTGTCGCTCAAAGCCACCGCGCGGCGCGGACTGATCGTGAGTTACGGCAATGCCGGCGGCCCGGTGACCGGGGTCAACCTCGGCATCCTTGCGCAGCATGGCTCGCAGTTCGTGACGCGGCCGACGCTGTTCGATTATTATCTCCATCCCGGCGAGCGCGCCGCAGGCGCCGCGCGGGTGTTCGAGATGATCGAAAGCGGCGCGGTGAAGATCGGCATCGGCCAGCGTTACGGCTTGCAGGACGCCGCACGCGCGCATGCCGACCTGCAGGCCGGGCGCACCACCGGGTCGACCATACTCATACCCTGATCAAAGACCGTTCTCTAATTCCGTTCGTGTCGAGCGAAGTCGAGACACCCCGAAAGCGAGCGCCCAGCCGATGGGCATCTCGACTTCGCTCGATGCGAACGGATTTTGGGAGCGATCCTAGTCTTTTAGTCTCTCCGCGTGCCACGCGACATGCTCGGCCAGAAAGCTCGAGATGAAATAATAGCTGTGGTCATATCCCGGCTGCATCCGGATCTCGGCCTT
>VFQO010002581.1_pt1 | contig 10745 bp, 9 predicted proteins | sample 3512331 | NCBI WGS metagenome assembly VFQO01 (sample SAMN10412371, study PRJNA504923) | tailings metagenome | isolation source: Replicate 3 from Balatoc abandoned mine | place: Philippines: Itogon, Benguet | collected 2017-08-28 | reverse complement strand
CCGCTTTGAGCGGCTCACATCCCGAATGCCCCCGGCTTTGCCGGGGGATGGTTACATACAAGCAGGCTAGGGCGCTCCATAATTTGCAAACACTTACATACTTCAGGTGGTGATATGTTTCAAACCCTGCGCGCCAGATTGATCGCCATTTGCGTAGCGATCACCGTTTTCTCTCTTTTGACGCTGGCCTTGGCCACCTTTTTCATGGTGCGCAAGGACACGCTGACGCAGCTGGATTACCGGGTGGGGCAGGTCACCCGATCACACGCCAACGAGTTGGCGGAATGGGTGCGTGAGAAGCAACGTATTACGGGCTCCCTGAAACTGGCGGTGGGCCAGTCAGAGCCTTTGCCATTTTTGCGGGCAGCCAAACAGGCCGGCGCGTTCGACGACACGTATTTTGTGTAAGCCGACAAGCGCAATATCTTTGACCACCCCATGCCCGAGGGCTACGACGGCACCGCCCGGCCTTGGTACAAGCAGGCAGCGCAGGCCGGTGCGCCGGTGCTGACGCCTGCCTATGTGGACGCGAGCCTGGCAAGCTCACCATCACCTTCGCTGAACCCGTAGGCCCCGCAGGTCAACCCACGGCTGAGGTGGGTACCGACATGCATCTGGACACGGTGACCAAAAAAGTGGCCGCCATTCGTCCCATCTCCAAGAGCTTTGCCTTCCTGATTGATGGGGAAGGCAAACTGCTGGCCAACCCCAAGGCGGATCTGGCCCTGAAGCCCGCCTCAGAAATTGCCAAAGGCATTGATGCTGGCATGCTCACGAAGCTGGCCTCTGACAGCACGCGTGCCGATGTGTTGATCGACGGCGCAGACCAGATGCTCTACGCAGCCAAGGTGGAAGGCACTCCATGGACCCTGGCCATTGCCATCGATCGCGCCGAAGCCACCCATGCCGTCACCGTGATGCTGCAGATCGCTGGCCTGATCACCGTGCTCAGCGTGTTGGTGGCTGTGGCACTGCTGACAGTGGCCGTGAGCCGCCAGCTGCGTCGTCTGGGCCTGGTCAGCGATGCGCTGCGTGACATCGCATCGGGTGAGGGCGATCTCACACGCCGTCTGGAAACCCAGGGCAAGGACGAGCTGGCCGCCATTGCCACGTCGTTCAACCAGTTCGTGGACAAGATCGCCAAGGTGCTGGTCAGCATCCGCGAATCTTCGGAGTCGGTGCGCCTTGCCTCGACCGAGATTGCCAGCGGCAACCAGGATTTGTCGGCACGCACTGAACAGCAAGCAGGCTCGTTGGAAGAAACCGCCGCCGCCATGGAAGAGCTGACCGCTACGGTGCAGCAAAACGCCGCCAATGCCCGTCAAGCCAACGAGCTGGCCACCGGCGCATCGCAAGTGGCTTCGCACGCCAGCACGGTGGTGGGCCAGGTGGTGGAGACCATGGGCGGCATCGATGCATCGGCCCGCAAGATCGTGGACATCATTGGTGTCATTGACGGCATTGCTTTCCAGACCAACATCCTCGCCTTGAACGCGGCCGTGGAAGCTGCCCGCGCGGGTGAGCAAGGTCGTGGCTTCGCCGTGGTGGCGTCTGAGGTGCGCACGCTGGCCCAGCGCAGCGCCACAGCCGCCAAGGAGATCAAGGAGCTGATCAGCGAATCGGCCTCGCAAGTGGAGGCAGGCAGCAAGCTGGTGCAAGAGGCGGGTGCCACCATGGACAAGGTGGTGGAAAGCGTGCGCAAGGTCACCACCATCGTCGCCGACATCAGCCTGGCCAGCCAGGAGCAAAGCACGGGCATTGCCGAGGTGGGCAGCGCCGTGACGCTGATGGACCAGGCCACCCAGCAAAACGCTGCCCTGGTGGAAGAAGCCACAGCCGCCGCGCAATCGCTGCAACACCAGGCGGTGGCACTGGCAGAAGCCGTAGCCGGCTTCAAGCTCGACAACGGCACCGCTGGTTCATGGGGTAGCAGTGCAGCACCCCAACGGGGGCAGGCTTTGGCTTTGAGCCAGGACTGAGTTCTTCACGTTGGGCGCGTGGTGGCGCGCCGTTCAAAGAGCCTGCGGCTACCAGCCCCAGGCTCTTTTTTTGGGCTCAGCCCTGCCTGCCGCGCTGTGGTTGGCCCAAAGGCATTCCGGCTACAGCCGCATAGCCTTGGTGTACCCCGTCATTTCCAGATAACCACGGCCCGCCGCTTGACCATTGGCGTGGGTCAGGTCCGACAACCCCTCCCAATACACCGCGCCGGTGGACGCACTGCTGTCGAGCTCTTGCGCGTCCAGCAATGCATTCACCGTGTAGGTGCCGACCGGTGTTTGCACCTCCCACTGCACCGGGTAGCGGGCGCCGCTTTGGGGGCTGGTCCACCACCGCAGGGGGCGCCAGGATACGTCGGTGGCTGAGAACACTTGTGGCGTTATCTGACCCGCGCCTCTGAACGATCCGCCAGCCCACAGCGCCGATCCATCGGCGCGCCGCAGTCGGAAGGCCGTGAGCGCACTGCCGTCGTGCAGGTTCATCCCGATCCAGTCCCACCCCACTGCATCGTCTGCCAACAGGGCTTCGCTCCATTCATGGTCCATCCAGGCGCGTGCAGGTCGGGTGGGGTCAATGGGCAGGGTGCGGCCGCCTACCACCATGCTGCCGCTCACGGCCAGCTGGGGCTGGCTGTAGTAGTAGCTGGCCTGTTCGGCCAACGGCCCCTTGCGCGACAAACCTTGTTGGCCTTGCAGTAACAACGGTTGGGTGGATTCAAACTGCAGTTGCAAACCAAATTGCTCACCCGTGATCCGTGCGGTATAGCGGCTCGCAGTTGCATCCGCGCCAGGGCCCGGTGCGTTCTGCCGCAGCAAGCTCCAGTCGCGCAGTCGCACCGCCGTGTCGGCTTCGCTGGCTTCGGCCACGCCAAACCCGGCGCGCGCCACGCGCTGGTCGTGCAGCAGCTTTTGCCCCTGCACATCGGTAATGGCCGCATGGGCAAACAGCAGCTGCTTGGCGGCAAACGCTGACCGCATGGTTTGTGTGGCATCCATGCGCGAGCGGAAAAACGTCACCTGAAACCCCCATGGCCGCCCATCCGCAAACGCGTGCCCGGTGATGTACCACCACTCGGTGCGCAGGTCAGGGTGGCTGCCGTGGTCGCGCGGAAACTGCAAGGTCTTCGCTGGCAACGCCAAGCCATCACGCGCCGTGGCGGCACCAGCCATGACCAATGCCCAGGCCAGCCACTGCCGCCGGGCAAAGCGTGGTGACATGCCCGCCGCTGTGGGGGGCTGTGACTGTGGCCAAGGGGGCAAGCCAGCCATGGTGTCAGGCCAGCAGCGCGTTCAGGCGCTGCTCTGCGCCTGCGCAGTCGCCCATCGTCTGGTGCACCCAGTCGCAGTTGTAGTACGTGGGCAAATACCGCTCCCCCGCATCGCACAGCAGCGACAGGATCGAGCCGCTCTCGCCCCGCTCACGCATCTCATGCGCCAGCGTGAGCATCGCCACAAAGTTGGTGCCGGTGGATGGCCCCACGCGCAGCCCCAGCAGTTGCGACAGCACCCGCATGGCGGCGACCGAATCCACATCCGCCACATCCACCATGCGGTCTACCAGCGTGCGAATAAAGCTCGGCTCCACCCGTGGGCGGCCAATGCCTTCAATGCGCGAGCCGGGGGCCGTCAGGCTGGCATCGCCCGTGCGGTGGTAGGCGCTGAACACCGAACCCGCCGGGTCGGCCACGCACACCTGCGTGGCATGCCGCTGGTAGCGCACATAACGGCCCATGGTAGCGCTGGTGCCGCCCGTGCCTGCGCCCACCACAATCCAGCGCGGCACCGGGTGCCGCTCGCGCGCCATCTGGGTGAACATGCTCTCGGCAATGTTGTTGTTGCCCCGCCAGTCGGTGGCCCGCTCGGCATAGGTGAACTGGTCCATGTAATGCCCGCCCGTCTCCGCCGCAATGGCTCGGGCCTCCTCATACACCTGGCCCGCACTGCCCACCAGATGGCAGCGCCCACCGTGAAACTCGATCTGCGCAATCTTCTCGGGCGAGGTGCTGCGCGGCATCACCGCCACAAACGGCAGGCCCAGCAGTCGCGCAAAGTAGGCCTCGCTCACTGCAGTGGAGCCGCTCGATGCCTCCACCACCGTCGAGCCCTCATGCAGCCAGCCATTGCACAGCGCATACAAAAACAGCGACCGCGCCAGCCGGTGCTTCAGGCTGCCCGTGGGGTGCGTGGATTCGTCCTTGAGGTACAGGTCAATGCCGTGCGCAGCAAAGGCGAGCAGGCGCAGCGGGATCAGGTGGGTGTCGGCGCTTCGCTGGTAATCGGCTTCGATGCGGGCGATGGCTTCGTGGAGCCAGGGGGCGGAAGGCATGTGTATTCCAAAGTGTGATGAAGTTTTCGAGACTGGACGGGTGAAGCAGTTTGAATCGCCCCGGTTTCCTTGGAGGCTGTTTGGTTTAAGTCAGACCACCGCGGAGGTCTGACTGGCGAGTTGCCGGTAATAGTTTGCCTCAGCCTCGGCAGGCGGTATGTAGCCAATGGGTTCGAGCAGGCGATGGTGGTTAAACCACGATACCCATTCGAGCGTTGCGAACTCAACTGCTTCCTTGGTTTTCCATGGAGCCCGGCGATGAATCAATTCGGCCTTGTACAGGCCATTGATGGTCTCGGCCAGGGCGTTGTCGTAACTGTCGCCCTTGCTGCCCACCGAAGGCTCGATGCCCGCCTCGGCTAGCCGCTCGGTGTACCTGATGCTGACGTACTGCGAGCCTCTATCGGAGTGACAGACCAAGCTGCCGTCGCGTTCGGGCTGACGGGCATATAGGGCTTGTTCCAAGGCATCGAGCACAAAGTCTGTGCGCATCGAACTGCTCACACGCCACCCAACGATGCGCCTGGCAAACACGTCGATGACGAAGGCCACATACAACCAACCCTGCCAAGTCGAAACGTAGGTGAAGTCGCTCACCCACAGTTGATTGGGCCTATCGGCTTTGAACTGGCGGTTGACCCTGTCCAGCGGGCACTGTGCTTTGCTGTCGCTGGTGGTGGTTCGCACGACCTTGCCGCGCATCACCCCGCGCAAGCCCAACTGCCGCATCAGCCTCTCAACAGTGCAGCGGGCCACTGTCGTGCCTTCACGCCTGAGTTGCCGCCATACCTTGTCGGCGCCATAGACCTGCATGTTGGCCTGCCAGACGCGTTGAATCTGCGGCATCAGCACCTCGTCGCGCTTGGCTCTGGTGCAGCGCGCTTGTGAGGCTGGCGCTGTAATGCTGCATGGCGCCAATACGCCGACGGAGCGACCTGCAGAACCTTGCAGAGCGGCTCGACCCCGTAGGCTTGTCGATGCTGATCAATGAAGCCCTTCAGGACTTCAGACGGCGGTCGAGCTCCGCCTGGGCGAAAAACGCGCTGGCCAGCTTTAGTATCTCGTTGGCCCGGCGCAGCTCTTTGACCTCGCGCTCCAGTTCCTTGACCCGTTGGGCTTCGGCCGTGGTGACACCTTCTCGCGTGCCTGCATCAACTTCGGCACGTTTGACCCACTCGTTCAGGGTCTGGGGTACACAGCCAATCTTTGGGGCGATGGATTCGATGGCGGCCCACAGCGATGGATATTCCCCGCGCTGCTCCTGCACCATCCTCACTGCACGCTCACGCACCTCAGGCGAGAACTTGTTTGTCTTCTTCATGGCTCAATCCTCTCAGAGTGTTGAGCCTCCTCGAAACCCGGGGCGATTCAGGATGGTACGGATCAGTATTTTTAAGTAGGACAGTAGAGGCAGCTCTGCTGGCTGTACCTCGCTCTCACCAATCCTCCTTCACCGCCATCACCGCATCCCTCCCCGCAGCCGCCCGCCCAGCCAGCCACGCCGTCACCGTCCCTGACACCACCACCGCAGCACACAGCGCCCACAAGCGGGCCGCAGGAACATTCATCTCCATCGTCCAGTGAAAACTCTGCGGGTTGACCACATGCACCAGCACGACCGACACAGCCAGGCCCAGCAGCACGCCGGCGATGGCGCCAATGCCCGTCCACGCCGCGCCTTCGCCCGCCACCACGGCCAGGATCTGGCGGCGGGTGAGGCCCAGGTGGGCGAGCAGGCCGAACTCCTTGCGGCGGGCCAGCACCTGGGCGCTGAAGCTGGCGGCCACGCCGAAGAGGCCGATGCCGATGGCCACGGCCTGCAGCCAGTAGGTGACGGCGAAGCTGCGGTCGAAGATTTGCAGCGAGCGTTCGCGGATGGATTGGGCGGAGACAAATTCGACCAGGGGCGGATTGCCATCCGCGCTGTGGTTGGCGGCACCTGAGTCGCTGGTGCCCGCTGGTGCTGCCGCGCTGGCCTGCTGCGCCGCGCTGCGAATGCGGCTTTGCAGTGCGGCCATGTCCACCCCGTCTGCAGGCCACAGGGCCAGGTCGCTGATGCGGGTGTCGCCGGTCAGGCGCTGGTAGGCGGCGCTGTCCAGGGTGATGGCGCCGGTCTGGCGCACATAGTCGCGCCACACGCCTGCTATAAAAAACGTAGCTGCCTGCGCTTGATTATCGGGCGCTACAGGCATAAAAGCCTTGGAAAGCTCGGGCCACGCCTGGCCAGGGCGCACGCCATACAGGTCCACCACCGCTTCGCTCACATACACGCCGATCTGCCCCGCAGGCACGGCCAGCGCGGGGCCGGTGAGGGGCAGCACCTGGGCGGGGTCGGCGCCCAGCGGGCGGCTGAGCACCGTTAGGGCGGGGCGGGCGGCGCTCAGTTGCAGGGGGCTGGTGCGCAGGGGCGATACCTTGTCCACACCCGGCAGGCGGGCCACCGCTTCGGCAAAGCCGGGGGGCAGCAGAGCGGCGTCGCCCCCCGCAGCTTGCAAAGCCGATCGCACGTACAGCGGCGAGGGCAGCACCGCGTCCAGCCACTGGATGACCGAGCCGCGAAAACTGGCCACCATCACCGTCAGCGCTACGGCCAGGCTCAGGCTGGCCACCACGCCGCCCACGGCAATGGCGGCGGTGCCGCGCATGCGGCGGGCGCGCTCCAGCGCTAGCAGGGTGAGCGGGTGGCGCGCTGCCAGCGGCTGCAGGCGCTGCAGCAGCCAGGCCACGCCCCAGGGCAGCAGCGCAATGCCGCCCACCAGCAGCAGGCCAATCGCCACATAGGCCGCCAATGGGATGCCAAAAACGGGCGGAAGCGCCGCCAAACCAGCGCTAGCAGCTATCAAAACCAACCCAACCCAGCCCCGCCCGGCGCGCCCGCTGGCACTGCCCAGGCCTTTCAGGGTCTGCGCGGGCGGCAGGGCCTGCGCGGCGCGGGCGGGCCACCAGCCGCCCACCACGGCTGCGGCCACGCCCAGGCTGCCGTACAGCAGGGCGGCGGGCAGGCTCCATTGCAGGCGGGGCTGCACCCCGGCAAAGTAGCCACCGCCCAGGTCGCCGCCCAGCAGTTGCAGCGCCGCGCTGGCCAGGGCTGTGCCCAGCGCCAGCCCGGCCAGGCTGCCCGCCACGCCCAGCAAGGCGGATTCGGCCAGCACCAGCGCCAGCCGCTGGCGCGGCGTGGCACCCAGCACGGCCAGCAACGCAAACTGCGGCCCGCGCTGCGCCACGCTGAGGGCCAGCACCGAGAACACGAGGAAGGCCCCGGTGAACAGCGCCACCAGCGCCAGCACGGTCAGGTTGACGCGGTAGGCGCGCGAGAGGTTGCTCACCCGCTGCGCCGCATCGCCCGGCTCGGCCAGCGTGGCTTGTGCGGGCCAGCCGGGCAGGGCTTGCAGCGCTTGCCTGAAGGCGCTGCGGTCGGTGCCGGGCTGCAGTTGCAGGTCGATGCGGGTGAGCTGGCCCACGCGGCCCAGCAGGTCTTGCGCGGCGCCAATGTCCATCACCGCCAGCGGTGCGCCGGGGGCGCTCACGGTGCCTGCGACTTGCACGGCCAGGGTCTGCAGCCCCGTGCGCAGTTGCAGCGTAGGGCGGGGCTGGGTGCCTTCGGGCGGCACGCCCAGCGCTTGCAGCGCGGCGGGGTTGAGGTAAACGGTGGCGGGGGCAAAGAGGGCATCACGCGCCGCGCCTTCCCACGGCCGGGGCATGAGGGCTGGGGCCATGGCGGGCAGCAGCAGGGCATCGGCCCCCAGCAGGCGCAGGGCGACGGGGGCAGCGACGGGGGCTAGCGCCACAGGGCGGGCCATGGCCGTGGCCTCCAGCACCGGGTTGGCGCGGGCCACGTCGGGGTGGGTGGCGACCTGGGCAAACAGGTCTTCGCCCAGCGTGCCTTGCATGGGGCGCACTTCCAGATCGGGCTGGCCGTTGACGGCGCGCACGGCCTGCGAGAACTCGTCCAGCGCCGATGCGTTGATGACATGCACGGCAAACGCCAGCGCCACGCCCAGCATCACGGCGGCCACGGCTGCGGCGCTGCGCCAGGGGTGGTGGCGCAGGTCTTGCCACGAGAAGGTGCGAAGCAGTGCGAGCATGGGGGCATTGTGCAGGCCGGTCTGCGCGGGGCGGTCGCTGGGGCTTTTTGCGGCACATCAACCCGCGTATGTTGGCCCGGCAGGGGCTCTTGAAATGGCAGAACGCGGGCCGTAAATTGGAAGGGAAGGTGGTGGAGGTTTCTGCCTCTGGCTGCCTGAAGGTCTGGTGCCAGCCGTGCGCCAGAGATGTTGAATTCCACACAACTTTCAAGGAGCATCACCATGAGTTCTCTGATTCCCCGTGGCGGCAGTTTGCTGGACGAGTTCTTCAAAGATGTGGCGCCGGGTTTTTACGTGCGCCCGCTGCACGGCGACGGCCTGCCCTCGCCTGCACAGATCAAAGTGGATGTGAAAGAGTCTGACGGCGGCTTCACCGTGCACGCCGAGGTGCCCGGCGTGGCCAAGGAGGACATCCATGTCTCGCTCGAAGGCAATGTGGTGAGCCTGCGCGCCGAGGTGCGCCAGCACGACCAGCAAACAGACGGCGAAAAGGTGCTGCGCTCAGAGCGCTACTTTGGCCAGGTGGCCCGCAGCTTTGCGCTGCCCGCCGATGTGGACGCTAGCCAGGCCAAGGCCAAGTACGATAACGGCGTGCTGACGCTGACCTTGCCCAAGAAGCAGGCCAGCAACTCGCAGCGCCTGCACATCGAGTAAGCGAGGGCTTCAGCCCACCATGCCGCTGGCCGTCAGGCGCAGCACGCGGTCGGCCCGCGCAGCGGCAGCGTCAGAGTGGGTGACCAGCACCAGCGAGGCGCCTTGCTCGCGCGTCTGGGCCAGCAGCAAGTCCATGACCAGCGCGGCGGTGGTGGGGTCGAGGTTGCCGGTGGGCTCGTCGGCCAGCAGCAGGCCGGGGCGGTGCACCAGGGCGCGGGCAATGGCCACGCGCTGCAGTTGCCCGCCACTGAGCTGTTGCGGCAGTCGGCTGCCCAGCGCACCCAGGCCCACGGCATCGAGCATGGCCTGCACGCGGGCGGGGTCTGTCTGGCCCAGCAGCATCAGCGGCAGGGCCACGTTTTGCGCTACGTCCAGGTGCGGCAGTACGTGAAAGGCCTGGAACACAAACCCCACATGGGCGCGGCGCCACAAGGCGCGGGCGGTGTCGTCCAAATCGGCCAGCCGGGTGGCGGTGCCATTGGCGGCGGTGTAAGTGATGTCGCCTTCGTCCCACTGGTCCAGCCCCGCAAGGCAGTTGAGCAGGGTGGATTTGCCCACGCCCGAATCGCCCACGATGGCGACAAACTCGCCGGGCTGCACGGCGAAGTGGACCTGGGCGAACACGGGCGTGCCCACGTAGTGCTTTCCCAGGTTCTCAACGGTGAGCGTGCTGTGGGTGGGCATGGGTGACAGGTCAGGCAGTGGCGGCGGCGTTGCGCTCGGCCTGGTTCAGTCGCAGCAGCACGGCTTGCACCAGTTCGGCCACGGCGGTGGGGTGGTCGCAGGCAATGGCGTGGCGCTCGGGCATGCTGCGCAGCCACGTCACCTGGCGTTTGGCCAACTGGCGCGTAGCGACGATGCCGCGCTCGCGGAAGTGGGCGATGTTCAGCGGTACATCGGGCCCCTTGCGGGCCTGGTAGTCCAGCTCTTCCCATGCCTGGCGGTAACCCACGCAGCGCATCGATGGCAGGTCGGCATGCAGGTCGCCGCGTGCGCGCAGGGCGCGTACCTCGTCCATGAAGCCTGCCGCCAGCATCGCGTCAAACCGCTGGGCAATGCGTTCGTGCAGCCAGGCGCGGTTGTCTGGTTCTAAGGAAAAAATGGCTGTAGCGCTTGCTGCGCTTGCGCTGGATGCTCCTTTTTTTGTAGTGTGAAAGCTCGACAGCGGCTGGCCTGACACATGCCACACCTCCAGTGCGCGCTGAATGCGCTGGCTGTCGCCCGGTGCCAGGCGGGCGGCGGTGGTGGGGTCTACCTTGGCCAGCTCGGCGTGCATGCCGGGCCAGCCGATGGCCTGGGCCTGGGCTTCGAGCTGGGCGCGCACTTCGGGGTTGGCGGCGGGCATGTCGTCAATGCCGTCCAGCAGCGCCTTGAAGTACAGCATGGTGCCGCCCACCAGCAGGGGCAGGGCACCACGGGCGCGGATCTCGGCAATGAGGCGCGTGGCGTCTTGCACAAACTCGGCAGCGCTGTAGGCCTGCAGCGGGTCGCGGATGTCGATGAGGTGGTGGGGCACGGCAGCGCGCTCTGCCGCCGTGGGTTTGGCGGTGCCAATGTCCATGCCGCGGTACACCAGGGCCGAGTCCACGCTGATGATCTCCACCGGCATGCGCCGCCCCAGCACGGCGGCCAGGGCCAGCGCCCCGGCGGTTTTGCCCGAGGCGGTGGGGCCTGCCAGCGCAA
>VFQO010002578.1_pt1 | contig 10748 bp, 8 predicted proteins | sample 3512331 | NCBI WGS metagenome assembly VFQO01 (sample SAMN10412371, study PRJNA504923) | tailings metagenome | isolation source: Replicate 3 from Balatoc abandoned mine | place: Philippines: Itogon, Benguet | collected 2017-08-28 | reverse complement strand
TTAAGCGCGCAAGATTAGATTTATACTCCTGAGTTATGGCAATCAATTCTTCTGCCTTTATAGCTATTCTAGTAGCTATTTCAACAGATATTTGTTCATTACAAGTGTTTAAAAGTGATTGGCGTAAGTCAATTATCTGCTGATAGGCTGCAGTCACCTCTTCAAGCTGCTTTTTACGTAAATTACCTTCTAAAACAGATTGATAATCAAATTCAATCTCTGCACCCCCTGCGTGTTTTAACAGAGTTGCATAATTAGCAACAGAGCTATTAATATATTTTTGATAAACCGTATATCCTTCAACTAACTCTTGTGCGGCAGCTTTACGCAATTCGCATGCACTACTAAACTCAGACCACAAGAGTTCATTGTCCCAAAGTTTTGGATTATTGCCTTTATGAATTTCATCTTCCTGCCAATTGAGTAATTCTCTATAAACTCTAGAGGCTTCATCTTTATACTCAAGATAAGTTCTAATTTGCATTACTTCAGAACGCTTATCATAGTCGATATAATCATGAGCCAAAGCATTAGGATTTCTTTTTACCAATAATTCAAACATTGCCGCATCTTGATTAATATTTAACTCACTACTTTGATGATATACTTCTTTTAAACTTTCAAATCTTCTGCGGATAATTTCATTTAGTAACTGCTTATCAATATAAAAGATACTACTTAAGCGGTGTCTGGTAGCCATTACATAAAATGCTTCATATCCAACTGATGCATCAAGCAATAAATAGCTATGATCATAGGTTCTACCTTGAGCTCTATATGCAGTAATCGCATAGCCATAATCAAAGGAATCAAATTTCTCATTATTGATAATAATATTTTTACGAGAGCCTATATCTGTGCTTTTTCCTAACAATCGCACTTTAAATCTAGAATCATCAATAATTTCAACAACTTTAGCTAATTGTCCATTTAACACCCCTAAATAACGATGATTTTTAGTAAAAACTATTCGTTCACCCAGAGCAATTAACATCTTTCCGCGACTACCAATAAATTCCTTTCCTCCTTTTTCGTAAGCCTTACTATAAAGCAAACCTGAATCTAATAACCTTGTCCTTATTTCATTATTTAATGCCTGAACTTCTTTATTTCTATATGCAATAATTACTCCATTTTCTTTACTACCAGCCCTAATACTAGAACTATTAGTATTATTAATATTATTATCAGATTCTAAATTATCAGAATTGCCATTTATAGCCTTACCATTTATATTATGTATTTGGCTAATATAATGATTAATAAGCTCACTCCTAGCAATTTCTGGACTATCACTAATCCTAATTCTTCCTTGTTCGTCAAGCAAAATTAAAGCTTCGTCTACTCTAAACTTAGCTAGTTTTCTAGTAATTTCTTTATCTATATTGCTCTGCTGTCTAAACAATTCGGTTAAAGTAACGTTTTCTACTTTTTCAACAATTTTTTCAGATGCGCCGCCAATTCCTATGCTACTGAATTGATTATTATCCCCTACCACTATTACTTTTGCTTCTGCTTTTATTACTTGAGTTATAATGTAGTTAAATGTAGATAAATCAACCATTGACATTTCATCAATAATCACGATATTTTTAGAGCTTAAGTAAGGTAACAGCTTTCTAACATCTTCACCTTTTTCTTCTAATGTCTTACGTAATTCCCAATCGTACTGCAATTTAGATAGAGTATAAGAGTTTATTCCCGCTTCTACGCCTAAGTTCAAAGCAGCTACAGCAGAAGTAGCAGCTCCAATTACCTCATAACCATGATTTTTATATTCTTGAGCTAATTTTGCCATAACTGTACTTTTACCCGTCCCTGGCATTCCACTCAAAGCAACAATATCACCGCCATTGAGCAACCGCATAACTGCATTACTCTGCTCATCACTTAAATTAACCACTTTTTTAACTCCAAAAATAGAAGCTACTATCTTTTCAAGAGAAGTTAGCGCATTAGGAGTCAGTATCTCAGCCAAGTTATTATTAAGTTTATCCGCAAGCGAAGGCTTATTAGGACTTAAAAATTCAAGATTAAGACTATGTTTCTTGCTAGCAGCTAGACCATCAACATTACTAATAAATTCCTTTTCTAAACTTAATTGACTTGTTGTTGTATAAATTTCTTTTCCAGCTAAATCATTATCCACCAGCTTAACCATTTGCTGCGAACCTTGAATACTTGCAAGCAAAGTATCATATTTTTCTAAAATCTCTACCTTAGCAGATTTAAGCAGCTCTATTTCTGATTCTCCAATTTCTTTAAAAATTACTTCGTTTATATGTGCATCAAGCGCTTGCGCTAAATCTAATTTATTAAAAACTGCCTGTTTCTTGCTAACCCTTTCAATCAATTTGTCTGGATTAAGTCTAATAAATTCAAGTTCATCACTGACATTAATTCTGTTTCCAGCTTTTTTAGAAAACTCTTCAATCAAACTTATAATATTTTCTTGAATTGTTGGAACAGCTTGTAGACTATTTGCTGATACTCTAACATCATTAGAACCTAAATTAGCACTTAATTCAAAAACCATATCTAAACTTAAATCTAAGTGATTGATATCTTTAAACATCTCATCGCATTGAGAATATATCTCCGCTCTCGCCTCTTCTATCAAAATTTTAGCATCTTCACCTCTAGAAGCTATTTCATCAAGAAATCTATCTATAGCTTTGTATAAATCATTACGACTAAATATTCCATTAACAGCACTAATGTTTTTAGAAATAGTTTGAATCACTATAAGCGGATTGCTTTTAATATAATGCAGATTTTCAATTATAACATTACGATTATATTCCGGCCTTTCTAAAGTTTTTCCATCTGCTTCAGTATGCCTCGCTGCACCTTCGTGAATCGTTGATTTAATAAAATCTAGGCCTCTTGTCTTATAAGATTCATGGGTAATAGTTTTATCTATTGCCATCATTGCAAAATATTTGTTGTTAATTTCTGCCCAACTGCTTCTTATATAAACTAACCATCCATTGCTATCTAATAATCGCTTCTTATTACCAAATCTCCACTCACCATTATCATTTTGTACAAGATCTCTAGTAGTTAACATAATATGAGCATGCGGATTATTTGGATCATCCATATGGATATTAACATCGGTTATAATACCATCTTTAACAAATACATTTTCTACGTACTCTGATAGCAATTGAATATTTTGTTCTAAACTAAATTCTATCTGCAATGCCAACTTTAGATCTCGCGCATATCTACCTTTAATATGAGTTTCTATTTCTTCAATTTTATTCCATAACTTTTCTCTATCGTAGCACCATTCATCTAAACCTTTTGGCGCAAATATTTGACTAAAAGCTAATCCTTTCTTATTGGAATAATTATGTTCTAATGCTATAGATAATCCAGTTTTACAATCTATTACAAATTGATTTAATAAGCTACAACTTCTATATGCTGCAGCAGCAACAGCAGAGCTTGCTTTTCCTTTACCAATACTAGAAACATTTAAATGAAATAGCGCCATATTCCTAAATAGAATTAGATTATAAAATAGTAATTATCATCATTTCACACTAACAACAGCAAGCTAAACATCAAAGCTATGTAAATTAAATGATGAGCGCGCTGCATTTGAGTAATAACTCAAATGCGTAAGTGCGACCTTAACAATAACTTTATTATAATGCATTACATTGTAGATATCAATATACCTTTTAGGCATTTTATGTTTTTATTCTAAGAATACATTAAAGGAAAGTTCTTGCGGTCTCTTATGTTTTAATATGCTTATAAAATTTATTAGAAATAATTCACATAATACTTGCACAATAAATTTAAAATAGTATAATCCAATATTGAAGAAGATATGCTCAAAATAACTATTTATTATTAATACAAAAGGCGCTTCTTAAATAAATTAAACTCATAACTTTATATATAATTTAGTTATCTATATGTATAATAAGCGATAGGAGATTTATATGAAACGAGCTTATAAACAAAACTTTATTTATACAGATTATAAAAATAATGAGAAAATTATTTATCTAATCCATAACTTTATCCAAGAAAGAATAGATCATTATTTTTTAAATTCTAAACTCGAACTTATGTATACTAACGAATCTTTATTTATTAATACAATTCGTCAACAAATTAAACCAGATTTATATCATTATATAGCAACATTGTTAACGCAATATTCCAATTATTTATCTAAAGATAAAATTACTGATTTTACGAAACTTATAGACTTAATAAGTATGAAATGGGACGTAGTGATAAATTCATCATTAGACTCAAGAATAAGATATGTTCAATCAAATCATATTCATACTAAAGCAGAATACATGAACAATATAAATTATTAAATTTATAATCTATAACAATTGAATATAACATATATAACATAAATGTTAACATAACTTGATTCACTGGAGAAAAATTAGATATGACACAAACTAAAACTAAAATAATCAAAACAAGAGCAGATTACTCTACAAAATTAAAAAAGCTTGAAGAAGAAAAACATCAACTAATTTTACAAAGAAAAGAAGAAATTTTTACTATTATCGACAAGATCGGTTGTCTCTCTATTGATAACGAACTACTTAGCGGCGCACTGACTATTTTAAAAGAAATTGAAGAAAGATCTGATCAAGATTTGCCAAATGATCTAAAATCTTTTGAAACTTTAGTTAGAGAAAAATCACCTATCTTTTTTCGCAAAAAATCAAAACCTATTGGAGCTAAAGCAAAGCCTGAATCTAAACAATCTGAAAAAGGTAATTAAACAAATATATTATTATCAAATTCTACTTATAAGAATACAAAATAGAGAGCAAATATTGAATATACGCCATAAACTTAAAACAAAATCTTCATCAAAAACATAAATATAAAATTTAGATTTATGATTAGATATGAGAAACAAAATGGACTATAAGAAATGGCAAAACTGGAGCTGGAAATCAGAAGATAGATACTATCATCTTTCTCTTACTCAGAATTTATTTGGTGAATGGCTAATTATAAGGAGATGGGGCGGGCTTAAAAATCGTATTCATGGCTCTAAAGCTTATTATTTACAGAACTTAGATGAAGCTATTTTACAAACCAACCAAATTCATAAAAGAAGAATTTCAAGAGGCTATGATTTAATTAACTAGATCTATTTTGGGTTTAACTATATATCTTTTATCTTTAATATAAACAATTATGACCTTATTTAAAAATGACACTACAAACTCTAATACTAAATCTATACCACTTGCGGAAGAGATTAGACCCACAAATATCGATGAAATTTTTGGCCAAAATCATCTATTTGATAATAATTCACAAGTTAAGCAGATGCTCAAAAATAAATTTATTCAAAACCTTATTCTTTGGGGGCCACCTGGAAGTGGCAAGACTACTTTAGCTAAAATTTTAGCTAAGCAAAGTCAATATCATATAGAATCAATTTCTGCAGTAATAAATATAACTAGCGAAATCAAACAAATATTTAATCAAGCAAAAATAAGGAAAGAACAAGGCACTAATACCGTGATAATTGTTGATGAAATCCATCATTTTAATAGAACTCAGCAAGATATATTTTTACCTTTTATTGAAGATGGCACAATTACATTAATTGGCATCACCACTGAGAATCCCTCATTTGAATTAAATGCTGCGCTGCTTTCTCGCTGCATAATGCTCATTCTTAAGCCTCTTGATAAAGATGCTTTAGAAAATATAGTTAAACGAGCGGAATCAATCTACCAAAAGAAACTACCACTAACCGGAGAGGATAAAAATAAATTATATGATATTGTTGACGGTGACGGACGTTATCTTTTAAACATTTGCGAAGGTTTATTTAAACAAAAATTTGATGACCAAAATTATACGCTAACTGATAAAGAATTTGCGGCAATTTTACAGCCTAGGGCTACAACTTATGATAAATCAAGGGACAATCATTATAATTTAATTAGTGCCTTACACAAATCCATCAGAGGCTCAGATTGTGATGCTAGCCTCTATTGGCTGGTTCGTATGCTTGAAGCCGGAGAAAATCCCTATTATATTCTGAGACGTTTAGTTAGGATAGCTTCAGAAGATATTGGACTTAGCGACCCTAATGCTTTAACCCAAGCACTAAATGCCAAGGAAACATTTGATTTTTTAGGGTCACCTGAAGGAATTCTAGCAATTATTCAAGCAACTATCTATTTAGCAACCGCCTCAAAATCAAATGCTATTTATACTGCTCACAAAAATGCAGTTAGCAACGTTAAGAAATATGGTTCTTTATCCCCTCCTCTCCATATTTTAAACGCTCCTACCAAATTTATGCAAGAACAAGGTTATGGTCAAGAATATATCTATGATCACGATACTTTAGAGGGATTCTCTGGCCAAAATTACTTTCCAACTAAAATGGCTAGAAAGCAATATTATCAGCCAACTCAACGAGGATATGAAAAAGAAATAATTAAACGTTTAGATTATTGGCACAAACTAAGACAAAAGAAGATCTCACAATAATAAGCAGAATATAACATTACTTAAGTATGCTATTTCAGGAATTGCTAGTATTAAATGTTATTTTCAATTCACACTGCATTAGGTTACAGTTTATGTAACTTAATGTATAGCCTTATACAATCAATGAAGTATTTAAGCAACTAGCCTGAGCAAAATACATCTTATCTAAATCAACTGAAGTTTTATTATCAAAAAATATTAGTAATTATATCCTAATAGTTTGACAATAGACGACTTATAGGATAATATTACTCATATCATAAAACGGGTTTATTATGCTAAAATTTAAAAATACTGTTATCGGCACTGCTTTTGTTAGGGCCCTTGCAGAAAGAGGCTATAGAATCTTTAACCTCAATGAAGCAAGAGAGTTAGGTTTAGAGTTTGGTATAAAACCTAATTATATCAAAGAATGCTTAAGCATTTTAAAACATCACGAATGGATTATAACAATTAAACCAGGCTTATATGCTTTATGTTCTACATTATTGTCTGGCAGTGCTGTTAGTGAGTATGAAATTGCTATGTCATTGATTAAGCCAGCTTCATTAGCTTATTGGTCTGCAATGCATTATCATCAATTAACCCAGCAAATTCCACATAAAGTATTTATATTAACTACAACTGATGCCAAATTACCTAAATATACTATAGGACAAAATAGAGAGATCTTGGCTAATAAAGTGCATTACCATATTTTAAGCGTTAAGAAAGAACATTATTTTGGAATGAAAGAATATTGGGTAGGAGTAGCTAAAGTAAATATTACCGATCTTGAGAGAACTTTAATTGACGCAATATCCAAACCAAAATATTGTGGGGGCTTTTCTGAGGTAATTGAGGCATTTAAATTAGCCGCAGATAAAATAGATATACCTAAGATCATCAGTTATTCAAAGAGAATTGGAACTTCAAATACAAGAAGACTTGGTTGGACTCTAGAATATATTGGAATACCAAGCACAATGATTCAAGAATTAGCAATTAAATCCTCTGGATACATAAAGCTTAATTCTTCTGGTATAAATAAAGGGCAATTTAATAAAAAATGGGGTGTTAGAGTTAATATATGAAAGAAAAGATACCTGATCTCAGAATTAGATTAGAAAATGAACGAAAAAGACTTAATATACCATTTTATGTTATTGAGCAAGATTATATTTTATCATGGATATTATTTGGGATCAGCTGTATTCCTGAATTAAATGATGCCCTGGCTTTCAAAGGTGGAACAGCTTTGAAAAAATGTTATTTTGGTGAGTATAGATTTTCAGAAGACCTCGATTACTCATTTTTAGGAACTACAACTATAGCAAATTCGTTAGAACAATATTTGCAGCATGCCTGTGCTAAAGCAATGGAATTAATGGAAGAATATTTTCCTTCTCCAATACTCAAAATTACAAAGTATGAAGAGAAGCAACCTCATCCAGAAGGTCAGTTAGCTTACGTTGTCAGAGGACAATTACCATGGCGCAGAGAACCAATTGTAAAAGTAATGCTTGAAATTACTATGATTGAAGAGGTTTACTTACCTTTAAAAAGTAAAATGATTATCCATAATTATGGAGAAACATTAGATCTTGTAGCAAATGTATATTCATTAGAAGAAATTATTGCTGAAAAACTAAGAGCAATACTGCAGTATACCAAAAAATTACACGAAAATAACTGGGCGAGGTCTAGAGCGAGAGATTATTATGATTTGTGGAGTATTTTTAATCATTTTGAAGCTGAAGTAAATTATCGTTTAATTCAGCCAACTTTAGTACAAAAATGCACAAAAAAGAATGTTTCATTTTCATCTATAAATGATTTCTTTGATCCTTTAACTATAGAAGAAGTTTATAGAACCTGGAATCAATGGCTTGGACCACTAGTTATCAAACTTCCTGAAACAGATTTGGTAATAGAAGGCATAAAAAATAGATTAAAAACAATTTTATAGAGTCTTTCTAGAAAAGTGTAGAGTATGACAAATCTAACTTACACAATTTAACCTCTAACGCCTTCACATTGGATGTTATTAGAAGCTTATTAGCGTTCTAGCATTCGTTATTTTCAATCTTTTTGAGTAATCTAGCATAGCTTATCGGATCTTCCATTATCTCTATAAGACTTTCAATAGCCATATAACTCTTAAGAGATAACATAACTACTGATTGGCTATTTTCTCTAATTATAATGATTGGAAGATTATTTTTACTTACCTTGTCTAGAGTTGCTGTAAAATTCTTTCTAAATTGAGCTTCACTAAATTCTTTCATTTTTTTTATCTAACCTATTACATATTATTAAAAACATTTTAAGTATAATTTTAAGCTATAAAGTTGCTTTGATTGCGTAATTAACTCATTTAACAGCTGTGCCCTACCCTAGAAAATCATTTGATTTTTAATAAATCATTTTCACATAAAACAAGCTTGAGTTTCTTGAATTTGTTGAAGTTTTGTTTTAATCAGAGTTATATCATAACCACCGTACTTAACATATGCTTCTCCAACCTTAAGATTAGCTATTTCAACTGGCAAAACTAAGCTTTTAGATTGTAGTTGTTTTGAAAATGATACCCCATCTTTAATATTGCTAGACCCATATGATTGTGTTTCGTTATGTTGCTCTTGTTCCACAACTCCCAGCATTTCAGAAATTTCTCTAGCTGTAGTTGAATCTTGATAACGAAAAATAAAATGAGTATTTATATTATTTAAAATGGTTTTTGCATCATCAAAGCCATATATACTTCTTAGCTGTGGTATATCTTGAATTCCAAGCATAATTGAACAACCATTTTCTCGCCCCAAAGTTAAACCTTTTTTGAGAGCAGATAACTTATTAAGTACTGGCACTTCATCAGCAATAAACCAAATCCTACGCTCTTTGTCTTCCTCCAAGCTTAATGCTGCATTAAGAGCAGTATCAATTGCAGCACTCATTAAAGTTCTACATGAATCAATCTGGTCAGACCTCGCAGTAATAAACAACCAAGAATCTATATCATTATTGGTAATCCATTCTCTAAAAGAAAATCCTTTCTGTTTATCTGATGTGGAATTATTTAAATAACGTAATGGGCTGATATTAGCTACTAAATTCATTAAAATTGAAAAAGTAGTTTTGTCAGCATCTTTAGAAATTAATTTAGCAGCATTAGTATCTTTAAAAAAATGCTCAAGTGCAACTAAGTTCATTCCATCTATTGTATTAAAAAGCTCTGCTATATTAGCTTTACCTCTGCGAGCCAGTTTCTTTAATGCCTCTACCAGCACAATTCTGCTACTCTTATCCCAAACATCATCATATTGATTTTTTTTATCTGGTATTATGCTAGCAGCAAAAGAATCATAATGAGATTCCATGAGAAAATCTGACCAAATATCCCAATTTACACTTCTTTGATCAAAAGGATTAAAGATAAGGTCAGTATTTGGATTGTAATATTTAGCAACATACTTTCCTTTTATATCAATAATAATTGCTTTATTCCTTCTCTTTCTTATTTGCGGCATAACAATATCAAAAAGATTGGTTTTGCCGCAGCCCGTCGTACCAGTAACTAAAATATGACGAGTTTCAGCATCCTTTAAAAGAGGTAAATCACCTATCAAAATATCAGAGGCATTCTTTTCTTTTTTGAGCTGTCTGGCTAATGTTTCTGGTTTAACTAATTTGATTCCTTTTGTAATATCAGTCTTTTTCTGACTCATACCATAATAAAACCAAAGTCCAAAAATTGATGCAAAAGAAGCAACAAGCACTAGTAGACTTTGTTTTAATTTGGTTATCAACAAAGAGACGCTTTTTTGATATGCTGAAAAGTAGGCTTTGCTATGAATCACATTCTTGCTTTTAACTTCCAAACTTTTATTGTTTACTATAACTGTTTGAGTAACTTCCATTTTTGGAATTACACTTGTTAGGCTTATAAGGCATTTAGCTTTAAAATAAGATATAGCATATTGTTTCTGTCCAACCGGTAAGTCATTATTTACCTGGTAAAGGAAAAAGATAGACGCAATTACCATGCTAATAAGAACTGCAAAATTAAAGATTTGATGAAACATCCTTAATTGATGTATCTGTAGCTGTCCTCCACGAGTTATATTTCTAAAAAAATGCATTTTATATCCCCTCTTTTAACCAAGCATAAGCCACTTTCTTAGAATATTTCTTATGAATAGATGGTTCATAAGAATGATAATGCCTTACCGCTGCTTGCCATGTACCATGTTCTT
>VFQO010002577.1_pt1 | contig 10749 bp, 6 predicted proteins | sample 3512331 | NCBI WGS metagenome assembly VFQO01 (sample SAMN10412371, study PRJNA504923) | tailings metagenome | isolation source: Replicate 3 from Balatoc abandoned mine | place: Philippines: Itogon, Benguet | collected 2017-08-28 | reverse complement strand
CCTCGGTGCTGAGTTCTTGGAAAGTTTTGATCGTATGGGTGAGGTACATGGTTTTTTGAGCTTAAAGCGGCTTAGATATTTTACTTAGGAAGACAAGGTTTAGATCAATGAGGACTTTTACTCAGAGCTAGCTATTTCACTTCTTAATCCCCAACTGCAAAATGGCCGCAAAGAGCATCACCGATAGGCAGCCGATCGCATTGTACCAAAGAAAACCAATATCCCAATAGAAGCCCATCAGACCGATTCCATTTCGGAAATGCACGAGAAGAATCAAAGCTTGAGACAAAAGCGCTGCGATAAATACCGCCCTTCCTCCAATCCATTTCATGAAAAATCCGACCATAAATATCCCCAAAATCGTCCCATAAAACAGAGAACCTAGGAGATTGACGGCTTGAATGAGGTTTTCGAACAAGGAAGCGTAGGTCGCAAATAAGATCGCACCCAAACCCCAAAATGCCGTAAAGGCCTTGGACGAATACAAGTAATGCGTATCGCTTGCTTCTTTTTTGATGGAGCGCTTGTACAGGTCTATCGTGGTGGTCGAACCCAAGGCATTCAACTCAGAGGAAGAAGAAGACATGGCAGCCGAGAAAATCACCGCAAACAGCAACCCCACAATCCCGGGGGGCAAATAATCCATTACAAATCGCATGAATACATAATCTGTATCGCGGGTTTCGGCAACCGGATCATTTTTCACGATGAGGTTTTTCACCTCATCCCGGATTTGATTTTGCTCGGTTTTGAGGTTCTTGACTTGGGCTTGAAGCTGGGTAGTCTTGCCCTCATCACCTATCTCGATGGCTGTCAGGAGTTCCTGATAAGTGGCTTTTCCTTCTTCGAAGCTTTTCTGATACTTTTCTTCCAAACTTGAGAATTCACCGGCATACTCACTCTGACGCAGCTTATCAGTCTGCACCTGATTGAAGATCACCGGAGGCTGGATAAACTGGTAAAACACAAAAACCATCACCCCAATAAAGAGGATGATAAACTGCATGGGGATTTTCAGAAATCCATTCATGATCAGTCCCATTCGGCTTTGGGTCAAGGTCTGACCGGAAAGGTAACGCTGCACCTGACTTTGGTCTGAGCCAAAATAAGAAAGAAAGAGAAAAACCGCAGCCGTCATTCCCGACCAGATGTTATATCGATCGGATAGATCAAATTCAAAACTAACCACATTGAGTTTATCCATTTTTCCCGCCACATGCATGGCTTCCTGAAAGGAAATCGGCAACATCTGAATCACGATAATTCCAGCAAGGATCATCCCCCCCATCATCACGGCCATTTGCTGCTTTTGGGTGATGGATACCGCCTCAGTACCTCCTGAGACGGTATAGATGATCACAATCGAACCGATAAAAAGTACCGTCCAAGTCAGATTCCAACCGAGCAAAGTGGAGAGAATAATCGCTGGTGCATAGATCGTAATTCCTGCAGCCAGACCACGCTGCACAATAAACAGCAAAGCGGTCAAAGTCCTGGTTTTCAGATCAAAGCGGTTCTCAAGATATTCGTAGGCGGTATAAACTTTTAGCTTGTAATAAATCGGAATAAAACTGACCGAGATGATGATCATCGCCAAAGGCAAGCCAAAATAAAACTGAATAAAACGCATCCCATCCTCATAGGCTTGACCCGGTGTACTCAGAAAAGTGATAGCCGAGGCTTGGGTAGCCATGATCGAAAGACCGATGGTCCACCAGTTGAGGGAGTTTTTCCCCTTGAGATAATCGTTTAAATTTTGCTGACCACGGGTTTTATATATCCCATAAATGGCAATGGTCAGCAACGTACCAAATAATACGATCCAATCCAGACTGCTCATGCGTAGGCTTGGGTTAACCAGTGAAACAAGGCAATCATTACCACCAAGCTCAGCATGAGACCGAGGTAAATAAGTTTCCAGCGGATGGGTTTTTCGCTCATCTTATTGCTCGATCAGGTTGACAAAGAGTTTGATAGCTCCGGGAATTCCAGCCGGAAGCTGCCTGAAGAAGGAAATTCCGGTATAGATGTAGGTTCCTTCGCCATACTTTCCGATGATCAAGGACCCCGAACTTGCATTTTCATCCGGATCTTGCATCGTCAGTGGTGTTTGGTAGTTCGGATCGATCTTTTCCGCAAAATATAAACCCCGCTCCTGCACCCAGCCTGCGAAATCCTCCTCAGTCACCTGGTTTGGCGAGGTCAAAATAGGATGCGACCATTCGCCTACCACTGGTGAACCTTCCACCGTCACGCGATCTCTGCCGATGGTGAACGGAAATGGGCCTAACTGGCTGGTTAGTAAAGGTGAAGAGGTATTGTACTGCACGATGACATTGCCTCCTGAGCGCACATAGCCCATGATGGCTTGCTGATTATTAGCCAAATCCGAATTGGTATTGTAAGCACGAATCCCTACAATAATTGTCTTAAACTGACTGAGGTAATCCACACTATAATCTCCCTCTCCGATCATAGTGACTTGGTAACCCAGTGAAGACAAAATCCCAGGCACATCGTCACCGGCTCCCGGAATATAGCCGATTTTGGATCCACTAAGCTTCCAATCTGCTTGAATCAAGCCAATGGTCGCCGGAATGAAATAAGTCAAATTAGGAATATGCTTGTAGCTGATTCGCTTGGTGATAAGGTTATAGACCTTGCCTTCAGGAGTGGCAAAAGTTGCCGTCAAGTTCTTTTTTCCTTCTCCATTAGGCAAAAAGGCAACTTTGAAAACCCGCTTCTTTTGAGACGAAATATCCTCAACGCTCAAAACTCGAAATTGATCTTGAGAAATACCCTCAAAATAAAGATCGCCCTCCAAAAATTTATCCCTGAAATTTACCGTCACCGTAAGCGTAGGATCTGCTCCCCCCACTAGAAACACCTGGTTGGAAGACAATTCTAGATCTACTTCCGGCACGATCACAAAGGGCTGTTTGACCTCACCGTCGACTTGGTCATTGAATTTGTTAAACAGCTGAAGGGTTACATGGAATTTTTGATCTCCGATCGTAAATTTCAGGTCACCTCCCAACTTTTCGGTACCAAATGGCACTCCTATCAGTTGTTGATTTTCCACTGAAAAAAGTGAGCCGTCAAGCGGATTTTTGAGCCAATAGGGTTGAGAATAGGAAGTCTTTTCTGGAATCTGAAATTCTACGGGTACACGGATAGTGGCATTTTTTTGGACTGCTTCGCCAGAATAATATGTGTCCAAAACTTGAAATGAAATATCGCTGATCGAGCTTGAAGAAGGATTATTAAGTACCAATTCAGCTTTGACTGATTCCCCGGGAAAGCCTATTTCCTTTCGGATAGTAAACTCTGCCTCAAATCCCATCGCGTTTAGAATCAATTGATCCAAATCTTGGATTTTTTCCTTGATCCAAGTTTCATCCGAATTCAAAGCCAAGAGGGTTTTTCGCAGTGAGAGCATCCCATTCAAGCTATTTTCCGGCCTTCTAAGATCAAAATCAGCAATCAATTTTTCCAGTTGAGATTTAGCTTCCTGTCCTCCTTTGATTAGTGTCCATCGATCCTCAACCTGATCAAAAGGTGAATTTTGGTAATCTGGTCCATCTACTTGCTCAATGTAATCTTTAGCTAAGCCAGTTCCGGCTGTAGCACCAAAACCCTGAGATTTGTGCATGGTTCGGCTATCTGCGGAGATTTGATGGTAGGTCTGACCGAGTAGCGGATTGTAGCCTCCGACTTCGAAAGCATGGTATTTTATACCTTCTTCCGGCTCAAATTCCCCTCTGAAATTATAGGCGTTGAAAAAAATACGCTTGGGAGACCAAGGCTTGACGTAGGCTAATTGTTCTGGATAATAGTTCGGATCTCCGGCAATCTTAAAGGCCTCTCCTGCCAAGATTGCCGAAGTGGTGTGATGCCCGTGAGTCACACCTGGAATGGTGTTAAATCGGGTGATTATGATATCCGGCTGGAAACGGCGGATCGCCCAGACTACATCGGCGAGGACTTTTTCCTTGTCCCAGTTTTGAAGCGTTTCGGTTGGATTTTTACTGTACCCAAAATCCATCGCTCGGGTAAAAAATTGCCTTCCACCGTCAGTTTCCCGGGCTTTGATCAGTTCCTGAGTACGGATCTGACCGAGTTCGATACCGAGCTCTTTGCCAATAAGGTTTTGTCCACCATCACCTCTCGTAAGACTGAGGTAAGCCACATCAGCGTGCTCACCATGAGTCAGGTAAGCAATCAAACGGGTATTTTCATCATCAGGGTGAGCGGCTACATAGAGTACACGCTTAGTTTCTCTCAGTCGGAGTAGTTGATGATAAATCTCAGAGGAAGGAATGGATTGTGCCTGGATGAAACCGGACACACTTAGCAAAAACAAACAGAGCGAATAAATCAGTCTTGTTTTGGGCATATTGGGGGATAATTGACAAGGAAATCTAGGTCAAACAGCCTCGAAATTAAAGGATTTTTTGACCAACGGGAGAAAAAGAACTCATGATTGCTACCCAGATCTAGCGTGCTCGCGTTGGATCGACTACTTATCTTCTTTTTTGCTCCAGGGTATAACCGAATGTAAATTCAAAAAAGTCTGCTTTGGCTTTATGGGCTTTGATCTGCATTCCTGCAAATAAATTTTTGGCAAATCGATATCTGACCCCTACCCGCTCATAAAACCAGGTAATTTCCTGATTGTGCTCATTTCGGTAGAGGTAGGCTCCCAAACCGATAGGAACGTAAAGTCTTTCGGTAAGCTGCCATTCCCAAGATCCGACCACGGCTAAAGAAGTCTGATTTCTAAAAGTCTGAGGCAACTCCGGATGACGGCTGTATAGTCCTTGTGCATAAAAAAGATCTAACCCTAATCCAAATCGGTATTTATAGCCAGGTTCGATAAGGTAGTTGACACCCAAACCTCCGCGAAAATACGTGGGGAGTCCGATATCATAATTTTTAACTCCGGTATACACCATGAAATTCCAAAAGTCCTTTCGCCCTTTATGCGGTATTTCTAAAGTCCGCACAGGAACTTCCTGCAAATCGCCCAATCGATATTTGACACCTATGGAAAGAGGAATCAGATTGATGCCGGAATTAGGCTTTTTGGAAGCCCCGTTGGAAAAATGCTTCAAGCCGATCGAGGATTCTAGGTTGATTCTTGGAGAAACCCGATAATTGGCCTGAAAGCCCAAATGCACAAATGCATTGACTTTGGATCCAATGTACTGATTGACCGGATTGTTTTCAGGATCATAGGGCTTCAGATTAAATCCTACGCCAAACTGTGTAAAATAGGCAAACTGCAACGGCTTGTGCAGTCGCTTGATGGACAAAGGGATATCCATGTAGCCATAGATTGCATAGGGCTGGCCGATTTCCTCAAAATAGGGAATGGTAAAATTAAGCCCCAGACCAAAAGTTGGATACCGATAAATGACATCGTATGTACGGTCTGATATTTTCCTCCAACCCAGCCGAAAATCGAGTGCCTTATATTCAATGGCATTTTTGATTTCATCGCCCCACTCAGTCCCATTGCTGAGCAAAGGGCCATTTTCATAATGCACACTGACTACACGCTGGAATCTGGATTGGGAATAAACCGAACCACAGATAAAGAAAGAAAGGAATACGATGGCGAGGTGATTGCTATTCATGACCGAGGTCAAAAAAGAATTAAGAGTCGGCAAATGATACGAAACGAAAATAAAAAAGGCCGGACTGTACCGGCCTTTTTTAAAATATTTTTTTTGGATTAGTTCTCCATCCAGTTTGGACCTAGCTTTTCAACCAATTTTTTATTGATTGCTTCAGCTTCGGTTGTATTCTTCAGTCGAGTGTGAACTTGGAATAAAACGATCAAGATGTCCGTGTTATCAGGTCTGATTTCAGAAGCTTTTGTGAAGTAGCTTGCAGCTTCTTTGTAGTTTTCATCCGCTTTCTTTCCTACGATAGGAGATTGTTTTTCCCATTCGGCATCAGAAAGATCATTGAGGCTATTCAACATTTTGGTGGCTTGCTCCAAAAGAAGTGCTCCGGTATAGTAGTTTCCTTCGAAATAGTTAGGATCTACTTCAACAGACTTTTTGTAATCGACCAAGGCACCATCTGTATCTCCAGCTTGTTCTTTCAAGTATCCCGATCTCAACAAGAGGCCAGTATTATTGGGGTCATTTGCCAAGGCCTCTTTGATCTGTGCCATTGCTTCATCCATTTTGTCAAGCTGAAGGAGAAGTTGGATTTCATACTCAGCTAGGATTTTCTCATCAGGATACTCTGCTTTCGCCTTTTTAACTACCTCGTAGGCAGCTTCAGGGTTTTTCTCCTCGGTGCTCAGGATAGGAATCAGCATGTAGTACACGTTGACTTTTCCATCATAATTTTCTACCTCAAGAAGTGTATTTAAATGCCTTTTAGCATCTTCAAATCTTCCCAAATCATTGGCGATAAAGGCAGCATTGTAATGAGCCAAGGTATCGGAAGGATCAATCTCTCCGGAAAGGTTAAAGAACTCATAAGCCATTTCAAAATCATCATTCTGATATCTTTCTAGGGCTTTGTCATAAGACACGTTCTTCAAGGTAATTACCGAGTATGGACGAAGGTTATCCGGCACTCCCATGAGATCGTCCTCATAGATTTCTTTGCCTACACCGGCGTTTTTGTCACCACCGGCCATTTCGAATGCCTTCATATATGTCTCCAGAGCGGCATTACCCTTTTGGAGGGTTTCCATGGTATTGGTAGAGTCCGAACCAAAGATCTTGGTTTGAATCTTGGCCTTCAGCAAGAAAGTGGCAGGGTCACCACTAGTCTCGGGATTGGCAGCAGCAGCATCAATTGCTGTAAGTGCTGCTTGGAAATCACCCGACTTGAAGCCTTTCTCGGCCTCCCGTACTACTTTTTTTTGTCCAAAAGCCAAAGTGGCTGCACCTACTAGGGCAATTGAGAGAATCAGCTTTTTCATTCGTGTTGTTTCTATTGTTTGGTTTATTCGGTTATTTCTTGTGTGGGTTCAGAGTTTTCGTCTGTGGACTCGACATCTCCAGGAAGGATGGTTTCTTCTTCTCTGGAAATCTTCTCTACAGAAGATATCTCGTCTCCCTCACCTACTCGGATCAATCTGACACCTTGAGTGGCACGGCCCATTACTCTGAGCTCATCCATAGATATTCTGATGGTGATGCCTGACTTATTGATAATCATCAAATCGTCCGTATCGACTACTTCTTTGATCGCAACGAGCACACCTGTCTTATCAGTTACGTTCATTGCTTTTACTCCTTTTCCGCCTCGGTTGGTGATTCGATATTCTTCGAGATCGGAGCGCTTACCGTATCCTTTTTCTGAGACTACGAGCAGGGTCGCATTTTCCTCGGAGGCACAAACCATGCCAATGACAAAATCCTTATCATCATTTAACGTGATGGCTTTTACCCCTGTGGCAGTTCGGCCCATAGGTCTTACCGCTGATTCATGGAAGTGAATAGCACGTCCAGATTTAGCTGCAATTACAATATGCTGATTGCCATTAGTCATGCTGACATTGACGAGCTGATCATCCTCTCTAAAGTTTAGCGCAATGATACCGTTGGATCTAGGTCGGGAATATTGCTCCAATGTGGTTTTTTTGATCACGCCTTGTTTGGTGACCATTACCAGGAAGTGATTATTGAGATAATCCTGATCGTCTAAACTTTCGACCTGAATGATGCTCCTAATCTTGTCATCCGACTCGATATTGATCAAGTTTTGGATAGGACGGCCCTTGGAAGTTTTGGAGCCCTCAGGAATCGCATAAGTCTTGAGCCAGAATAGCTTCCCTTTATCAGTAAAGATCAAGAGATAGTTGTGCGTAGAAGCTGTAAATAGGTATTCTGTCCAATCATCCTGCTTGGTGGTCGCTCCTTTGGAACCGACACCACCCCTACCTTGAGTTCTGTATTCGGTCAATGCTGTCCGCTTGACGTATCCCTCATGTGAAACAGTAATAACCACTTCCTCATTAGGAATCATGTCCTCGTAGCTGAAATCCTCAGCATTGTGTTCGATTTCGGTTCGTCGATCATCTCCGTATCGCTCTTTCATTTCGAGCAATTCGGTTTTGATGATCTCCATACGCTTATCTTCATTGGCTAGGATTTCTTTCAACTCTTCAATCAAGGCCATGATCTCCTTGTACTCTTGGATGATCTTATCACGCTCCATGCCGGTAAGACGCTGGAGTCGCATATCCAGAATCGCCCTCGCCTGAATCTCGCTAAGTGAGAATCGCTCCATCAATCCATTACGGGCAGTCTCGGGGTCAGCAGAGTTTCTAATCAAGGAAATCACCTCGTCCAAATGATCCAATGCGATCAAATAGCCCTCGAGGATATGAGCACGTTTTTCAGCTTCCTTGAGCTCATATTCAGTACGTCTTACGACTACCTCATGCCGGTGGGCGACGTAGTGGACGATGAGATCTTTTAGATTTAGGGTCAAAGGTCTTCCTTTGACCAAGGCTACGTTGTTGACCGAAAATGAAGTCTGTAGGGCAGTCTGCTTGTAGAGGTTGTTCAAAACGACATTAGCCACCGCGTCGCGTTTCAGTTCGTAAACTACGCGCATACCGGAGCGGTCAGATTCATCACGAATAGCAGAAATTCCCTCGATCTTCTTTTCGTTGATCAGCGCCGCAGTCTTTTCCACCATGCTGGCTTTATTGACTTGATATGGAATTTCGGTAATGACGATCATTTCCCGATTTCCACCATCTTTTACCTCAATATTAGCTTTACCTCGGATGACGATTCTTCCTCGACCGGTTTCAAAAGCAGCCTTGACTCCATTGTATCCATAGATGATACCTCCTGTCGGGAAATCCGGTGCGATGATGTGCTTCATCAACTCTGCTACGGTGATCTCTCGATTGTCGATATAGGCAACGATTCCATCAATTACTTCCCGAAGGTTATGAGGAGCCATATTGGTCGCCATACCTACCGCAATCCCAGAAGCACCATTTAATAAAAGTGCGGGAACTTTTGCAGGAAGGACTGTAGGTTCTTTAAGAGAGTCGTCAAAGTTGAACTGAAAATCTACCGTCTCCTTATTGATATCCACGAGCATCTCCTCTGCTATTCGCTTCAGTCGTGCTTCGGTGTATCGCATGGCGGCAGGATTGTCTCCATCGATCGATCCGAAGTTACCCTGCCCATCGACGAGGGTATAGCGTAGAGACCAGTCTTGGGCCATACGCACCATCGTGTCGTACACTGCAGAATCACCGTGAGGGTGGTATTTACCCAATACCTCACCTACGATTCTCGCCGATTTTTTATGGGGTTTATTATGCAATACTCCCAGTTCCTGCATCCCATAGAGGATTCTTCGGTGAACTGGCTTGAGTCCGTCTCGGGCATCGGGAAGTGCTCTGGAAACAATAACTGACATCGAATAATCGATGTAAGCACCACGCATTTCCTCTTCAATATTAATCGGAATGATGTGCTCGTTTTCTCCTTGGGCCATAAAGTGCTTTTTCGCGCGTCAAATTAAGCCGCAAGATAGTAAAAAGCTCAAGGTTAAAAAAGGAGTCTTTTACCTCAAAACGGGTTTTTAGGCTAGTACCACTGTCCAACTTTACGGTTTTGAAGGTTGAAAATGGAGCTGCCTCGGTACTCGATTCCATCATGCATGTGTTTCATGACTACGCCACACCCCTGAATCTTGCATCGCTTGGTACCCGGTAGAGTCATGGCTATCCCTGCCTGCAGTCCAAATATTCGCTGATCAATCAATTGGCTTTCAGTAAAATCAGCTGAGGAAAAAGTGAACTCCCTAAACTCTGCCCCGCCCTTGATAAATACCTTGGCATACTCCGAAAAATCCCGCTCGATTCGAAGTCCTACTCCGAAATAAGGATTTTCTGAGACTGCCAAACGAGGCTGGTAGCCCGGGTTTTGTTCGGTCAAAGCCGAACTCACAAACTTGGAAAGTTTCATTCGGCCAAATTCCCCCTCAATCACAAATCTCCATGGGTAATTTTGACGGGCTCGCTGCCTGAGTTCCGACTGCATGTATAGATTGTTGGTACTGTATTTTCGATACCGCCAAGTCAAAAATGACCTTCTCCGATTCGCATCCCACACGATCAATCCGGCTGTTCCGTAGGTTTTTGCAATCTGATAAGAGCCTCCTTCAAAAATAAACTCATGGTCATTGCCCCGGAGCGGGCCCAATTTGCCCCACTCACGTCCATATCCTCCACCGACAGTGATCAGGTTAAACAAATTGATTCGGACACCTCCATTAAGCAATGGAGCAATCCAATTGTTACCTGAGAGTGAAAGCGTATCGGAAAGTGAAAATGTAGGGTTTTCCAGGTTTTGATAAGCTGAGATCGGATACTGACTGGCGATCGGCGAATAGAAATCCATGCCCATCTGATGGTAAGCTGCCCCACCTGAGATCTCCAAACTGAACATCTCAATGATATTCCGGGTCACATTTCCGATTGCAGATTCACTTTTGGGATTTTTTGCTTTGGTCGAAATCCCAAAAATATCCTCATCCTGAGCATATATAGATGGAGTGAGACCGATCACTAGGAATAAACTGGATAATATTAATATGCCTCTTTTCATGGAGTTAATAACGATTCGGCTATGGCTTTGGTGTGAAAGTAAAATCGGGTAGGAGAAACGGGATTAGTTCCCGTTTCGTCCTCCCACACCACCGTACGTACCGTTCGGTATACGGCGGTTCCTTGCTTTTACACCGTAA
>VFQO010002575.1_pt1 | contig 10760 bp, 7 predicted proteins | sample 3512331 | NCBI WGS metagenome assembly VFQO01 (sample SAMN10412371, study PRJNA504923) | tailings metagenome | isolation source: Replicate 3 from Balatoc abandoned mine | place: Philippines: Itogon, Benguet | collected 2017-08-28 | reverse complement strand
ACCAAAATGCGAAAGGGCCGGGCCGCAAGCTCGGCCTTTTTGCTGCCATCGCCCTCGTGATGGGCAACATGATCGGCTCGGGGGTGTTCCTTCTCCCGACCAGTCTTGCGCCTTATGGCTGGAATGCCGTGCTCGGCTGGATCGTCACCACCGCCGGAACGCTGGTGCTGGCCTGGGTGCTCGCCGCCCTCACCCGCGCGCGGCCCGGTGCGAGAGATCCGGCCGGCTTCGTGGCCGAGGCTTTCGGCGAGCTTCCGGCCTTTCTGATGGGGTGGATCTACTGGGTCTCGGTGTGGACCGCGGTGGTCTCAATCGCGGTTGCGGCAGTGAGCTACCTTTCGGCCTTCGTCCCCGCCATCGCCAGCACCCCGATGATGCCGGCGCTGTGCGCCATCGCGCTGGTCTGGGCGATGACACTAGTAAACCTGCGCGGCGTGCATGCGGCGGGCAATTTCCAGATCGTGACACTTCTCCTGAAGCTCGTCCCGCTGGTCGCGGTGATCGTCATCGCGGCGGCTGTGCTGGGGACCGGCACGGGCGAAATCCGCCCGCTGGTGATGAGCGAACTCAACGGGACGGACCTGCGCGGCGCGGCGGCGCTGACGCTGTTCGCGCTGCTGGGGTTCGAATGCGCGAGCATAGCGGCGGCGCGGGTTGAAAACCCCGCCGTCAACGTGCCGCGCGCGACGATGTGGGGCACGGGCCTTACCGGGCTGCTCTATCTGCTGGTGTGTTCGGCCATCGCGTTGATGCTGCCCGAGGCGGTTGCCGCCACCTCGCCTGCACCCTTCGCGACCTTTGTCGAGCGCAACTGGAGCGCGGGGCCGGCGGCGCTGGTGACGGTTTTCGCGATCGTCAGCTGCGTCGGCGCGATCAATGGCTGGGTGCTGCTGCAAGGCGAACTGCCGCGTGCCATGGCCGAGCGCGGGATGCTGCCGCGCTGGTTCGCCGCGACCGACCGCCACGGCACGCCGCGCCGCGCGCTGCTGCTCTCCAGCATCATCGCCACGGTGTGCCTGCTGCTCAATGCGAGCAGGAACATGCAGGGCATCTACGAATTCGTGCTGCTGCTTTCGACCAGCGCGGCGCTGTGGCTCTACCTCGCCTGCGCGCTGGCGGCGTGGCGGATGAAGGTCGCGCAGGGCTTCGCGCTGGTGGGTGCTGGCTATGCGCTGTGGACGCTGTGGGGCGCAGGGGTGGAAGCGAGCGGCTGGAGCCTTGTGCTGATGGCGGCGGGCATGCCGCTCTACCTGTGGGCGCGGCGCGGCCGTCAGCCGTCACCCGCCTGAGCGGTCAGCGCGTCGAGCCACTGGGCGGCGAGCGCCTCGGCCTCCTCGGCACTGAACGGCGCTTGCCCGAGCGAAAGTTCCAGCCATAGCCCGTCGATCAGCGCGGTGAGCGCGACCGCCATCACCCGCACGTCCGCGAGATCCGGTCGATAGGCGCGCAACAGCCCTTCGAGTTCGCGGCGGAAACCCCCGTAAACCTCGGCGCGCACCGCCGCGACCGTCGGATCGCTGCGGGTCAGGCTCCAGAACGCAACATAGCTGGCAAGCAGTTCGGGCGAGGCAATCGGCGGGCGGAAGTTGGCGGTGATATAGGCCAGCAAACGGGCGCGCGGGTCAGGCCCTGCGGCTTCCACCGCCTCCGCCAGAGCGGCGTCGATCATCGCGCCGGTCGAGCGATAGGTCTCCGCAATCGCTTCCGAGATCCCGCCGAAATAGTGCCGCAGCAGGCCCGGTGATACGCCCGCCGCCGCGCAGATCGATCGCACCGAGATGCCCGCCGCACCCTTGTCGGCCAGCACGCGGGCACACGCCTCGATCAGGCTCTGGCGGCGCGCGTCGGGATCGGCGCGGGTAAAGGCAGGTTGCGGGCTCATTTCCGGCTTGTTATACGGATGTATAGCAAGGACTAGCACATGGCAACGCAGAGCATCCCATCGGCCGCACCCGACCCGCTCGACGGGTGGAGCCTGCCGGCGTGGACCTATCACGACGCGGAATTCCACCGCCTCGAAATCGAACGCGTTTTCCGCCCCAGCTGGCAGGTCGTCTGCCACGTCAGCGATATCCCCGCGGAGGGCGATTGGCACACGCTCGACTTTTGCGGCGAGAGCGTGATCGTGGTGCGCGGCAAGGGCGATGCGCTGCGCGCCTTCACCAATGTCTGCCGCCACCGCGGCTCGCGGCTGGTCGACGGCGCAAGCGGGTGCGCGAAGAAGCTGGTCTGCCCCTACCACGCCTGGACCTATGATCTCGACGGCCGGCTGACGGGCGTGCCCGACAGCGCCAGCTACCCGACGCTTGCTCGCGATGCTGCCGGGCTGGTTCCGGTGGAGCTGGAGATATGGCGCGGCTTCATCTTCGTCCGGCTGGAGGATGATGGCGGGCCGAGCGTTGCCCAGATGATGGCGCCCTATGAAGCCATGGTCGCGCCCCACCGGTTCGAAGACCTCACCGCGCTCGGGCGCGTCACGCTGCGGCCGCGCGCGGTTAACTGGAAGAACGTTGGCGACAATTATTCCGACGGGCTGCACATCCCGATCGCGCATCCCGGCCTCACCCGCCTGTTCGGCAAGAGCTACGGCGTCGAAGCGAGCGACCATGTCGATCGGATGTGGGGCGACATGGTCGAGCGCGAGAGCGCCAATTGGTCGGAACGCCTCTACCAGCGGCTGCTCCCGCCGGTGCAACACCTGCCCGAGCACTTCCAGCGCCACTGGATGTATTTCAAGCTGTGGCCCAATGTCGCGTTCGACATCTATCCCGATCAGGTCGATTTCATGCAGTGGATCCCGACCGGGCCGACCACCTGCCTGATCCGCGAAATCTCCTATGTCCTGCCTGATGCGCGCCGGGAAATGCGCGCCGCGCGTTACCTCAACTGGCGCATCAACCGGCAGGTCAACGCCGAGGACACAGCCCTCATCACCCGCGTGCAGGACGGTATGGCGTCGCGCAGCTTCAGCATGGGGCCGCTCAGCGACAAGGAAGTCTGTCTCAAGCATTTCTGCCGCCGGATGCGCGACATCATCCCCGAAGCGCGGCTGGAACAGCAACCCAAAGCCGGATGGAGCCGCGCATGACCAAGCAATATGATGCCGTGATCATCGGCGCAGGCCACAACGGGCTGGTGTGCGCCTTCTACCTCGCGCAAGCGGGGCTCAAGGTGCGGATGGTCGAGCGGCGCAATGTCGTGGGCGGGGCGGCGGTCACCGAGGAGTTCCACCCCGGTTTCCGCAATTCGGTCGCCAGCTACACGGTCAGCCTGCTGCAACCCAAGGTGATCGCCGACATGCGGCTGCACGATCATGGCTACCGCGTGATCGAACGGCCGATCTCGAACTTCCTGCCGCAGGAGGATGGCGGCTACCTGAAGCTCGGCGGCGGGCTGGAGCGGACCCAGGCGGAATTCCGCAAGTTCTCGAACCACGATGCCGAGGCGCTGCCCGCCTATTACGACGCGCTGGAAGGCGTCGCGCAGGTGCTGCGCGACCTTGCGCTCAAGAGTCCGCCCAATGTCGGCGAAGGGCTACGCACGCTGCTGGCCGGGGCCGCGCAAGGCTGGGGGATGGCGAAGCTCCCGCTCGAGGCCAAGCGCGACATCCTCGACCTCTTCACCAAGTCGGCCACCAGCTTCCTTGGCAGCTGGTTCGAAAGCGAAGCGGTGAAGGCGGCCTTCGGGTTTGACGCCGTGGTCGGCAACTACGCCTCCCCCGATACGCCGGGCAGCGCCTATGTGTTGCTGCACCACGTGTTCGGCGAAGTGAACGGCAAGAAGGGCGCCTGGGGCCACAGCGTCGGCGGAATGGGCACGATCACGCAGATCATGGCCAAGGTGTGCGAGGCCTGCGGGGTCGAAATCAGCCTCGAGGCGCCGGTTGACCAGGTGCTGGTCGATGGTGACCGGGTGGCCGGTGTGCGCCTGCAAAGCGGCGAGGAGATCGCGGCCAAGCGGGTCATCGCCAATGTCGGGCCGAAGCTGCTTTACGGCACCATGCTCGACGAAGCCCACCAGCCCGAAGACTTCCGCCGCCGGATGCGCGGGTTCAAGGCGGGCGGCGGCACCTTCCGCATGAATGTCGCGCTGAGCGAGCTCCCGAAGTTCACCTGCCTGCCCGAGCCGGGCGAACATCACCAGTCGGGCATCATCCTCGCCCCGACGCTCGACTACATGGACAAGGCTTTCCTCGACGCCAAGGCGCATGGCTGGTCCAAGGCACCGATCGTGGAAATGCTGATCCCGAGCACGGTGGACAGCACCCTCGCCCCCGAAGGGCAGCACGTCGCCAGCCTGTTCTGCCAGCAATTCGCCCCCGAACTGCCCGATGGCCGGAACTGGGACGACGAGCAGGATGCCGCCGCCGATACGATCATCGACACCGTCGAAAAGCACGCGCCGGGCTTCCGCGCCTCGATCCTCGGGCGGCAGGTGCTCAGCCCCAAGGGGTTGTTCGACACCTTCGGCCTCGTCGGCGGCGATATCATGCACGGGCACATGAGCCTCGACCAGCTGTGGTCGGCGCGCCCGGTGCTGGGTAATGGCGCCTATCGCGGGCCGGTGAAGGGTCTCTACATGTGCGGCGCGGGCAATCACCCGGGCGGCGGCGTGACGGGCGCACCCGGCCACAATTGCGCGCGCGAGGTGCTGGCCGACGGCGGCAACTTCCGGCGCTTCAGCATGGTCTAGCGCCGGTCATCCACACCCGGTTAGAGCGAACCTGCATCGCCACCAACTCTGCCGCTTCTCCGCAAAATCAGCGATAGTTCGCCGGCTTCAGATCATACTTCGCCAGCTTGTCGTAGATCGTCTTGCGCGGGGTGCGCAGCGTGGTCTGCAGGCTTGCGACATCGCCCCTGCATTGCCGCAAGGCCTCTTCGAGCACGGTTCGCTCGAAATCGGCAACGATCTGCTGCAATGGGCGCTGCCCGACCTGCGATGCACCGGGCGTTTCAATGTCCGCAAGGCCCAACACGAATGCGCGGGCATAGCCGCTCAGCTCGTGCAGGTTGCCGGGCCAGTCATACGACTGGACGCGGCGCCATTGCTGCTCGCCGATGGGCGGAGCGGGCAGGCTCGCCTCGCGCGCATGGCGGGCCACGAACAGGCGGAAGATTTCCGGCACATCGTCGCGGCGCTCGGCCAGCGGCGGAAACGCAATCTGCACCGCGCCAAGCCGGTGCCACAGCGGATCGCGGCCACTTTCGCCCGACTGCTCGTCAAGGCGGGCGATGATGATCCGGACATTCAGGCGCCGCGCGCTCGACGAACCTATCGGCCAGACCTCGCGCTTGTCCATCAGCGACGCGAGACGCTTGATGAGCACGCCCGACGCCACGGCGATCTCGTCGAGGAACAGGGTCCCGCCATTGGCGCGCTCGATCAGGCCGGTTCGGGAAAGCCCCCCGCCCGATGGCCCCGAACCGGGATCGCGGCCAAACAGCAGCAGTTCGGCATCCTCATGCGCCAGCACACCGGCATCGACCGCAACGAAGGGGCGAGCCCGGCGCGGGCTCAGATCATGGATCAACCGCGCCGCGTGGCTCTTGCCGGTGCCGTGCGCTCCGGTGAGCACCACGTCGATTTCAGATCGCGCGACCCCTTCGATGACGGAGCGCAAACGCTGTGCGACGGGAGAGCTGCCCGGAATGGCGCCCTGCGCGCTACGCCCCGTCTCCTCGCGCAAAGCGCGGTTTTCGAGCGCCAGCGCGCGCCGGACACTCGCCGCCCTGACGGCCCGGATCAGATCGGCGGAAGCATAGGGCTTGGTGAGGAAATCGGCCGCACCGTTCTTCATCGCTTCGACCGCCATCGCGACATCACCGTGGCCGGTGGTCAGGATCACCGGCAGATCAGGGTCAATGTCGCGCAGGGCGGCAAAAAAGGCGATCCCATCCATGCCGGGCATCCGCACGTCGCTGACCACAACGCCAGCGTAGTCGCTGGTCAGCCATCCGAGCGCAGCGCGGGCATCGGGAAAGGCGGTGACCTCGACCCCTTCGAAGGCCAGCGCCTGTACAGTCGCATCGCGCAGCGCAAGATCGTCTTCGACCAGCGCAACATGCAGCGGAAGGGGCGACGCGGGTGTGTTCATGCGGCGGGCATGACCATGATGAAGAGCGCGCCTTTCGGCGTATCCTCGTGCAGCAGATCGCCGCCGAGCTGGCGCATGATATCCTGCGCGATTGCAAGGCCGAGGCCGATGCCTTCCGTCTTCGATGTGACGAAGGGCTGGAACAACGTATCGCGCAGAGCCGCGGGTACGCCGGGGCCATCGTCGCTGACGCTGAGGCGCACGGCCTGCGCATCGGTGGTGACATCCAGCACGATTGTCCCTCCCTCCCCGCAGGCCTGCACAGCGTTCTGGAGCAGGTTCACCAGCACCTGTTCCAGCTGAACATGGCGCGCGCGCACCGTGGCGGCGGCGGTCTCGGCAGATGGCAGGGTGAGGGTGATGCCCTGCTGACGGATCTGGTCGCGCAGCAGCAGGAGCGAACCGTCGATCACCTCGGCAAGCCGGATATCGCGCGGCTCTTCGGCAGAGCGGCGGCTGAAGTGGAGTTGTTCCTCGGTGATCTCCCCGATCCGCGCAGCCAGCCCCGCAATCTTGGCAAAGTTGCCCGCCGCCTCGTCGGTGCGGGTTGCGGCGAGGAGGCGCTCTCCAGTCTCGGCATAGACACGCATCGCGGCGAGCGGCTGGCGGATTTCGTGCCCGAGCCCGGCGGTGATCTGGCCGAGCGTGGCGAGGCGATTGGCCTGCCGCAGCTGTTCGCGCAAATGGGCGGTCTGAGCCTCGATCTCGGCGGAGGCGCGCGCCTGCCGCTGGCGGCGCCACATCCATGCACCAGCGCCCGCCAGCGCAAGCAGCGCGAGAATGCCGACCCCCGCAAGGCGGGCATTGGCGAGCGCAACCGAAAGCCGTGCGCTGGGATCAGCGAGCAGGTGCAACTCCCAGCCAGCGGGCGCGATCGGCTGGATCTTCTCGATCATCCGTACCGGTTGCCCGGCCTGGCCGCCGCCCGGCAACTCAAGCGGTTTGGGGTTCGCGACCCCGAAGCGCATCGCATCGCGCTCCGGATCACGGGCGCCCCCCTCGCCTGCGCCTCCTGCGCCTTGGACTGCGCGGAAGCGCCATTCGGGATTGCTCGCAAGCAGCACGATGCCCTGCCGGTCGGTGACGAACACCATGTCCTGCGCATCGCGCCACTTGGCTTCGAGGCTGTCGAATTCGACCTTCACCGCCACAACCCCGAGCGGCGCATTGGCCGGGCCGACCCGTTCGGCTAGGTAGAGTCCTGGGCGGCGGCTGACCGTGCCGAGCGCGAATTCGGTGCCGGTTCCGGCGCGCATCGCGCCCGCGAAGTAATCGCGGAACCGGTAATTGGAACCGATAAAGCTGTCGGGCCGTCCCCAGTTGCTCGCCGCCAGCGTAAGCCCGCGCGCGTCCATCAGATAGATCGCCGCGGCCCGCGTCTGCCGCGCCAGTGCCTCCAGCCGCCGGTTGAGCAGATCGCGCTGGCCTGCATTTCCGCCAAGCAGTTCGGCCACATCCGGGTCCGCCGCCAGCACGCGCGGGACAAGCGTGAACTTGTTGAGCTCGCTCTCCAGCCCGGCAGCAAGGATCGCGGCCTGTCCGTCGGCAGCGGCGCGGGTGTCCTCGAGCGCCTGCACCCGCACCGCCCGGTCAAGCACCAGCATGGCAAGCCCGGCAAGCAGGATCACGGCGACCGCCGCGACACTCGCCAGATACCAGCGGCCCAGCCTGCCCTGCACGTGTCGCGCTCCTTTCGCCCTCGGACACACGTGTGTGCGGATTTCCGCACTCGTCGCAAGGAAATTGTGCGGATTCCCGCAAGATTTCGGCTCGATCATACGGTAAGTTTCTGATTTTATGAGACTGTCCCGGCTCCACCTACAAACCTTGCATCACAGGCCCGCGCACCCGATCCTCCGACACGGAGAGATTTGCACCGGGGAGCGCCGCGACCGATGGGTTCGCACACAGCCTTAGAATCCGGCCTTGCAGCAGGGGTAAGCGCCCCAGCGGCGAAGAAGCCGTTCTACCGCCTGCTCTATGTACAGGTACTGGCGGCGATTGCGCTGGGCGCGGCTGTTGGCCATTTCTCGCCCGAATTCGGCGCATCGCTGAAGCCGCTCGGCGATGCCTTCATCAAGCTCGTCAAGATGATCATCGCGCCCGTGATCTTTGTCACTGTGGCGACCGGCATTGCCGGGATGCGCGATCTCAAGGCGGTGGGCAGCGTCGCAGGCAAGGCCTTCGCCTATTTCCTGACCTTCTCCACCCTGGCGCTGATCATCGGCCTGGTCGTCGCGAATGTAGTTCGCCCCGGTGAGGGACTGAACATCGACCCCGCCACGCTCGATACCGCTGCCGTTGCAGAATATGCCGACAAGGCCGAAGCGACGACCATCACCGGCTTCCTGCTCGGCATCATCCCCGAAACACTGTTCAGCGCAGTGACCGACGGGCAGATCCTGCAGGTCCTGCTGGTGGCCATCCTTGCCGGCGTGGCGATTGCCGCGACCCGCCCTGCGAGCGACCTCGTGACCGACATGCTCGCGTCTTTCGGGCAGGTGGTGTTCAAACTCGTTCACATGCTGATGAAGCTTGCCCCGATTGGCGCATTCGGGGCGATGGCCTTCACCATCGGCGAGTTCGGGATCGGGAGCCTTGCCAATCTCGCCGCGCTGGTGGGCACCTTCTACCTTACCTCGCTGCTGTTCGTGCTGGTGGTGCTCGGGCTGGTCGGTTGGGCGGGTGGCTTCTCGATCTTCGCGCTGATCCGGTACCTGCGCGAAGAGCTGCTGCTGGTGCTCGGCACCTCGTCCTCCGAAGCCGCATTGCCGAGCCTGATGGAGAAGATGGAGATGGCAGGCTGCCGCAAGGCGGTGGTCGGCCTGGTGGTGCCCACGGGGTATTCCTTCAATCTCGATGGCACCAACATCTACATGACACTGGCCGCGCTGTTCATCGCGCAGGCGGTCGGCGTGGAGCTGTCGATTGCCGAACAGCTGACGCTCGTGCTGGTCGCAATGGTCAGTTCCAAGGGCGCAGCAGGCGTAACAGGATCGGGCTTCGTCATCCTCGCCGCGACGCTTTCGGTCGTGCCCGGGGTGCCGGTGGCAGGCATGGCGCTCATCCTCGGTATCGACCGCTTCATGAGCGAATGCCGCGCGCTCACCAACTTCATCGGCAATGCCGTGGCGACGATCATCGTCGCACGCTGGGAAGGCGCGCTCGACCGCGAACGGCTCGCGGCCGCGCTGGCGGGGGCGCCGCTGCCGCTGCCCGAAGAGGATATCGAACGCCATGAGCGCAGCGGCCCAGTCAGCGAAACAATCGCCAAAGTCCTGGAGAAGGCACCGTGATCCGGCGTCTGGCCCTTGCGCTTGCGGCCGCCTTGGCGCTGCTGGCTCCGGGCCTTTCGCTCGCGGCCGAAACAATCGCCACGCGTCAGGAAATCCTCCTTTGGCCGGGCACTCCGCCGGGCCATGGCAAGGTGATCGGCGAAGAGAAGATCGGCACCGAAGGCGCAGGTCTCGGCGCGATTTCGAACATCACCGTCCCGCGCATGCGCGTCTACCGCCCGGCCACGCCCAACGGCGCGGCGGTGCTGGTCGCAGGCGGGGGCGGTTATTTCCGTATCCAGCTCAAGAAGGAAAGCACGCCGGCTGCCGAATGGCTCGCCTCGCAAGGCTTCACCGTGTTCGAGCTGATCTACCGCCTGCCGAACGATGGCTGGGATGCCAGCACCCCATTCATGGACGCGCAGCGAGCGATGAAGATCATCCGCACCCGCGCGGACGAGTTCGGCCTCGATCCGAAGCGTATCGGGATCATGGGCTTTTCGGCCGGGGGGCATCTGGCGGGCTTCACCGCCTACCAGCCCGACCGCGCACTTTACGAGGGCAAGGACCGGTTCGAGAGCGTCTCTGCCCGGCCTGATTTTGCGGTGCTGCTGTTCCCGGTCGTAACCTTGCGCAAGCCTTACGATACCACCCGTACCCGTCGCGAGATCATCGGCGACAAGCCCGATGCCGCTGCCGAGACGGCATGGTCGCTCGACACGCACGTCAGCAAAGACGCGCCGCCGACGATGATCTTCGCTTCCGCCGACGATTCCACCACGCCGCCGGGGCACGGCATCCTGCTGTTCCAGAGCCTGATCGCGGCCGGGGCAAACGCGGAGCTACACCTGTTCCGCGATGGCGGGCACGGCTGGGGACTCGGGCGGCCGGAACAAGTCATCAGCCAATGGCCCGGAATGTTTGCACACTGGGCAAAATCACTTCAGATTTCGGAAAAACGGGGAGAATGAGTATGTCGACAAGGATTATCGGGCGACTTGCCCTGATGTGCGGCGCGAGCCTTATCGCCGCCACGGCCGTGCAGGCACAGGAAGTGGTCACGCCGCCTGCCGCACCTGCGGATGATCCGGCGCGCGAGATCATCGTCACCGGCACCCAGATCCAGGGCGCGAAGATCAACGACGTGCTCCCTGTGACCGTGGTCGACGAGATCGACATCCAGAACGTCGCCGCAACCTCTGGCGACGAGTTGTTCCGTGCCATTCCGCAGGCAGGTTCGGTTGCGTTCAACGAACAGAACGATGTTACCTCGAACAACGCCCGCGGCGATGCGGCCTCGATCAACCTGCGTGATCTGGGCACCGGCAACACGCTGCTGCTGATCAACGGTCGGCGCATGGTGCTGAACCCCGGCTTCCAGACCGAGC
>VFQO010002573.1_pt1 | contig 10771 bp, 9 predicted proteins | sample 3512331 | NCBI WGS metagenome assembly VFQO01 (sample SAMN10412371, study PRJNA504923) | tailings metagenome | isolation source: Replicate 3 from Balatoc abandoned mine | place: Philippines: Itogon, Benguet | collected 2017-08-28 | reverse complement strand
GACGATGGTCGAACTCGAAACCGTGCTCGGCCTGGAAGACCTCTACAACATGCTCGAGGTCATCGCCGTGGACGCCTTCAACAACCGCCCGCAGGAGTGAACGATGGCGACTGTGATTGACACCCTGCTGGTGGCGCTGGGCTTCGAGACGTCCGACTTCAAGAAGGGCCAGAAGGAAGTCCAGGAGGGCCTGAAGAAGACCTCCGAAGAGAGCGCCAAGCGGGCGAAGGAGATCGAGGCGCGCGCCAAGCTGACCGCCGAGGCCTTCAAGAAGGTGCGCGCGGAAGTGCTCGGCATGGTGGGTGCGCTGGTGTCGGTGAGCGGCATCAAGAGCTTCGTGGACCGCATCTCGACAGCTGACGCGGCGGTGGGGCGCCTGTCGGAGAACCTGGGCATCGGCGTCAACAAGCTGGCCGCCTGGCAGAAGATGTCGGCGAGCTTCGGCGGCAGCCCCGAGGACATGTCCGCGGCCTTCCGCAACATCAACCGCATCGTGCAGGGCGTCGCGACGGGCACGGACTTCAGCGCGCTGACGCCGCTGGGCAAGCTCATGGGCGGCGAAGACCTGGCCAAGTTCCTGGACCGCGCGACCACGGTCGAGGACCGCATGAAGCTGGTGCAGCGCGCCATCGCGCGCGCGCCGAACCGCCAGAACGCGCTGACCTATGCGCAGCAGGCGGGCTTCACCGAAGAGACGTTCACCGTCATGCGCGAGATCGGCGACAAGAGCGACGAGAGCATCGCGAAGTACGAAAAGCTCAACACCGTCACCGGCGAGAACGTCGAGACGTCCAAGCGCCTGAAGCAGCAGTGGAACGACATGTATCAGGCTGGCGAGGCGCTGGGTCGCGTGCTCATGTACACGCTGGCTCCGGCCCTGGAGTGGGTCATGAAGAAGGCCGGCGACGTGCTGACGGTCGTCGGCGAGGGGCGCATCGGCGGCGCGCTATGGGACTTCCTGAACATGCCGAAGGAGTCCACCGGCGACGCCGCGGCAGACGCCGAGTACGACCGGCGCCTGGGCGCCGCGCGCTTTGCCCCCAGCGGCGGGCGGCGCACCGGCAAGCCCTCGGCGGCTCCGGCCGCTTCGCCAGCGCCGGCGGCCACGCCAGCGCAGCGCATGTCGTCCGGCGGCCCCGCCGACTGGCGCGACGCCGCGCAGATCGCGCGCGACGAAGAGGCGGCACGCATCATCCGCGGCGAGCTGGCTACGGCCACTGACCCGAAGCTGCGCGCCGGCCTGCAGCGCGAGCTGGACGCCCTGGCGCGGTTCGGTGACACCGGCCGCCGGTTCACGCCGGCCAACTACTCGCGCAGCGTCATGACTGGCGCGGCCGGCGCCTCGCGCTCCGCAGCCAAGGCCGGCGCCAGCACCAGCACGACCGAGGTCAACGTGGGCACGGTCAACGTGACCACCCAGGCCACCGACGCCAACGGCATCGCCCGCGACATCGTGGGCGCGCTGCAGGCGAACTACTCGCTGGCCACGCAATCGGCCCAGGGCCTGCGCTGATGGCACTCCCACCTGTCCCCGGCGTCCCGCCGCTGCTGCGCCCGCCTGCGCCGCTGGCGCAGCTGCAGGGCGCCGTCAACACGGCCGTGCTGCTGGCGGCCGACGCGCAGAACCTGCTGCGCCTGTTCGAGGGGCCGCGCTGGGGCGTCTTCAAGGACGGCCAGCAGGTGCTCGTGCCCGACAGCGTGTTCGCGGTCGCCCACCGCAAGGAAGCGCGCATCTCCGACTACCCGCAGGAGCTGGGCGGGTTCCAGCAGTACAACAAGGTGCAGATGCCCAGCGACACCCGCGTGCGGCTGATCAAGGGCGGCACCGAGGCCGAGCGCGCGGTGTTCCTGTCTGCGGTGGAGGCTGCTGCCGAGTCCCTGGACCTGTTCGACGTCGTGACGCCGGAGCGCACCTACGTCGGGACGAACATCATCCGCATGGACTACGAGCGCACCAGCACCGACGGCGGCGGCGTGCTCAAGATCGACCTGTGGCTGCTGGAGGTGCGCGCGACCGCATCGCTGCAGTTCGGCAACGCGCGCAGCGTCAGCGGCTCGGGCTTGCGCGTCACCGGTACCGTGCAGCCAGGCGCTGCGTCGCCGCGGCTGTTCGAGGCCATGTTCGGAGGGGCGCGCTGATGCTCGTCGTGCCCCTCACGGACACCTTCGCGCAGACGCTGCGCGTGACGCTGGGAGGCCAGTCGTGCCGCATCGACCTGCGCCAGCGCACGGTGGGCGGCCTGTACTGCGACCTCTACGTGGACGATGTGCCCATCGTGCTGGGCGTGGCCTGCCAGAACCGCAACCCGCTGGTGCGCGGCGCCTACCTGGGCTTTGTCGGCAACCTGGCCTTCGTGGACACGCAGGACGCCGACGACCCGGTGAGCCCCGGCCTGGGTGAGCGGTTCCAGCTGTGCTACCTCGAGCCCGGCGAGGTGCTGGCATGACGTTCGTCCGGCGCAAGATCGAACTGGAGTTCAAACTGGGCAAGGGCGCATTCGGCGAGGACGGCGAGCCCTCGCGCGTCATCGTGCGCGACCACCGCGTGCAGTGCGTGGTGCAGGACGTCATCGGCCCCGGCATGGGCCAGCTGCGCATGCGCGTGTTCGGCCTGCGGCCCTCGGTCCTGAACGAGCTGGCGTCGCTCAACCAGGCGACCGAGGCTGTGCGCGCGAACCGCGTGATCGTGCGGGCCGGCGACGAGGGCGCGGCGCTGGCGACCGTGTTCGAAGGCCAGATCAGCCTGAGCCAGCTCGACATGAACGCGGCGCCGAACGTGTCGCTCAACGTCATGGCCTTCTCGGGGCTGCTGGAGGCGGTGAAGACGGCTGAGGCCACCAGCTACCCGGGCTCGGCCGACGCCGCGACGATCCTGCTGAACCTGGCGCAGCGCGCCGGCCTGTTCTTCGAGAACAGCAGCGGTGCGACGCGGATCCTGTCGACGCCGTACTTCGAGGGCAGCTACCGCAAGCAGATCGCCGACTGCGCGCGCGCCGCGGGCTTCGGCTGGATCATCAAGGACAGCACCCTGGCCATCTGGCCGGCAGGCGGCTCGCGCCGCGGCACGCCGGTGCTCATCTCGCCGCAGAGCGGCCTGGTGGGCTACCCGGGCTACAGCACCAGCAACACCGGCGCGGGCGTCAGCGTCCGCACGGTCTTCAACCCGCAGATCCAGATGGCCCAGCAGGTGCAGATCGAGAGCGCGCTGAAGGTGGCGAACGGCTTGTGGACCGTGTGGAACATCGCCCACGAGATCGACGCCGAGATGCCCGGCGGCCAGTGGTTCACCAGCTTCGACGCGAGCCCGTATGGCGCCTAACGGAACCGGCCACTTCAGTACGCAGGAGCGGCGCTCCGGCGCGTCCGACTTCAACGCGCTGGACTTCTTCGTCCGCTCACTACTGGAGGGCGTGAACACCGCAACGCTGTGCCGTGTCGAGGCCGTCACCAACGACGGCGGCGTCACGCCGGTGGGGTTCGTCGACCTGACGCCGCTGGTCAGCCTGGTGGACGGCGCCGGCAACGCCACGCCGCGCGGCCGCGTGTACCGCTGCCCCTACCTGCGGCTGCAGGGCGGGGCCAACGCCGTGATCCTGGACCCGCAGGCCGGCGACATCGGCATCGCGGTGTTCGCCGACCGCGACATCAGCAGCGCGACGGCCAACAAGGCGCCGGCCAACCCGGGCAGCGCCAGGCGCTTCGACATGGCCGACGCGCTGTACCTCGGCGGCGTGCTCAACGGCACGCCCACGCAGTTTATGCAGTTCTCGGCCGATGGCATCAAGCTGCTGTCGCCGACAGCCGTGGTGCTGGAGGCGCCCAGCGTGGAGATCAGCTGCGCGACGTTCGAGCTGGCCGCGACCACGTCGGCCACGATCACCACGCCGACGCTGACGATCAACGGCAACACGCAGGCCAACGGCAACGTCACCGCCACCGGCACGATGACCGCCCCCAGCGTCGTGGGCACGACCAACGTCACCTTCGGCGGCAAGTCGGGCATCGCGCACACGCACAGCGGCGTGCAGACCGGCGGCGGCAACTCTGGACCGCCGACATGAAGACCCTCTACCTCGACCCCGCGGCCTGGGACCTGGCGCTCGACTCCGGCGGCAACATCGCAGCCGCCACCGAGCCCTACCGCCTGGCGCAGGACGCAGCCAGCGCGATCCGCACCTTCGCGGGCGAGTGCTGGTACGACCAGACCATCGGCGTGCCGTACTGGACGCAGGTGCTGGGCAAGATGCCGCCGCTCGAGCTGGTCAAGGCGAAGTTCGTCGAGGCCGCGCTGACCGTGCCCGGCGTCGTGGCCGCGCAGGTCTTCATCACCACAGCAGGCCGCACCGTCTCCGGACAGGTGCAGGTGACGGATTCGTCCGGCGCCGTCACAGCAGCAGGATTCTGAGATGCCCACCAACGTCCCGGCCCCGTCGCTCACCGCCAGCGGCTTCGTCGCCCCCACCGAGCCGGAGATCCTGGCCGGCGTGCAGGCCGACCAGCAGGCCGCCTTCGGTGGCGACCTGAACCCGGCGCCCAACACGCCGCAGGGCCAGCTCGCCGCATCGCTGGCCGCCATCATCGGCGACCGCAACGACCAACTGCTGGCGCTGTTCAACGGCATCGACCCGGCCACCGCCTCGGGGCGGATGCAGGACGCCATCGGCCGCATCTACTTCCTGGAGCGCAAGCCCGCGCTGCCCACCGTCGTGACCGCCACGTGCTCGGGCTTGCCGGGCACCGTCATCGCGGCCGGCGCCCGCGCGCGCGACCAGGGCGGGCGCATCTACGTGTGCAGCGACGGCGGCACGATCCCCGTGGGCGGCAACATCGACCTGACCTTCGCCTGCGCCGAGACCGGCCCGGTGGCGTGCCCCATCGGCTACCTGAGCGAGATCTACCAGGCCATCCCCGGCTGGGACACGATCACCAACGCCGCGGCCGGCGTGGCGGGGCGCGACGTCGAGAACCGCGCCGACTTCGAGTTCCGCCGCCAGCAGTCGGTGGCGATGAACGGGCAGGGCTCGCTGCAGTCCATCCTGGGGGCGGTGCTCAACGTGCCCGGCGTGCTCGACGCCTACGCGACCGAGAACAACACCGACACGGTGAGTGGCGCCACGATCACGGCAGCCATCGCTGGCACGACGATGACCGTCTCCGCGGTGTCGTCGGGCGTCATCGCTGCCGGGCAGATGGTGGTTGGCACCGGCGTCGCGGCCGGCACGCTGGTGACGGGCTTCGGTACCGGCACGGGCGGAACCGGCACCTACGTCGTCAGCATCTCGCAGACCGTCTCGTCGACCTCGATGGTGTCGGCGCCCGGCGGCGTGGTGCTGGCGAAGAACAGCATCCTGGTGTCGGTCTATGGCGGCGACGCGCAGGCTGTCGCACGTGCCATCTGGACCAAGAAGATGCCCGGTTGCAACATGAGCGGCAACACGCTGGTGACCATCTCCGACACCGAGAACTACCAGCCGCCGTACCCGATCTACCCGATCACGTTCCAAGTGCCCACGACGCAGCCGATCAAGTTCGCGGTGAGCATGCAGAGCAACGCGAGCGTGCCGTCCGATGCCGTGGCGCGAGTGCGCGCGGCGATCATCGCGGCCTTCGGCGGTGCCGACGGCGGGCCGCGGGCGCGCATCGGGGCGTACATCTTCGCCAGCCGGTTCTATTCGGGCATCGCGGCCCTCGGCCCGTGGGCGCTGATCTACAGCGTGCAGGTGGGCGTCACGACCGCCAACCAGTCGTCGGTGCTGCTGGCCATCGACAAGGTGCCCACGATCACCGACACCGACATCAGCGTCAACTTCGCCTGAGCGCACCATGCAGAACTGGCGAGACACACTGCTGTCGCAGTACGCGAACAGCCCGAGCCTGCTGGCGCTGATCGAGAGCGCGAACGACGCCATCGATCCCGCGGCCGACATCACGCGGTTCTATCAGCAGGTGTGGAACCTCGATACCGCGACGGGCTGGGGCCTGGACGTGTGGGGCCGCATCCTGGGCGTCTCGCGCAACCTGCAGGTGCCGGCGCAGATCGACTACTTCGGCTTCCAGACCGACGCCGTGCCCGAGCGGTCGCTGCCCTTCAACGTCGGCGTGTTCTACGCCGGCGCGCAGTCGACCAGCACCTATGCGCTGTCGGACGGCGCGTATCAGTCGCTGCTGTACTTCAAGGCCTTCAGCAACATCTGCGCGACCACGATCCCGTCGCTGAACTTCCTGATCAACCGCCTCTTCGGCGGCGTCACAGGCCTGTACGTCGCGCGCGACTACGTGATCGACGGCTACTTCGCCTCCGAGGGCTCCGGCCGCGCATTCGTCGAGGACCTGGGGAACATGGAGATGCGCTACGTCATCGAGTTCGAGCTCGAGCCCTACCAATCCGCCATCGTCAACGCCCCCGGCGTGCTGCCGCACCCCGCCGGGGTGAAGGTCTACATCACGTAGCGCCGCAGACCCCAGCGCGCACACACCACCCGCCACCCACGAAGCCGCCCCTGAGGCGGCTTTTTCTTTGCCTGGACACCGCCCATGCTCAGCACCGACGCACCGACCAAAGTCCCGCTCCCCTTCGCCAACGGTGGCGACCGCGTGACGATCCCCACGGCTTCGCAGATCGGCATCGTCGACGGCGCCGCGTCGCTGACCGACGGCTTCCCGCCGCTGACGCGCACCGACCCCGGCGCCGGCGGCGTGCCGCCCAACGGCCTGGAGGTCAACGGCATCCTGTACCTGCTGTCGGCCGGCATCCGCTGGCAGCAGGCCGGCGGCGCGCCCAAGTTCGACGCGGGCTTCGCCACGGCAGTGGGCGGCTACCCCAGCGGCGCGGTGCTGCAGAGCGCGGACGGCAGCGGCTGGTGGCAAAGCACGGCCGACAACAACACGGCCAACCCCGACACCGGCGGCGCCGGCTGGGTGCCGCAGTCGGCCTACGGCAACTCGCCGCTGTCGCTGGCCAGCTCGAACGTCACGCTGACGGCTGCGCAGTCGCTCAAGCCGCAGATCGTGCTCACCGGCACGCTGACCGCGAACATCAACCTGATCTTCCCGGCGACGCTGCAGCAGTGGCTCGTGGTCAACAACACGACCGGCGCCTTCACGATCACCGCCAAGACGGCCGCCGGCACCGGCGTGCCGCTGCTGGCCGGGCCGAACGTGGTCTACGGCGACGGCGCGAACATCCGCAACGCCCTGTCGTCCTACATCGCGCTGGCCACGCTGAAGGGCGCGAATCAGGTGCTGGAGTCGCCCGGCTTTCAGGTCTACCCCTGGGGCGAGATCAAGAAGCGCGGGAACTACTACATCGGCAATCCGTTCGCAGGGGTGAACGAGACAACCATCACGTACCCGACGCCGTTCCCTACTGCCACGCTGTCGATCAACCTCACGCTGCAAGACGAGTCGCTGACGACGTGCAACCTGATCATCGGGTTCCGGCAGCCCACCCGCTTCGGCTTCATCCTGAAGTGGGCTGAGACAGGGCCAACCGACCAAAACGCAGCGGTCCACTGGGTCGCGGAGGGCCACTGACATGGCCCGCACCGTCACCGTCTTCCTCCGCACGGCACTGACCCGGGCGCTGTCCTGGGCGCAGGCCGACACCAACTTCCAGAACCTCAAGACGGCGGTCGAGCTCGTCAGCCAGGACGTCGACGCGCTGGCCGAGATCGTCGACACCGGCGGCGGCGGTACCGGCGCCAACGGCGAGACCGTGCTGGTGCTCGACGTGTTCCTGCAGTCGGCCAGCGTGCCCAGCGCGCCCACCGGCGGCAGCTACACCTTCAGCACCGACGCCTTCACGCCGCCGGCGGGCGGCTGGTCGCGCACGATGCCGGCCAGCACGACCACGCCCACCTACCGCAGCACGTTCCGCTTCGCGACCGCGACGCCGGCCACGCCGGTTGCCGGCGGCACCTGGTCCACGCCCGTCGTCGTCGCGCGCAACGGCACGAACGGCACCAACGGCACAAACGGCGTCAACAGCGGCCTGGCCTACATCTACCAGCGCGCGGCGTCGGTGCCTGCGCTGCCCAGCGCCACCGTCACCTACACCTTTGCCACGGGCGGTCTGACGGGCTTGACGAACGGCTGGTCGGCCACGCCGCCCAGCGGCAGCAATCCGCTGTACGTCAGCATCGCGCCGGCCAGCGGCACTGGCGCCACCGACACCATCGGCACCGCCGAGTGGTCCACGCCTGTCGTGCTGGCGCAGAACGGCACCAACGGCACGAACGGGACGAACGGGCTCAACACGGCCGTCGTCTACATCTACCAGCGCGGCACCAGTGCGCCGGCGCTGCCGTCGGCTGCCGCGACGTTCACCTTCGCCACCGGCGGCATCGCCGGGCTGACCAACGGCTGGAGCGCCACCATCCCCGCGGGGTCCAACCCGCTGTACGTCGCGGCGGCCACGGCCAGCAGCGCGAACAGCACGGACACCATCGCGGCCGGCGAGTGGACGTCGCCCGTCGTGCTGACGCAGAACGGCAGCAACGGCGCGGCCGGCGGCAACTCGGCCAGCGTCTACATCTACCGCCGCTCGGCCACCGCGCCGGCCCTGCCCAGCGCGACCGCGACGTACACGTTCGCGACGGCTGCGCTGTCGGGCCTGACGAACGGCTGGACGACGACCGTGCCGGCGGGCACCGATCCGCTGTGGGTCAGCACCGCCACCGCCTTCAGCACCGGGGCAACCGACACGATCACGTCGGGCGAGTGGGCTGCCGCGCAGATCCTGGTGCAGAACGGGGCCAACGGCGCCAACGGCGCCAACGGCACGCGCACGGCGGTGCTCGAGATGTACCAGTGGGCCAGCAGCGCGCCCACGACGTTCCCCAGCGGCACGAGCACCTACACCTGGGCCGCGGGCACGTTCACGGCGCCGGCCACGGCCAACGGCTGGACGCTGACGCCCGGCACGCCGGCCGCCGGCCAGCGCCTGTACGTCGTGCGGCAGCTGTACAGCGACTCCCTGACCACGGCCACCAGCGTCGTGACCTGGGCCGCCACCAGCAGCGCGCCCACGGGTGCGGCCGGCACCGACGGCAGCAACGGCGCCAACGGCCAGCGCGTGGGCATCCTCGAGGTCTACCAGTGGGCGGCCAGCGCCCCGACGACCTTCCCCAGCGGCACCAGCACGTACACCTGGACGACCGGCGCCTTCACCGCGCCGAGCACGCCGAACGGCTGGAGCCTGCTGCCCGGCGCGCCGGTGCCCGGCCAGACGCTGTGGGGCATCTCCGTCGTCGTCAGCAACGCGCAGACCTCGGCCACCAGCACCGCGACCTGGAACAGCACGACGCCCTACCCGGTGGGTGCTGCCGGATCCAACGGCGCGGCGGGTCTGAACAACGCGCTGGTCTACATCTACCAGCGGGCGACCAGCGCCCCTGCGGTGCCTTCGACCACGGCCACCTACACCTTCGCGTCGGCTGCGATCACAGGGCTCAACAACGGCTGGTCGGCAACGATCCCCGCTGGCACGAACCCGCTCTATGTGGCCGTGGCCACCGCCAGCAGCAGCGGCGCCAGCGACACCATCGCCAGCGGCGAGTGGGCGGCGCCCGTGGTCCTGGTGCAGAACGGCGCTGGCGGCGCGGCGGGCGGCAACGCGGCGAGCGTGTTCGTCTACCAGCGCGCGGCCAGCACGCCGACCCTGCCGTCGGCAGCGGTCACGTACACGTTCGCGACCGGCGCGATCACCGGCCTCAACAACGGTTGGACGGCCACCATCCCCACCGGCGTGAACCCGCTGTGGGTGACGACCGCCACCGCGTTCAGCGCAGGTGCGAGCGACACGATCGCGGCCGGCGAGTGGGCTGCCGCCGCCAAGCTGGCCGAGAACGGGGTCGACGGCACGAACGGGACGAACGGCACCAACGGCCTGAGCACCGCTGTCGTCTACATCTACCAGCGTGCAGCGAGCGCGCCGACGGTGCCGTCGAGCACCGCGACCTACACCTTCGCCACCAACAGCCTGACGGGCATCAACAACGGCTGGAGCACCACGATCCCGGCGGGCAGCAATCCGCTGTACGTGACGGCCGCGACCGCCAGCAGCTCGGGCGCCACGGACACGATCGCGACCGGCGAATGGTCGGCCCCAGTGGTGCTCGCGCAGAACGGGGCCGGCGGCGTGGCAGGCGCCACCGGCATCGGGCTGTACATCTACCAGCGGGCGGCCGCGGCCCCGGCGCTGCCCAGCGCGACGGCGACCTACACCTTCGCCACGGCAGCACTGACCGGTCTCAACAACGGCTGGGTGACCAGCGTTCCCAGCGGCACGAACCCACTGTGGGTGAGCACCGCGACGGCGCTGAGCACCGGCCCGACCGACACCATCGCGCCTGCGGAATGGGCCGTGGTGGCGAAACTCGCGGAGAACGGGACGAACGGCAGCGATGGCGCGGACGGCAGTTCCGTGTACACGGCGACCATCTACCGCTTGGCGAGCACGGCCCCGGCAACGCCGACGGGTGGCAGCTTCAACTTCGCCACGGCCACGCTGAGCGCTCCGGCCGGCTGGTCGGCCTCGGCCCTGCCGCCGAGTTCGACGCAGCAGCTGTACATCTGCACCTTCACCTTCACAGGCAGCCCGACCGCCACCGTGACTGGCGGAACGTGGTCGACGCCGGTGATCCTGGCGCAGAACGGCACGAACGGCACGAACGGGCTGAGTTCGGCCGTGGTCTACATCTATCAGCGCGCGAGCAGCGCGCCGGCCCTGCCCAGCGCGACCGCGACGTACACGTTCGCGACGGCTGCGCTG
>VFQO010002572.1_pt1 | contig 10773 bp, 9 predicted proteins | sample 3512331 | NCBI WGS metagenome assembly VFQO01 (sample SAMN10412371, study PRJNA504923) | tailings metagenome | isolation source: Replicate 3 from Balatoc abandoned mine | place: Philippines: Itogon, Benguet | collected 2017-08-28 | reverse complement strand
ACGGTCTCGGTCAGCGAGCCGGTCAGACTCAGCAGCTCGTCCGCAGGCACGGCCGTCTCGAGCTCGTTGGGGCCGGCGACATAGCCGACGATGTGTGCATTGGGGTCCGACGCCTTCAGTGTCTTGCCCACCACCACGGCGGCCGCGCCGGCGCCGAAGATCAGGATGCGGGTGCGTGCCGTGCGGGCCGTGCCCCAGTGCGACACGTAGACGCGGCGCATGACCAGCGCCGACACGCCGGCCATCACGGTGAACTGGATCGCGCCGCGGCTGACCATCTCGGCCGGCAGCAGGCCGAAGATGGCGTAGGCCAGCGGCAGCGCCACCAGCAGCACCAGCAGCGCCTTGGCGCAGGCGCGGCTGAACGAGCCGAGCGGCGCCACTTCGTACAGGCCCGAGGCGCTGTTGATGACGAACAGCGCAGCTGCGAACGACATCACGTGCGTGCCGGCCATCGGCACGGCGTGGTCGATGCCGCCGACCTGGAAGGCGATGGCGCCGATGGCCACCAGCAGCGCCAGCGTCAGGTCGAAGAACATGCTGCGCAGCGAGGCGCGGTGCACGTAGTGATTGAAGATGCGGATCATGGGAGTTTCGCAACGAGGGACAGCGGACAACCCGAAAGCGGCAGATGCGCCTTGCCGGGCGACGTCGGCGCCCGTGCGCGCCGCGCCCCCATCGATGCCGGGCTCTTCGACCCCTAGGCGGCTCGCACTGTAAGCAGCCGTCGGCGGCACCAACAATCCCCGTCTTAAGGGGTCGTGCCGGCCTCTCATCTGCCTGGAGGACGCAGCGTCTGCCAGGTGTCGGCAAGGGGTTGACGAGTCCGCATTCACCAAGGAACGCGGGTGATCTGCATTCGGGAACCGTGCTCCGGCAAGATGGCTGAGCAACAAGCCCGAGGATACGGACGCAGCGCACGGCAGGATGCACCCGGTCGCCGGCGCGGCGGGTGTTCGCGCAGTCCTGCACACACTCTGTTGCAGGCGCGCGGCCTGCCGGCAGACGGCTCAGCGCGGGGCGTCCGCCTCGGCCTTGCGGTCGCCGCCGGCGCTGCCGTTCTGGCCGCGTTCGTGCAGGCGCAGGGCCTTCACGGTCAGGTGGCGCGCCAGCATCACCGGCGGCATGCGCAGCCAGTGGCCGCGCAGGTACAGCGCGCCCAGCGCTGCGCTGCGCCCGGGCGGCGCCGACTCGGGGTGCGGCGAGCGCAGCGCCCGGAGCCAGATGCCGTCCATCAGCGCCAGCAGTGCCGCGCCGGGTGCAGCGCTGCGCAGCGCGCGGCGCGCGCTGGCGGGCACCGGCGTGCCGAGCAGTTGCGCCGTGTAGCGCAGCCCGTAGAACAGTGGTCGCCGCAGCTGGTGCCAGCCGGCGTGCTCCAGCAGCCGCGACCAGAAGTCGGGTCCGCCGGCACCGCCGTCGCCGAAGTGCCGCAGCAGCAGGTCCAGATCGGACAGGTCGCGCAGCGCGTGGCGCGTGTCGTCGTTCATGAACAGGTGCGTCATGCTGTGCAGCACCATGTCGGCGGGGCAGAGCATGCGCAGGCCGGCCACGCCCGGCACGGGCACGCTGGCGCGGATGAGCCGGGCGGCGTCGGGACGCAGCCGCGAGGTCTCGGGCAGGATGGTGTGGTGCACGTCGACCACCGTGTTGCGCTGCAGATGCTGCAGCGGCGGCAGCTCGTGCATCCACTGGCGGTAGTAGCGCTGGTCGTAGGGCGTGTGGTGCGTGTTCATCCAGCCGCTCAGCATCAGCAGCGACTCGGTCTGCGGCAGCGCCGCCTTGGGCACGAGCAGGTCGATGTCCGAGAACACGCGGCCGTGCGCGGCCGGCAGGCCGCCCATCACGTAGGCGGCGCCCTTCAGCAGGATGACCGGCGCATCGAGCGTGCCCAGCGCATGCTGCAGGAACCGCACCTCGCGGCGGATCTCGCTGTGCTGCGCGCGGGACACACGCATGGCGGCCTCGGCATGTGCTGCGATGGCGGCGGCGTTGCGCTGGCCGAGCGGGGAGGCGGCGTGCTGCGGCAGGTCGCTTGCGGCGGCCCGCAACACCTGCTGTCCCACGCGCCCGAGCAGGCCGGCGGCACGGGCCTGGCGCACCAGCGCCGCGAGCTGGCCACCGTCGTCGGCGCGCGGCTGCAGGCGGCCGGCCAGCGCGTCGGCCGCCAGGTCTGCAGGCCAGTTCATGGCGGCGACCCGCGGTCGGCCAGCGCCGCGAACAGCGTGGCGGCTTCGTGCACGTCGCTGTAGGTGAAGCTGAAGCAGTCGCTGCGGTCGATCACGCTGCCCAGCAGCTGGAAGCCCTCGACGTCGAAGACGTCGTAGTTGAACGCGTTCTCGACCAGCTGCATGAAGGCCTGCGCGCGGTCGATGCGCTGCAGTGTGGCCGGCGCGCCGGCGGCGTACTTCGGCAGCACCACCCAGCCCGGCAGCGCCGGCTCGTAGGCGCGGCGCAAGGCCTGTTCGGGCGCGGCGAAGTGGCCGACGACGCCCTTGGCCGTGTCGTGCACGATCGAGCCGAACTGGACCTGGGGCGCGAAGCGGCGGATGACGTCGATGGACGCGTTCTTCAGGCTCACCGGTCGCGGGTTGGGCACCACGTGGCCGTGCCGCGGACACAGCAGCGTGAGCTCGTCGGACAGCAGCCGCCAGCCGCTGAACAGCAGCGTGGCGCACAGCGTGCTCTTGCCCGATCCCGAAGGCGCGGGGAGGATCAGCGCACGGCCGTTGCGCTCGAGCACGGCGGCATGCAGGATCAGGTACTGGTGGCACATGCCGTAGACACACCAGTTCAGGCCCCACTCCAGCAGCGGAAAGCCCTGGTCGCCGGGCAGGGGATTGAAGGGTTCTTCGCCCTCGAAGCGGAACACCACCTGCGGCTGCCACCAGCGGCGCCAGCCGCGCGGGCGGTGCACGGCGACGTCGAAGTCGAGGAAGTCGCCGTCGTCCGCCAGGGCATGGTCGGCATAGAGCGCGCTGACCGCGCGACCCACCTCGGCCAGCGGCGAGGCGACCTGCGCGACGAACGGGCCCGTGCGCAGGCGCAGGCCGCGGCCGCTGCGCATGCGTTCGGCGACGATCGACGGTGCCAGGTCGCGCAGCAGCGTGGTCATGGAGTGCGCTGCAGCAGGCCGACGCGCAGCAGACCGTCGAGCAGCGCCGGGTCGGCGGCATCGAGCAGCGGGCCGGGCGCCGTGCCGGCGGCCAGGGCGCGCAGCAGGTCGGCGGCCTCGGCCGAGATCCAGTGGGTCTGCGCCGCGGACGGCGCATAGACCACGGCGGTGTCTTCGCCCCAGTCCTTCAACAGGAGCCCGGGCGCGGCCACGATCCGCCGACCGCCGGCCTCGGAGCCGTCCAAGGTGGTCAGGTCAGATGCTGATCGGGTACATCTGCACCCGCAGCCAAGTGATCAGCTGGCTCGAGTCCCAACTGATGCCGGCTGCAGACAACTTGTACATGTTGCCGTTGGACTTGTAGTTGGTCCAGATGCCCTGGAGGTAGGTCTTGTTGATGCCCCCTGGCGACGGTGCAAAGCCTTGCGTCACATTCATGCAGAGGGAAATCAGGTGCTGCAGCACACCCAGTTCACCACTGGTGGTAATGCCTGCCCCGCCGTTCTTCAGTACCTCGTAGCACTTCCAGCTTCGGTACGGCGATGTGGTCGCGCCGAGCAATGTGTCGACCGTGACGTCCAGGTAGGCCGGACGGCTGGGGGTGCCGGTGGCCGGCAGACTGGCCTGCGCATACCAGTCTTCGCAGGTGCGCGTCGTGCACTTGATCGAAGTGGTGGTCGGGTTGCGGCTCTTGAAGGTGGCCACCGAGACGAAGGAAGAGGCCACCACGCAGCTCGTGGTGGCCGAGACGGGGCTGCTGGCCAGCGTCAGCAGCACGGGCGACGCCGAGGCGCCGGCGCGGAGCAGGCGGCGCCTGGCCAGGCCCTTCGCCTGCAGTGCCGCAGCCGCGTCATCGGGGGTGGCCGCCGATCCGGGGTCCTGGGGGGTGTGTTCCATGCCTGCGCTCCGAGCGGTGATCTCGTGTCTGTGACGATTGTAGGAAGCGCTTCGTCCACCGAGGTTCAATCGCTTCCCCACGACCCCGGGGGGTCGCGGCATTCTTTGGCGCCGAGCCCGCATGCGGACCCGGCAGGCAAAGAAAAGCCCCGACGAAGCGGGGCAATCCAAAGCCCGGGCCGATGCGGCCCGATATGTCCCGTCGCGGGATTCAGACCTTGCGGCGGCGCGAGGCCACGCCGGCACCCAGCAGGGCCAGGCTGATCAGGGCCAGGCTGGTGGGTTCGGGGATCGAGCCGCTGAAGTCGAAGCTGGTCGTGCCGCCCGAAGCGCCGTGCGTGATATCGACCACCAGGGTCAGCGCGAACGGGTCGGAGGCCGGCAGCGTGGACGAGCCGCTGTCCGAGAACGCACCGGAGCCGGCGGTGCCACCGCTCATCGCCACCGTGCCGACACCGTAGCCGCCGACGTTGTTGTCGTCGACGAGCAGCGACCAGTTCACGTTGCCGGTCGTCGTGCCGCCGATCAGGCCGCTGAACAGGGCGCTGCCGGTCGCACCGAAGTTCAGGTCGGTTTCGGTCAGGGTCAGGCGCAGCGTGCCGGCAGCCAAGCTGGTGTTGACCGAGTTCAGGTCCAGGCCGAACAGTGCCGGCGTGGCCGCATCGCCCAGGCCGGTCGACACGTTGATGTTGAAGGTGCCAGCCGAGCCGATGTAGGTGATGACGTCGGCCAGGGCGAACGCGTCGCCGGCGCCGTTGTCGAGAACGATGACGTCGACGCCGCCGGTCGACAGGTCGTCGAGCGTCAGGGTCAGGGCAGCCTGCGAGGCCATCGGGGCGAAGGCCAGCATGGAAGCTGCGCCAGCCGCGAGAAGAGACTTCAGAAACTTCATGCTTTTCTCCTTGAGAGGTGGACGCCACCGTGGCGACTTGGCTTCTGATTAGCAACACCGGTGCCAACCCAATGAATCAACAACTTAGCTCGCGTTCGGGGTTGGTGTGTCAAGGATCTCGACATGCCTGCGCGAGGGTCCGCCGCGCGACTGGCGCGGCCCTGCCAACCTGGGGGTGGCAGGTGGATGTCACTGAACGTGAAAATTGCGCGCTCGCACGGAAGCCGGCGGCGGCGCGCCGGGCTGTCTGCCCGAAGTGCTGTGCCATGATCCCCATCCTTCGCGGCCGGGGACATGTCCCGCCACAGCGATCGTCCGTCGTTGTCCGCGCCATGGCCAGGCCTTGCTGGCCGTGCAGCGTCCTCCTAGACCAGTGACCGGAGCTCTTGCCGACCATGAGACCTGCCTTCTTCTTCGCCGCCGCCCGGCGCGCCTCGCTGCTCGCGGCGGCGTTTGTCCTGGCCGCCTGCGGCAGCACCCCGATCGGGGGCCTGCCGCCCGCGCCCGCGGCGCCGCAAGGGTCGGACTACAGCTATGTGGTGGGCGCCGGCGACACGCTGAACATCACCGTCTGGCGCAACCCCGAGCTGTCGATGAGCGTGCCGGTGCGCCCCGACGGCAAGATCTCGACGCCGCTGATCGACGAACTCGTCGCCCAGGGCAAGACGTCGACCGAGATCGCCCGCGAGATCGAGAAGAAGCTCGGCGCCTTCGTGCGCGACCCCATCGTCACGGTGATCGTCACCAGCTTCGTCGGCCCCTACAGCGAGCAGATCCGCGTCGTCGGCCAGGCCGCGCGGCCGCAGTTCCTGCCCTACAAGCAGAAGATGACGGTGCTCGACGTGATGATCGCCGTGGGCGGGCTGACCGACTTCGCCGACGGCAACGGTGCCAGCATCCTGCGCACATCCGACGGCAACAAGCAGTATTCGGTGCGCTTGAACGACCTGATCAAGCGTGGCGACGTCTCGGCCAACGTCGAGATGCGCCCCGGCGACATCCTGATCATCCCGCAGAGCTTCTTCTGACCGCCCTGTCGCCGTCGCCCCAGCCGGCGTCGTCGCCGCCGGCGCCCGGGGCGATGCTCCGCCGAACAGGTTTCCACCGCTGAGCGCGCATGCAAGAGTTGCTTCAACAGATCACGGCCGCGATCCGCGGCATGTGGAGGTTCCGCTGGGTCGGGCTGGCCGCGGCCTGGATCATGGCGATCGTCGGTGCGCTGGTGGTGTGGAAGATCCCCGACCAGTACGAGGCTTCGGCGCGTGTCTACGTCGACACCGACTCCATCCTGAAGCCGCTGATGAGCGGCCTGGCGGTGCAGCCCAATGTCGAGCAGCAGATCCAGATGCTCAGCCGCACGCTGATCAGCCGGCCGAACCTCGAAAAGCTGGTGCGCATGGCCGACCTCGACCTGAAGGACCAGTCCAAGGGTGACCAGGAGCGCCTGATCGAGCGCCTGCAGAAGGGTATCGAGATCCGCACCGCGGGCGGCGTGAACCTGTATTCGATGTCCTACCGCGACCCGGAGCCGGACAAGGCCAAGCGCGTGATCCAGTCGATGGTGTCGATCTTCGTCGAGTCGGGGCTGGGTGCCAGCCGCAAGGACACCGATTCGGCCAAGACCTTCCTGAACGAGCAGATCAAGATCTTCGAGACCAAGCTCGAAGAAGCCGAGGCGCGGCTGAAGGAGTTCCGGCTGCGCAACATCGACCGCCAGGGGCCCGACGGCAAGGACGTGACGACGCGCCTGTCGGAGATCACCACCCAGCTCGAAGCGGCCCGGCTGCAGCTGCGCGAGGCCGAGCGCGCGCGCGACGCGGCCAAGCGGCAGCTGTCGGAGTCGCGTGGGCAGACGATGGTGTCGCAGCTGCCGCAGCTGCTGAAGGAAGGCGACATCACGGTCGCGACACCCGAGATCGACGCCCGCATCAACGACCAGAAGCGCAATCTCGACGGCCTGCTGCAGCGCTACACCGAACAGCACCCCGACGTCATCAGCGCCAAGCGGCTGATCGCCGATCTCGAGGCGCAAAAGCGCAAGGAAGTGCAGGAGCAGCAGCGCCGCGCTGCGCAGACCGCTGCCGCCGCCCCGTCGCCGCGCGCCACCGAGAGCCTGGCGCAGCAGGAACTGAACCGCATGCTGGCCACGGCCGAAGTGCAGGTCGCGGCCATGCAGGCGCGGGTGGACGAATACGCGGGCCGCTACGCGCAGGTGAAGGAACACCTGAAGACCGCGCCGCAGATCGAGGCCGAGGCCTCGCAGCTCAACCGCGACTACGCCGTCACGCGCAAGAACTACGAAGACCTGGTCGCGCGCCGGCAGTCGGCCGTGATGTCGGGCGAGCTCGACGTGGCCTCGGGCGTGGCCGAATTCCGGCTGATCGATCCGCCGCGCGTCACGCCCAAGCCGGTGTCGCCGAACCGGCTGCTGCTGTTCCCGGCCGCCTTCGTGGCGGCGCTGGCTGTCGGCCTGCTGGTGGCCTTCGCTGCCGCGCAGTTGCGTCCGACCTACGGCGATGGCAATGAGTTGCGCCTGCGCACCGGTCTGCCCCTGCTGGGTGTGGTGACGCTGCTCAGCAGCGAGGTCGACCGCCGGCGCGCGCGCATGAGCACGCTGCGGTTCGCCGGGGCTTCCGGTGCGCTGCTGCTGATGATGGTGACAGGCCTTGCGGCGCTGATCGTGATGAACCGCTACGGGGCCTGACACCATGAGCAGCCTGATCGAACAAGCGGCGCAGCGCCTGGCGCAGCTGCGTGAAGCCGGTGTCGTCGTGCCCGAGATCGCGGCGGACCTTCAGGTTGCCGCGCCAGCGGCGCCGGCCGCTGCGGCGGGCCCGGCAGCCCTGCGGCCAGCACCCGTGGTGGCACCGGTCGATGTGCCGTCGCCGAGGCAGGACCCCGCATCGCTGTCGCGCCGGGTCGACCTGAACCTCGACGTCATCGCCTCGCTGGGCATCGTCACGCCCAACGCTCCGCGCACGCGGCTGGCCGACCAGTACCGCGTCATCAAGCGGCCGCTGATCGCCAATGCCACGGGCCGCGGCGCCACCACGGTGACGCACGGCAACCTGATCATGGTGACGAGCGCGGTGGCCGGCGAAGGCAAGAGCTTCACGTCCATCAACCTGGCCATGAGCATCGCGGCCGAGCTGGACCACACGGTGATGCTGGTCGACGCCGACGTGGCGCGCCCCTCCGTGCTGCGCGTGCTGGGCCTGCCGCCCGGCCCCGGCCTGCTGGAGGTGCTGGAGGGCAAGATCGACATGGCCAGCGCCCTGCTGCGCACCAACGTCGACAAGCTCACCATCCTGCCCAGCGGCTCGCCGCATCCGAAGGCCACCGAACTGCTGGCCAGCGAGGCGATGACGGCGCTGCTGGACGACATGGCCACGCGCTACCCCGACCGCATCATCATCTTCGACTCGCCGCCGCTGCTGCTGACCACCGAGTCGCGTGTGCTGGCCACGCACATGGGGCAGATCGTCGTTGTCGTGCGTGCCGACAGCACGCTGCAGTCGATGGTGCAGAGCGCGCTGGCCACCATCGAGGCCTGCCCGGTCAAGATGATGGTGCTGAACCAGGCCCGCGGCGACGCCGGCGGCGCCTACGGCGCGGGCCACGGCTACGGTTATGGCTACGGCGAGGGCTACGGCTACGGGCACCGGTCGGACGCCGAGCCCGATACCGTCCCGGCGCCGGGCGCCAAGACCTGATGCGACGCGATTCCCGCATGCTGCCCCGTTGCACTTCGCGGCCGGACGGTCCCCTGCAGGCCGGTGTGCTGACCATGGGGGCGGTGGCGCTCGTGGGGCTGCTGTCGCCGGGTGCCGTGCTGGCCCAGTCCACGGGCGGTGGCCTGCGCCTGACGCCCACGTTCGCGGCCGAGTCGGGCTTCTACGAGACCCGCAGCCGCACGCAGGGCGAGAACGGACGCGAAGGCATCGTGCGTGTGTCGCCCGGCTTCCGCATCGACAGCGTCAGCGGCCGGGTGCGTGGTTCGCTCGACTACTCCGGCAGCCTGCTCTACCGCGCCGGCCGCGCCGACAGTGCCGGGCGCGAGTTCCAGAACGCGCTGAGCGCCAGCTTCCTGGCCGAAGCGGTGACCAACCTGCTGTACGTCGATGCGCGTGCATCGGTCTCGCAGCAGGCGATCTCGGCCTTCGGCCAGCAGTCGGCCGGTGGCAGCCTGCAGCGCAACGACAACCGCACCGAGGTGTCCACGGTCAGCCTGTCGCCCTACCTGCGCGGCTCGCTGGGCCGGGCGGTGGACTACGAAGCCCGCCTGAACGCCACGGCCTCGGACAGCCGGGCCGAGGGCACCGGCAACTCCAACTCGACAGGCGGCTCCCTGACGCTGCAGTCGCCGCGCAGTGGCGCCATGCTGGGTTGGGCGCTCAGCGCGACGCAGCAGCGCACCGAGTACTCCTCGGGCGGCGACAGCGCCAACGACAGCAGCCGCGTGAACGCCACCGTGGCCTTCGCGCCGTCGCCCGAGCTGCGCTGGACCCTCAGCGGCGGCCGCGAATCGGCCGACGACGGCGCGCTGGCCGAGCGGCGCGTCGCCAACACCGCCGGCCTGGGCTTCCAGTGGACGCCGTCGCCGCGCACGAGCTTCAGCGCCGACCTCGGCGAGCGCTACTTCGGCCGCACGAACCGCATTGCGTTCTCGCACCGCAGCGCGCGCACGATCTGGTCGTACTCGCTGGTGCGCGACACCACGACCGGCGTCGACGGACTGGCCTTCGGCCAGCCGCTCACGCTGTACCAGCTGTTCTTCGAGCAGCAGGCCTCGGCCTTCCCCGATCCGGTGCTGCGCGACCAGGTGGTGCGCGACCTGCTCGCGGCGCAGGGCCTGGACCCGAACCAGGTGGTGGCGCCGAGCTTCCTGACCTCGTCGTATTCACTGCAGCGCCGGCAGGATCTGTCGGTGGCCTGGCTGGGCCGTCGCACCACCTTCCTGCTGCAGGCCTACACCACGTCGACGAGCCAGATCGTCACCATCGGTGGCGCCGAGCCGAGCTTCGGCGAGCCGGTGCGCCAGCACGGCTATACGTCCAGCGTCTCGTACCGGCTCACGCCGACCACCTCGGTCTCGGCAGGCGGCTCGCGGCTGATGACCTACCCGACCACCACGCAGGTCCGCACCGACCTGAAGTCGGCCAACATCGGCCTGACCAGCCAACTCGGGCGGCGCACGAGCGGCCAGCTGGGCGCGCGCTACGCCGTGTTCAACAGCTCCACCGATCCCTACCGCGAGACCTCGGTGACGGCTTCCCTCAACCTGCGGTTCTAGAACCATGTACGAAGCGTTCTACGGGTTGAGCAGCAAGCCGTTCCAGCTCAACCCGGACCCCAATTTCTACTTCGCCAGCAAGCAGCACCGCCGTGCCAAGGCCTACCTCGAGTACGGCGTGTCGCGCAACGAAGGCTTCATCGTCATCACCGGCGAGATCGGTGCCGGCAAGACGATGGTGTTGCGCTCGCTGATCGAAAGCCTGAACGGCAGCAACGTCATCACCGGCCACCTCGTGACGACGCAGCTGGGCGCCGAGGACACCTTGCGCATGGTCGGCGCCGCGTTCGGCTTCCGCGTCAAGGACGTGCCCAAGAGCGAACTGCTGATCACGCTGGAAGCCTTCCTCATCAGCCAGACCAGCAAGGGCAAGCGCTGCCTGCTGGTGGTCGACGAGGCGCAGAACCTGACGCCGCGCGCGGTGGAAGAGCTGCGCATGCTCAGCAACTTCCAGTTCGGCAACCAGGCGCTGCTGCAGAGCTTCCTGGTCGGCCAGCCCGAGTTCCGCGAGATCCTGCAGCGGCCCGAGATGGAGCAGTTCCGCCAGCGCGTGGCGGCCACCTGCCACATCGGCCCGCT
>VFQO010002570.1_pt1 | contig 10780 bp, 11 predicted proteins | sample 3512331 | NCBI WGS metagenome assembly VFQO01 (sample SAMN10412371, study PRJNA504923) | tailings metagenome | isolation source: Replicate 3 from Balatoc abandoned mine | place: Philippines: Itogon, Benguet | collected 2017-08-28 | reverse complement strand
GGACCGGGCGCCGTCGCCCACATGTCCCTTCATCAAAAACCAACAATGTCAAAGAGCCGCCAGACAGTAATAGCGGACAGCGCTTCGTTCCCCGATTTACACCGGGGGACCGGCTATCCGATTGTGTTGGCGACCGAGCGTTGCGGTGGCGGTGGAAGCCGTCAGCGCCGCGTCGGTGAGGGCCATATATGGGGGGTCTCAGATTCGGTCAACGGCTTTTTGCAATTTTATTTCACGAGGCCCGCAAACCCCTAGAATTCCGCCAGTTTTTGCCTATTTTTCGCTCGGAAAGGGGCCTCCAGGCATCGATTTGACCCATCTGGAAGACGCGAATCCGGCGCTTTTGGACCGTGAATCGCGCTTTTCCCGGCTGGCGCTGTTGGAGACTCACCCTGCCGTGCTCGTCTTTTATAGATCGCACCACGCTGTGCCGTAGGGTTAGGCACTACCCCCCCTTAGCGCCGTTGATTCGTATACGCCGCTTGGGCCTTCTCCCGGAGAGTGATAGCTTCACGCCTGCCGGATCGGGAGCCAACACCCGTCCGCGTGGGAGAGTCGGATGTCCATATCCATCAAGGCTGCGAGCGCGGCATTGTCATGGTTCATGATCGCCGGAGCCGCTGTGGCCGGGAATCCGGACAGTGCGGCTGCAACGCCGTCCGCTACCTCCGGTCTGGTCGATCCGGCAGCTGCCGATGTTCTTTCGCTCGATCAGGAGCGCAACCGGCGGCTTACCCTTCCCGTGAGCATCAACGGCAATGGCCCGTTCGACTTCCTTATAGACACCGGCAGCCAGGCCACCGCGATTACCCACGAGATCCGGACGAACCTCGCGCTCGAATCAGCCGGCACCGCCACGCTGGTCGGCATGGCGAGCCGGCGGGAAGTGGAAATGGCGAAGGTTGCCCGCATCGATATCGGTGCCAACAGCTTCACGGACTTTGACGCACCCGTGCTCGCGCGCGAGCATGTCGGGGCAGACGGGATCATCGGGCTCGATGCCTTGCAGGACTTCCGGGTGCTGCTCGATTTCCGCAAGCAGACCATCGCCGTCGAGGACACCGCCGGTAAAGGGAGCAATGCCGGGTTCGAGATCATCGTGCGCGCGCGCCAGCAGCTCGGCCAGCTGCTGATTACCGATGCGCTGGTCGAAGGGGTGAAGGCCACTGTCATCATCGATACCGGCGCGCAGGCGAGCCTGGCCAACAATGCGCTGCGCGAACGCATCCGCGCCAAACGCGCAAGCGAGGTTGTCACGACCGACGTTAACGGGGTCGATCTGGTCGGGCAGGTGGCGGTCGTGCGCTCGCTTGCGATCGAGGGACTGGCGCTGACCGACGTGCCGCTCGCCTTTGCCGACACGCCTGCCTTTGCGGCGCTCGGGCTCGCAGACAAGCCGGTGCTGTCGCTGGGCATGCAGCATCTCGCGCTGTTCGACCGGGTCGCGATCGACTTTGCCCGGCAGCGCATCCTGTTCGATGTCCCCCGCGATGTGGCGCGCGCGATGCGCGAGGCGAAGAACGCCAGCAGAATAACGCCCCGCTTCTAGATAGGGCTGCCATGCTTGCGGTATTGCCTGCGCGCGCCCACATGGTGACGCGACATGCCGCCTGACAGCCCCCCTCCCGCCCCGTCTGCAACCGCCAAGCGCGATGTCGAGAGCTGGGCCACGCTCCGGCGCTTCCTTCCCTATCTCTGGCCGAAGGACAATCCGGGCCTACGCACCCGCATCGTGGTGGCGATGGGGCTGGTGCTTGCCGCCAAGGGTGTGACGCTGGCGCTACCCTTTGCCTATAAGGGCGCGGTAGACGCGATGGCCGGATCGGCCGCAGCGGGCCTCACTGTCGCACTGGCGCTTGTTGCGGCCTATGCACTGGGGCGGTTCACCTCGGTCGCCTTCGACAACCTGCGCAACATCGCGTTCGAGCGGGTCGGGCAGATGGCCTCGCTCAGCCTCGCAGAGGACGTGTTCCACCGGCTGCACCGCCTGTCCCTGCGCTTCCACCTTTCGCGCCGCACTGGCGAAGTCACCAAGATCATCGAGCGCGGGACCAAGAGCATCGACCAGATGCTGTATTTCCTGCTGTTCAACATCGTCCCCACGATCATCGAACTGATCGCTGTCGGCATCATCTTCTATATCAATTTCGGGCTGACGTTGGTGGCGGCGACCGCGGCGACAGTGGTGACCTATGTCTTGGTCACGCGCTGGATCACCGAATGGCGCACCAAGCTGCGGCGCGAGATGAACGATCTCGACGGCGAGGCGCTGCACCGCGCGGTGGATTCGCTGCTGAACTACGAAACGGTGAAGTACTTCGGGGCCGAGCGGCGCGAGGAAGAACGCTATTCGCGTGCGGCGCGCGCCTATGCCGAAGCGGCGATCAAGTCGGAAAACTCGGTCGGCCTGCTCAACATGGCGCAGTCGGTCATCACCAATGCGCTGGTGGCAGGCGCAATGGCCTATACCGTATGGGGTTGGAGCAAGGGCACGCTGACGGTGGGCGATCTGGTGCTGGTGAACACCTACCTGATCCAACTCTTCCGTCCATTGGACGTGCTCGGCTGGGTCTATCGCACCATCCGCCAGGGACTGGTCGACATGGCCGAGATGTTCCGCCTGATCGACACCGATATCGAAGTGCAGGATCGCCCCGGCGCGCCGGCACTGATCGTCCGCACGCCCACAGTCGCATTCGACAATGTCACCTTCGGTTACGAGCCGGGCCGCACGATCCTGCACGGCCTGAGCTTCGAAGTCGCCGCCGGCACCACCACCGCGATCGTCGGGCCTTCCGGCGCGGGCAAGAGCACCATCGGGCGGCTACTGTTCCGCTTCTACGACCCGCAATCGGGCCGCGTATTGGTGGGAGGCGAGGATATTGCCACTGTCACACAGGACAGCGTGCGCGCGGCGATCGGCATCGTTCCGCAGGACACGGTGCTGTTCAACGACACGCTGGCCTATAACATCGCCTATGGCGCTGAAGGGGCCGATCAGGCCCGGATCGAGCAGGCCGCCCGCGATGCCGCGCTCACCCCGCTGATCGAGCGCCTGCCTGATCGCTTCGCCACTATGGTGGGTGAACGCGGGCTCAAGCTGTCGGGCGGGGAAAAGCAGCGCGTCGCCATCGCCCGCACGCTGGTGAAGAACCCGCCGATCCTGCTGCTGGACGAGGCGACCAGCGCACTGGATACCCGCACCGAGCAGGAAATCCTCGGCACCCTGCGCCGCATCGCCAAGGGCCGCACCACCATCGCGATCGCCCACCGGCTGTCGACCATCGCCGATGCAGACCGCATCCTCGTGCTCGATCATGGCCGGCTCGCCGAAAGCGGCAATCATGCAAGCCTGCTGGCGCATGGCGGGCTCTATGCTGAAATGTGGGCGCGCCAGGCCAACGAGCGGCGCGAAGAAGACACCGACCTGGCTGCCGAAGCCGCCGAATAGCGCCCGTCCCGCCGCCCCTTGCCTGCCAGCGGGGTGAACGATACCTCTCGTCCATGGCCTCCGTCCGGAGGTTGTCCCCATGGAGAGAGACACACCGATGCGTCACGCCCGACTGCTTGCCCTGCTGCTTGCCAGCGCCGCTGTTCCTGCCACCGCACAGGAAGCGCCCGCGCCAGCACCCGCCGCACCTACCGTGCCAGTCCCGGCCGCTCTGACCGCCGAAGAGATGCCCGCGATCCCGCTCGCGCTGGTCGATGATGTGCGTCCCTATCTCGAATCGCGCGGTGCGGGCTTTGCCGGATGGGATCCGAACACCCGCGCGGTGCTGATCTCCACCCGCTTCGCAAATGTCAGCCAGCTCCACCGTATCGCCATGCCGATGGGCGCGCGCACGCAGATCAGCTTCGAGGCTGAAGCCGTGCGCGGCTCCTACGCGCCGACCAAGGGCGACGTCATCGTCGTCAGCAAGGACAAGGGCGGGGACGAATACTTCCAGCTCCATACCCTGAAAGACGGCCGCCTGACCCTGCTGACCGACGGCAAGAGCCGCAACCAGATCAACGCATGGAGCCAGGACGGCAGCCTGATCGGCTTCAGCTCGACCCGCCGCAACGGGATCGACAGCGACCTCTACATCATGGACCCGCGCGATCCGTCGTCCTCGCGGATGGTGCATGAAAGCAAGGGCGGCGGCTGGGCGCTGATCGCCTTCTCGCCCGACAACACGTTTGCCTATGTCGCCGATTACCGCTCGGTCGAGGATGTCGATCTCTACCGGCTCGATCTGGTGACCGGCGTGATGACCCCGATCGGCGATCCTGCGGCCAAGGTTGCCTATAGCGGCCTCGATGTCGCGCCGGACGGGACGATCTGGGTGACCAGCGATCAGGGATCGGACTTCCAGCGGCTGGGCCGGCTTGACCCGGTGACGGGCGCGTTCAGCCCCGTCACGCGCGAGAAATGGGATGTTGACGGGTTCGACGTCTCGGACGATGGCACCATGATCGTCTATGAAGTGAACGAGGCAGGGTCGGACCGGATGCGTCTGCTCGATGTCGCCACGGGCAAGGTCACCAAGGTCGATGCGCTGCCCGCCGGACAGATCGGCGGCTTGCAGTTCGCGCCGTGGGGCGAGATCGGCTTTTCCTTCTCGAGCGCCAAGAGCGCTTCGGACGTCTGGTCACTCGACCCCAAGACCATGCAGCTCACCCGCTGGACGCAAAGCGAGACCGGCGGGCTCGATGCCTCAGTCAATGTCTAACCGCGCATCGTAACGGCCAAGAGCTTTGACGGGCTCGAAGTCTCGGGCCTGCTCTACATGCCGGACCCCAAGAAGTTCCCCGGCAAGCGTCCGCTGATCGTCGATGTCCACGGCGGCCCCGAAGGGCAAAGCACGGCGGGCTTCATGGGGAGCGACAACTACTACCTCAACGAGCTCGGCGTCGGCATCTTCTTCCCCAATGTCCGCGGCTCCACGGGTTACGGCAAGACCTTCGTCAGCCTCGACAACGGGCCGTTCAAGCGCGAGGATTCGGTCAAGGATATGGCAGCGCTGATCGACAAGGTGCGCGCCGATCCGGCGGTCGATCCGGCCAAGGTCGGGCTGACCGGCGGCTCATACGGCGGCTATATGTGCTACGCGGCCGCTGTGCAGCTCAAGGCCAAGCTGACCGCGACCCAGTGCACCGTCGCGATCAGCAACTTCGTCAGCTTCCTCGAAAACACCAACCCCTACCGGCAGGATCTCCGGCGGGTGGAATATGGTGACGAGCGCGTGCCCGAACAGCGCGCCAAGCTGATGGAAATCAGCCCGCTCACCCGCGTGAACGAGATCACCAAGCCGATGTTCGTGATCACCGGCGCCAATGATCCGCGCGTGCCCAAGTCCGAAGCCGACCAGATGGTCGCAGCGATCCGCGCCAATGGCGGCGAGGCCTGGCATCTGGTCGCCGCCGACGAAGGCCACGGCTTCCGCAAGAAGGCCAATTCCGATTACGCTTTCCTTGCCCAACTGGTGTTCTGGAAGAAGCACCTGCTCGGCGAGTAATCAGGCCGATGAGGCGAGGCGCTGGAGGATTGCCAGCGCCTCGTCGCGCCGCTTCCACGGCACGAAGAGGTGATCGTGGTGGAACCCCGCCACGACATTGCAGGCGATTTCGGCCTCGGCCAGCGCGCCCGATACGGCTGCGGTCAGCCCCACGCCTTCAAGCGCCGAGTGCACTTGCAGGGTGATCCGCGCAAAATCCCCGCCCGCCTGCGGTACAATCGCGGTGGTGCCTTCCTCCTCGCGGATGATCGCAAAGGCATCGGCGGGGGCATCGCCTTCGACGAGCGTGAAGCTCCACCCGCGCGGGTCGAGCACCGGTGCCATCCCGGCCAGCATGCCCGCCAGATCGCCGACCGGCCCGCCGGTCACAGGATGTATTTCGACAGGTCGGTGTTGCCCGCCAGCCCTTCGAGCCGCGCGCGCACATAGTCAGCGTCGATCCTAATCGTCTCGCCCGCGTGATCCTCGGCCTCGAAGCTGATTTCCTCGAGCAATCGCTCCATCACCGTCTGCAAGCGCCGCGCGCCGATATTCTCGACTGTGCCGTTCACCTGCGCCGCGATGCGGGCGATTTCGGGAATCGCATCGTCGGTAAAATCGAGCGTCACTTCCTCGGTGCCGAGCAGCGCCTTGTATTGCGCGACGAGATTGGCGCGGGTTTCGGAGAGGATCCGCACGAAATCGGCCTCGGTCAGCGCGCGCAGCTCGACGCGGATCGGCAGGCGGCCCTGCAATTCGGGCAGCATGTCGGAAGGCTTGGCCACGTGGAACGCGCCGCTCGCGATGAACAGCACGTGGTCGGTCTTCATCGGGCCGTACTTGGTGGCAACCGTGGTGCCCTCGATCAGCGGCAGGAGATCGCGTTGCACGCCTTCACGGCTGACCGATCCGCCGCGCACATCGGACACCGCGATCTTGTCGATCTCGTCGAGGAACACGATCCCGTTGGTTTCGGCATTCTGGAGCGCGGCGCGCGCGACATCATCCTGATCGAGGCGCTTGTCGGCCTCTTCATCGACCAGCCGGTCCCAGGCATCTGGCACGCGCAGCTTCTGGCGGCGGGTGTTCTTTCGGCCCAGCGCCTTGCCCATCATGTCGCTGAGGTCGATCATCCCCATCTGCCCGCCCATGCTGCCCATGTCGAACGGGGTCGCGGGTGTATCGCGCAGCTCGATCTCGACTTCGACATCGTTCATCGCGTTCTGGACGATGCGCTGGCGGAACGCCTCGCGGGTGGCTTCGGAGGCATTGTCACCCACCAGCGCGGTCAGCAGCCGATCCATCGCGGCCTCGGACGCGGCCTCGCGCACCTTCTCGCGGCGGCGTTCCTTTTCCAGCCGGATCGCCTCTTCCACCAGATCGCGGGCAATCTGTTCGACATCGCGGCCGACATAGCCGACCTCGGTGAACTTGGTCGCCTCGACCTTGATGAACGGGGCTTCGGCAAGCTTGGCCAGACGGCGGCTGATCTCGGTCTTGCCGCAACCCGTCGGGCCGATCATCAGGATGTTCTTGGGGGTCACCTCGTCGCGCAGATCCGCGCCCAGCCGCTGACGGCGCCAGCGATTGCGCAGCGCGACGGCGACCGCGCGCTTCGCCTCGGCCTGGCCGATGATGTGTTCGTCGAGCGCGGCGACGATGGCCTTGGGGGTAAGCGCCTGAGGAGCGGTGGAGGTGGTCATAGGGTCTTTCTGCTTGTGTCCTCGCCGCTATGTGGCGCGGCCAGCCGCCGGTTCAAGGCCAGCGTCATCGGCCGCTCCACATGAGTGTAGAACACCCAGCTGATCCCGACCGCTGCGATCACGGCGCTTACCAGGTAATCCCAGGGGCCGGGATCGAAGAACGGCACGCGGGGCCAGAACCACAGCCAGAACCATGCGACCGGCACGTGGACCAGATAGAGTGCATAGCTGATGTCGCCCGCGCGGTTGACAAGGCCCGCAGCAGGCAGCGGCAACGGCCCGGCGAGCGCCGCCAGCGCGATCAATAGCGCCGGCGCGCCGCACCAGAGGAGGTAATCCCAGCCGAGCGCGCTCGGCACTTCGGGCACCGGCACCGCCCACAGCAGCGCTCCACTCGCGAGCAGCGCGAGCCAGCGCCAAGCAGCGCCCAGACCTCCGCCCCGCGCGCGCCACAGCGCCAACACCATCCCGGCAACGAACATCACTGAAATCGGCCGTGTTGCGGCGAACAGCGCGGGATTGACCGGGGGCACCCAATGGCCCGCGATCACCAGTACCGCCAGCACCGCCGCCACCGCAAGGATCGCCCGCGCGCGGGGAAGGCCGATGAACAGCCCGAACCACAGGTAGAACATCATCTCGTAGAACAGCGTCCAGCCCACCCACAGGAACGGCAGCGGACGCAGGAATTCATTGTCGGGCCAATAGGGGATCAGCGCCAGCGACTTGGCGAGCTTCGCCGGATCGATCGGGGTCGGGAACAGCGTCAGGAAGATCGCGGCGAGCATCAGGCTTGCGATCCAGTACGGCGGCATGATGCGGATGATGCGGCGCCGCCAGAACTGGGAGCGCGCGCCCGGCCTGCCAAACTGGCGCTCGGCCGCCACCACCATGACATAGCCCGAAACGATGAAGAACAGCATCACCGCCAGCTGACCGCTCACATCCCCGCGCCATGTCAGCCCGAGGCCGGGGCCGAGATGATCGGCAAAGGCAAAGGCGATATGCCCTGCGGCCACTGCCAGTGCAGCAAGCGCACGCAGCAACTGGATCGCGGTGATCCGGTCGCGCTGCGCATCGGCACTGTCGCTCTTGCTGTCGATTGTCCCGCGCTCCGCCCTCACGCTGAAGCGGATAGGGCTAAACCGTTTCGAGGGTCAAATTGCCGTTGGTAAAGACGCAGATATCCGCCGCCACGGCCATCGCCTTGCGCGCGATCACCTCGGCATCAGCCTCGTAATCGGCGAGCGCGCGGGCCGCTGCCAGCGCAAAATTTCCGCCCGATCCGATCGCGGCGATATCGCCCACCGGCTCCAGCACATCGCCATTGCCGGTCAGCACCAGCAGCGTGTCCTTGTCGGCGACGATCATCAGCGCTTCGAGATTGCGCAGATACTTGTCGGTGCGCCAGTCCTTGGCGAGTTCGACACTCGCGCGCATCAGCTGGCCCGAATACTGCTCGAGCTTCTTTTCGAGCCGTTCGAACAGGGTGAAGGCATCCGCAGTCGCGCCAGCGAAACCGGCGACCACGCTGCCATTGCCGATGCGGCGCACCTTGCGCGCGTTGGGCTTCATCACGGTGTTGCCCATCGACACCTGCCCGTCGCCCGCGACGACAGTCTTGCCGCCACGGCGAACGCCGATGATGGTGGTGCCATGCCACTGAACGAGGCCGTGGGCCGAAGGATCGTTGCTCATGCGCGCCAATATGGCGCGCGCGGCAAGCGGTTCAAGCGGATTACTGTCCGTTCGGCCCGCCGCCGCCCGGTACACCGCCGCCGCCGACCTGGCCGATATTGCCGAACAGGTCTTCGAGGAAGCCGCGTTCACGCCCGAGGGTCGGGGTCTTGTCGCCATCGGGATCGAGGAACACCACCTGATCCACGCCCGAGCGCTTCACATTGATCACCCGGCCCGCTTCATCGAACTGCACGGCGAGCACGCTGTGCACCTTGATCTTCGGGCGGTTGAACGGGCGCTGCCCGGTCACGCTCGACACATAATACCACGTCGGCGCGCCGAACTGGCTGGTGAAGGTCGGGCGGCCCAGCGTGCCTTCGACCGATTGCTGGTTGTCGATCCGGGGCTGGATCGCGTCGGTCAGCAGCGGATCGACGATATAGCCGCGCGATTCGCGGATCGACGAGCAGGCCGGCAGGGTCATCGCCAGCACCGCGAGCAGCGCCGCTGTTTTGAGCGAGCGCTTGCCGGAAATTGTCGGGCCTGCCTGTGTCATCTGCGCCAAACCGTGTTCGTCCCGTCATTGATCGCGCAGCTTTGCGCGTTTGTCCCTTGGGCGATGCGCTTTAAGGGGCTAGGCGCAAGCTTGCAACGCACCATATGGCAGCGGCGGTGGAGCATCGGGGTTGAACCCTGCTTGAACGCATCCGCGCCTCGTGCGTTTGCGTAACACCGCGGGGTTCGACCGGCCCTGCAAAGTCCTGTGGAATGAACGCGCGAAAGGCCCGTATCCGATGTCCTTCCTCTCCCGCCTGCTCGGCACGGCACCCGACCCGCGCGAAGGCGTGCGGCCGCTGTGGCACCGCGTGATCGAACTCGCGCGCGAGCCGGCCTATTATGCCGAATGCGGCGTGGCGGACACGATCGCCGGGCGGTTCGACATGATCACCGCCGTGCTCAGCGCGGTCATGGTGCGGGTCGAAGCGTCCGATCTGCGGGCCGAAAGCGCGCTCCTCGCCGAGCTCTTCGTCGAGGACATGGACGGCCAGCTCCGCGAATTCGGGATCAACGACGTGATCGTGGGCAAGCGCATCGGCAAGCTGATGAGCGTGCTCGGCGGGCGGCTCGGGGCCTATCGCAGCGCGCTCAACACCGGCGACATCGACAAGCTGACCGCCGCAATCCAGCGCAACGTCACCTTTGCCGAGGGCGCGGACGAAGCCGCAAGCGCGCGCGCCGTGGCCGAACGCGTCATGAAGCTGTTCGAGCGGCTCGGCCGGTTCTCGGATGCCGAGGTGCTGAAGGCGAGCGCGATCTGGTGAGCGCAGCCCTTCCCCCTTCGGAGCTGCCGCGCATGATCAAGGCGCGCCCGCTACCTGCGGGAACGGTGGTGATCGAGGCAAGCGAGACAGAATGTGCCGCGCTCGCCGCGCGCTTCGGCCTTGGCGCGGTCGAGCATCTGCGGGCCGAAGTGGCGCTCGAACAGAAGCCCCGCGCCATCCGTGCAACCGGGCGGCTCACAGCGGCGATCATGCAGCCCTGCGCGATCAGCGGGGAAGACTTCCCCGTCACCATCGACGAGCCGATCGACCTCAGGTTCATCGAGGAAAACCGGCGCCCTGCGGCCGATGACGCGGACGTCGAACTCGAACTCGAAGCCGATGATTGCGACGAGATCGAATATTCAGGCGAGATGTTCGATCTGGGAGAGGCGGTGGCGCAGACGCTCGGCCTCGCGATCGATCCCTATGCCGAAGGGCCGAATGCCGATGCGATGCGCAAGGCTGCCGGGATCGTGCAGGAGGGTGAGCAGGAAGGCCCGCTTGCAGCCTTGCTGGCGGGCCTCAAGAAGGACTGAGCCGGCACCGCAAGCCCGCAATGTTCCACGTGGAACACAGGGCAAGAGGGGGTCTAAGGGGG
>VFQO010002568.1_pt1 | contig 10782 bp, 6 predicted proteins | sample 3512331 | NCBI WGS metagenome assembly VFQO01 (sample SAMN10412371, study PRJNA504923) | tailings metagenome | isolation source: Replicate 3 from Balatoc abandoned mine | place: Philippines: Itogon, Benguet | collected 2017-08-28 | reverse complement strand
TCCGGCGACGAAGGGCACCTGCATGAAGCTGATCGGCGTCAGCAGCGAGGCGTCGCCGCGCTTCAGGGCGCGCGTCCAGAACATATGGATAAGTGCAAAAAGTGGTTGGTGGCCGAGCCGGGAGCCTGACCCTGTCGCCGCCTTGTTCTGTGCAATATCTGGTTGACGCCCAGTTCTGTGGTGCTATCCTCTATCGTGCAAAAAGCGGTTGGAGAAGAGCATGGCAGAGGGCAATGGATCTGGCTTGTCACTGGCGGCGGAGTGCTGGAAGAACGCCGAAGACCTTTGGGGCGACTTCAGGCACACAGAGTTCGGCAAGATCATCCTGCCGTTCACGCTGCTGCGCCGCCTTGAGTGTGTTTTGGAGAAGTCACGCGAGGCCGTGGCAGCGGCACATGCGGAGCACAAGGACAGCGGGATCGATCTCGACCTGATCCTGCGACAGGTCGCCGGTTACCCCTTCTACAACACATCGAGCTACTCACTCGCAACGCTCGGCAGCACCAAGACGCGGCAGAACCTGCAGGACTACGTGGCGCGGTTCTCCGACAACGCTCGCGTCATCTTCGAGCAGTTCGACTTCACGAACACCGTCATCCGCCTGGACAAGGCGGGCTTGCTCTACAAGATCTGCAACAACTTCGCTGGCATTGACCTTCACCCCGATGAGGTTCCCGATCGGGAGATGAGCAACCTCTACGAGCACCTGATCCGGCGCTTCGGCGCGGAGGTTAACGAGGGTGCCGAAGACTTCATGACGCCTCGCGACGTGGTGCATCTGGCAACCACGCTGCTGCTGGATCCGGACGATGAGCTGTTCGAGGCCAATCCCGGCCTGATCCGCACGCTGTATGACCCCACCTGTGGCACGGGCGGCTTCCTCTCGGACGCCATGAGCCACGTGGCCGACTACGGCAGCCGCTTCAAGGTGCCGCCGGTCCTCGTGCCCCACGGGCAGGAACTGGAGCCCGAAACCCACGCGGTCTGCCTGGCCGGCATGCTGCTGCGAACCTTGGCGTCCGATCCTGGCCGCGATTTATCACGGAACATCAAGGGGCCTTACAGCACCCTGTCGCGAGACGCGTTCACTGGCGAACGTTTCCACTATTGCCTAGCCAATCCGCCGTTCGGCAAAAAGTGGGAAAAAGACCAGAAAGCTGTCGAGGACGAGCACAAGGAGCTGGGCTACGCCGGCCGCTTTGGCCCGGGTCTACCGCGCATCAACGACGGTTCGATGCTGTTCTTGCTGCACCTTGCCAGCAAGCTGGAGCTGCCGGAGAAGGGTGGCGGCCGTGCAGCGATCGTTTTGTCCGGCTCGCCGCTGTTCAATGGTGGCGCGGGTTCTGGCGAGTCGGAGATCCGGCGCTGGCTGCTGGAGAACGACCGGGTCGAGGCGATCATCGCCCTGCCCACGGAGATCTTCTTCCGCACCGGCATCGGCACATACCTCTGGATTTTGTCCAACAAGAAACCCGCGCACCGCCGGAACCGGGTTCAGCTGATCAATGCCACCGGCCTGTGGACCTCGATGAAGAACGAGGGCAACAAGCGCCGCAGGATCAGCGACGAGCAACAGCGCCAGATCGCCGACCTCTACGCTGCCTCAGAGAGCGGCGAGCTCAGCCGCATGCTGGACTACCGGACCTTCGGTTACCGCCGCATTCGTGTTCTGCGCCCGCTGCGCATGCGCCTGCACATCACCCGCGACAACCTGGCCAAGCTGTGGAACGAAAAGGCCTGGGCCAAGCTGACGCCTGAGCAGCAGTCGGGCTGGCAGATGGCCTTGTCCGCACATCTGCACGAGGAGCAGCCGGTGGGGTGGGCGAAAACCTTCATTGCGCAGGCCATCCGAGGGGATGCGACGCTTGGCAAGGTGGGCAAGCCCTTCCTCAAGGCCTTGGTCAACGCACTGGGCGTTCGCGACCCGAAGGGTGACGAGGTGACCGACGCCGACGGCAATTCCGTTGCCGACAGCGAGCTGACCGACTACGAGAACGTGCCGCTGACCGAGGACGTGCGCGACTACCTCGCCCGTGAGGTGCTGCCGCATGTGCCGGACGCCTGGCTGGATGAAACGTTCCGCGACGACAAGGACGGCGAGATCGGCCGGGTCGGCTACGAGATCAACTTCAACCGCTACTTCTACAAGTACCAGCCGCCTCGTTCACTGGCAGACATCGACGCCGAGCTGAAGCAGGTGGAATCTGAGATTGCAGCCTTGCTTGGCGAGGTGACGGAGTGACGGACTATCTCGGCCTCCTGAATGCGTTGGATGAGAACGAGCGACTTGAAGCCAAGCGCGGGACCGAGATTGGCCCGTCGGTGCTCGAAACCATCTGCGCCTTCGCCAACGAACCGGGACTACAGGGCGGCACCCTTCTGCTAGGCATTGCGCGGGACGAGTCGGACCTGTTTTCGCCCTACGTTGTTGAAGGCGTTGCGCATCCGGACCACCTCAGCGCATCGTTGGCGACGCAGTGCCGCGAGCAGTTCAATGTCCCGGTCCGGGTTCAAATTGCCACCGAACAGATCAGCGGGAAGACCGTTCTGGTCGCTACCGTCCCCGAGGCACAGCCCGGGGACAAACCCGTCTTCATCAAGTCGCGTGGCCTGCCGAAGGGCGCGTACCGCCGCATCGGCAGCACCGACCAGCAGTGCACTGAGGACGACCTCCAAGCGCTCTACCAGGGCCGCCAGGTCGAGAGCTTCGACTACACGGTATTGCCGGATACCTCGATGGCCGATCTCTCGCCGGACGCCATCGCCGACTATCGTCGTGTTCGGGCCGAAGCCAATGCCGACGCCGAGGAGTTGCGCTGGAGTGATGAAGAGCTCGTCGAGTCGCTGGGGTGTGCCCGTCGCCAGGGCGGCGTACTGACCCCAACCGTGGCCGGGCTGCTGCTGTTCGGCAAGACGCAGGCGCTGCGCCGCATCTACCCGATGACGCGCGTCGACTACGTGCGAGTGCCCGGCAAGGAATGGATCCCGGACCCGGATCGGCGCTTCGATTCCATCGAGATCCGCGATGACCTGTTCCGCACCATCCGGCGTGCACTCGCCGCGGTGCTTGATGATCTGCCCAAAGCGTTCGGCCTTGCCGAGGGCGACCCGCAGCGGACAGATCGCCCCCTCATTCCGCAGCGTGTGCTGCGCGAGGGCATCGTCAACGCGGTGATGCATCGCAGCTATCGCAGCCACGCTCCCATCCAGATCATCCGCTACTCGAATCGGCTGGAGATCCACAACCCCGGCCACTCGCTGAAATCTCCCGAGCACCTCGGCGAGCCCGGATCGGTGCCGCGCAATCCGCGCATCGCCGCCGTTCTGCTGGACACGCGCTTCGCCGAGACCAAGGGCAGCGGCATCCGGGTGATGCGCGAGATGATGACCCAGGCCGGATTGGAGCCGCCGCTGTTCGAATCGGTGCGAAGCGACGACAAGTTTGTCGCCCGCTACTACTTCCAGCACTTCTTGAGCGAGGAGGCCATCCGCTGGCTCAGCCGCTTCCGAGAGCTGGCGCTCTCCGACGAGGAGGCTCGTGCGCTCGTCGCGGTGCGCGAGCAGGGGGCGATCGACAATGCGATGTACCGCGAGTTGAACCGGGTCGACACGCTGGGCGCGAGCCAAGCCCTGCGGCGGCTGCGTGACGCCGGGCTGCTGGAGCAGAAAGGCCGCGGGGCCAGCACCTACTACGTGCCTACCGAGTGGCTGCTGGGCAGCGTGGAGGACGAGGCCGACCCAGTCGATGACGCGGTGCAATCTAGTAACCCCGCGGCCTTGTCTAGCCAGCTCGGCGGCTTACCTAGCAACCCCACTGCCTTGTCTAGCAACCCCCACTGGCAGGCCCTGCCGCCCGACCTGCAGGCCTTGGTGGCCGGATTGGGGCAGCGGGCCTCGCCAGACCGCGTGCGTGAGGCCCTGATCCGGCTCTGCCGGCACCGGCCTTGGCAGGCCGCGGAACTGGCCGGCCTGTTCAGTCGGAACCCCGACTACCTGGGCACCCAGTACTTGCGACCCTTGGTGAGTGCCGGCGTGCTGGCCTACACCCGACCCGACGCACCAAACCATCCGCATCAGGCCTATCGCGCAATAGACGGTGAGGGCAGCGCGCCATGAGCCACTACAAGCCTTACCCGGCGTACAAGGATTCGGGGGTCGAGTGGATTGGGCGGGTGCCGGAGCATTGGTCGCTCGGTCGGCTTCGCGATTTCGTGCGAATAATCTCAACCGGGCCATTTGGAACCGTCCTCGGTAGCGACGATTATGTTGCATACGGCGTACCCGTCATTAACCCATCGCACATTGCCGAGAGCGGATGCATCCCCGACGCGGCGGTAACGGTAGATCGAGAAAAGGCATCGCAGCTAACGTTCTGGGCTATGCAGCCGGGCGACATTGTGACGGCTCGGCGCGGCGAGCTCGGAAGAGCTGCGATCATCGGCGAGCAGCAGGCGGGCTGGATATGCGGAACGGGCTCGATTCGCATCACGCCCGATGACTCGAAGATTGCCAGCGAGTACGTGCATGCAACCCTGCAAGCGGACTATGCGCGCAGGTGGCTAGAACTTCGGTCGGTTGGTTCAACAATGCCAAACCTCAGCGAAAAGCTGATCGGCGACTTGCCGCTGGCCGCGCCCCCCACCGTTCAGGAGCAGCAATCGTTGTTGCGATGCGCCGCTGAAGAAACCGCCCGCATTGATGCCCTGATCGCGAGGAAGACCCGCTTCATCGAACTGCTGAAGGAAAAGCGCCAGGCGCTCATCACCCATGCCGTCACCAAGGGCCTTGACCCGAACGTCAGAATGAAGGACTCCGGCGTGGCGTGGATCGGGGAGGTGCCGGAGCATTGGGAAATCGTGCCAAGCACGTGGCTCTTCGTTGAAAGCAACGCACGCGCACATGCCGATGACGAGCATCTATCGGCAACCCAGAAGTACGGGGTCATACCACTGGCGGAGTACGAGCGACTTGAGGGCCGGCAGGTAACACATGCCGTCAAGAACCTTGAGCAACGGAAGCATGTCGAGATCGACAACTTTGTGATCAGCATGCGCAGCTTCGAAGGTGGAGTTGAGCGAGTTCGGGCACGCGGCTGCGTTCGATCCTCTTACGTTGTTCTCCTTGCGGAACCGGGGGCGCATGTCGACTTCTTCGCCTATCTCCTGAAGTCGAGCAGCTACATTCAGGGTCTTCAGGCGACTTCGAGCTTTGTCCGAGACGGACAGGACCTCAGCTACGCGAACTTCCGACAAGTGAAGATGCCTGCCCCCAACATCGCCGAGCAGAAGGCGATCGCCGCGCATCTCGATCGGGGCGTTTCCCGGATCGATGCACTTGCGGCCAAAACCGAGCGCAGCATCGCCCTACTCAAAGAACGCCGCTCCGCTCTCATCACCGCTGCCGTCACCGGCCAGATCGATCTTCGCGAGGAAGCCGCATGAGCCGACCGCCCACATTCAGCGATGCCGACCTCGATCGGTTGACCGCCTTCCTCGCCTCCGAGGCCTCGCCAGCAAACGCGATGAACCTGGCGCAGCTCGAAGGCTTTTTCACCGCCATCGTGATCGGCCCCAACGTGGTGCCACCCTCGGCGTGGCTGCCGTGGCTGTGGGACGCCGAGAACGGCGAGAACGCGCCGACCTTCAAGAGCATGGCCCAGGCGCAGGAGGTGCTGGGTTTGGTCATGGGCTTCATGAACCGCATTGCCGAGGCCTTCGTGCAGAGCCCGGCCGCGTTTCAGCCCCTCTTTCTGCGCGATGCGCGTTGGTCGGCCGAGGAGTGGTGCGCCGGCTTCCTGCAGGCCACCCAGACCTTCGATGCCGAAGCGTGGACGCGGCTCTGGGCCGCAGATGCGGTGCGGCACCCGCCGGGTGCCGACCATGCGGGCTGGGTGACGCCCTTCATCCGTCTGGGCGATGACGATGGCCGGGCAGTCACGCAGCGGCTGGGTGACGCGAAGCGCTGGGTCGACGTGCTGGTGCCCACGCTCGCGGCCCTTCATGGCCATTGGCTCGCCGAGCGCAGGCCTGCGATGGCGCCAGCCCCTCGCGGCCCGCAGCGCCGCGAGGCGCCCAAGGTGGGCCGCAACGACCCGTGCCCCTGCGGCTCCGGGCAGAAGTTCAAGAAATGCTGCGGCGTCGCGCCGACGCTGCACTGAAAGGAACCATCCCCATGCAGGGCGACACCGCGCACCAGGAAAAGCACTTCGAGGCCTACATCGTCCAGCAGCTGAAGAAGCAAGGCTGGCAGGTGGGCGACACGCATCACTACGACACCGAGCGTGCCCTTTACCCGGATGACCTCGTGGCTTGGCTGGAGGCCACACAGCCGGAGAAGTGGGCCAAGCTGTGCAAGGACCACCCGGCCGACCCGCGTGGCGCGCTGATGGACCGGCTGGCCAAGACGCTGGAGGCCGATGGCACGGTGCAGGCGCTGCGACGGGGCTTCGCTATTGCGGGCTGCGGGCACATCGACCTCTCGGAGGCCGCGCCCGAGGATGCGCGCAACGCCGAGGTGACCAAGCGCTACCAGGCCAACATCCTGCGCGTGGTGCCGCAGCTCAAGTACCACCCGGCCCGCGAGCTGGCGATCGACCTCGTGTTCTTCATCAACGGCGTGCCGGTCGCCACGGTGGAGGTGAAGACCGACTTCACCCAGTCCGCTGACGCTGCCGTGGAGCAATACAAGACCGACCGTCTGCCGCAGGACCCCAAGACCAAGCGCCGGGAGCCGCTACTGACCTTCAAGCGCGGTGCGGTGGTGCATTTCGCGCTGTCGGATTCCGACATCCAGATGGCAACCAAGCTGGACGGCGAGAACACCTTCTTCCTTCCATTCAACCAGGGCAACGAAGGCCATGCCGGCAATCCGGCACGTAAGGACGGCGAGTATCCGGTGGCCTACTTCTGGGAGAAGGTGTGTCAGCGCGATGCCTGGCTACGCATCTTCCACAGCTTCGTCTACGTCGAGAAGAAGGATGTGGTCGACCTGAAGGGCAATTGGTCGAAGAAGGAAACCCTGATCTTCCCGCGTTACCACCAGTGGGATGCGGTCAACGCCATGATCGCTGATGCCAAGGCCAATGGCCCGGGCATGCAGTACCTCTGCGAGCACAGCGCCGGATCCGGCAAGACCAGCACTATCGCCTGGGCCGCGCACGACCTGATCCGCCTGCGCCGTGACAACGGCGAGCCGATCTTCCACAGCGTGATCATCGTCACCGACCGCACGGTGCTGGACAGCCAGTTGCAGGATGCGGTGAAGCAGATCGATCACCAGTTCGGCGTGATTGCGGCTATCGACCGGCAGAAGTCCAGCAAGTCGAAGAGCAAGCAGCTGGCCGAGGCGCTGCTCAATGGCACTCCGATCATCGTGGTGACCATCCAGACTTTCCCTTACGCCATGGAGGCCATCGTTACCGAGAAGGGCCTGAAGGATCGAAGCTTCGCCGTCATCATGGACGAGGCCCATGCCTCGCAGACCGGCACGAACGCCACCAAGCTGCAGGCGGCCCTGTCGCTGGGTAGCAAGGGCGATATGGCGGGCATGAGCGTCGAGGAACTGCTGGAGCAGCTCCAGAAGTCCCGTGCGCGCCCGAAGAACCTGAGTCACTTCGCTTTCACCGCTACGCCCAAGCATTCGACATTCATGCTGTTCGGGCGCACCCAGGATGGCGGTAAGCCCAGCAAAACGAATCTGCCGGCGGCATTCCATAAGTACCCGATGCGGCAGGCCATCGAGGAGGGATTCATCCTTGACGTGCTCAAGGGTTACACGCCGTACCAGACGGCCTTCAATCTCGCCAAACAGCTCGATGATACCCAGCGCGTCAGCGGCAAGGCCGCGAAGCGGGCTTTGGCGCAGTGGATGAGCCTTCACCCCACCAATGTTACGCAGAAGGTGCAGTTCATCGTTGAGCACTTCAGCAAGAACGTGGCTGCGCTACTGGACGGCAAGGCCAAGGCGATGGTGGTGACCAGCTCGCGTGCCGCCGCCGTGCGCTACAAGAAGGGGTTCGATGCCTACATCGCCAAGCATCCTGAGCACGCGGGCATCCGCTCGCTGGTGGCCTTCTCCGGCAAGTTGACTGGAAAGCAGGTCATGCACAGCGACGACGAGCGCCTGAACGGCGACGTGTTCGTGGTGGACGAGAAGGAGGAGTTCACCGAGCTGAGCATGAATCCCGGAGCCTCCGGTCAGGACCTGCGTATCGCCTTCGAACGTCCCGAGTACCGGGTGATGCTGGTGGCGGACAAGTTCCAGACGGGCTTTGACCAGCCGAAGCTGGTGGCGATGTATATCGACAAGAAGATCGCCAACGATGTGGAAATCGTGCAGACGTTCTCGCGTTTGAACCGCACCGCGCCGGGCAAAGACGAGACCTTCATCATCGACTTCGTGAACAGCCCGGAGAACGTCAAGCTGGCGTTCTCCAAGTACGACGACGGCGCACTGATCGAGGAATCGCAGGATCTAAACGTTGTCTACGACATCAAGAAGCTGCTGGATGCCCATGGCCTGTATGAGGCCGACGATCTAGAAGCGTTCAAGCAGGCCCGCTTCAAGAGCCTGCGGGACATCACGCAGGCTCAGGAGCCTCAGCACAAGGCGCTGTACGCCGCCACCGAGCGACCGTCGCGGCTCTATAACCAGAAGCTGAAGATGCTCCGCGATGCCATCGCCACCTGGGAGTTCGCGTACGGCAAGGCCCGTGCGAACAAGGATGAGGCCGGCATGAAGTCGGCGGACCATCAGCGCAAGGATGCGGCCGAGCAGTTGGCCGCCCTGATGGGCTTCAAGAGTGGCCTGGCGCGCTTCTGCCGCGCCTACGCCTACATCGCACAGCTGATCGATTTCGGCGACCCCGAGTTGGAGAACTTCGCCGCGTTCGCCAAGCTGCTGGGCAAGCGGTTGGACGGCGTGCCAGCCGATCGGGTCGATCTGAAGGGGTTGGTGCTGTCGGGATTCGACATCAAGACGCGTGCGGAGGGCGTGGGTGAGGAGCCCAAGAAGCCGACGCTCAAGCCCATCGGGGCCGGTGGCGGCGGACGGGCCGATGAGCCGAACTACCTGAAGGAGATCATCGACCGGCTAAACCGCTTGTTTGGTGATGCCACACCACTCCGCGATCAGGCGATCTTCGTTAATCACATCGCCGCCATCGCGAAGGAAAGCGACGTGGTGATGGCACAGGTGGAAAACAACTCCCGCGAACAGGCCCTCAAGGGCAACCTGCCGGGCGCGGTCCAGCAGGGCGTGGTGCGTGCACTGACCTCGCACCAGAAGCTGGCCACCCAGGTGCTCAAAGCCGACCGCCAGGCGATGGCGGCACTGACCGACATCATTTACGAGCTGATCCGGGATCGTCGGACCATCGATCTGGACGACCTGAATGCTTGATCTTCTGAACCTGCCGGGCGTGAAGCCGGTGGACCTTCAGAGTTCGCAGGGGGTCATCACCATCACCGCCGAGGTCATCGAGGCCACTCCCCCAGCGTGCCCGGAGTGCAGCAAGCCGCTCTACCGGCATGGGCATCGCCGAATCGAGTTCGCCGATACCCCTCAGCAAATGCAGCCGGTGCGGCTGGTGATTAATCGGCCGCGTTACCGCTGCGAGTCCTGTGGTAAGACCATGACCTTGGATTTGCCCTTCCTCGATGAACGACGACGGGCGACCCAGCGACTGGTCGGAGCCATCCGGGAGCGCTGTCTCGGCATGACGTTCCGAGGATTGGCTGAACAGACGGGTCTTGCGGTCAATACGATCAAGAACATCGCCCAAGATCTTATCGAGGAGCTTGAAGCGACCGTCCGCTACGAGACCCCGGTGATCATGGGGATCGACGAGCTCAACCTCGCGGGCGGCTATCGCTGCATCATCACCAATCTCGCCACCAACAGCGTGTTCGACATGCTGGAGGAGCGAACGAAGGCGCACATGAAGCCCTTCTTCAGGGCTCTCCCGGATCGAGACCGTGTGGAATGGGTTTGCACCGATATGTGGCGCCCGTTCAAAGAGTCGTATGGCCCCTACCTTCCGAATGCCCGACTCGTGATCGACAAGTTCCATGTGGTGCGCATGGCGTCGGACGCCTTGGAAGACGAACGCAAGAAGCACCAGTCCGCACTCGAGCGAAACGAACGGTTGAAGGTCAAGAAGTCGATTCGCTGGCTGACACTGAAACGACCGAGCTCCTTGTCGCCGCAGGAGGAGGAGGCGCTGAAGCTCGTCCGATCCGGTATACCGCTGCTGGCGGAGGCCTACGACTTCAAGGAAGCCTTCTACGGAATCTACGACGAGCCCGACAAGGCGAATGCAATGCGTGCATTCGAAGCATGGGAGAACTCGCTGCCCGAAGGGCGCTTTCCGAAGTTCCACGCATTGGCGCGGACCGTCCACAACAACTACGAAGACATCTTCGCGTACTGGGATGCACCAGTTCGGTTGACCAACGCGTATACCGAAGGTCTGAACGGCTTGGTGAAGGTGGCCAATCGGATGGGTCGCGGGTACAGCTATGAAATCATCCGAGCCAAGACGCTGTACGCGAAGCATGCCCGCAAGGTTGGCAGCCTACTAAGGCAGCCTTCGGCGGCAGAGGTTCCAACCAGCGGCGTCCAGAATCAGGTCGAGTACGGGCCGCACATTCCAACCTTGGTGGAGCTGTCCGACTCAGGAGAGCTGGGCTGACCTCAGGCTCTGTTCCAACCACATTTTGCAAATAGCCGTTTCTTTTCCCTGAATGTGCGGGCCGGCTTCTGCTGGCCTTGGTGGCGCTGTGC
>VFQO010002567.1_pt1 | contig 10782 bp, 8 predicted proteins | sample 3512331 | NCBI WGS metagenome assembly VFQO01 (sample SAMN10412371, study PRJNA504923) | tailings metagenome | isolation source: Replicate 3 from Balatoc abandoned mine | place: Philippines: Itogon, Benguet | collected 2017-08-28 | reverse complement strand
CGGCCGAGGTGGCGCACGGCAGTTGCACCGACGTGCCGCCGCAGCGGCGCTGAGCACCACGCTCCAACAAGAAACCCAGCCTCGGCCGGGTTTCTTCATGGGGCGGGCGCTGGCCTCATTGCGCCTGGGCCATCGGTACGCGCCGCGCGCCGTTGAAGCGCTTGTTCCAGTAGGCCACACGCATGTCCTCCACCCGCACCTCGGCACCCGCGCGAGGGGAGTGGACGAACTTGCCGTCGCCCACATAGATGCCGACGTGACTGAAGGCGCGGCGCATGGTGTTGAAGAACACGAGATCGCCGGGCTTGAGCTCGTGGCGATCGATCGGCTGCGTGGCCGCGGCCTGCTCGTCCGAGCGGCGCGGCAGCAGCTTGCCGACCGACTGCTCGTAGACGGCACGCACGAAGCCGCTGCAGTCGAAGCCGGTCTCGTGGCTGTTGCCGCCCCACTTGTAAGGCACTCCGAGGAAGGCCAGCGCGTTGATGACGAGGCTGGACGCCTGGTCGCCAGCGGTGGCGCTGGCTTGCTGCACTTGCTCGCCCAGGCGCGTGATGAGGCCTTTGTCGTTGAGCAGCGTGTCCATGTCTTCCCAGCTGTTGCCGGGCGCGGCGTGGGCCGCGGCCGCACCGGCCAGCAGGAGGAGGGAGAGGCAACGCTTCATGGGACGCGAGGTTAGGCCTGCGAAACCTCGGCGTCAAGTGAGAAACAAGGCGTAAACACTTGATTCAGCGGGAATTTGTTGCTTTGGTGCCCACCGGCAAGTCCACCATGACGGGCTGGCCCGGGGTGCTGCAGCCGCTGTCGCAGCAGCGTCCGGGCTGGCGGTTGCGGGTGATGGCGCGTTCGGGGTCGTTGCGCACGCCGCGTTCCAGCAGGCGCTCGACCAGATCGACCTTGTTGCCTACCGGGTAGTGACGCCAGATTTCCTGCTTCATGGCCGCAGGCGACCCGCCCCCGTGCAGGCTGATGACGCTGTACCAGCCGCCCTGATAGCCGGCGGTGAGGTCCTCCACGAAGCGCGCGGCCTCGATGCGCTGCTCGTAAGGCACGTCCGGGTGGGCTCGCAGCACATCCGAGAGGCGGCCGGCGGTCTCGGGGTTGTGGTCTTCGTCGGGGCCGGGCAGGGTGACGATGAGCCCGCCGCTGACCGTGTGAGCCAGGCGGTGCATGTCGTAGATCTTGGTGGCCAGCAGCAGCTTGCCGATGTTGGCGAACACCGGGTCGGGCATGAACACCTCGGTGTGTTGATCGCGCCTGCCGTACACGCTGGCGGCCACGCCACAGGCGTAGAAGCCCTCGACGATGGTGATGAGCTCGACCATCTGCTCGCGCAACTGGCTCTCTGCGCCAGGGTCGAAGCCATTGGCCTCGCACATCAACGCGCCAGCGCCGATAAGCAGATCGCCGAAGCCGGCGCGCGCGCCGATGCAGGTCTGGCGGTGGTGGGTGGCGTAGCTGTAGGTGAGGTGGCTGGCGTGTTCCCACTCGCCAGCCAGAAACACGTGCTCCCAGGGCACGAACACGCGGTCGAACAGGCACACGCCCGTGCTCTGGCCGAACTTGCGTGAGAACAGGGCATCTCCGTGCTCCAGCTTCTCGCCCGGGCGGCCCGCCGGGCGGGCCACGATGGTCAGCCCCTCGGCGTCCACCGGCACGGCGCAGCAGACGGCAAAGTCGGCGTCGGCCTGGCCCATGTTGCGGCAGGGCATGACCAGCAGCTCGTGCATGTAGGGCGCGCCCGTGACGATGGCCTTGGTGCCGCTGATCACGATGCCGCGGGCGTTGCGGTCGACGATGTGCAGGTAGCTGTCGGGGTTGGCTTGCTGGTGCGGGCGGCGGCTGCGGTCGCCTTTGGCGTCCGTCATGGCCACGCCCAACGTCAGGTCCTGGTCCTGAACGCGGTGCAGGTAGGCCTGGAAGCGGGCGCGGTGTTCGGTCTTGCCCTGCGCGTCGTCGAGGCGGGCCGCGAGCTGGGCCATGGCATTGAGCGCGTCGTGCGTGAGGTAGCGCTGAGCGCAGCCTGTCTCCTGGCAGATCAGCCGCACGGCCTCGAGTTTGTTGAGCAGGTCGCCCGCGCTGGTGGACAGGTGGGTCATGCGGTTGACTTCGCGGCCGCTCGTGTGCTGCACCGCCCGCATCAGCGGCGCGTACTCGGGCCGGTGGGCGAAGTCGTAGGTCAGGGCGACGGCGTTGATGCCCGGCCGCAGCGCCGGTTCATCGGCCACGCTGGCCACGGCCTGCCCATCCACGAACACCCGGGGGCGATAACGGCGCAGTGACTCGCGGTAGTCGTCACCGGTCATCAACGTGGCGGGCGTGCTCAAGGTGTTCATGTCTTTGTCTCTGGTTGGGTTTATTGAATAGCGCACGTTTGAATGAATCTGCATCAAAAGATTAAACGATGTTCAATAATTTGCCAACAGTTCATTTTCACGAACTGCGTTGATTCCATCGATACACTGCCGTCATGAACGTACAGCTCGACGAATTGCGGCCCGTGCCCAGTGCCGCCGAACAGGCCGAAGCCCAGCGCCAGCTAGAGCTGCGCCAGCAGCGCCAGCTGGCCTTGTCGGACACGCGCCGCGCCCACGTGCTGGATGCGGCGCGCCGGGTGTTTGCCGAGCGCGGGGTAGAGGGCGCCAGCATCCGCGAAATCGCGCGCGAGGCGGGCTACACGGCCGGCGCGCTGTACAGCTATTTCGACAGCAAGGAGGCGATCTACGCGGCACTGCTTGCCGAGTCGCTGGACCGGCTGCAAACCGAGGTGCAGGCCGCACGTGCCCCCAAGGGCCAGGCAGCGCGCACACTGGCGGCCAAGGCGCAGGCATGGTTCGGGTTCTACGCGCGCAACCCGCGCGACCTGGACCTGGGCTTCTACCTGGTCAACGGCCTGGCGCCACGGGGGCTCACGCACGCGCTGGACCGAGCGCTCAACGAGCGGCTGATGGACGCGCTGCGACCGTGCGAGGTGGCGCTCGAGGAAATGGGCCTCTCGCCCGACGCGGCCGCACGCGAGAACGCAGCGCTGTTCGCCCACGGCATGGGCCTGCTGCTGCTGCAGCACACCGGGCGCATCAAGCTGTTTGGTCAGGGCGCGGAGGCGCTGTTCGTGCAGTACGTGGAGCGTCTGGTCGAGCGCTTTGATCCGCTCACCGCCGCCGGCTCCACGAAGCAGCGCGACCTTTTTGTCGAATGAGCCCCGCGGCCTGACAGAATCGCGTTTCCCAACCCGCAGGACCGCCATGCTGCTCGATGCCGACGAATCCCAACTGGTGCTGGTGGACTACCAGGCCCGCCTGATGCCCGCGATCCACGAGGGCCCGCTGGTGCTCGCCAATGCGCTGCGCCTGGCGCAGATGGCGCAGGCGCTCGACGTGCCCACCTGGGGCACCGAACAGAACCCCGACAAGCTCGGGCCCAACCCGCCCGAGTTGCGCGCCCTGTGCCGCAAGACGCTGGCCAAGATGCACTTCAGCGCAGTGGCCGATGGCCTGGCCGACTGGCTCCGCCCGCCTGCGCGCCCGCAGGGAGGCAACGTGCGCAGCCTGCCCAAGCACCTGCAGAAACCGCCCGCCGCGCGCGAGCCGGAGCGCCCGAGCATCGTGATCGCGGGTTGTGAGGCGCATGTGTGCCTGATGCAGACAGCGCTTGAATTACTGGAGCAGGAGTTGGAGGTCTGGGTCGTCACGGACGCCTGCAGCTCGCGCAGCGAGCGCAACCGCGACGCCGCGTTCGACCGCCTGGCCGGCGCGGGTGCCGAGCTGGTGACCACGGAGATGGTGGCCTTCGAGTGGCTGCGCACGGCCGAGCACCCGGCCTTCAAGCCGGTACAGGCGCTCATCAAGTAAGTGCAACGCGCTTCGGGTGCCCCGTACGCCATCGGCCGCGGTGTTCCGACGAAGGGCGGCATGCGGGTCAACCCTGTCAGGCCCACGCAAGCCCGCTTTCCATAATTAAGAATTCAGAACGCCAAGCACCCTGTCCCAAGCCCCACCCGAGGAGACCGCCGCATGGGCTACGCCGAATTCCACCGCCGCTCGCTTGAAGACCGCGACGGCTTCTGGGCCGAACAAGCGCAGCTGATCGACTGGCACCGCCCGTTCGCCCGCGTCTGCAACCACGACAACCCGCCGTTCACGCGCTGGTTCGAGGGCGGTCAGACCAACCTGTGCCACAACGCGGTGGACCGGCACCTGAAGGACCGGGCCCACCAGAACGCGCTGATCTTCGTGTCCACCGAGACCGACCAGGAGCGCGTCTACAGCTTTGCCGAGCTGCATGCGGAAGTGCAGCGCATGTCGGCGGTGCTGTTGGCCCAGGGCGTCAAACGCGGCGATCGCGTGCTGATCTACATGCCGATGATTCCCGAAGCCGCGTTCGCGATGCTGGCCTGCGCGCGCATCGGCGCCATCCATTCGGTGGTGTTCGGCGGCTTCGCCAGCCACTCGCTGGCCAGCCGCATCGACGATGCCGAGCCAGTGGCCATCGTCAGCGCCGACGCCGGCTCGCGCGGCGGCAAGGTGGTGCCCTACAAGCCGTTGCTGGACGAGGCCATCTCGCTGGCCACGCACAAACCCGCCTCGGTGGTGCTGGTCAACCGGGGGCTGGCGCCCATGAGCCTGGTGCCCGGCCGCGACCACGACTACGCCGCCCTGCGCGAACAGCACCTGGCCGCACAGGTGCCCTGCGCCTGGCTGGATGCCACCGACATCAGCTACACGATCTACACCAGCGGCACCACCGGCAGGCCGAAGGGCGTGCAGCGCGACGTGGGCGGCTACGCCGTGGCCCTGGCCGCGAGCATGAAGCACATCTTCCTGGGCGAACCGGGCGAAACCTACTTCTCCACCAGCGACATCGGCTGGGTCGTGGGCCACAGCTACATCGTCTATGGCCCGTTGATCGCCGGCATGGCGACCATCATGTACGAGGGGTTGCCGATCCGCCCCGACGGCGGCATCTGGTGGAAGCTGGTCGAGAAATACAAGGTGACGGCCATGTTCAGCGCGCCCACGGCGGTGCGCGTGCTCAAGAAGCAGGACCCGGCCTACCTCAAACAATACGACCTCTCCAGCCTGAAGGCGCTGTTTCTGGCCGGCGAGCCGCTGGACGAGCCCACCGCACGCTGGATCGCCGATGGCCTGGGTGTGCCCATCATCGACAACTACTGGCAGACGGAATCGGGTTGGCCCATCCTCACCGTTGCCAACGGGGTCGAAAAGAAGGCCAGCAAATTCGGCAGCCCGGGCGTTCCCATGTACGGCTACAGCGTCAAGTTGCTGCACGAGGGCACGGGCGAGGAGCTGACCGGCGCCAACGAGAAAGGCGTGGTTGTCATCGAAGGGCCCACGCCACCGGGCTTCATGCAGACCGTCTGGCGCGACGACGCGCGTTTCGTCAACACCTACTGGAAGAGCATTCCCGGCAAGCTGGTGTATTCCACCTTCGACTGGGGCATCCGCGACGAAGAGGGCTACTACTACATCCTGGGCCGCACCGACGACGTGATCAACGTCGCCGGGCACCGGCTGGGCACGCGCGAGATCGAGGAAAGCATCGCCAGCCACCCCAACGTGGCCGAGGTGGCCGTGGTCGGCGTGGCCGACAACCTCAAGGGCCAGGTGGCCATGGCCTTCGTGGTGGCCAAGGACGCGTCGGCGCTGGGCGACGCCCAGGCCCAGCTCAAGCTGGAAGGCGAGATCATGAAGCTGGTGGACAGCCAGCTCGGCGCCGTGGCGCGCCCCGCCCGCGTGCGCTTTGTGAGCCTGTTGCCCAAGACCCGCAGCGGCAAGCTGTTGCGCCGCGCCATCCAGGCCGTCTGCGAGGGGCGCGATCCGGGTGACCTCACCACCATGGACGACCCGGGCGCGCTGCAGCAGATTCGCGACCTCGTGGCCTGAAGGCCCGCCCGGCGGCTCCCGGCGCGACGTCGGGAGCGCTCGGTCTATGATCCATGCTTATATTTCCAAGCAGCGTGGGTGGCACATGGCCGACATCATCGACAGCGAAGCCCAGGTCGAAAAAGGGCGCGTCTTCGAGCTCGCCGCCGAACTGTTCGGCGTGCTCGCCACCCCCATGCGCCTGCGCATCCTCAGCGCCTTGTGCGACCAGGAAAAGTCGGTCTCGCAGTTGCTCAGGGAGATCGACACCACGCAGCCCAACCTGTCGCAGCACCTGAACCTCCTGTACCGGGCTGGCGTGCTGGCCAAGCGCAAGGACGGCACCCAGGTGTTCTACCGCGTGCAGAGCGAGCAGGCCGTGACCTTGTGCCGCACGGTGTGCACCCAGATTGCGATCGAGATGGACGAGCCCTCGGCGGTGCCCGCGTCGCAGCGGCTGTCGCCACGCGTCGTGCCCTGACGACGTTGCACGCCGCTGGTCGCGGCGTTGCCCCGGTCATTTGGCCATCGTGGCCCCGCTGAGCGCCTTGCGGTGGCACAATTCCACCTTGCAGTCAGTTCCTTCCAAAGCCACTGTCGCATCCGCCAACCGGTCAAGCCGTGTCGCGGAAGGTTTTTCAACCAGCTAATGTTTCCCCAAGGGAAGCGGAGGTCAGCGGATCCATGAGCGATTCTTCATCGGGCTCGGGCAACGTCTATGTTGCCTACCAGGGCAACTCGTATCTCTTCGGCGGCAACGCGCCGTATGTGGAAGAGATGTACGAGAACTACCTCGCCAACCCCACCAGCGTGCCGGACAACTGGCGCGAGTACTTCGACGCGCTGCAGAACGTGCCCGCCGTCGATGGCAGCAACGCCAAGGACGTGCCGCACCTGCCGGTGATCAACGCCTTTGCCGAACGTGCCAAGCAAGGTGGCACCACCGTCGTGGTGGCTGCAGGTGCCGATTCCGACCTCGGCCGCAAGCGCGTGGCCGTGCAGCAGCTCATCGCCGCCTACCGCAACGTCGGCGCCCGCTGGGCCGACCTCGACCCGCTCAAGCGCGCCGAGCGCCCCAACATTCCCGAACTCGAGCCCTCGTTCTACGGCTTCACCGACGCCGACCACGAGACCGTGTTCAACACCAGCAACACCTTCTTCGGCCGCGAGACGATGTCCCTGCGCGAGCTGATCAACGCGTTGCGCGAAACGTATTGCGGCTCCATCGGTGCCGAGTACAACTACATCACCGACCAGAACCAGAAGCGCTGGTGGCAGGAACGGCTCGAATCCACCCGCGCCAAACCCACCTACAACGCCGACAAGAAGAAGCACATCCTGGAGCGCCTGACCGCCGCCGAGGGCCTGGAGCGCTTCCTGCACACCAAGTACGTCGGCCAGAAACGCTTCTCGCTCGAAGGTGGTGAGAGCTTCATCGCCGCCATGGACGAGCTGGTGCAGCAGGCCGGCAAGGCCGGTATCCAGGAGATCGTCATCGGCATGGCCCACCGCGGCCGCCTGAACGTGCTGGTCAACACCCTGGGCAAGATGCCCAAGGACCTGTTCGCCGAGTTCGATCACACCGCCCCCGAGGACCTGCCCGCCGGTGACGTGAAGTACCACCAGGGCTTCAGCTCCGACGTCTCCACCCCTGGCGGCCCGGTGCACCTGTCGCTGGCCTTCAACCCCTCGCACCTGGAAATCGTGAACCCGGTGGTCGAGGGCTCGGTGCGTGCGCGCATGGACCGACGTGGCGACCCCGAAGGCAAGCAGGTGCTGCCGGTGCTGGTGCACGGTGACGCCGCCTTCGCCGGCCAGGGTGTGGTGATGGAAACCCTGGCGCTGGCCGAGACCCGTGGCTATTCCACCGGCGGCACGGTGCATGTGGTCATCAACAACCAGATCGGCTTCACCACCTCCGACCCGCGCGACAGCCGCTCCACGCTGTACTGCTCCGACGTCGTGAAGATGATCGAGTCGCCCGTGCTGCACGTCAATGGCGACGATCCCGAGGCTGTGGTGTTCGCCACCCAGCTCGCGCTGGAGTTCCGCCTGGCCTTCCAGAAGGACGTGGTGGTCGACATCGTCTGCTTCCGCAAGCTGGGCCACAACGAGCAGGACACGCCCTCGCTCACCCAGCCGCTGATGTACAAGAAGATTGCGGTCCACCCCGGCACGCGCAAGCTCTACGCAGACAAGCTCGCGGCCCAGGGCCTGGGCGAGACGCTGGGCGACGACATGGCCAAGACGTACCGCGCCGCGCTCGACGCCGGCCGCCACACGGTCGACCCGGTGCTCACCAACTTCAAGAGCAAGTTCGCGGTCGACTGGAGCCCCTACCTGGGCAAGAAGTGGAGCGACAGCGCCGACACCGCCATCCCGCTCACCGAGTGGAAGCGCCTGTCCGATCGCATCACCACCATCCCCGACAGCGTGACCCCGCACCAGCTGGTGAAGAAGGTCTACGCCGACCGCGCGGCCATGGGCCGGGGCGACATCCCGGTGGACTGGGGCATGGGCGAGCACATGGCTTTTGCCTCGCTGGTGGCCAGCGGTTTCCCGGTGCGCCTGTCGGGCGAGGACTGCGGCCGCGGCACCTTCACGCACCGCCACGCCGTCATCCACGACCAGAACCGCGAGAAGTTCGATGAGGGCACCTATGTGCCGCTGCAGAACGTGGCCGACAACCAGGCCCCGTTCGTGGTGATCGACTCCATCCTCTCGGAAGAGGCGGTGCTGGGCTTCGAGTACGGCTACGCCTCCAACGACCCGAACACGCTGGTGATCTGGGAAGCCCAGTTCGGCGACTTCCTCAACGGCGCGCAGGTCGTGGTCGACCAGTTCATCGCCTCGGGTGAAGTCAAGTGGGGCCGCGTGAACGGCCTCACGCTGATGCTGCCGCACGGCTATGAAGGCCAGGGCCCCGAGCACAGCTCGGCGCGCCTGGAGCGCTTCATGCAGCTCGCGGCCGACACCAACATGCAGCTCGTGCAGCCCACCACGGCCAGCCAGATCTTCCACGTGCTGCGCCGCCAGATGATCCGTCCGCTGCGCAAGCCGCTGATTCTCTTCACGCCCAAGAGCCTGCTGCGCAACAAGGACGCCACCTCGCCGCTGTCCGAGTTCACCAAGGGCGGCTTCCAGACCGTGATCCCCGAGAACAACGCCGACGTGATCAAGCGCGCCGACAAGGTCAAGCGCGTGATCGCCTGCTCGGGCAAGGTCTACTACGACCTCGTCAAGAAGCGTGAGGAAAAGGGCCAGGACGACGTGGCCATCATCCGCGTCGAGCAGCTCTACCCGTTCCCGCACAAGGCCTTCGGTGCCGAGCTCAAGCGATTCCCCAACGCGGTGGACATCGTGTGGTGCCAGGACGAGCCGCAGAACCAGGGTGCCTGGTTCTTCGTGCAGCACTACATCCACGAGAACATGCTCGACGGCCAGAAGCTCGGCTACGCCGGGCGTGCCGCTTCCGCTTCGCCGGCGGTGGGCTATGCCCACCTGCACCAGGAGCAGCAGAAGAACCTCATCGAGGCCGCTTTCGCCAAGCTCAAGGGCTTCATCCTCACCAAGTAACCCGTTCGGCCCTGAGCCCTGGCAGCGCGTTGCGCGCTGCATCCATCCCGCTCAGGGCCCGATCCCGAACGCACACCGGAAAAGAACATGGCAATCGTTGAAGTGAAAGTCCCGCAACTGTCGGAGTCCGTGGCTGAAGCCACGCTGCTGCAGTGGAAGAAGAAGGCCGGCGAGGCCGTCGCCGTCGATGAGATCCTGATCGAGATCGAGACCGACAAGGTCGTGCTCGAATGCCCCGCGCCCGCTGCTGGCGTGCTGGTGGAGATCCTGCAGGGCGACGGCGCAACCGTCACCGCAGATCAACTGATCGCGCGCATCGACACCGCTGCCGTGGCTGGTGCCGCTGCTCCGGCGGCCGCCCCCGCCGCGGCGCCCGCCGCTGCCGCTGCCGCGTCTTCAACCAGCAAGGCCGGCGTGGCCATGCCCGCCGCCGCCAAGCTCATGGCCGACAACAACCTCGCGGCCGGCTCCGTGTCCGGCACCGGCAAGGACGGCCGCGTCACCAAGGGCGACGTGCTCGCCGCCGTGGCCGCGCCCAAGGCCGTGCCCGCACCGGTGGCCATCCCTACCGGAGCACCCACCAAGGCGCTGCCTCAAGTGCAGGTGGCCGGCCCCAACCTCGGCCAGCGCCCTGAAGAACGCGTGCCGATGACGCGCCTGCGTGCGCGCGTGGCCGAGCGCCTGCTGCAGTCGCAAGCCACCAACGCCATCCTCACCACGTTCAACGAAGTGAACATGGCGCCGGTGATGGAGATGCGCAAGAAATTCCAGGAAAAGTTCGAGAAGGAGCACGGCGTCAAGCTCGGCTTCATGAGCTTCTTCGTCAAGGCCGCGGTGCACGCCCTCAAGAAGTACCCCGTGCTCAACGCCTCGGTCGATGGCAACGACATCGTCTACCACGGCTACTTCGACATCGGTATCGCGGTGGGCTCGCCGCGCGGCCTGGTGGTGCCCATCCTGCGCAACGCCGACCAGATGAGTTTTGCTGACGTCGAGAAGAAGATCGCCGAGTTCGGCCAGAAGGCCAAGGACGGCAAGCTGGGCATCGAGGAGATGACCGGTGGAACCTTCTCCATCAGCAACGGCGGTGTGTTCGGCTCCATGCTGTCCACCCCCATCATCAACCCGCCGCAGTCGGCCATCCTGGGTGTGCACGCCACCAAGGACCGCCCGGTGGTTGAGAACGGCCAGATCGTGATCCGCCCGATCAACTACCTCGCCATGTCGTACGACCACCGCATCATCGACGGCCGCGAAGCCGTGCTGGGCCTGGTGGCCATGAAGGAAGCGCTGGAAGACCCGGCGCGCCTGCTGTTCGACATCTGAG
>VFQO010002565.1_pt1 | contig 10790 bp, 10 predicted proteins | sample 3512331 | NCBI WGS metagenome assembly VFQO01 (sample SAMN10412371, study PRJNA504923) | tailings metagenome | isolation source: Replicate 3 from Balatoc abandoned mine | place: Philippines: Itogon, Benguet | collected 2017-08-28 | reverse complement strand
CCGGCCCGTGCGGGCGCCAGCGGAAGGTCTTGGCCAGCTTGAGCCGGTAGCGGTTGAGTGGCCGTAGCTCGATGATGCCGATGCGGTCCAGCTGCGCCAGGTACTTGATGCCCTCGGCCTCGGTCAGCCGGTAGGTGGCCACCACCTGCTCCAGCGTCCACTGGCTCAGCACGCAGATCGCCATCAGCAGCAGCTTCTTGTCGGCCACCACGGCCTGTTCCTGCTCCTGCGTCAGCTCCCTGAGCAGCGGCTGCTCATCGGCCACGCGACGGGCCAGGTCGGCAAAGTCCAGCGCCAGCGCGCGGCAGATGGCATCGATGCGGGACAGCGGCATGTCGCCCTTGGCCAGCATGCGCTTGACGCTGGATTCGGCCATGCCCAGCGCCTGCGCCAGGTCGGCGTAGGTCATCTGCGCGTTCTTCAGTTCCTTTTTCAGTGCGATCACTAGGTCGGCGGTTGTGCTCATGGGGGGCTCCTTGGTATCGATTATGGATACCCGCAGTGGCTTGGGTAGCCCTGCGCGCGACTTTTTCGGTGCACAAGCCACCGGGGTTTGCACACTGCGCCCCAACTTGTGTTGCCGCCCCAGGAGGGCTCCCCGCCATGAACGCTGTCCACCCCTTGCAAACTTCTTCCCGCCGCTGGCTGCCGCTGCAGCCGGCCGAATGGGCCCTTCTGGCAGCTGCGGCCGCGCTGCTGGCCTTCGCCGTGTGGGGCCCCTTTTTGCCCGCCAGCGCGCACCAGCACGACTTTGCCGACCAGCGCGGCTGGCATGGCCTGCCCTGTGCGCTGGACGTGCTGAGCAACCTGCCCTTTGCCGTGGCAGGGGCGTGGGGGCTGGTGTGGTTGCGCCGCCTGGGCGCGTTGCGGCTGTGCCCGGCCACGCGCGCCACGGCAGCGCTGTTCTTTGGCGGCCTGGTGCTCACGGCGGTGGGCTCGGGCTGGTACCACTGGCAGCCCGATGACGCCGGCCTGCTGTGGGACCGCCTGGGCATGGCAGTGGCCTTTGCTGGCCTGCTGGGCCTGGCGGTGGTGGGGCGCATCAGCCCCCGTGCCGGGCTGGCCACGGCGCTGGGCCTGATGGTGGCGGCACCCGCTGCCGTGCTGGCCTGGGCCCACACCGGTAACCTGACGCCTTGGGCCGTGGTGCAGTTTGGCGGCATGCTGGTGGTGCTGGCCCTGGCCTGCCTGCCCCACCGCCATGGCGCATTGGTGCTGCAGCTGGGGGCCTTGATTGCCTGGTATGCCGCCGCCAAGGTGATGGAGCTGGCCGACCATTCCGTGTACGAAGCCACGGCCGGGTGGGTGTCTGGCCACACCCTCAAGCACTTGCTGGCCGCTGGCGCTGCCCTGCCTGTGTTGTTTGCCATGGCGCGTCTGCACCACAGCCGTTACGTTGCCGTGCCGCTGCCGCGCCGCGCCATGCAGAATGGCGGCCAACGTGGGCAGTGACGCTGCGCGCACAACTCACCATCCCACACAAGCCTTGAGGAGAACCGCATGACCCCCCAGCACGGGCAGCCTGCCGCGCAGCCAGCGCCCCTGGCACCCCCAGCCCACGAAGAGCCCAACCAGTTTGCCCTGCTGCGCCAGCGCCGCTTTGCCCCGTTTTTCTGGACGCAGTTCTCTGGCGCTGCCAACGACAACCTGTTCAAGTTCGCCTTCACCGTGATGGTGACCTACCAGCTCAGCGTGTCGTGGCTGCCGCCCGCCATGGCGGGGCTGGTGATTGGCGCGCTGTTCATCCTGCCGTTCCTGCTGTTTTCGGCCACCTCGGGCCAGCTCACCGACAAGTACGACAAGACGCGGATGATCCGCTTCGTGAAAAACCTGGAGATCGCCATCATGGCGCTGGCGGCCTGGGGCTTTGTGGCCAACCATGTGCCGATGCTGCTGCTGTGCACCTTCCTCATGGGGCTGCATTCCACGCTGTTTGGCCCGGTCAAGTTTGCCTATATGCCCCAGGTGCTGAACGAGCGCGAGCTGACAGGCGGCAACGGCATGGTGGAGATGGGCACCTTCGTGGCCATCTTGCTGGGCCAGGTGGCAGGCGGCCTGCTGGTGGCCCTGCCCGGCATTGGCCACACCGCCGTGGCCGTGGGCTGCATCGCCCTGGCGCTGGCCGGGCGGCTGGTGGCGCAGTTCATTCCGTCGGCCCCGGCCACCGACCCCGGTCTCGTCATCAACTGGAACCCCTTCACCGAAACCTGGCGCAACCTCAAGCTGGCGCATGGCAACGTGGTGGTGTTTCGCTCGCTCCTGGGCATCAGCTGGATGTGGTTCTTTGGCGCCGTGTTCCTGTCGCAGTTTCCGGCCCTGGCCAAAGAGGTGCTGCACGGCAACGAGCAAGTGGCCTCGCTGCTGCTGGTGGTGTTCTCGGTGGGCATTGGCGTGGGTTCTCTGCTGTGCGAGGTGCTGTCGCGCCGCCATGTCGAAATCGGCCTCGTGCCGCTGGGCGCCATCGGCATGAGCGTGTTTGCGGTGGATCTGTACTTCGCCACCCGCAGCCTGCCTGCTGCCGAGATGATGGGCGCTGCCGCCTTTCTTGCGCAGCCCCACCACTGGCGCGTGCTGCTGGACCTGGCGCTCCTAAGCCTGTTTGCCGGGCTCTACAGCGTGCCCATGTACGCGCTCATCCAGATGCGCAGCCAGCCCACGCACCGCGCCCGCATCATCGCGGCCAACAACATCCTGAATGCGCTGTTCATGATCGGCAGCTCCGTCATCGCCGGTGCCTTGCTGGGTGCTGGCTTCACCGTGCCGCAAGTCTTTTTGTTCACCGGCATTGCCAACGCGGTGGTGGCGTTCTACATCTTCCTGCTGGTGCCTGAATACCTGCTGCGCTTTGTGGCCTGGGTGATGTCGCGCTTCATCTACCGCTTCAAGGTGCGGGGTGACGAGCACATCCCGTCCACCGGCGCGGCCATTCTGGCGTGCAACCATGTGAGCTTTGTCGATGCCGTGCTGCTCATGGCCGCCAGCCCCCGGCCCATCTACTTCCTGATGGACCACCGCATCTTCCGCGTGCCGGTGCTGGGCTGGCTGTTCCGTCTGGCCAAGGCCATTCCGGTCGCGCCGCAAAAGGAAGACCCTGCCACCTACGAAGCCGCTTTCGAACGCGCTGCCCAGGTGCTGCGCGAGGGCGATCTGCTGGCCATCTTCCCCGAAGGCGGCATCACCAAGGATGGTGAGCTGCAGCCCTTCAAGGGCGGCATCATGAAGATCATCGAGCGCGCCCAGGCCGATGGCATTCAGGCGCCTGTGGTGCCCATGGCACTGACCAACCTGTGGGGCTCGTACTTCAGCCGTATCGAGCAGGGCGGGGCGATGGTGCGGCCGTTCCGGCGCGGCATGTACAACCGCGTGGGGCTGAACGTGGGCGCGCCGGTGGCGGCGGTGCAGGTCACGCCTGGGGGGCTGCGCGAGCGGGTGGCGGGCCTGCTCGCCGCCTGAAGGACAATCCTCCTCCACCATGGCCAAGCTTTCCGACACCCTGTACGCCGAACTGCGCCGGCGCATCATGTCCGGGCACTATGCGCCCGGCGAGCGGCTGCGCGAGGAGTCGCTTGCGCAGGAGATGCAGGTCAGCCGCACGCCGGTGCGCGCTGCCTTGCAGCGTCTGGTGGAGGACGGCCTGCTCGTCGCCGCCAGTCGCGGCGCCACGGTGGCGGGCTGGACGCAGTGGGACATCGCCGAGGCGTTCGAGCTGCGCATTCTGCTGGAGCCGCATGCGGCCGGCCTCGCGGCCGAGCGCGCCACGCCCCAGCAGATCGACGAGATGGACGCGCTCAACGACGAGATGCACGCCTGCGCGCTCGCCGAGACCGACGACCGCGCGGCGCGCGTTCAGGCGGTGAACAACCGCTTCCACCACCTGCTCGTGGAGGCGGCGCATTCGGGCCGCCTGTCGGGCATGCTGCAGAACTTCCTGGACATGCCGATCATGATCGGCTCGTTCTACTTCTACAGCCAGCAGGACATGCTCGACAGCGTGAGCCAGCACCGGCAGGTGGCGGCGGCCATCCGGCGGCGCGACCGGCGCTTCGCCGAGCAGGCAATGGCCTTCCACCTGCGCGCGTCGTTCCTGCGCTTCGAGATGCAGCGCGTGCGCCCCGGGCAGGGCGAGAGCGCCGCCGTCACTCCGGCATCGGGCAGTTCAGGCGCCTGAGCGTAGCGTCGACCCAGCCGCGGTCGTAGCTGCCGTCCGCGATGCCGGCAACCATGCGCGCTTCCACCTCCTGCTTGGCCTGGGCTGCGGCCAGCAGGCTTTCCGCCTCCGTATAGGGCACGCACAGCAGGCCGTCGTCGTCGCCAATGATGAGGTCGCCCGGCTCTATCACCATGCCGTCGATGGCGATAGGCACGTTGATCTCGCCCGGCCCGTCCTTGTAGGGACCGCGGTGCGTCACGCCTGCGGCGAACACGGGGAAGCTGCCCACGCGCAGCGCCGCAGCGTCGCGGATCGCGCCGTTGATGACGATGCCGCCGAGCCCGCGCTGGATGGCGTCGCCCACCATGATCTCGCCGATGATGGCGTTGGTGAGATCTCCGCCGGCATCGACCACGATCACGTCGCCGGGCGCGGCGAGTTCCAGCGCCTTGTGCACCATGAGGTTGTCGCCGGGGCGCGTCTTCACCGTGAGGGCGGGGCCCGCCATGGCGCCGCTTCCGTGCATGGGCCGCAGGCGCGCGCCGCCGGCGGTCATGCGGGCCATGCAGTCGCTGACGTTGGCGACGGGGACGCCGAGGAAGCTGCGCGCGAGCGCGAGGTCCACGGCGCGGGCGCGGTTGAGGATGCGAAGTCCGATCATGAATATGACTCTCTGTTCTGGTGGAGTTGGATGAGTAAGGAGAATCGGGCGGGCTATTCCGCTTTTGCTCCTGAGATACGCACCTGCTCCGCGGCCAGCGGCATCTGTTTTTGCACGAAGGCCCAGAACTCGTCCACCTTCATGGGCGTGACGGGTAGCGATCCCTGATCGATGAACTGCTGGCGCACGGCCGGCTTGTTCAGCGCCGCGGCCAGCGCTGCGTTGAGCTTTTCCAGGGCGGATCGGGGCGTGCCTGCCGGGGCAACCAAGCCGTACCAGGAGTCGGTATAGAAGCCCTTTACCCCGGCTTCGTCGAAGGTCGGCACGTCGGGCAGCGCGGGCAGGCGTTCGCGCGACGCCACGGCCAGTGGCCGCAGCTTTCCCGAGCGTATGAAGGACATGGCGCCCGTGGTCAGCACGAAATCCACGCGTCCGGCCATCAGATCGGTCATGGCGGGCGCTGTGCCTTTGTATGGGATATGTGCGACATCCACGCCCGCGAGCTTCTTGAAGTTCGCTCCGGCCAAGTGCTGGCTGGAGCCCACGCCGCCCGAGCCGTAGTTCAGCTTGCCGGGCTGGGCGCGTGCCGCCTCGATCAATTCGCGCACCGAGCGATAGGGTGACCCCATCGGCACGAGCATCACGCTGGGCGAGGTGGTGATCATGCCTATGGGCGCGAAGTCCTTGATGGGATCGTGATTGAGCTTGTCGTAGAGCGCGGAGTTCAAGCCGTGCGAGGCCACCGTGGCCAGCATGATGGTGCTGCCGTCGGCGCGCGCGCGGGCAGTCGCGTCGGTGCCGATATTGCCGCCGGCACCCCCCTTGTTGTCGATGACGATGGATTGGCCCAAGGCCTCGGCCATGTGTGTTGCGATGAGCCGCGCCACGTTGTCGGATGGTCCGCCCGCGGGCCAGCCAACGATCATGGTGATGGGGCCTGGCGGCAGTGCGGGCTGTGCCCAGCCGACGCCGGCCAGAGCCAGTAAGGAGAGGGCTGCGATGCGTCTGCGGGAAAAGAAGATGGAGGTGGCCATGCTGTGTGCTCTGTATCAGGTAAGGGAGAAGGAGGGCACGGGCGGTCGCCCTCTCTGTGAGTCAGTGGACGGAGTGGGGGCGCGTCCTCGTGCCAACGGTGCCGGCAATAGCAGCGCTTCAGTCCAGCCGCGTGCCTGAGTCGCGCACCACGGGCGCCAGCTTCTGGCGGTCGGCCGCGTAGAGCTCGCCCATCTCCTGCGGCGATCCGCCCAGCATGACCGCGCCGCTGGCGATGATCTTCTCGCGCATGTCGGGCTGCTGCAGCGCCTTGTTGAGCTCGGTGTTGATGCGCTGGATCACGGCCTCCGGTGTTCCGGCGGGCGCCATCACGCCCCACACGCTCGCCAGCTCCACGCCGGGGATGCCCGATTCGGTATAGGTCGGCACCTGCGGCAGCACGGGCGAGCGCTTGGCGGTGGTGACGGCCAGCGCGCGCACCTTGCCGCCCTTGATGTGGCCCTGCAGCGTGGGAATGGAGCCCATGTACATGTCCACCTGGCCGCTCAGCACGTCGGGCAGCGCCTGCGACAGGCCGCGGTAGGGCACGTGCGTGAGCTTCATGCCCGAACTTTTCTGCCACAGCTCGCTGATGAGATGCGACACCGTGCCCAGGCCGGGCGAAGCGAAGGTGAGCTTGCCGGGCTCGGCCTTGGCGGCGGCCACCACGTCGGCCAGCGTCTTGTAGGGCGAGTCGGCGCGCACCACGAGCACGGCGGGGCCGCTGGCGACGAGGCCCACGGGCACCAGGTCCTTGACCGGGTCGTAGGTGAGCTTGGAGTAGAGCAACGGGTTCAGCACCACGTTGTCGGTCTGCGCCATCACCAGCGTGTAGCCGTCGGGCGGGGCCTTGGCCGTGGTGTCCAGCGCCACGTTGCCGCCGGCGCCGGGCTTGTTCTCGACCACGAACGTCCATTTCAGGGTGTCGGTCAGCTTGTTGGCGACCATCCGCGTCAGGCTGTCGGTGCCGCCACCAGGCGGGAAGGGCACGATGAAGCGGATCGGCTTGTTGGGATAGTCCTGCGCCAGGGTGGCCGTGCAGGCCGCAAGCAGGCTGGCGCCCAGGATGAGGCGGCGTGAAATGCGCATGGGTGATGTCTCCGTTAGGGGAAAGGGAAGGAAAGGACGGGTCAGGGCCGCGCGGGGCCGCCGAGCCAGGCGAGCGCATCGGCCGTCGTCTGGCCCGCGTAAGGGGTGGCCTGCTGCTGCGCCAGCGTGTGCTCGAAGCGCTGCTGCACGCCCGCGAGCACGATGGCGGGCACGCCGGCCTGGGCCATCTGCCGCTGGGCTTCCACGACTTCGTTGCGGCGCCGGCCGGCGTGGACGATGTGCGTGCGGACCATGGATTCCATCGTCTCGCGCAGGGAGCCCTGGTCGATGTCCGCCAGCACGCGGAACAGCGTCTCGCGCAGGCCCTTGCGCTCGGCCGTCACCAGGCATTCCACCGACAGCGCCTCCAGGCCCTTGGTGAAGATGCTGCGCAGCAGCTTCAGCTCGGCCGCGTCGCCGGGGCGCTCGCCCACCACCTGCACGGGTGCGCCGCACGCCGTCAGCAGACGCGCGGCCTCGTCGGCAGCGGCGCCGGCGCACAGCAGCGGTGTGCGTGCGCCGCTCAGGTTGACCGCGCCGGTGATCGCCACGTCCACGAAGCGCACGCCGCGTTCGTGCGCCAGCGCCTCGGCGTTGCGCATGGCCTGCGGATCGGCGGTGGTCATGTCCAGGTACAGAGTGCTCGCTTGCAGGTGTGGCAAGGCGGCGTGCGCCAGGCCGAGTGCCGCCGTGCCGAAGACCGCGCTCACGACGAGCCCGGCCTCCGCCAGCCAGGGGCCGGGCGCCGCATGGATGGATGCGCCAAGCTCCGCGGCCAGCGCGCGCAGGGCATCGGAGGGCGCGTGGTCGCAGAACGCCACGATGTGGTGGCCCTGGGCCTGGAGGGCTTGTGCGTAGCACTGTCCCACCATGCCGCCGCCAAGCAGGATAGTTTTCATAAAAGAACAAAAAAAGTACTGATCGGATTGGATTCGTTCCGGGTTTCGGCGTCAATAGTCCTGGATTAGGGTTTATTTGTATTTTTAATGTTTTATTGCGGTCTTTGGGGGCGCCCTGCAGCCCGATGAAGACGCCCGCACCTCCGCTACGCGCGACACCCACCCCTGGCATGGCGGCCGGGCGGGCTTTTGCGTTCATGGGTTGTGTGCTCTGCTCGCCCGCCGCGTTCGTGCGCGGCTGGCCAGGGCGCCGCGTCACCGGATCGCGCCGTGAGCGCGGGTGATGCAATGCTTTTGATAGCTTCTAGCGCTTGCTAGTAATGGGCTGGAGCCTTTTTGCCGATCATGCGAGTCCCTGGCCCCTTGCTTTTCCCATGGGGGCGAGGGCGATCGGTTGCGCCGGCTTGCGCGTCTTCTCAACCCCCGGCCTTGCGCCGCGCCAGCTCGGCCAGGTAGCGCTCGGTCGCGTCCCGGGCCATGGCGGCCGAGCCCAGCGCCTGGCCGTTGCCGTCCGTGACCACGCTGAAGCTCATGTCCACATACAGCTTGCGTCCATCCTTGTGCGTGCCGCGCGTGGTGCGCACCTCGCGGCCGCAACTGCCATGCGCGATCGCGCGATCGAAGCCGCGCCAATGGGCCTCGCGCAGGTGCGCCGGGATGATCAGGTCCAGGCTCTGGCCCAGGGCCTCGGCCGCTTCGAAGCCGAACAGCGCCGTGGCCGCCGGGTTCCAGGCGCGGATGATGCCTTCGCGGTCGGCGTAGATCAGGGCGTCGGCCACGTCGGCGACGATGCGCTCCCAGGGGGCCGGGGGGGTAGGGGTGGTGCTCATGGCAGGCATTGTGCGCACTGCCGCGGCGCTGGCAAGCGCATTTCAGGTAAAAATTCGCTGTAACGCCCGTGTATAGTGCGCTTACAGCTATCAAAAAAATAGTGAACGAGCGGGAGAGCAGTATGGGCAAGGCATTGCGTTTGTCGGAGAAGTGGTTTCGGCGTGGTCTGTGGCTGGTGGCGGTGGTGTTCGCCAGCTTTTTGATTGGCCTGGGCGGCACCATCGTGGGCGATCTGCCCAAGGTGGAACGCCCGCTGCAGGTCGATGATTTTCTCGACAAGGCCCAGGCCCGCGCGTTGCGCGACACCATCCGCGCCCAGCGCGACGCCGAGCAGGACGCGCAGACTGCGCTGGAACAGGCGCAGTTGCAGCACCGCAAGGCCATGAGCGACAACCAGGCCGAGCGCGAAACCTTCAACAACTGGCTGGCCACCCGCCGCGTGACCGAACGCGCCGACCACGACCCCGAGGTGCTGGAGCGCACGCGCAAGCTCGACCTGCTCAAACAGGCCGAACGCCAGGCCCTGCGTGCAGTAGAGGCCCAGCAGCAGGCCGCGCTGGACGCCCGCCAGACGGCTGCTGCCACGCAAAGGCAGTTGAGCGACCTGGAGGCCGACGGCTACACGCGCCTGCAGCAAGAGCGCCGCAAGCTGGAGCTGCGCGTGTTCCTGTACCGCCTGGCGCTCACGCTGCCTCTGCTCGTGGCCGCAGGCTGGCTGTTTGCCAAAAAGCGCCACAGCACCTACTGGCCGTTTGTGTGGGGCTTCATCTTCTTTGCGCTGTTTGCCTTCTTCGTGGAGCTGGTGCCCTACCTGCCCAGCTACGGCGGCTATGTGCGCTATGTGGTGGGCATTGGCATCACGGTGCTGGTGGGGCGCTATGCCATCCTGGCGCTCAACCGCTACCTGGAGCGCCAGAAGCTGGCCGAAGCCATGCCCGACGCCCAGCGCCGCGAAGAACTCAGCTACGACGTGGCCCTGGCCCGCCTGGCCAAGAACGTGTGCCCTGGCTGCGAGCGCCCAGTGGACCTGAAGAACGAAACCATCGACTTCTGCCCCCACTGCGGCATTGGCCTGTTTGACCGGTGCGGCCAGTGCACCACCCGCTAGAGCGCCTTCGCCCACTTTTGCCACGCCTGTGGCACCAGCGCCAAGCTGCGCCTGGCCAGCGAGGCCTGACGAGGTGGTGGCGCACACCGTGCGAATCAGGGCCGGTTTGAGGGTGAAAAGCGCTTTAAGCCCAAGCGGGATAAGCGCTGCCAGCTATGAAAAATATAGTGATTGGCTGAATGCTTTGCACGGTGTGCGGCCGGAGCCTTCGCCATGATCATGGAATTTGCCACGGCAGCGCAGGTGCAGGAAGGCTTCGGCACGGGCTTGACCGCCATGCTGATCGCCGTGTCGGCCATGGCCATCGCGGCCTACGCAGGGGGCCGCCATTTGGCCACGCCGCTGCGCTTGCGCTGGGTGGCTGTGGGGTACGCGCTGGCCCTGTGCCTGGCCGTGGGCACGGTGTATGTCAGCACCTGGGGCCGGTTCGTGCAATTGCAGGTGAATGGGGCAGGGCTGGAGCTGCGCTACGCTGGCTCGTGGCAACTGCCGGTGCGCGTGCCGCGAGACCAAGTGCAGACCGTGCTGGTGGGCTGGGGCAAGCCCGGCCGGCCCTGCTATCTGCGCGTGGTGCTGCGTGATGGCTCCAGCCACCGCAGTGCCGAACTGCCTGCGCCCGCGAGCCAGTGCCGCGTGCTGCAGGCCCAGGTGCTCGGGGCCCTCTGATACGGGTGTGCCTTTAGAGCGGCTAACAAAACTCAGCGAAGCGGTTCTGGCTAGGCGCCGCGTCGCAGGCAGTACGCGTAGTACGACAAGACGCGGCAACGACGCCAGAAGAGTTTTGTTAGCCGCTCTTAGCCGTGTTGCGTCGTCGGTTCGCCTGGTCTGCGGCTGCCCGCTTGGTGATCTGGCGGAATGCAAGCCCGCATGAACGCAGCGCGCAGCCAGCGTGCGCTGTTTAGATCAAAATGGCCTATAGGGCAGGCTGGATAAGCGCCAGTAGCTATGTTTTGCATAGCAAGTTGGGGCCCATGCGCTACACCAGATCGCGCAGCGCCTGCTCCAGCGTGGGGTACTTGA
>VFQO010002564.1_pt1 | contig 10796 bp, 6 predicted proteins | sample 3512331 | NCBI WGS metagenome assembly VFQO01 (sample SAMN10412371, study PRJNA504923) | tailings metagenome | isolation source: Replicate 3 from Balatoc abandoned mine | place: Philippines: Itogon, Benguet | collected 2017-08-28 | reverse complement strand
AAAATAGTAAAAATATAGTAAAAATATAGAAAATAGTAAAAATAGTAAAAATAGTAAAAATATAGAAAATCATGAAAATAGTAAAATTAATATATAAATTTATATATTAATGTTTGTTTGTAAATTTACAAAAAATTACAGAAAAACATGAAAATTAGTGAAAATCGTAAAAATTACAGAAAAACATGAAAATTAGTGAAAATCGTAAAAATTACAGAAAATTAGAGAAAATTACAGAAAAAACGTGAAAATTACAGAAAATTAGAGAAAATTAGAGAAAATCATGAAAATTAAGTGAAATTTAGTGAAAATCATAAAAATTTAATACGTATATTCGTCTGAATCGATTTCAGTAAAACGTGGAAATCTATCATTTTTTGCTTTGAATTCTTCAAAAATAGTTGGTTTCTTTGCTTCCTTAGGACGCTTATAATCATCACCGAAATGTTTACGTTCATAAATTCGACATAACATTTCAGCTTCATCTTTAAAGTTACAAAACCAGATTCTTTCACCACTTCTAGGAGTTTTAACTGGCATTGATTTACTAACTTCAAATCCAGCACCGAAAATTGGTTGAAACATTCTTCCATCTGTAGAAACAACCATACCTAACCATGAAATTTTAATTGGTTCAACTGATTTCTCAATACGACGATGAATATGACCAATTTTTGAAACATTCTTTCCAGTATCAATCAAAGTAATACGAGAAGCTTCATTATGAAATAACACATCAGTTAACGAAATACCATCCATATAACTTCTTGAAACGTAACCAATTGATTCAAAAGATACATCATTCGATACAAAGAACGGATAACAACGAGTATTATTCTTGACTTCATATTCAGGAATCGATGCACCTACGAATTGAGTACCTAAACAACCAATAGCATTTGTAGTATTTGCTTCAGAACCCTTTGCACCACATCCTTCTTTACCGAGAATTACAAGACTATTATTCTCACGTAAACATTTAGCAGCATTTGAGTTTGAAAAATCCTTATTTCTTTCAAGAATACCGAATAGAGATCTCATCCAGAAAAAGAGATCATTACCACCTTTAGGACGAGGACCTAAATTGAAAATTTCAAGTTGCATCTTATTAAGATTGTTTTTGATCAATTTGCGAATTCGTTTTCTTCCAACGTTGAAATCTTTGTAACCAATTGAAAGACCATGCCACATAACAAACCAATCTGCAAGGACTTGAATATCATTAATGAAACGACATCCTTCTTTAATTGAATACATCTTTGTCAAAATTTGAACCAATGAAAGAACAGCTAATCCAATATTTGATTTCTTGAATGTTCCCTTAACGAGAATACCATCAATAATTTCAACTCCACTGCCACTGTAAGTAAAGTTTGTAGGAAATATAGCAGAAAAAAGTGCACGTCCAGATCTAGGATTAATACCATGTCTTTTTAATCTTGTTTCCAATGTTTCTGTACGATATGAAGGATTCAATAGAGAAATTGCTTCTTGAAATCTCTTTTCTGGAATAATAACTTCAACTTTTTCACCATTAACCGTCCAAACTTTAGTTGCAAGGTATGGACCCATCAAACCATGAAAAGAAGCAGCTGCCATTGGTCTATTTGCTTGAAGATTCATAATATGGTTCTTGAAATTCATAACAGTTTGAGCTTCAACACGTGCACGAATAAGTTGCAAAAAGTGATTATTAAATTCATCACCATCGAAATCTGCATTGAAACATGAATTGTTAGATGAGTGAATTGTAATTGTGTCATTTTCAATGATGACACAATTGTATCCAAGATTTGATTCTGCTTGAAGAGAAGGTTGACGACCACATGTAACTACGTCACCAGATTTAAGTGAACGAATTAATGTATCACCAATTACAGGTGTATATTCACGAATTTGAAATTCATTAATAGTAAATGCTCCACTACTTGAAAGAAGTTTCATCGTAATCATTTTAAATTCACCACGTCTATATGCAGCAATAACTTGATCAATGTTATATTTATGAACTTTTACAGGGATCATTGTATTAGCTGCGACATATTTAGAGATACCGACTTCACCAACATGAACACCTTCGGGGTCACCAGGTGCACTTGGACATCCTGGCCCTGCGACACAACGTGCATTATGATTTACACGCTTACCTTGCATATTACCACGAGTTAAACCTTTCTTTGTTCCAAGACCTTTAGCAATACCAGCATCTTTTAATGCAACCTTAACACCAGTTTTCTTTTCAGGGCCCATTGCAATAGCTTCGATGTCTGCATATAAACTATCAAGTTCATTATCACGATCAACCGAGGTACCATTGTGAGAATTGATACGAATAATTCGAGTTAGAATTTGAGCATACAATGTTGTTAAAATGTGATCCATAATCTTACCATTCACCTTATTTGAAGGGCGAATACATGAAGGAGCACAAATAATAACATCAGTTAAAAAATTAATTGGTTGAGTGTCGCCAGTAAATCCTAACATTGCAAACTTCTCGCGTGGAATTAAACTAAACATTTTCTCAATGTTTGAAACTCTTCTTATGTATTTCTTTTCAGTGCCACCAGGGACATCAACTGAAAATAACAATTTCGAACCTCTAAAATCATTCTCATATACATGTCTTGCAACACCATGATTGTGAAGTTTCCAAAACCATTTTTCAGAGAGTTCAGCTACAATTGGTAATAACAAATGTTCTGGTACTTTATCTAAATTTAAAGCTTTAAAGAATTTCTCGATATAGAGTTCACCACAAAATGGACAGATACATTTAAGAGTAAGAATACACTTCTTCTTAAAAATAGGAAGTACAATCTTCTCAGGAAGTTCAATACAACCAGGATGACCACCACAACCTTTATCATCAAGGTTACAAGTAACACAAAGCTCACATCGTTTAATAACACCCATTCGATCATCAAATAAACCATGTGTCAATCCGTTTTCCTTGTTTGGACTTTGAACATTAACAACTGATATCTTTCTTATTTCTCCAGGGGCAAAGGGATAAATTTTTGTAGCTGTCACAAAGTGTCTTGGTAACTCTTCAAGTAAAGTGTTTTGTTTAATCATGATGTCACGTTTTAAATTTTCATCACGTCGTTTATTCATCTTTTCAGCATTTTGTTGTGCTTCAAATTCTTGAAATGCATTAAGTTTGGGAGCAGCGTAAGGATTATTTGCAATGTTAACATATGATGATCTAGTGTTATCACTCCCCCATGGTAACTCCTTATCTAGAATAACTGTAGGTCTAATTGGTGCAATTCCTTGGCGTTTGCGATATTCAATCTCTCCCTTAACCATTGCATCAACTTGTTCCGGGTCGTAAAAATTTTTATTTTGCGACATTTTTTATGATTTTATTTAATTTTTTGTCAATTTTTTATTTTAATTCTTTTTCATTTTATTGTTTTAGTCTCATTCTTTAAAAAATTTATTATATATCTCATTCTTTTCAAAATATAAAATATTAGGTGAGTAAATACAAATGGAAATACAGAATTAAAAGAAAAATTAACTTTTTATTTAATATCATCAATTTGATCCATTTCAAATGGAACTGTAAATCCAAAAATAAAACGATACCAACATGATGAATATAAAATCCAATTTGAATTTGTTCGTAAACATGATTCATTGTTATGAATTCCTCCATATATATTACTCATGCATTTCAACAATGTTTCATTTCTATATATTGTAGTTCCTTTGAAATTCATTCCAAAAACAAAGTAACTTTTCTCATTTCTATTAAATCTCAGTGTATTTAAACATTCTATATCTTCTCTTATATCATGAGGTAATGTACATAAAAAATCTTTTGCAGTTTCATATGCTTTTACAGTATTTTCTTGTATTTGTAATGAATTCATACCATCATTATCAACACATGTATTCTCTGATCTCAGAGGGTATATATTTGAACCATCAATTTTCCAACCTCTCATATAAAGACCCATTTCCATTACCAAGTAGAAGAATCTATCTACCTTCTCTAATATTTCAGGGTCTGATTTTGATAATTTTACCTTAAGATCACGTACTTTAATATCAATTAATTTTTTTACTCTTTCTAAATTATCAAGTAAGACTAACATATCTTTGAAGATACCAACATTTTTACTAATACAATATCTTCTTAGTTTATTAATTACTCTTTCATCAATAAGATTCTTTTCAAGAGTCATATCTACATACATTTTTTCTTTTGTAAAATATGAATAAAGTTCATGAATTGTGGTATAGTATAAGTTTCCAGTCTTAATTATACCACAACAAATTATTTCTTCAGATGGATGTTCATCAATTGGATCCATCATTACAATTGTCTTTTTACTTTCACAATTAGGAATTATACCAAAATAAAAATTAAACATACTTTGAGTACTCTTCATATATGTATTCAATTCTTGATTTGTCATCCCTTTAAGATTATTAAAGCCTTCATTTGTTGCAAAATCAATAAGTCTATCATTTGTATATACTTTTTCTGAAAGATTTTCTCTCCATGTCTTTGATACTTTATAATATTTCTTATTCATTGAAAAAAGTTTAGAGAATCTTGGACAGTATGGTATATATCTTCTCATTTTGAGGTTATCAATTTCACCAAGAGGATATGATGATTCTGAAATATCAACATCATAAAGTAAAGCTGCTATTATAATAGCATCATAGTTCGTACGAGGTATAAAGTCTTTTATTAGATTTGCGGGGTTTAAACATTTTTCCCAGAACAGTTCAAGAGACCTTATATCAAACATAAATTTTGTTTCTTTTCTTGTTTGTATTTCTAATTCTGTTTCATTGATAGAAATATCACAATCTTGTGATACTGTATGATAAAGTTTTAGTATTTCAGTATTTGTCATTGAATTAATAGTATGAAGTAGTGAATTTTTAATTGAACTAACTCGGTTTTCAATTAAATTACGTATGAAAAATTCAATCTCCTGAAAACTTGTAAATCTATTCATGTTGTAATTATGACGTTTAGCAATGATATAACATATCAACTGATTTAATGAACATGGATTATCTGGTGTTTTATCACCAATTACTAAATTATTTTTATGAATTATTGGAAGTTTTTCACCGGTGTATGAATATAAATGATTATAAGCATCAATTAATGATTCAACATCCCATTCTCTAGAAGTTTGAAAAGGAGAAATAAACTTTATTAATTTAGATAAATCCGAATCTGAAGAATTTGGATTTGGATGATCAATCTCAGGAAATACAAATGTATTGATAGTTTCAATCACATTTAAGTAGTACTCATCAACACCAATAAGATTTTTATCGATACTTCTTTTACATAACCTTGAAATGTATTTTAAAACGAAGTATGGTGTATTTACTGAAATTGAACCTATGATGTTAATAGGATTCAGTGTGATACGATTAGACATCCTTTAAAATAATAATATTTTTAAGAGATTTTCAATGTGGCAAAAAATACGAAATCATGAATTTTAAAAGCTTCAAAATTACAAAATAAAGTATTTAAAATATAAATTCCACATTAAGTGAAGTAATAAACAACTAAACAAAGGACAACTAAAATATTAAAATTTAATCTTTTTTAGTTATAAAATGTTTCATATACAAGACTTACAAGATGCAATATTTTTCCAAATTATTGAGTCTATCAAATCAAATGATTTGCAAAATATAGATGACTTAGTTAAAAAAATTGGTAACTATTCAAATAAAATACATTATTATTCACATACATTACGAGATTTACTATCTACAATGTTTGGTCCTCATCATATCAATGATGATGTAGGTAAATTTTGTTCTTTCCTTTTTAAAAATGGATTAACAAATGCTTCATATTTTATTTACTGTTTAGCTTCACACGATCATTATGTTAATGGATTCTCTTTTGGATTTGTAAAACATTATATTCACGATCATTGGTGTTACTCTTCTGACAAATTTTTAGATATAAAAAATAGAGATATTAACAAACTAAGAGAATTATTTTCATTATTAGATATGAGTCAAATTTCAAAAGTAACTGAAAATATCCATCATATTATTCAACATCTTTCTTATGATCATTTTAAAGAACTTGTATCTGAATTAAGAAACTGTGATGACTTTTTAATTTCTGAAGTAACACCTCAATTTATCATTGAATTACTAAATCATAATGATGAAATTTTAATTGATTTTGTTATATTTGAAATTCTAAATGAAAACCATTATCAAAAGAAGAAAATCGCTAGACATTTACTTCATAAATCTACACTTGACAATTTTGAAATTGGTCTTTTAAGAATTAACTATCTTCTTCATGAAACAATGAAATTGTTATATGCAATGTATAACCACTATATTCAAAATTTAGATTTTAGAAATGCAGAATTAAAACTTATCCTTGCTAAAAGATTAATAGCTGTAATTCTAAATATATTTAAGGATCCAACTCAAACGGAACAATTATTTCTTCATAACTTTTATGAATCTCTTGAAAGAATTAAATCATGGACTGAAGTAGTTGATCCTTTGAGAATTAAGCTTATGGAATATATCGATGATTCAAAAATGTCTGTTGATATAAGTATCCATTATGATGATTAAATCTTTGTTAATATAATGATGAAAATTTAACTGAAAAATTCGATAGGATGTCAATATCTTAATATTTTCAAATGATTATTTAAATATAAACAAAACTGAAAAAATTTCAATCTTTTTATTTCACCTAAAAAATGACATCAAGTGCGATTGATGAATATCTAGCAAGTTTACCAAATCCACCAAATATTTATCCACATCAAAAGGATGCAATTGACTGGATGAAGTATAGATGGGATTTAAAAGAACCAGTTCTTCTTGGAGATTCTATGGGTTTAGGTAAAACAATTGATATTTGTATGCTTTTGGAACTTATTCGCGTTCAGAAAGCCCTGATTGTAGTTCCAACTTCAACAATTTACCAATGGGTAAGAGCATTATTAACATACTGTCCAAACTACTATGTTTATGTTAACACAAATCATAAAATCCGTCAAGTAATTCTATCTGCAGATGGTAAAATTATACATAGTGACTATGGTCATATCTCTATTTTGAATCAAGTTAATCATTGTAAAGTTACAGTTTGTAATTATCATGCTGTTACTCCATTTCCAGGTATTCCAACACTAGGAGGTGTAACTGGTAATAAACAGGAGGTTCAAAAAGGATTAGATCAATATATTCCAGAAATGACTCCATTTAATGACATTGTTTGGGATGTAGTAATTGCTGATGAAGTACATAAGATCCGCAATGGTGTTAATACAAAGTTAGACCCTGGAGAATCTAGAAAGAAAATGTTAATGTACTATAGACTTTCACGTTTGAGAATGAATCCTACACATTCAATTCGTGTTGGTTTAACAGGTACACCTGTACAAAATAGATTTTCAGATGTTGTTTCTATTATGACTTGGCTTGGATGTAAATTTCCACCAAGACCTACACTTGATGTAGTCAAGCAGATGTTAATGAATGTTATGTTTCGTCGTACAGAAAACGATCTACATCCTGTATTAAGATCTCTAATTTCATTTCCAGAAGTTCAACCAAATGAACATAATATTGATGTTATATATGAAAGTGCAGCTGAAGCAGATATTTATAAAATTGCTGCAGGTGCTATGGCAGGGATTGAAATACCTGGTATGCATTTGAATCCTTATAGTCGAATTCGTTTTGAAGATGATCCCCTTGTAAGAACTACATATTTAAGACTTTTATCTGCTGATATCAATCAGTTCATTAAGTCTCATAATCAAAGACATCCACTTTCAGCTTTACCATTATGGCAAGGGACTAATTCAAAGATTAATATGATTACTAATAAGATTTGTGAACTTGCATCTGATAATGAAAGTGTAATTGTATTCGTACATTACAAGGAAGAAAGAGATTCTATCCGTGAGAAAGTTTGGTATAAGAGTCACGAAATGGGAATGGGAGGAACTTTTGGATATCATGAATATTGGATTGATGTTGATGTTGAACCCGAAGATCGTGAATTTATTCTATATGAAACAAAGAAGAGGATTGAAGCTGGGGAACGTTGTATTGTATATGCAACTATGCAAAGTTCTTCTGATGGTTTGAATATGCAGCACTTCTGCAAGATAATTATGTCTACAACTGATTGGAACCCTGCAAATGAACTCCAAGCAATTAAGAGAACTCATCGTATCGGTCAAACGAGAGTAGTTGATGTATATCGTTACATTCACCGTTATATTCTTGAATTTTCAAATCATATTGATGTTACAGTTGAAAATAAGAAGGAAAAGAAGATTGCAAAGTCTGATGAAATCATTACTGGTGTATACAATGCTGCTCGTTATTGGAATATTCGTACTTTGCCAGACTTCTATGATGAACCTTCTGTAATCTTCCCATCTATATCAAATATTACAACTGATATGCAGCTTTCAAATTACATCAACGACACAAATATTCACACTATTAATGATGAAGTTAGACCTCCAGATTCAAGCTATTATGAACAATTAATTGGCCCTGATGCTGGTGTACGAGTTTACAATGCATCAAATGATGCACCTACTCATCAAATTAAACCAGCTATGCCAGTCAATGTAGCAGATCTTGTTGATAACTTCTATAAAAGTGTAAATATCTCTGATGGTATTCAAGGAATGACAGTTGGAGGTAATTCAAATATAGTTTCAGTTCAGAATTCAACGAATATTACAAGAATTGCAAATTTACAACAAAGTCAACAAAGAGCAATGTCACCAGTGAGAGAAAGAAGTCAACAAAGTCAACAAAGAGCAATGTCACCAGTGAGAGAAAGAAGTCAACAAAGTCAACAAAGAGCAATGTCACCAGTGAGAGAAAGAAGTCAACAAAGTCAACAAAGAGCAATGTCACCAGTGAGAGAAAGAAGTCAACAAAGTCAACAAAGAGCAATGTCACCAGTGAGAGAAAGAAGTCAACAAAGTCAACAAAGAGCAATGTCACCAGTGAGAGAAAGAAGTCAACAACCATCATACTTAAATAGACAACCAATCTTACCTGTACCAACAGTTGTAATTCCAGGATTGAATAGTTCAAATAACTCTATTAATCCTTCTAATACAACAGGAAGTTCTAGACTTTCAAAAGAGGAATTAAGAAAGCGCTATCAAGAAATTTATGGTAATAATTAACCTATTTTTAGAGTTATATGAAGTATAGATGTATATTATAAATAGATAGAAAAAATTGAGAAATATCTCAATTCATATTTTAATATTTGTCATTTAATTTATATTTTAATATTTATCAGTTAGTCATATTTTAATATTTGTTAGTTAGTCATTTTTTAATATTTGTATTTAATTTATATTTTAATATTTGTTAGTTAAACTTAACATCTGGTAAAACTTTACGTTTCAATGAACGCGTTAGATATCTTGTATTATTCAAAAGGTTAAAATTTGGATTATCCAAAATTGATTCAAAATTATTATTCATTATACCATGGTAATCAAGATTAAATTTTTTAGATGTAAAGTATACATCAAATAATAACTCAGTAATTTTTTGAACTTTCTCTTCAACTTCATCAAACGACATTGAAAGATTCAATTTAGAAAGAATATAATTAAAAATACGAGTAGACGTATTTGATATTATTTCACTTCTATGACCACCTCCTCTAACATTATCAACGCCAAATCTTAACATGTAATATAAAACCAATGATGTACCATTTGAAACTTTATTAGAATTAATGACTTTAACAACAGAACATCGTCTGAAATTCTGTGAAAAAGCTGGTCTTATTTTACCTAATAATAGATCAGGTAAATTTTTAGTTTCGCCGATATAATATTTAACATCATTATAATTATCTAATTGTTTATAACATTTTAAAACATAAAAAAATTTATTGTTTCCTTGACTTGTTACTTTATTGTTTTCTTGAGTTAAATTATCAATTTCAGAAAACTTTCTTTTCTTTCCGGTTAAAGATGAGGTAAAAAGACCAACTGTAGCTTTTGGATTAGATGGTAAACTAACAAAATTAGTTGATGATGAAGTAATAGAAGATAATTCACTGGAATTAATTGACATATTTATAAAAAATTTTTTTACAATTTTTTTCATTTTTTATCTTTACTCTTTACTTCAATCCTTTTTAAGATCTTTTGAAATATCTTTTAAAGAATCAGAAATTGAATTTAATGCTCTAACAGTTTCTTTCATGAAAAGCTCACGTGCATAGACTTCATTGTATCCTACTACAAATAATAATACGATAAAGATAACAAAAATAATTAAAAATATAGCTGAATACATATTTTATTATAATTTTTAAAAAATTTTATTTTTTAAAAAATGTTACTAGAATTTGTAATAATGTGGATAGTCATAATATTTACAATGTTAATTTTTATTTATGCTATTTCAATTGAATATAAATATAACAATATTTTAACTTATCCTATACCTAAATGTTATAATGATTATTTATGTAAACAAGTTGTTAACGTAAATGGTGTACAAACAGTTCAAGAAGTTAATATGTCAGATTTAGTTATATTTGGTAACTCAAGTGCATTTGATGTATGTATACCATTAACGAATGAAAATATTTGCAGTTTTACTTATATAAATCAAGATGGTCAAGTTGTAACAGAACAACCTGCTACATATATTAATACATGGTCAGATGAACCAACATGTTCAGCTACAGATAATTATGCTGGGTGTCCATACTATTCTGTAGGTGATATTTACTGGAGAGCATGTTATAA
>VFQO010002562.1_pt1 | contig 10803 bp, 10 predicted proteins | sample 3512331 | NCBI WGS metagenome assembly VFQO01 (sample SAMN10412371, study PRJNA504923) | tailings metagenome | isolation source: Replicate 3 from Balatoc abandoned mine | place: Philippines: Itogon, Benguet | collected 2017-08-28 | reverse complement strand
TCAACAGGTTTTCTGGCGAGAGATCGGAACCCAAGCCGATCGGGCAGTTAACCGGCAGGCGAGAGATCGGAACCCAAGCAGATTGGGCGATGAAGAGGCTGCAAGAGATCGGAACCCAAGCCGATTGGGCAGTTCACCGGCAGGTGAGAGATCAGAACCCACGCCAATTGCGCTCAAACCCTTTACACTGTGCGCATTGTATTTACCGCAGCAACCCACAGCGATGCCCAAACCCAAAAGAAACCCCCTAGATACACTTGAGCTTAAGCCAGGCCAGTCCATCGAACTGTTGAAGGCGTTGCACATTGTGACGCGAGAAGGTGGCATTAACCAGGACAGCCGGAGAAAGCTAAAGCAGGTGTATCACCTGACCCATTTCATTGAACCGTTGATTGACGAAGTGCGCAAAGCCAATCACGGTGGTTTGTATCTGGTAGATCATGGCGCCGGCAAGTCGTATCTCGGGTTTATTCTGTATGACCTTTACATGAAACAGAACCCAGAAGGCGCGATAGTGGCTGGTGTGGAAACACGGCAAGAGTTGGTTGACAAGTCCAATGCACTGGCAAAACAGCTTGGATTTGATGCTGGTATGCGGTTCATGAATTTGCCGGTTGCGCAGGCCACAGACCATCCTGATTTGCCTGACACCGTCGATATTGTGACGGCGCTTCACGCCTGCAATACCGCGACAGATGATGCGATCTCATTCGGGTTGAAAAAACAGGCGAAGTTTATGGCTTTGGTGCCATGTTGTCAGGCTGAAGTGGCGGCGCATTTGCGCAAGAACAAAGCCAGCCAGCTGGGTAAAACCAGTTTGGTGGAAATGTGGCGCCACCCCCTACACACCCGGGAATTCGGAAGCCAGCTCACCAATGTGCTGCGTTGCCTGCAATTGGAGGCCTATGGTTATCAGGTGACTGTGACCGAGTTGGTGGGTTGGGAGCACTCGATGAAAAATGAGTTGATTATTGCCAAGAAGCACCAGCGGTCGAACCCCAAGGCTGCGCAGCGATTGCGCAGTATGTTGGTTGAGTTGGGGCTGGATGGTGAAGAGGTTTTGCAGCAGCGCTTTCACGTGCCAGCCTGGAACGATGAGGTGGATGAGGCTGCCCGAAACGTTGTTTGATCACCCAGAAAACGCTGGCAAAGCGCAATCAGTCAGCTGCTGTTTTTGAGCCCTTGCCATTCGCTGCGCTGCACATTGGGTAGCCCCAGCAGTTGGAGCGCGTGCTGGGCGGTGTCAGTTACCATGGCGTCGATGTTGGCCGGGCGCTGGTACAGTGCCGGCACCGGTGGCATGATGATTCCACCCATTTCCGTCACGCTGACCATGTTGCGAAGATGCGCCAAATTCAGCGGAGTTTCTCGAGGCAGCAAGACCAGGCGGCGTCGCTCTTTCAGCACAACATCCGCGGCACGGGTAATCAGGTTGTTCGACAAGCCGTGCGCCACAGCAGCCAAAGTGTGCATGGAGCAGGGCGCAATCACCATGCCCATGGACGGGTAGGAGCCACTGGCGATGCAGTTGCCCACTTGTTTGGGTGAGTGCACCACATGGGCTTTCGCTTCAATCTCCTCCTTGCTCAAGTCGCTTTCACTGGCCACGGTAAGCCAGCCAGAAGACGAGACGACCAGATGAATTTCCGTGTCGCCACGGGCTCTGAGCAAGTCGAGAATTTTCAAACCGTACAACGCACCGCTGGCACCTGTGATGGCCACAGTGATGGATTGTTTGAATTGGGGGGCGAGGGTGCTGCTCAAGATGGGGTGCCTGAAGGTGGCCGCACGTCAATTCGCGCGACCAGTTTCACGATTTACTCAGATTTGGTGGATGCATTGGCGGCGGCGATCAATGCCTGCAGCTCGCCGCTTTGGTACATCTCGGTCATGATGTCACAACCGCCCAAAAACTCACCGTTCACGTAAAGCTGTGGAATGGTGGGCCAGTTGGCGTAGTCCTTGATGCCCTGACGAATTTCGGGGTCGTCCAGTACGTTTACCGTGACTACTTTTTCAGCCTCGCAGGCTTTCAGGATTTGAATGGCGCGACCAGAAAACCCGCACATGGGGAACTGCGCTGTTCCTTTCATGAACAAAACCACGGGATGGCTGGTAACGGTTTCGTGAATGGAATCGCGAACGCTCATAAAAACTTCCTTTCAGTTGGATGAATTGCTACAACCCTGTAGTGTAATGGAAGTGGGTATAAAACGCTCGTTTTCAATGCCTTGCGCGCATTTGCCCTGCAAATTAGATGTGGGCAAACACAAAGCGCGGAGTGCCCGCCAGGTCGGGCAGGCCTTGAACATGCACATAAGGCCCCTTTGAAAACAGGGCTTTCACGGCCTCCTGTTGCAGGTGACCGTGTTCAACCAGCACGCCGCCGCCTGCACGCAACAGGCTAGGGCTGTGTTGGGCAATTTCACGGTAAAAGCGCAGGCCGTCGCCACCATCCGTCAAGGCTTGCTGGGGCTCGAAACGCAGATCGCCTTGTGAGAGGTGTTCGTCACCCTGTTCAATGTAGGGCGGGTTGCTGCAAATGAGGTCGAATGCCAAAGACGGTGTTTGGTTCAACAAATTCTCGAAGAGATCAGATTGAACGAACCGGATGTTTTTCGCACCCAGCTCATTGGCGTTGAATTGGGCCACCCACAACGCGTCTGCAGAAATGTCAGTGGCCGTCACCTCAAGTATTGGGTTTTCAAGCGCCAGTGACACCGCAATGGCACCACTACCGCAACCAATGTCGAGCACTCGGGTGAGCAGGTTTTCAGTCGATTTGCTTTGCAAAAAACCAAGGGCATGTTCGACCAGTTCTTCGGTTTCGGGGCGGGGTATCAATACCCTTGAGTCGACGAAAAATGGGCGTGAATAGAATTCCTTTTGTTGTACCAAATAGGCGATGGGTTCGCCTTGCTGCCTTTTGGCGGCCAGTGATTTGAAGGCGCTGAGTTGGTCCATTGGCAATTCCCGGTTACCCTTGGTCACCAGATTGACCCGGTCAAACCCGGTGATGTGGGTCATCAGGATCCGCAGCTCGCTGGGCGCAAGCCCGGTTTCTTCGCGTGTTTGCTGCAACACCGATTCAATGGTGGGCTTGGGCAGTGTGCTCATTCTTTGGCGGTGATTTCGGCCAGCAGTTCAGCTTCGTGAAATGCAGTCAGGCCGTTCATCAGGTCGGTTAGATCCCCATCCATGATGTAGTCGAGTTTGTACAGGGTCAAGTTGATTCGGTGGTCGGTCATCCGCCCTTGCGGGAAGTTGTAGGTGCGTATGCGCTCGGACCGGTCGCCGGAGCCCACCAGGCTGCGGCGTTCGCTGGCTTCAGCCGCCTGGCGTTCGCGGTCGATTTTGTCTTGAAGGCGTACATTCAGTACCTTCATGGCCTTGGCCTTGTTTTTGTGCTGGCTGCGTTCGTCCTGACATTCCACCACCAGGCCTGTGGGCAAGTGAGTAATGCGAACGGCGGAATCGGTTTTGTTGATGTGCTGACCGCCTGCGCCGCTGGCACGGTAGGTGTCGATTCGTAAATCAGCCGGATTGATTTCAACGGTTTCTGCTTCGTCAGGTTCAGCCATCACCGCTACAGTGCAGGCCGAAGTGTGAATGCGGCCTTGGCTTTCGGTGGCAGGAACACGTTGCACTCGATGACCGCCTGATTCAAATTTCAGGTGCTTGTACACATGGTCGCCAACCAGGCGAATGATCACTTCTTTGTAGCCACCCAGTTCCGATTCACTGGCGCTCATGACCTCGATTTGCCAACCCTGGCGTTCCGCGTACCGGGTGTACATTCGAAACAGGTCGCCTGCGAACAGCGCGGATTCGTCACCACCGGTGCCAGCGCGAATTTCAAGCATGGCGTTGCGATGATCGTTCGGGTCTTTGGGCAGCAGCAGACGTTGAAGATCGGCTTCGAGTTGCGCAAGTTTCGCTTCATTTTGCGCGATTTCCTCACGGGCCATGTCGCGCATGTCGGGGTCGGAAAGCCATTCCCGTGCGGTATTCAAGTCGGCTTCAATACTTTGGTATTCTGCAAAGCGTTCGGTGGCGGGCAGCAATTCAGAGCGCTCGCGCGTGATGGCCTTGAACTGCGCCATGTCATTGGCAGCGTTTTGGGACGACAAGAATTCTTCAAGGTCGGCAAGGCGCTCGGCGAGGCGCGTTAGCCGGTTCCGCATGCTGTCTTTCATCTATTTGTCGGTGTTTTTGATGTTGAATAGCTGAGGTAGCCACTTTAGCAGGGCTTCCCGTTCGGCCGGACTGGCGTGGTGAAGCGCTTGCATGGGGCCGTGCATGAATTTTGCGCTCATGCGGTGGGCCATTAATTGCAGCACTTCGTCCGCAGGTGTGCCTTTGGCCAGTTGCTTGCGGGCGTGGTCAAGTTCAAGCTGCGCAATGTCATCGGCTTTCTGGTGAATTTCCTGGATCGTGGGGACCAGTGAACGTTCACTCATCCAGCGCATGAAGCCTTGTACCTGGGATTCAATGATGGCCTCGGCTTGCTCCACGGCGGCGGCCCGTTGCTCTCGGCCTTCCTGCACGATTTGACTGAGGTCGTCGACTGAATACAGAAATACGTCGTCGAGTTTGCTGACCTGTGCCTCGATGTCGCGGGGCACTGCCAGATCGAGCATGAAAATGGGTTCATGCTTGCGCTTTTTGCACGCGGCTTCGACCATGCCCAGGCCAATGATCGGAAGGGTGCTGGCGGTGCATGAAATGACGATGTCCGATTTGGCGAGTTGCTCTGGCACCTGAGCCAACCCGATGACCTGGGCGCCATGGGCTTGCGCCAATTGGTGCGCGCGTTCGGCGCTCCGGTTGGCAATAGTGATGCTTTTTGGATTCTGGGCCGCAAAATGGGTGGCGCACAGCTGAATCATTTCGCCGGCACCAATAAACAGTACATGGCGCTTGCTGAGGTCTCCAAAAATTCGGCTCGCCAGTTTTACGGCAGCCGACGCCATGGAAACTGAGTGGGCGCCAATTTCGGTGTGTGAACGCACTTCTTTGGCAACGGAGAAGGTGCGTTGAAACAGCTGGTGCAGCATTTGGCCAAGCGTCCCGGCCTCTTCGGCGGTTCGTGCAGCCTGTTTCATTTGACCCAGAATTTGTGCTTCGCCCAGCACCATGGAGTCCAGGCCACTGGCCACGCGGAATGCATGGCGTATCACTTCCTGCTGGGGAAGGATGTACAAATGTGGGCCCAGTTCAGTGGTGGGAATGTTGCGGTTGACTGCCAGCCATTCGAGCAGGTCGACTTTCAGTTGTTCGATGTTGCTGGCTGCGCAATAGACTTCAGTGCGGTTGCAGGTTGAGAGAATGGCTGCCTCGGGGGCTTGAACGCGCTGGGCCAGCGCGCGAAGTGCTTCTTGCAATTGCTCGGCCGGAAACGCCAAACGCTCGCGAAGTGCGAGCGGTGCGGATTGATAATTCAGGCCGACTGCGAAAAGCTCCATAATACCTACTGGGCGGAAAACCCTTCATTATAACCCGCGATGGCGGATACTCTCTCAATCGTTCTCAGCGAGTTGCCGTTTGATTTTTGCCAGATCAGCAGATTTGCCTTCGTGATCAACCTGTTCCAGTTTGTAGCCAAAGCCATATACAGGGGTCAGACGGAAGCCTTGCTCGGGCCGCAAAGCCAGTTTGGAGCGAACTCGGGAGATGTGAGTGTCCATGGTTCTCGAAGGTAGATCGGTGTCGCGCCCCCACACGCTTTCCTGAATGTGCGAGCGTGACAGCGGCTTGCCCAGGTTACGGAACAGCAAAAGGGCCAAGTCGAATTCTTTTTGGGTCATGATCACGCGCTTGGTATGGCGCACGATGGTCGAGAATTTTGGATGAAATTCCAGGTCGGAGATTTCAAATACTTCCGGCGCGGTTAACTCAGGATAAGCGCGACGCAGCAGGGCATTGACCCGGGCAATCAGTTCGCCACGACGTATGGGTTTGATCATGTAGTCATCAGCGCCGGCATTCAGCGCTTCAACAATGTTCTCCTCGTCGGTTTTGGATGTGATGAACAACACTGGCACCTTGATGTGCAGGGTTTCACGAATCCAGTGCATGACCTTGGGGCCAGAGCTGTCGGGCAACACCCAATCCAGAAGCACCAAGTCGAAGCTGTCGCGGTACAGGGCCGTTTGAAAGCTTTTGAAAGTGGCAAAACAATGGCATTTGTGGTTGACCGATTCAAGCACCCAGCGCAGCATTTCGCTTTGTGTCAGGTCGTCTTCGAGGATGGCGATGCGCATGGGTGTGGCTCCTGTTTCGGAATATTTGTTACCACAATGTTAATTTGTGTGTTGACAGTTTAATCGTTTAAACAGGATAGGAAACACAATGTTGCTTTTTTGTTAAATTGAGCGAGCGCCCAATTTATCAATCACGTGTTGTGGGTGTTTTCCTGTTCCAGCTTCATGGCGTGTGTGGCGTGGGCGCCAGCAAAGATGACAGCCACGATGCGTAGTGCCTTGTCGTAGATGGCCTGACGCTGGTCGGGCTTTTCTACATACTCTACGGCCATGAACAGCACGTTCTGAGCGAGTACTTCCAGCACCTCGATCATTTCTTCTTTGGGCAAACCGGGCAGCAGGGCGGCGATGCGATCGTCACTGCAGATGTCTTCGCTGATTGCGCGAATTGTTTTTTTGAGCCCGTCGCGCATTCGTTCCAGGGCACCGAAAGCTTCTGAGGCGCCCACCACGACCGGTTTTGGGTTCTCGGCTGCCCAGTCAAAAAAACGTTTGACCAGCATAGGACGAATGTCGAGATCCGCTTCTTTGGCGGTGCTGAAGCGTACTTCGGTGAATGCTTCCAGTACTGCTTTTTCAACTTCAAGAATGACGGCGGTGCCCAAATCGGCCAGGTCTTCAAAGTGTCTGTAAAACGCAGGCGCGGACAGTTTGGCTTCGCGCGTGATTTCGCGAATGCCGAGGCTGGAGAAACTTCGCCGGTGATAGCTCAGGTTCAGCGCAGCTTCAATAAGCCGGGTGCGGCCGTGGATATTGGATGCGGAGGAGGTCATAAGCCATCGATTATAGCGAAAACCCGAACATCTGTTATGAATCCTTGATTTTGAAGTTTTATCCAATTTTAGGGGGATGGGTATTGACGAGTATGTTTACAATCGTTAACATGATTTTCATCGGGATAGAACTTGCCCTTCCAAAAACAACTATTGGGCATTCATGACGGGAGACCACCTATGTTGCACTACCTCAAATTCACCACTTTTCCGCTGATTGCGATTGGCGTGATGCATGCCATGATGCAGGGCGGTCCTTGGATGTACACCGGCATCGCCGCTTTGGTGCTTGTTGTGGCTTTGGGCGATATTCTGCTTCCAGATGATCGCAGTGAGCCTAGGATGGAAGGCGAGTTTTTTCTGAACCTGATGTTGTGGTTGACCTTGCCGATCTTGATGTGGGTAACACTTTGCTTTACCTGGGCTGTGGCGCCGGTCGATGTGCTGGGCATCGATGCATTCATGAAAAACACATTTGGCTATGACCGCGTGCAGTTGCAGGCAGACACTACTTGGTACCAATGGTTTGTGGGTGCGGTGGCGGGTGCATTCCTGTTCGGTGCCGGTGGCACGAATGTCGGCCATGAGCTGACCCATCGCACCTACAGCATGCGCGATATGATTCTGGGTCGCTGGATGCTGGCGTTCACTTGCGACGCATCTTTTGCGATTGAGCATGTGTACGGACACCACAAGAATTTGGGTACGCCGGCTGACCCTGCCACCGCGCAGCGCGGTGAGAATGTGTATGGCTTTGTATTGAAAAGCACGATTGGTGGATACAAGTCGGCCTGGAAGCTGGAGAAGCAGCGTTTGGCCAAGTTCAACCAGTCAGTCTGGAACCCAATTTACAGCCGCATGATGCGTGGCAATTTGATGAGCTTGAGCTTGTTTGCTGCCTCGTACTACATCGGTGGATGGGCTGGGGTGGTGATGCTCTGGATCATGAGCGCGGGTGGTAAAACCTTGCTTGAAATCGTGAATTACATGGAACATTACGGGATTGTTCGTCGTCCGGAAGACAAGGTGGAACCTCGCCACAGCTGGAACACCAACGCTTCAGTGTCGACTGCCCTGCTGTACGCGCTGACCCGCCATTCGCACCACCATGCCGAGGCCGACCAGGAGTATTGGAACCTGCGAAGCTACCGTCACGCGCCCATGCTGCCCACTGGCTATCTGGGTACCATTTTGTTGGCCTTGGTGCCGCCGCTTTACAAGAAGGTGATGACACCTTTGTTGAATCACTGGGATGAAACATTCGCCACGCCGGAAGAGAAAAAACTGGCGATTGAGGCCAGTGTGAAAAGCGGAATGAAAGGCTTGAAATCGGCCCAGCTGGCGCAACAGGCCAGCCAACAATTGAATCGCGCTGCTGCGTAAAAGGAGGGAATCATGAAATTGCTTGAATGGTTCGGATTGCAGGGCGGTGTAGCGGCGGGCAAGAAAGGCAAAGTGACTCACAAGGTGAGTGTTGCGCCTGGGGGCCAAAGCTTTGAGGTTGAAAAAGGCCGCAAAGTCATTTTGAATTCGGCCTTGTCCGCTGGTTTGGGTTTTCCCCACAATTGCAGAGTGGGTAGTTGCACCCAATGCAAGTGCAAACTGAAAAGCGGCAAGGTGCGCGAATTGACCGATTCCAGTTACGTATTGAGTGCTGAGGATTTGAAGGCCGGAATGATTCTGGCATGTCAGTCAATTCCAGAAACTGACCTCGAAATCGAAGTGGAGTTGACCTCGGGCGGTGATCGTTTGGTTGAGACTCGCGGAACGATTGTTGGCCAAAAAGACCTGACCCATGACATTGTGGAATTGCGGGTTGCGCTGGATGACCCCATGCCCTTCAAGGCAGGGCAGTATGCAGAAATTCGACTTGAAGAATTCAGCTTGTCACGTAACTACAGCTTTGCAATGGCGCCGAAAGGTCAGGAAGCCAATGAACTGGTTTTTCATGTTCGCAAGGTGCCAGGTGGCAAGTTCACTGAATGGTTGTTTGCGGCCAACAGACAGGAAACCCGGCTGAGCATGAGCGGGCCGTTTGGTGATTTCTACTTGCGCCCGGCGCAGGGTGAAAAGCCTGCACCGATTGTGTGTGTGGCGGGCGGCAGTGGTATGGCGCCTATTTTGAGCTTGCTGGAACAGGCCAAGTGGGCGGGTGAAACGCGCGACGCGGTTTATCTGTTTGGTGCACGCACTCAACGCGATCTTTATGCCAGTGAAGAGATCAGTCGAATTCAGCAGGGCTGGCGAGGTTCACTGAACTTCAAGCAGGTGTTGTCAGAGGAGCCGGCCAATTCAAGCTGGAACGGTGCGCGTGGTTATGTCACAGACGAACTTGACAAGCTTGAATTGGATTGGCCGCAGGTACAGGCTTACCTGTGTGGACCCCCCGCGATGATTGATGCTGCGATCGCGAAGTTTTCAAACTTGGGCGTGAAGGCTGAGAACATTCGCTATGACAAATTCGAGTGATTGGCGCAAGTCGGAAGTGATTCACTTGGATTGAATAAGAAAAGGCCACCCTCGGTGGCCTTTTTTGATGTCGGAAACTCTCAATCACACTGGTAAGTTGCCTGTAACGGCGTCCAGCGGCAAGGCCTCTGCGGGATTGGGTGCGGAGCCGATAGGCAGAGATCCCAGTGCGTCAAACAGTGGGTCCGAAATCACGGCCAAGGGTGTGCCTCCAAGTGCATCAGCCAAAGGGTCAAGCACGGCATCCAAAGGTGTGCCAGTGGTTCCCTCGTCCACAGGATCTGTTGGTTCTTGCGGTTCCTCCGGATTTTCGGGATCTTCTGGATTCTCTGAGTCGTCGGGATTTTCGCTTTCGTCGGGATTTTCGCTTTCGTCGGGATTTTCAGTGTCGTCGACAGGCTCAGTCGTTTCGTCGCCATTGTCCACTCGCACATCGGTAAAGGCAGAGCCTTGGACGTTGGTATCATCCCCGGAAGAGGCGGCCAGTGCAGCAACACCGACGCCGCCGCCAATTGCAGTGGCGATACCGCTGACGCCGCCTGCAGAGCCCGCCGAAAGCAGGCCTGCACCAACCAGTCCACTAAAGCCTGTGCCAGCATCGGCAAGCAAAACAGCACCATCCGTACCCTCACTGACCGCGAAAAGTTCGACGCCTTCGGTTAAGGAGGTTACTTCTATCACGCCGCCTTCAGCGCCGGAGCTTGTGGCGATTTGAGCCGCTGATTCCGGCGCCAAGGTCACCAGTGAGTCGGCTTGGCCAGCAGCCTGCCCAGGAAGTTCGATGTCCACGGCGACCAGGTCTTTGTTCTGAATGACATCACCAGCCAAAATTGCATCGCCTTGACGCAAGGTGAGTTGCTCGCCTTGGCGCTGAACCAGTAGCTTGTCAGTTTTTGAGGCGATGGTGCCGATTTGAGGTGCCGTGCTCATAAGTTGATGTCCGTTGGATTGTCAGTAAAGTTATTAGTTTTACTATGCTGAACCAAGATTTGGATTCAAATAAAAAACCCCTCCGGAGAGGGGTTTTTCTGTCTGCTCAGTCTGTAATTAACCGAGTCCTCCTGTCAATGGGCTTATTGCGTCCTGAAGCGGGGCTGTCACAGTGCTGATAGGTGTACCATCTGCCGCGCCAAGCAAGTCGTCCACTGGGGAAGTGTCACCGCCACCCATCACTGCTTCGGCCAATGGATCGAGAACAGCATCCAACGGAGTACCAGTTGTACCACCTGTGTCGTCACCGCCGCCCATCACTGCTTCGGCCAATGGATCGAGAACAGCATCCAACGGAGTACCAGTTG
>VFQO010002559.1_pt1 | contig 10814 bp, 11 predicted proteins | sample 3512331 | NCBI WGS metagenome assembly VFQO01 (sample SAMN10412371, study PRJNA504923) | tailings metagenome | isolation source: Replicate 3 from Balatoc abandoned mine | place: Philippines: Itogon, Benguet | collected 2017-08-28 | reverse complement strand
AGGTCCCAGAAGATCACCGGATTGTCGGAATAGGCATAGTCGGTGATGCCCAGTTCCTTCGCCCGCGATTCCAGCTTGTCGGCGTGCTTGAAGGTGGGCGAGCCGGGCATGGCGATGCCCGACAGATCGCCCTTCACGTCGGCTACGAACACCGGCACGCCGGCAGCCGAAAAGCTCTCGGCGATGCCCTGCAAGGTCACGGTCTTGCCGGTGCCGGTGGCGCCTGCGATCAGCCCGTGGCGGTTCGAACGGCTGAGCGCCAGCGCCTGCCGCGATCCGTCCGCGCCGAGCCCCAGAAAGATGTCGCTTGCCGTGTCCGTCATTGGCCGTCCCTTGATCCTGAAACCCTTTTGCGGGTGTGCAGGGGCGGCGCGCAGCGGTCAAGTTCTCGACAGCGGCGCTGTTTTTGGCCAAGGCTTGCGCCATGGGTTCGCCGCAGCCATTTGTCCTGCTCGATGATGCCCGCGCCGGTGACGGCGCGGCCGCTGCGCTGCTGTACGATACGCCGCGCGCGCTGTTCGTGGCGCACCGGCCGGACGAGGTCGAAGGCGTGCTGGCGGCGGCCGAGGCGGCGCGGGTGGCACAGGGCGGCGCGCTGGCGGGCTATCTCGCCTATGAAGCCGGGCTGGCGCTGGAGCCGAAACTCGCGCCCCTTGCCGCGGCCCGATCGGGTGCGGCGGGGCCGCTGGTGTGGCTCGGGCTGTTCGATGCGCCGACGCGGATTGCCGCAAGCGACGTGCCCGGCTGGCTCGCGGCCCGCGCCGAGGGCAGCGGCACGTTGGGCCCGCTGGAGCCGCAACTCTCGCCCGGCGGTTACGAGGCCGCGTTCACGCGTCTGCGCGAGGCGATCAACACCGGTGACATCTATCAGGCGAACCTCACCTACAGCCTCGCCGGTTCCTGGCGCGGCGATCCGGTGGGGCTTTACGCCGCGCTGCGCGATGCGGCGCGGGCAGGCTATGGCGGGCTGATCTTCGATGGTTCGCACTGGCTGCTGAGCTTCTCGCCCGAATTGTTCGTGGCGCTCAATGGCGCGGAGGCCAAGGTCAAGCCGATGAAGGGCACCCGCCCCCGCATGGCCGACCCCGAGGCAGACGCCGCGATGGCGGACGACCTCGCGCAATCGGTGAAGGACCGCGCCGAGAATCTGATGATCGTCGATCTGATGCGCAACGATCTGTCGCGCGTCGCCGAAGCGGGAAGCGTCGTGGTCGATGCGCCCTTCGCGGTCGAGAGCTATCCCACGGTGCACCAGATGGTCTCGACCGTGCGGGCGCGGCTCAGCCCCGGCAAGGGCGCGATGGATCTGGTGCGGGCGCTGTTCCCCTGCGGCTCGATCACTGGCGCGCCCAAGATCCGGGCGATGGAACTGCTGACAGAGGTCGAGCGCGATGCGCGCGGCCCCTATTGCGGCGCGATCGGGCGGATCGATGCTGACGGGAACGCCGCCTTCAACGTGGCGATCCGCACCCTGCGCCTGACCCCGATCGAGAACGGGCAAGGGTCCGCCGTGCTCGGGATCGGCTCGGCGATTGTCGCGGACAGCGAGGCGCTGGCCGAGCGGCGCGAATGCGAGGTCAAGGCCGGTTTCCTGCGCCGCGCCGCGCCGGGACTGACGGCCCCCACCTGCGACCTGATCGAGACCATGCGGTTCGAGCCGGACAGCGGGATCGCGCTGCTCGAATTGCATCTGGCGCGGATGAAGGCGAGCGCCGCGACGCTGGGTTTCGCCTTTGATCGCCATGCCTTGCGCAACCAGATTCAGGCGCTGTGCTTCGAACTCGATGCGCCGGCCAAGGTGCGGCTGGTGGTATCGCGTTCGGGGGCAAGTGCGCTCGAAACCGGCCCCTTGCCCGCGCCGCTCGACGAACCGGTGAAGGTGGTGACGCTGCCGCATCCGCTCGATCCGTCCGACTGGCGGCTGGCGCACAAGACCTCCGACCGCGGCTTCTACGAGGATGCGCTGGAGGCCGCCCGCAGCTTCGGCGCGGCCGAGGCGCTGCTGGTGCGCGGCGACGACCCAAAGGGACAACTCGTCACCGAAGGCAGCTGGACCAATATATTCGCAGGCGACCCGGGCGGCGTGCTGCTGACCCCGCCCGCGGGCCTCGGCCTGCTGCCCGGCGTGCTGCGCGAACAGCTGATTTCCGAAGGCCGCGCATGCGAGGCGGAGCTGACGCTCGACGATCTGGCGGGGGGCTTCTGGCTCGGCAATGCCCTGCGCGGATTGATGCGGGCCGTGCTTGTCTGAGGACAGGCTTCGACAAGTCCCGCCCAAGCGGCTATCGGGGCGCATGTCCGACATCAAAATCCTCTACGAAGACGGCGAAGCGCTGGTGATCAACAAGCCTTCGGGCATGGCGGTTGACCGGCCGCGCAAGGGCGGCATCTGCCTTGAAGACCACCTCGACCGGCTGAAGCTGGGCTTCCAGCGTGCGCCGGTGGCGGTGCACCGGCTGGATACCGACACCTCGGGTTGCCTGCTGCTGGCGCGCAATCCCAAGGCGCTGGCACGGTTCAACAAGGCGTTCGAAGACCGGCTGGTGGGCAAGACCTATCTCGCGATTCTCGCCGGCCGCCCGCCTGGGACCGAGGGCACGATCGAACTGGCTCTGTCGAAGATCAGCTCGGCCGAAAAGGGCTGGCGGATGATCCCGGCGAAGAAGGGCAAGCCGGCGGTGTCGCACTGGGAACTGGTCGAGGAACTGGGGCCCAACAGCCTGATCCGCTTCCGCCCCGAGACCGGGCGCACCCACCAGCTGCGCGTCCATGCCTTGAAGGGTCTCGGCGCCCCGCTGCTGGGCGATCCGGTCTATGGCGCAGGGAACGCACCGGGGGCCAAGCGCACCATGCTCCACGCCGAGAGCCTGACCGTCACCCGCCCGGGCAAGACTCCGGTCGAAGCGCGCGCGCCCCTGCCGGCAGATTTCCTCGCGCTCGGGGCGAAGGATGGATGAGGACGCGCCCGAACCGCTGATCGACCGCGCCCTGCGGCTCGCCAGCGAGAGCTTTCTCGCCGGTTCCGGCCCCGGCGGGCAGAACGCCAACAAGGTCGCCACCGAAGTCGAACTGCGCGTCAATATCTACGCGCTGCGCCTCGCCCCGCCGGTGTTCGCGCGGCTGCGGGCGCTGGCGGGATCGAAGCTGGCGGGCAATGGCGATCTGATCGTCACCTCCAAGGCGTACCGCACGCAGGAAGCCAACCGTCAGGACGCCCGCGCCAAGCTGACCGGGCTGCTGGAGGAGGCCCAGCGCGAGCCCAAGAAGCGCGCCAAGACGCGGGTCAACCGGGTAGGCAAGACCGAGCGGCTCAAGGTCAAGAAGGTGCGCGGCGCGGTGAAGGCCAATCGCGGCAAGCCCCGCGCCTCGGACTGGTGAGCGCCGCCAAAGGGTGATGGGCCCAGTCTCGTTACCCTTTGGCTAAGCCCGTGCGGCGCTTGAGCATTTCCAGCGCGTGATGCGTCAGCATCCCGGCGCGCTGGCAAAAGCACACTCCTTGACTTTTCCCCGTGAATCGCCCAATGGCCCGCCCGTGTGCGGTGTGCCGGGCCTTCCGGGCGCGCCGCGTTTGCTTTTTTGACGCCCGCTTCGATCCGTCTTGTGGGCCAATCGTTTGACAGGAAACCGCCATGGCGAAGCCCACCACCGTCAAGATCCGCCTCGTTTCGAGCGAGGGCACCGGCTTCTTCTATGTGACCAAGAAGAACCCGCGCAACATCACCGAGAAGATGAGCTTCCGCAAGTATGACCCGGTGGCGCGCAAGCACGTCGAATTCAAGGAAGCCAAGATCAAGTAAGATCGGCTTCTGCGCGCCTGCCCGGCGGGTGGGCGCGATAATTCATCGACAGTTCAAGCCTTCGTCCTTAGGCGCGTCGGCATGACCAAAATCCGCATATCCGCCCGCTCGCTGCTGCTCGGCCTTGGTGCTGGCATGCTGGCGCTTGGCCTCGCCCCGGTGCTGCCCGCAGCCTTTGCTCCCGCGCCGCTCGCCGCCCAGTCCGCGGGCGAGCTCGATGCGGTGGTGAACGCACTGCGCTCGATCAGCACCATGCGCGCCGACTTCACCCAGACCGACCGCGCCGGCAATGTCGCCGCCGGGGTGATGACCTTGAAGCGGCCGGGCAAGATCCGGTTCGATTACGGCAAGGATTCGGACTTCCTCGTCATCTCCAACGGCAAGTCGCTCTATGTCGTCGATTACGAGGTGAGCCAGGTCGAACGCTGGCCGATCGGCAATTCGCCGCTGGGCGCGCTGTTCGATCCGCAGCGCGACGTGAAGCGCTATGGCAAGCTGATCCCGACCGGCAACCCGGACGTCATCAGCGTCGAGGTGCGCGATCCCAAGAAACCCGAATTCGGGATGATCAACCTGATCTTCGTGCGCAAGCCCTCGGCCCCGGGCGGCTGGCAGCTGACCCACTGGGTCGCGCTCGATGCGCAGAATCACCGCACCCGGGTGCAACTGTCGAACCAGCGCTACGGCGTGCCGGTGGCCGACAGCACGTTCACGTTCCGCGATCCGCGCCGCTCGGCCCGTCGCCCGGGGTGAACGGGTTGGCGGCGAACGGTTGTATGAAAGCGACAGAATTTCACCGCCGTTCATGTAGCTGAAAGCCTCTTTCGGCTAATCATTCTCAACAAGGCGCGGCTGAAGGGCGGTTTCCCCCCTGTTGCCCACCCTTCGCAAGAAGCCCCGCCTTGTACAAAGCGTGACGAACGCTCCATGGAACCCTCGACCCACCGCCCCCGGGTCGAGGGTTTTTTGTTTGAGTTTTGTTTGCGCCCTCAAGCGCCGGGCGCGACCCGTCCGGGCCGCTTGGCTTTCGCGCCATAAGGCGCGGCGCGCGGTCGCGCTTGCGGTCGCGTTGCGACCGGAGCAGCGCTCTCAAGCTGGCGGCGAGGGGCGTCTCTCCCTCTATTCCGCCCAGCCGAGCGCCTTGCGGATGATGGAATAGATCACGTTCTGCTCGATCACGCCGCGCACGCGCGATGCGCCGGGGCCGGTGGCGAACAGGGCGACATCCTCGCCGCCGTGGGTCTCGCTGCCGAGCGGCACCAGCGCCTGCTGGCGGGCGGCGATGCCGGTTTGCGGCACTTCGCGGGCATGTTCGCCGTCGCCGTCCTCGTCCTTGTGGATCGCCCCCGGGCCGTTGGCATAGCCGAGCGTGGTGTAAGGCTTGCCGTCGATCGCCATGACCGGCGATTCGCCGTCGCCGCCGTCCTCGCCGCGCCCGGCGGGGGGCACCACCAGCCCGAGGATGTCGTTCCCGCGCTTGGGATAGCCCGCGATGGTGAACACGTGGCTGTGATCGGCGGTGACCATAATCAGCGTCTCGGCCGGGTCGGTGTTGTCGACCGCCCACTGCACCGCGCGCGCAAACTCGACCGCCTCCTCCAGCGCGAAGCCCGCCTGCCCGGCGTGGTGCGCGTGATCGATCCGCCCGCCCTCGACCATCAGGTAGAAGCCGTCCGGATCGGCCTTGAGCCGCGCAACCGCCGCCGCTGTCATGTCGGTGAGCGTGGGTTCGGCCGAATCGGGCTTGCGCTCGGCCATGAAGCTCATGTGGCTGGCGTGGAACAGGCCAAGCACCGGCTTGTCCATCGGCGCGGCCCACAGCGCGGCGGCGTCCTTCACCACCACCCCGCCGTTCTTCGCCGCCCATGCGCCGGGCAGATCGGCCGCCGGATCGCCGCGCCGCCCGCCCTTGTCCTTGCCGTAGAACATCGCCGTCCCGCCGCCCAAGGCGACGTCGAACTGCGCCTCGGCCAGCTGGAGCGCGATGTCCTTGCAGCCGTCAGCGCGCTGGTCGGCGGGGATGTTGGTATCGCTTTCCCAATCGCGATCGGCCGAGCGCGAATAGACGCTCGCCGGAGTAGCGTGAGTGATCCGCGTGGTGGTGACGATCCCGAGCGCCAGCCCGCGCGCCTTCACCTCCTCGCCCAGCAGCGGCAGCGGGTGTGCCAGCGCATCCTTGCACACGCCCTTTTCCACATCCGGCCCGATCCCGAGCACGCCGATGCGGGTCTTCACCCCCGAATGCATCGCGGTCGCCGTGCCGGCGCTGTCGGGCACCTGCGCATTGGTGTTGTAGGTCTTGACCAGCGCGAGGTTATCGAACTTTTCGAAGCTGAGCTGGTTTTCCTCGCCCGTCTCCCCGCGCTTCTGCGCTTCGTAGATGCGCGCGGCGGTGATGGTGGAGATGCCCATGCCGTCGCCGATGAACAGGATGACGTTCTTCGCGCGCGGCTCGGCGGGTGCGTCCTCGGCCATTGCGGGCATGGCGGCAGTGGTCAGCAGCAGGGCGGCGAGGATGGTGCGGGTCATAAGGGTCTCCGGAAAGCGTGCCTGGCCCCTATCGCGGCCCAATGCGTCGATAAAGTGAAAGCTGGAATGTTGCGGGAAGTCACCCTAAGTCCGCCCCCATGCTGTCTGTCGCCACCTGGAACATCAACTCGGCCCGCCTGCGCGTGGGCCTGATCGAAAAGCTGCTCACCGAGGCCGCACCCGACATCCTGTGCCTGCAGGAAATCAAGTGCGAGAGCCACCTGTTCCCGGCCGAGGCGCTGGCGGCGCTGGGCTATGTCCATCAGGCGGTGAGCGGGCAGAAGGGCTATCACGGCGTCGCCACGGTGAGCCGCGTCCCGATCCGCGAACTCGCCCGCCACGACTGGCAGGCCAATGGCGAGGCGCGGCACATCGGGGTCGAGGTGCTGGGCAAGGATCTCGTGGTCGAGAACGTCTATGTCCCCGCCGGCGGCGACGTGCCCGACCGCGAGGCGAACCCCAAGTTCGGCCAGAAGCTCGATTTTCTCGGCCGCATGACAGCGTGGGCGGACAGGCTCGACCGCCCGACGCTGATCGTCGGCGATTTCAATATCGCTCCGCTCGAAAGCGACGTGTGGAGCCACAAGCAGCTGCTCAAGGTCGTCAGCCATACGCCGATCGAGGTCGAGACGCTGGGCAAGTTCCAGGACGCGCACGGCTGGGTCGATCTCGGCCGCCAGCATATCCCTGCTCCGGCGCGCTATTACTCGTGGTGGAGCTATCGCAATCCGGGCTGGCAGGAAAACGACAAGGGCCGCCGCCTCGATCACATGTGGGCCTCGCCGACCCTTGCCAGGCAGGCCACCGCGCACCGCGTGCTGGAAGATGCGCGGGCGTGGGAGCAGCCGTCCGATCACGTGCCGCTGATCACGGAGTTCGACCTCTGACCGCTAGCCCCTCGCCCTCCCGCCGCGCCGCACAGGCGGTGGATGCCCTGCGCCACGGCTGGCCGTTGGCGTTCGACGGCGGGCCAACCCTGCTGCCGGTGGAGACTGCCATCGCGCAGGGCGCCTCCGCGCCGAGGATGCTGATTTCCGCCGCGCGCGCCGCGACGCTGAAACTCGCCAACCAGCGCGAGGCGGCAGTCCCGCACGCGCCGGTGCTGATTGCCGGGGGCGAGGATTTCACCATGCGCGATGCCCTGCCGATTGCCGATCCGGCGCTCGATCTCGGCAATCCGCTGAAGGGCCCATTCAAGGCGGTCGCGCTCGACTGGGCCGAAACCGCCGCGGCCGCGCTCGAACTGGCGCGGATTGCGGGGATTCTGCCTGCCTTTCTCGTCGATCCGGTTGATGCGGGCGAGGCGGTGCCGGTCGCGCCAAGCGATCTTGCCGCCTATGCCGACGCAGGTGCCTTGCGCATCGTCACCCGCGCGCGCCTGCCGGTCAGCGCCTGCGAAGACGCCGAGATCGTCGCCTTCCGCTCGGCAGCGGACTTGCGCGAACACGTCGCGCTGATCATCGGCAAGCAGACGGGCGACCGCCAGCCCTTGGTAAGGCTCCATTCCGAATGCCTCACCGGCGACATCCTCGGCAGCCTCAAATGCGATTGCGGCCCGCAACTGGACGCAGCGCTCCACGCGATGGCGCACGAGGCGCGCGATTCGGGCGGGTGGGGCGTGCTGCTCTACATGCGGCAGGAAGGGCGCGGAATCGGCCTCATCAACAAGCTGCGCGCCTACCGCTTGCAGGATCAGGGGTTCGACACGGTCGAGGCCAACCAGCGATTGGGCCTGCCCGACGAAGCGCGCGATTTCCGCGTGGCGGCGCGGATGCTGGAGTTGCTGGGGGCGACCACGATCCGACTGCTGACCAACAACCCGGCCAAGGTCGAAGCGCTATCGGTTGCCGGGATCACGGTGAGCGAGCGGGTGCCGCACCAGCTCCCGGAGAACCCGCACAACGCAAGATATCTGGCGACCAAGCGGGATCGCTCGGGGCATTTGCTGATCTGAGCAATGATGTGCCGCGATTTCCGAGCTGCGCACTGATGTCACTGCGCTCGAAATCGCCCTAGCGCGCTTCGTACTGCGTGATGCCGTCCGCCAGGCGGTTTCCTTGCATCACCACGCGCTCACCCGTCCAGTCGGCGAGGAAGGCGCTCTGGCGCGACAGGCCGGGGACAAAGCGCGCTTCGTTGTTCTCGACCCTTAGGCCCGCCGAGGGGTGCAGGATGTCCTCCGCCCCCAGCGCGATGAAGGCCGAGTAGTTCTCCTTGTCGCGGCCCTGCACGAACCAGTTGTCGGCAATCCGCCCGCGCGACCCGGCGGGCAGATCGATCATGTAATTGGTGGTGTGCCCGTTCGCGTCGTCGAAGCTGTTGCCCTCGATCACCACCTCGGCGGCGCGCGCCTTGAGATAATGGCCGCCGGTGCCGCGCTCGAACCGGCTTTCGCGCACGGTGAGCGAGCCGACATCGCCGACATAGACCGAATGCGCGCAGCCCGCGTCGTTCTCGCAGGTGCCAAGGCCGCTGAAGGTGGAGCGGGTGATGTAGATGCGGATGGCCGGATCGGCGGCGGTCAGGATGCCCTGCTGGCTGTTCGTGAAGCGCGCATAGGCGACATTCAATGCGCCCGCCTCCAGCCGGATGCCCGCGCCGTTGCCGTCGGGCACATTGATGCCGGTGAAGGTCAGCCCGCGGATCTCCGCTCCGGTGCCGCGCAGCACCAGCGCCGCCTTGCCCTCGCACGCCCGGCCTGCAAGGGTGACGCTGCCCGGCTCGGCGGCTTCGTAGACGATCACGCCCGCCTCCTGCACCGCGCATTGGCGATAGGTGCCAGGCTGTATGCGGATCGTGGCGCGGGTGTTGCCCACGGCATCGATCGCGCTCTGCAGGCTGGCATAGCTGCGCCCGCTCTCCACCACGGTGAAGGCTCCCGTATCCCCCTGCGCCAGCACGGCGGCAGCGGGCAGGGCAAGGATGGCGAGGGCCGCAAGGGCGCGCTGGGCGAGCTTGGTCATGGCCTCGCGGATAGCGCAGAATGGTTAAGGCACCATTTGGCGCTTGGCCTTGGCCCCAAGGCTTGGTTAAACCCTCGCCGCAATGCCGCCGGGCACGTCCCGGCGGGCTGATCGAACCAGAGAGGAGACCCACCCATGAACACCCGCGCCATGATCGCCGCGCTTGCCCCCGCCGTGCTGCTGCTGGCCGCCTGCGGCAGCGCCGACGACGCCTCGACCGAAGCGAGCGCCGATACGGTCGAGATGCCGGCTGACGAGGCGCTCGCCCCGGTCAGCGAAACCCCCGCCGCCGATCCCGCGGCGACCGCCACCGACGCGCCCGAGGCCGATGCTGCTGCCGAAGCGACCGCCGAAGAAGCCGCCGATGCCGCCGCCGATGTCGCGGCCGAGGCTGCTGCTGCCGCCGAAACCGCCGGGCAGTAATGCCTGCCTTGCGCCGCTCCGTCGCCGCGCTGCTGCCGCTCGCCCTGATCGGGCTGGCCGCCTGTGACGGGGGCGGAGCGCGTGCGCCCGGCGGCGTGAGCGAGGGCGAGGCCAAGGCGCTGGAGGATGCGGCCGAAATGCTCGACGAGCAGCGCAGCCTCCCGCCCGAAGCCCTGCCCCCGGAAGCCCTGCCCGCCGCAGCCGCGCCCGCCGAAATGACAGGCGACAGCGCCGCCACGGCCGGTCAGTGATCGCGCCGCATCGTTGAAAGACTCGTCGGCCCGCCCGCGCGCGCGGCCGCAACCGCCAAGGACCACGAACCACATGAACGCCGCATCCGCGCTGTCCGCGACCCGCAATCCGGGCATGGACGAGGACACCTTCGAACAGTTCGCCGAGCAGCTCACCCGCTATGTCCGCGAACGCCTGATCCCGGCCGAACCGCAGGTGATCGCCGAGGATCGCATTCCCGACGAAATCCTCGCCGAAATGCGCGAAATGGGGCTGTTCGGCCTGTCGGTGCCGGAGGAATATGGCGGCGCGGGGCTCAACATGACGCAGTACGCCCGCGTCGTGAACATCATGGCCTATGCCGCGCCCGCCTATCGTTCGATCTTCTCGATCAATGTCGGCATGTTCGCCAGCGCGCTGAAGAACGGCGCCACCGAGGCCCAGAAGGCCGAATGGTATCCGAAGATCGCCGAAGGCAAGATCGCCTGCTTCGGCCTCACCGAACCCGGGTCGGGCAGCGATTCCGCCGCGATGGCCACCACCGCCGTGCCCGATCCGGACGGCAACGGCTGGATCCTCAACGGCACCAAGCGCTATATCACCAACGCCCCTCACGCCGACGTCGCGCTGATCATGGCGCGCACCAACAAGGAAGCGCTGCCCAAGAACGCCCACGTCTCGGCCTTCCTGGTGCCGATGAACACGCCGGGCGTCTCGCGCGGCAGCCCCGACAAGAAGATGGGCCAGTCGGGCAGCCACATCTCTGACATCATGCTCGATGATGTGCGCGTGCCGGGCGATGCGCTGCTCGGCGGGGAGACCGGCAAGGGCTTCGTCTTCGCGATGAAGAGCCTCGACAACGGGCGCATCT
>VFQO010002558.1_pt1 | contig 10820 bp, 10 predicted proteins | sample 3512331 | NCBI WGS metagenome assembly VFQO01 (sample SAMN10412371, study PRJNA504923) | tailings metagenome | isolation source: Replicate 3 from Balatoc abandoned mine | place: Philippines: Itogon, Benguet | collected 2017-08-28 | reverse complement strand
CCAGGCGGCGCGCCTCGGCCTCGCCGATGACGACCTGGCTGGCGCCGGTGTCCACCAGGAACTGCACCGCGCGCCCGTTGATCTGGCCCTGCGGCATGAAGTGACCCCGCGCGTCGGCCGTGAGCACCACGCGAGCGCTGGCGGCTTCTGCCGTGGCCACGCGGCCATGGCTCACGGGCGCATCGCCCACGCGCAACGTGTGGCGCTGCCCGTCGAATTCGACCACCGCGTTTTCGCCCTGCACCGACACCACGCGCACGCCCTGGTGCGTCTGTCCCGCAGCCACGAAGCGCGGCGCGCCGCCGTCGATCACCAGCAGCGCCTTGCTGCCCGACACGCCGGAAAGCGCCACCGATTGCGCCCATGCCGCGCCGGTTGCGCCAGCGAGCACCGCCGCGATCAGTGCCCGCCGCATCGTCAGTCGCGGAAGTTGTTGAACGAGAGCGGCAAGTCCTTCATCTCGGTGCGGATGATGGCCATCGCCGCCTGCAGATCGTCGCGCTTGGCACCGGTGACGCGCACCGCGTCGCCCTGAATGGCGGCCTGTACCTTGAGCTTGCTGGCCTTGATGGCCTGCTGGATCTTCTTGCCATCCTCGGTGGCGATGCCGTTGCGCACCTTGGCCACCTGTTTGACCTTGTCGCCGCCCACCTTCTCGACCTTGCCCATGTCGAGGAAACGCACATCCACGTTGCGTTTGGCCAGCTTGTTGCGCAGCACGTCCTCGATCTGCTGCAGCTGGAAATCAGCGTCGCCGTGCAGCGTGATTTCCTTGTCCTTGAATTCGATCGCCGCGCTGGTGCCCTTGAAATCGAAGCGCGTGCCGATTTCGCGCGCCACCTGATCGACGGCATTCTTGACTTCAACGAGATCGGCTTCGAGGACGGTGTCGAACGACGGCATGGCAGGACTGGTGTGGGTGAGAAAATCGCGGCCATGATAGTCGAGAAGCAGGTACCGCTACAGGCCCACAACAGCTTTGGCATCGTGGCCAAGGCACACCATCTGGCGCGCATCCGCAGCGAGGCGGATCTGGCGCAATTGCGCGCCACGCCCGAGTGGGAGGTGCTCACGCGCGACGCCATGCCCTTCGTGCTGGGCGGGGGCAGCAACCTGGTGATCACGGGCGATGTGAAGCCGCTGGTGCTCAAGGTCGAGATCATGGGCCGCCGCCTGGTGGAGGAGACCGGCAAGGGCTGGCTGATCGAGGCCGGCGCGGGCGAGAACTGGCACGCCTTCGTGCAATGGACGCTGCAGCAGGGCTGGCCCGGGTTGGAGAACCTGGCGCTGATCCCGGGCACGGTGGGGGCCTCGCCGGTGCAGAACATCGGTGCCTATGGCGTGGAACTGCAAGACCGCTTTCACTCGCTCGACGCGATCGACCTGCGCAGCGGCGAGGCGTTCACGCTCGACGCCGCGCAATGCGGCTTCGGCTACCGCGACTCGGTGTTCAAGCACGCCTCCGCCGACATGCGCGATTTCGGCCTGGCCGGCCGCGCGCTCATCACGCGGGTGCGCTTCTGGCTGCCCAAGGCCTGGAAGCCGGTGCTGGGCTACGCTGATCTGGAGCGCAAGATGGCCGAGACCGGCAACACCGCGCCCGACGCACAGACCCTGTTCGACTGGGTCTGCGCCATCCGCCGTGCCAAGCTGCCCGACCCGGCCGTGATCGGCAACGCCGGCAGTTTCTTCAAGAACCCCACGGTGACGCCCGAGCAGTGCGCCGACATCATCGCGCGCGAACCCAAGGTGGTGCACTACCCCATGCCCGACGGCACGGTGAAGCTCGCTGCGGGCTGGCTGATCGACGCTTGCGGCTGGAAGGGCCGCGGTGTGGGCAACGCCGGTGTCTATGAGAAGCAGGCGCTGGTGCTGGTGAACCGCGGCGGTGCGACCGGCGGTGAGGTCGTGACGCTGGCGAGGGCGATCCAGACCAGCGTGTACGAGCGCTTCGGCATCCGGCTCGAACCGGAACCCGTGGTCATTTGAGCACCCACGAAAAAGCCGCCCGAGGGCGGCTTTTTCGATGGTCTTTCAGACGCTCACTCGCCTTCTAGCCTGAGCATGTCCGAGCCCGAGCCCAGCGACACCAGGCCGGCGCGCGCGTACACGCCCAGCTTGCCGCGCGTGTCGGTGATGTCCAGGTTGCGCATGGTGAGCTGGCCGATGCGGTCCAGCGGGGTGAAGGGCGCGCCTTCCACCTTTTCCATCGACAGCCGCTCGGGCGCGTAGGTGAGGTTGGGGCTCTCGGTGTTGAGGATGGAGTAGTCATTGCCGCGGCGCAGCTCGATCGTCACCTCGCCGGTGATGGCGCGTGCCACCCAGCGCTGCGCCGATTCGCGCAGCATGATGGCCTGCGGGTCGAACCAGCGGCCCTGGTAGAGCAGGCGGCCGAGCTTCAAGCCGTTCATGCGGTATTGCTCGATGGTGTCTTCGTTGTGGATGCCCGTGACCAGGCGCTCGTAGGCGATGAACAGCAGCGCCAGGCCCGGGGCCTCGTAGATGCCGCGGCTCTTGGCCTCGATGATCCGGTTCTCGATCTGGTCGCTCATGCCCAGGCCGTGGCGACCGCCGATCTCGTTGGCCTTCATGATCAGGTCGACCAGGCTGTCGAACGTCTGGCCGTTGAGGGCCACCGGCTGGCCGTCCTCGAAGCGCACCGTCACCTCTTCGGGCTTGACCACGCAGTCCTCGCGCCAGAACGGCACGCCCATGATGGGGTTGACGATGCGGATGCCGCTGTTGAGGTGCTCCAGATCCTTCGCCTCGTGCGTGGCGCCGAGCATGTTGCTGTCGGTGCTGTAGGCCTTCTCCACGCTCATCTTGTAGTCGAAGCCGTTGGCGATCAGGAACTCGCTCATCTCCTTGCGGCCGCCGAGTTCGTCGATGAAGGTCTGGTCGAGCCAGGGCTTGTAGATCTTCAGGGCGGGGTTGGTGAGCAGGCCGTAGCGGTAGAAGCGCTCGATGTCGTTGCCCTTGAAGGTGGAGCCGTCACCCCAGATGTTGACGTCGTCCTCCTTCATGGCGGCCACGAGCATGGTGCCGGTCACGGCGCGCCCCAGCGGCGTGGTGTTGAAGTAGGTGATGCCCGCGGTGCTGATGTGAAAGGCCCCGCACTGCAACGCGGCAATGCCTTCGTGCGCGAGCTGCTGGCGGCAGTCGATCAGGCGCGCCTTTTCGGCGCCATAGGCCATGGCCTTGCGCGGGATGGCGTCGTAGTCGCTCTCGTCGGGCTGGCCGAGGTTGGCGGTGTAGGCATAGGGCACGGCGCCCTTTTTCTTCATCCACAGCAGGGCGGCGCTGGTGTCCAGGCCGCCGGAGAAGGCGATGCCGACCTTCTGTTGCGTGGGCAGGTGTTGCAGGATGGTGGCCATGGTTGTGTGTCCTGTGTCAGCGGGTCAGCCGAAGTGGCAGATGTAGTGGTAGGCCTCGCTCACGCGGATCTGGAAGCTGCTGTTGCCGGGCACGTGGAACTTGTCACCGGGGCCGCTTTTCTGCCAGGTGCTGCTGCCAGCCAACAGGTATTCGCAGCCACCGGCCACGCATTCCATGATCTCGGGCGCGCCGGTGTTGAAGGTCAGCGTGGCGGGCAGAACGACGCCCACCGACTTCTTCGTGCCGTCGGCCAGCGTGAGGCTGTGGCTCACGCACTTGCCGTCGAAATAGACGTTGGCCTGGGTGGCGACGGTCACGCCGCTGATCTGGGTGGTGCTCATGGGATGGTGGGGCTGCGGAGGGACAAACCGCGGATTTTAGGCCGCTGGCCGCGCGCGGCGGTCCCGGTGCCGGTAGGACCGGGCGGCCGCCTTCAGCGTCGGGTGGCCCAGTCCGCCGCGTCGAAGCCCACCGTGATGGCGCCGTCGTTCCACACCACCACCGGGCGCTTGATCAGGCTGGGCTGGCTGATCATCAGGGCGCGGGCGCTGGCGGCGTCGGTCACGGCGGCGCGCGTGGCGTCGTCCAGCGCACGCCATGTGGTGCCCTTGCGGTTCAGCACGGCCTCCCAGCCCGCGGCAGCGATCCAGGCGTCCAGTCCGGTCTCGGGCACACCGAGTTTCTTGAAGTCGTGGAAGCGGTGTTCGCGTCCGTTGGCGTCGAGCCAGGCGCGCGCCTTTTTCACCGTGTCGCAGTTCGGGATGCCATGCAGCGTGATCATGGCCGGCATTGTCCGCGAGCCCCGACGGGCAAGTGGCGGGTGGGACAATTCGCGCCATGCTGCACATCCCCGTTCCCGACCATCCCACGACGCTGGCCGATTGGCTGGCGCATGCCGAACGCCTGCACCCGGTCGTCATCGACATGGGGCTCGAACGCGTGCAGGTGGTGGCGCGGCGCATGGGCCTGCAACTCGATTGCCCGGTGATCACAGTGGCGGGCACCAACGGCAAGGGCAGCACCTGCGCCTTGCTCGAGTCGATTTACACCCAGTCGGGCTACCGCACGGGTGTGTACACCTCGCCGCACCTGGTGTATTTCGAGGAGCGCTGCCGCATCGAGGGCCAGCCCGTGGCGGCCGACGAGCTGGTGCCGGCCCTGGCCGAGGTCGAGGTGGCGCGCCGGGGGCAGGGCGGCGAGGCCGAGATCAGCCTGACCTATTTCGAGTTCACCACGCTGGCCATCCTGCGCTGCATTGCGCGCGCCGGTGTCGATGTGGCCATCCTGGAGATCGGCCTGGGCGGGCGGCTGGACGCGGTGAACATCATCGATGCGGATTGCGCGGTGATCACCAGCATCGACCTCGACCACACCGCCATCCTCGGCCCTGATCGCGAGAGCATCGGGCGCGAGAAGGCCGGCATCATGCGCACTGGCCGCCCGGTGGTGGTGAGCGACCCGGCGCCGCCGCAAAGCGTGATCGACCACGCGCGCGAAATCGACGCCGACCTGTGGCGCGTGGGCGCCGATTTCCACTTCGCGGGTGACAAGCAGCAGTGGGGCTGGGCCACCCACCCTACGCGCGGCGCGCGCCGCTACAGCGGCCTGCCATACCCGGCACTGCGCGGTGCCAACCAGCTCGTCAACGCCGCGGGCGTGCTGGCGGCGCTCGAGGCCTTGCGCGGGCGACTGCCCGTCACTGCGCAGGCGGTGCGCACGGGCCTGGTGCTGGTCGAGCTGCCCGGGCGCTTCCAGATCTTGCCCGGCACGCCCACCCTGGTGCTGGACGTGGCGCACAACCCGCATTCGGTGGCCGCGCTGACCGAGAACCTGGATGCCATGGGCTTCTACCCCTGCACGCACGCCGTTTTCGGCGCCATGGCCGACAAGGATCTGGACGCCATGCTGTCGCGCGTGGCCCCGCTGGTGGACCGCTGGTACCTGTGCGACCTGCCGATCGCCCGGGCCATCAAGGCGGTCGATCTGGTGCCGCACATCCAGGCGCTGCCGGCGGGCGAGAAGGCACTTGCGGGCACCTTTGCCAGCCCCTCGCTGGCGCTGTCCGCGGCCCTCGGTGCTGCGGGGCCGGCTGATAGAATTGTGGTCTTTGGCTCGTTCTACACCGTCGGTGGTGTGCTGCAGGACGGCCTGCCGAAGCGGGCGGCCAAACACCTGGGCACTTGAAGGTCCGGAGCCGTCGATCCACCGCCCCGTCCGAGGCCCAGCGACCCCATGACCAGCCCCCGCTCCGGCTCCCAGGGCAGCCCGTCGTCTCCCCCGCCCACCATCGAGGCCGTGCGCCGCCGTGCCCGCCACCGCCTCATCGGCGCCAGCGTGCTGGTGGCAGCGGGTGTGGTCGGCTTCCCGTTGTTCTTCGACAGCCAGCCGCGCCCGATTGCGGTCGACATCCCGATCGAGATCCCGGCACGCAACAGCCCCCCGCCGGTGGCCGTCAGGCCTGCCCCTGCGCCCGAGCCCGCGTCTGCGCCTGCGCCTGCGCCTGCGCCTGCGCCTGCCCCCGCTGCGGCAGCCGCTCCCGGCCCGGCTCCAGCACCCGCACCCGCACCAGCTCCCGCACCTGTGCCAGCGCCAGCGCCCGCAACATCCCAGCGCGACAGTGCCGAGGCGGCGCGGGCCCAGGCCATCCTGCAGGGCAAGACACCCGTTGCCACGCCCAGCGCGGTGTCCGAACGCGTGGTCGTTCAGGTCGGTGCCTTTGCCGACGAGGCGCGCGCGCGCGAAACCCGCCAGAAACTCGAGCGCGCCGGGCTCAAGACTTACGTGCACGTGGCGCAGACGGCAGAAGGGCGGCGCGTGCGCGTGCGCGTGGGGCCGTTCGACAACCGTGCCGACGCGGAAAAGGCGGCTGCGCGCGTGAAGGCCCTGGGCCTGCCCGCGGCCATCCTCACGCTGTGATCGGGAGCGACCCATGCTGTTGACCGACTGGGTGCTGCTTGCGCTGCTGGTGCTGTCGGTGCTATTGGGTCTGTGGCGGGGCCTGATGTTCGAGGTGCTCTCGGTGGCCGGCTGGGTAGCCGCGTTTTTCCTGGCCCAGGCCTGGGCCGACGACATCGTGCCCTGGTTGCCCATCGAGCGCGTCACGCCACCGCTGCAACTGGCCATCGGCTTTGCGCTGGTGTTCATCGCCATCGCCTTCCTGGGCGGGCTCATCGCCTGGCTGGTGCAGAAGCTGGTCGCCTCGGTCGGTCTGCGGCCGGTCGACCGCGTGCTCGGTGGTGCTTTTGGCCTGCTGCGTGGCGCGATCATCCTGCTGGCCATCGCACTCGTGGTCACCATCACCCAGATGCAGAACGACAACTGGTGGCGCGCATCGCCCACCGCCAGCGTGCTCAGCAGCACCCTGCACACCGTCAAGCCGCTGCTGCCCGACCCACTGGCGCGCCACATCCCCTGAAACGAAGGAACCCACCATGTGCGGAATCGTCGGCGTCGTCAGCCAGACGCCTGTCAACCAGCTGATCTACGACGCCTTGCTGCTGCTGCAGCACCGCGGCCAGGACGCCGCGGGCATCGTCACGCAGCAAGGGCGCAAGTTCTTCATGCACAAGGCCAAGGGCATGGTGCGCGACGTCTTTCGCACCCGCAACATGCGCGCGTTGCCGGGCAACTGCGGCCTGGGCCAGGCGCGCTACCCCACGGCAGGCAACGCCTACAGCGAAGAAGAGGCGCAGCCCTTCTACGTGAACGCGCCCTTCGGTCTGGTGTTGGTGCACAACGGCAACCTCACCAACGCGCACGCGCTCAAGCAGGAACTCTTCCAGACCGACCATCGCCACATCAACACCGAGAGCGACTCCGAGGTTCTGCTCAACGTGCTGGCGCACGAACTTGAGAAAGCCACCCGCGGCGAGCCGCTCAAGCCGAGCGATGTGTTCGCGGCGGTGCGCGGCGTGCACGCGCGCGTGCGGGGTTCCTACGCGGTGGTCGCGCTGATCGCGGGCCATGGTCTGCTGGCCTTCCGCGACCCCTACGGCATCCGCCCGCTGTGCCTGGGCAGGAACGAGGACAGCGTGATGGTGGCCAGCGAGTCCGTCACGCTCGAAGGCACGGGCTTCCACTTCGAGCGCGACGTGGCGCCCGGCGAGGCGGTCTACGTCAACCTCGAGGGCGACTTGCACTTCGAGCAATGCGCAACGCAGTCCGTGCTCAAGCCCTGCATCTTCGAGTACGTCTACCTTGCGCGGCCCGACTCCACGCTCAACGGCATCTCGGTCTACCAGGCCAGGCTTAACCTGGGCGCCACGCTGGCCAAGCGCGTGATCTCCACCGTACCGCCGAACGAGATCGACGTCGTGATTCCGATTCCCGAGTCCTCGCGCCCGAGCGCGATGGAACTGGCGCGCCTGCTCGGTCTGCCTTATCGCGAAGGCTTCGTGAAGAACCGCTACGTGGGCCGTACCTTCATCATGCCCGGGCAGGCGGTGCGCAAGAAGTCGGTGCGCCAGAAACTCAATGTCATCGCCAGCGAGTTCAAGGGCCGCAATGTTCTGCTGGTTGACGACTCCATCGTGCGCGGCACCACCAGCCGCGAGATCGTGCAGATGGCGCGCGACGCCGGCGCACGCAAGGTCTATCTGGCCAGTGCCGCACCGCCGGTGCGCTACCCCAACGTCTACGGCATCGACATGCCGACCACGAGCGAACTGGTGGCCCATGACCGCAGTGTGGACGAGGTGCGCCAGATCATCGGCTGTGACGCATTGATCTACCAGGACGTGGACGGCATGAGGCAGGCCATCGGCTCGCTCAATCCCAAACTCGACGGATTCGACGCCTCCTGTTTCGACGGCGTCTATGTCACTGGCGACATCACGCCGCAGGACATCGAGCGATTGAACGCCGGGCGCCCGCAAGGCGATGAGAACGACAGCGACACGTCGCGTCTGGCGCTGCCCAACGCGCAGGAGGCGTGAGCCGTGGATGAGTCGCTGAAGAAGACCTTGCACCGCGACACGCTGGCTGTGCGCGAAGCGGTGGAGCGCTCGCCCTTTGGCGAGAACTCCGAAGCCCTGTACCTCACCAGCGGCTACGTGCAGCGCTCGGCCGAATCGGCCGCGCAGCGCTTCGCGGGCGACGAGGAAGGCTTCACCTACGGCCGCTACGGCAACCCCACCACCGCGAGCTTCGAGCAGCGGCTGGCCGCGCTGGAGGGTGCCGAGGCCTGCATGGCCACCGCCTCGGGCATGTCAGCCATCCTGCTGATGTGCCTGGGCCTGCTGAAGGCGGGTGACCACGTGGTGTGTTCGCAGTCCATGTTCGGCTCGACCATCAAGCTCATCGGCAGCGACCTGGCGAAGTTCGGTGTCGAATCGAGCTTCGTCCCGCAGACCGATGTATCGGCCTGGAAAGCAGCGATCAAGCCGAACACGCGGCTGTTGTTCGCCGAGACGCCGACCAACCCGCTCACCGAGGTCTGCGACATCGCTGCGCTGGCCGACATTGCGCACAACGCGGGCGCGCAGCTATGCGTGGACAACTGCTTCGCCACGCCCGCGCTGCAACGGCCAATGGCACTCGGCGCCGACATCGTCATGCACTCGGGCACCAAGTACCTTGACGGTCAGGGCCGCGTGATGGCGGGTGCGCTGTGCGCCTCGCAGCAACTGGTCACCGAGAAGTTCCTGCCGGTCCTCAAGAGCGCGGGCATGACGCTCGCGCCGTTCAACGCCTGGGTCATGCTCAAGGGCCTGGAGACGCTGGACATCCGCATGCGCGCACAAAGCGCCAACGCGCTCGCGCTCGGTCAGTGGCTGGAAGCTCACCCCGCGGTGGCGCGCGTGTATTGCCCGGGCCTGGCCAGCCACCCGCAGCACGCGCTGGCGATGCAGCAGCAATCGGGTGTGGGCGGCGCGGTGCTGTCCTTCGATGTCAAGGCGTCAAGCCCCGAGCAGGCGCGCGCCCGCGCCTTCCACGTGCTGGATGCGCTGCGCGTGCTCTCGCTCTCCACCAACCTCGGCGACACCAAGACCCTGTGCGCTCACCCCGCCAGCACCTCGCACGGCCGCCTCACCGAGGCACAGCGCCAGGCGGCCGGTATCGGCCAGGGGCTCATCCGCGTGGCCGTTGGCCTCGAACACATCACCGACATCCAGGCCGATCTGGCCCGGGGTCTCGAGACGCTTCCATGAAAGTCCGCACCCGTTTCGCACCGTCGCCGACCGGCTTCATCCACCTGGGGAACATCCGCTCCGCCCTGTATCCCTGGGCTTTCGCGCGCTCGCAGCAGGGCGACTTCATCCTGCGCATCGAGGACACCGACCTCGAACGCTCCTCGCAGGCCGCGGTCGATGTGATCCTTGAGGGCATGGCCTGGCTCGGCCTCCATCACGACGAAGGCCCTTACTACCAGATGCAGCGCATGGACCGCTACAAGGCGGTGCTGGCGCAGATGCAGGCGCAGGGGTTGGTCTACCCCTGCTACATGAGCGTCGAAGCACTCGATGCGCTGCGCGAACGCCAGATGGCTAACAAGGAAAAGCCGCGCTACGACGGCACCTGGCGCCCCGAGCCGGGCAAGGTGCTGCCGCCGGTGCCCGAAGGCGTCAAACCCGTGCTGCGCTTCAAGAACCCGCAGCGTGGTGTGGTGGCCTGGGATGACAAGGTGAAAGGCCGCATCGAGATCCGCAACGACGAACTTGATGACCTCGTGATCGCACGGCCCGACGGCACGCCCACCTACAACTTCTGTGTGGTCGTGGACGACATCGACATGGCCATCACGCACGTGATCCGTGGCGACGACCACGTGAACAACACGCCGCGCCAGATCAACATCTTCCGCGCCCTGGGCAAGGAGCCGCCGGTGTATGCGCATTTGCCCACCGTGCTCAACGAGCAAGGCGAGAAGATGAGCAAGCGCAACGGCGCCAAGCCTGTCACGCAATACCGCGACGAAGGCTACCTGCCCGATGCCATGGTGAACTACCTTGCGCGGCTGGGCTGGAGCCACGGTGATGACGAGATCTTCAGCCGAGCCCAGTTCCTCGAATGGTTCGACCTCGACCATCTGGGCCGCAGCGCCGCGCAGTTCGACGAAGCCAAGCTGCGCTGGGTGAACGCACAGCACCTCAAGGCGATGGCCGACGAGGCGCTGGCGCCGCTGGTGGCCGAGCAACTCACGAAGCAGGGCATCACCGCCGACGATCGCCTGCCGCGCATCTGCGCCCTGTTCAAGGACCGCTGCGACACCACGGTGGCGCTGGCGAACTGGGCTGCCGCGTTCTACGCCGACGTGACACCCGACGCCGCCGAGCACGCGCAGCACGTGACGGATGCGGTCAAGCCTGCGCTGGCCGCGCTGGCCGCCGCGCTGGCCGATGTGGCCTGGGACAAGGCCTCCATCGCCGTCTCGCTCAAGCAGGTCCTCGCAGCCCACGGCCTGAAGATGCCGCAACTGGCCATGCCGGTGCGGGTGCTGGTCATGG
>VFQO010002557.1_pt1 | contig 10831 bp, 6 predicted proteins | sample 3512331 | NCBI WGS metagenome assembly VFQO01 (sample SAMN10412371, study PRJNA504923) | tailings metagenome | isolation source: Replicate 3 from Balatoc abandoned mine | place: Philippines: Itogon, Benguet | collected 2017-08-28 | reverse complement strand
TCCTCCCGGAGCCTGAATCACATCGCCTCTCGCCAATCAATGGGTCCTGAGCCTAACGTGCAATGGACGGCGGGAGACGGCAACGGCCGCCGGCCGGTCACCAGCCCGCAGGACCGTTCGCACATTGTCGGCCATGTCGTGCCGACCGATCCCGCCGCCCTGCCCGCCATGGCCGCAGCCGCCTTTGCCGCGCAGGAGGAATGGGACGTGGTAGGTGGCCTTGCCCGCGCCGACATACTCGACCTTGCGGCCGACCTGTTCGAAGCGCACACCGCCGAATTCATCAGCCTGTGCCAGCGCGAAGCGGGCAAGACGCTGGTCGACAGCGTGCTGGAACTGCGCGAGGCGGTCGATTTCCTGCGCTATTACGCCGCCGAATCCCGCGCGCTGTTCGCCGCCCCCACCCCGCTGCCCGGCCCCACGGGGGAAGAGAACCTGCTGCACCTGCACGGGCGCGGCGTGTTCGGCGTTATCGCGCCGTGGAACTTCCCGCTGGCCATCTTCACCGGGATGACCGCCGCCGCGCTGGCCGCAGGCAATGCCGTGATCGCCAAGCCGGCGGAACAGACCCCGCTGATCGCGGCGCTGGCCGTGCGACTGCTGCACGAAGCGGGCGTTCCGACAGACGTGCTCCATATCGCGCTGGGCGATGGCACGGTGGGTGCGGCGCTGACATCGCAGCCGCAGGTGTGCGGCGTGGCTTTCACCGGCTCCACCGCCACGGCCCGCACCATCAACCGCGCCCTGGCGATGCGCGATGGCCCGATCGCGCGCCTGATCGCGGAAACCGGCGGGCAGAACGCGATGATCGTGGACAGCTCCGCCCTGCCCGAACAGGTGACGCGCGACGTGGTCGCCGCCGCCTTCCAGAGCGCCGGGCAGCGGTGCAGCGCGGCGCGCGTGCTGTTCGTGCAGGAAGACGTGGCCGAGACCATGCTGGCCATGATCCGCGGCGCGTTCGATGCGCTGGTGGTGGGCGATCCGGCGAACCTGGCAACCGATGTTGGCCCGGTGATCGATGCCGAGGCAAAGGCCGCGCTGGATGAGCATATCGCGGCAATGCGCGCGCGCGGTTTCCCGGTGTGGCAGAACCCGCTGCCCGCCGCCTGTGCCAGCGGCACCTTCGTTGCTCCCGCCATCATCGAGGTGGGCAGCATTGCCGATGTGGGCGAGGAGCATTTCGGCCCCGTGCTGCACGTCTGCCGCTTCCCGGCGGGCGGGATCGGCCAGGTGATCGCGGACATCAATGCAACAGGCTACGGCCTGACGCTGGGCCTGCACAGCCGCATCGGCAACGTCCGGCGCGAGGTGGAGGAGGCAGCGCGCGTGGGCAACGTGTACGTCAACCGCAACCAGATCGGCGCGGTGGTGGGCAGCCAGCCCTTTGGCGGGGAAGGCCTGTCCGGCACCGGCCCCAAGGCCGGCGGCCCGCATTACTTGCTGGCCTTTGCTGCCGAACGGGTGACCTGCGTGGACACCACGGCAGCGGGCGGCAACGCCAGCCTGCTGGCCAGTGGATAAGACCCGCCACGCTTCCCGGCCAAGCTTGCCCTGAGGCTGCCAATCGGGAATCCGTTCCCCATGGCAATACTCAGTGACCGCTGGATTCGCGAAAAAGCCCTGAACGAGGGCATGATCGAACCGTTCGTGGAGGCGCAGCGGCGCGACGGGTGCATATCCTATGGCCTGTCCAGCTACGGTTACGATGCGCGCGTGGCGCCCGAATTCAAGATCTTCACCAACGTGGACAGCTCGGTGGTGGACCCCAAGCTGTTCGATCCCAAGAGCTTCGTGGACCGGGAAACCGATGTCTGCATCATCCCGCCCAATTCCTTCGCCCTTGCCCGCACCGTGGAATATTTCCGCGTGCCCAAGGACGTGCTGGTGATCTGCCTCGGCAAGAGCACCTATGCCCGCTGCGGCATCATCGTGAACGTGACGCCGCTGGAACCGGGCTGGGAAGGGCACGTGACGCTGGAGTTTTCCAACACCACCCCGCTGCCGGCCAAGATCTACGCCAACGAAGGGGCGTGCCAGTTCCTGTTCCTGCAGGGCAACGAGCCGTGCGAGGTCAGCTATGCCGACCGGGCGGGCAAATACATGGGCCAGCGCGGGGTAACGCTGCCGAGGCTTTGATGTTCCTTCGTCAGTGCGAGGAGCGCAACGACGAAGCAATCCAGAGCGTCAGACATGAAGCCCTGGATTGCATCGCTTCGCTCGCAATGACGAAACCGGAATTCGAGGGAGAGAAACATGCCGACGACCGATGAACTGCTCGCCCGGATCGAGGCGCTGGAAGCCCGCGCCCAGGCGGCCGAGGATTACCGCGACCTCGTCAACCTGCAGGGCGCCTATGGCTATTACGTTGACAAGGGCCGGTGGGACGATGCGGCAGACCTGTTCGCCCGCGATGGCACTCTGGAGATCGCCGGGCGCGGGGTTTACGTGGGCCAGGACCGGGTGCGCGCCTACCTGCGCCACCTGCCGCCCTACGAATATGGCGCTCTCTACAACCACATGCAGCTCCAGCCCGTGCTGCATATCGACAGCGCGGCGGGCACCGCCAAGGGCCGCTGGCGCACGCTGATGATGGTCGGCTGGCTGGGCAAGGAAGGCCGCTGGGGCGAAGCGACCTACGAAAATACCTACAAGCGGGAAGCCGATGAACACGGCAACAGCCGGTGGCGCATTGCCAGCCTGCACGGCGTGGTCAACTTCTACTGCGAGTATGACGAGGGCTGGCACCGGGGCGGGGTCAAGCTGCTGCGCTCGATCGAAGGCCTCGCCCCCGATCGCCCGCCGACGATGGAGTACGAGGCCTTCCCCGAACCGGTGATCGCGCCGTATCACTACGACAAGGTGTAAACCTTCGGAAGCTCCCCCCTTAGAAACTCGCGCGCGCCGTCAGCTTCACGTTGCGGCCCGCCATGGGCACGAATTCCTTGGTGAAGCTGGTGTGGTTGCGCGCTTCCACGTCGAACAGGTTATCCGCCTGCAACAGCAGGGTGACGTTTTCGCTCCCTTCCAGCGGGTGCCAGGCCAGCGAGAGGTTGACGAAGGTATAGCCATCGGTGGGCCGCTCGTGCGCGGAAACGCGGTCCTGCCCGTCGTTCCACTGCACTTCGGCGCGCAGGTCGAAATGATCGACGCTGGCTTCCAGCGCGCCCGCCAGGCTGAGCGGCGGGATGCGCGGCACGGGGGAGCCATCGGCCAGGGTGGCGCGCACGTAATCGCCGCGCAGTTCCCCCTTCAGGCTGAACGCGCCGGTATCCACCAGCGGCATGGCAATCTCGCCTTCCACGCCGAACTGGTTGGCGTCCTGCTGGAGGAAGCGGAACACTTCCAGCCCGTCTTCTTCCAGGCCCGTGGCGGACAGGAAGATGAACCTGTCGAACCAGTTGCGATAGAGGCTGGCCGAGAGGGTCAGCGCCCCCACGTTGCCGCGCAGGTATCCTTCCATTCCCCATGAGGTCTCGGTGCCGAGGGCGGCGTTGCCGATTTCAAATTGCTGGGTCGCCACGTGCGGCCCGTCGGCAAACAGTTCCTGCGCGGAAGGCGCGCGCTCCGCGTGCGACAGGTTGAAGCCCAGCCGCAGGTCATCGGAAGCAGTGGCCAGCAGGCCGTAGGACGCGCCGATGGCACCAGACAGGCTGTCGAACGTGCGCTTGGCGCCCACCGCCTCCCGGGCATCGACGGTGATGTGTTCGTAACGGCCGCCGAACTCCAGTTCGACCAGATCCAGGTCCACTTCCTGCAGGGTGAACACGGCAAGGTTGTCTGTGGTGCTGGACGGCACGAAGGCTTCGTCCCCGATGGCCGCGAAATCGGTGCGCGCGGCCTGCGCGCCGATTGATCCGCGCCAGTTGCCACGGCTGGACTGGACCAGTTCCAGCCGCCCTTCCAGACCTTCGACATCGAACACCGTGCCCACGGCAGCACCTTCGAATTCGGTGTGGGTGTAATCGGTCCAGCCGGCACGGGCCTGCAGGCTGTCGAACAAGCCATCCCCCAGGTCCAGCACGCCGCGCAGGTCCGCACGATAACGGCGCATGCCGATGGATACGGCGTCAGCGCCGTGATCCTCTACACCGGCGGCGCCTTCCTCGCCCTCGTGCACATGGCCCACACCCGGCAGGCCGGGAATGCCATAGCGGGTATCGTAGATATCGAACGATGCGCCAAAGTTGCTCTCGCCGGAAAACACCGCAAAGCCGGTGCCCAGCGTCCACGTCTCGGTCCAGCTGTTGGGCAGGCGGCCTCGGATATTCGCGCCTTCGCGCAGTTCTTCGGCAACGTCGGCGTGGCCTTCCGCTTCCTCTTCGTCAGCGCGGGCAAACAGGTCGGCGCGCAGGGCATCGCTGGCGGCAAAGCCGGGGATGCGCAGGTCGTCGGTGTTGCGGTACGAACCATCGACATGGAAGGCCACGTTGCTGGCCAGCGGCACATCGACCGAAAGCCCGCCTTCCAGCCGGTTGCTGGCCGTGTCCGCCGCCGCCATCGCATCCAAGTGGACCGCTTCATCCGGCAGGGCGGGGGGAATGCGCTTTGTGATGACGTTGACCGCACCGCCAATCGCCTGGCTGCCATAGAGCAGCACCGCCGGGCCGCGAAGAACCTCGATACGGCTGGCGATGAGCGGGTCCACCGTAACCGCATGATCGTCTGACGTGCTGGAGGCATCGGACGCCCCCACACCATCCGTCAGCACGCGCACCCGGTCCCCCCCAAACCCGCGCAGCACGGGGCGCGAAACGCCGGGGGCGAAGCCGGAAGCGGCAACGCCGGGAATGTTGGCCAGCACCTCGCCAATTTGCGAGGACTGGTTGCGTAGCAGGTCAGCGCCTTCCAGCACCGAAGTGCCGGCGACAATGTCCAGCCGGTCAATCCCCGCGGCGGTGACCACGATCACATCGTGGAGATCATCGGCCGAGGTGGGGGTTTCGGCAGCGGGCTGGCCTTGTGCGGCGGCCGGGCTGGCGGTGGCGGCGGCAATGGCGGCGACCGGGAGCGACAGCAGAAGCGAGGCCTTGCGGGAGATCATCAATAGTTCCGTTTTCTGAGAGGGACCGTTCGCGCGGTGATATGTAATCACATTACCTTATGCGCAAGTGCAAAATTCTTTCCCCCACCGGCATTCCTTGCGATGTGTTGCGGAACCGCGGCGAAGAGCGGCAGCCGCCCGTCAGTTGGCGACAGTCAGGCGGCGGCGAGCCTCGTCCACGCCGATGAGCGGCAGCAACGCGGCCATGTCCGGCCCGTGATCCCGCCCGGTCAACGCCTGGCGCAGCGGCAGGAACAGCGCCTTGCCCTTGCGGCCCGTGCTGTCCTTCAGGCGCGCGGTCAGCGCCGGCCAGTCGGCCCCGGTCTCGCCCAGCGCTGCGGCCGCCGCGGCAAGGAAGGCCCGGTCTTCCGCGCCCATCGCAAGGGCCGCCACCGGGCCGGTCACCACCTGCCACCAGTCCGCCGCATCGGCCAGCACGGTAACGTTGGGGCGAATGGCCAGCCAGCCGGCCTCGTCCATGCCCGCAGGCAGGCGATCGGCCACCTCGGCATAGGGCATCTGGTGGATGATCGCGGTGTTGAGGCGGGCCAGTTCCTCCTCGTCGAATCGGGCAGGCGCGCGGCCGAAAGTGGCCAGGTCAAAGCTGGCGAGCAGCGCCTCCCGATCCGCCACCGCTTCCACCGGCAGCGAGGTTCCAATGCGTGCCAGCAGGGCGATGAGGGCGGCAGGCTCGATCCCCTGTTCGCGGAAAGCCGCGCAGCCGAGCGAGCCGAGCCGCTTGGACAGCTTGCCCTCGCTCCCCGTCAGCAGCGCCTCGTGGGCGAAGGCCGGCGGCTGCGCCCCCAGCGCGGTGAACATCTGGATCTGCGTTGCGGTGTTGGACACGTGATCCTCCCCGCGCAGCACCTGCGTGACGCCCATGGCAATATCGTCGATCACCGAGGGCAGCATGTAGAGCCACGAACCATCAGCCCGGCGCACCACCGGGTCGCTCATGGTGGCAGGGTCGAACTTCACCAGCCCGCGCACACCGTCCACCCAGGCGATCGGCTCGTCCCGGTCAAGCAGGAAGCGCCAGTGCGGCCGCTCTCCCGCCGCCTCCTTCGCCGCGCGCTCCTCGTCAGTCAGCGCCAGGGCCGCGCGGTCATAGATCGGCGGCAGGCCGCGCCCCAGCGCCACCTTGCGCTTGAGGTCCAGTTCCTGCGCGGTTTCGTAAGCCGGATAGACCCGGCCCGCCGCCTTCAGCCGTTCGAACGCGTCCTCGTAGATCGCCAGCCGGGCGGACTGGCGCTCCTCCCCTTCGGGCACCAGGCCCAGCCAGGCGAGGTCCGCGCGGATGCCATCGACGTATTCCTCGCGGCTGCGCTCGGCATCGGTATCGTCGATCCGCAGCAGGAACCGGCCGCCCGCCTTTTTCGCCAGCATCCAGTTGTGCAACGCCGTGCGGATATTGCCGACGTGCAGGTTGCCGGTGGGCGACGGGGCGAAACGCGTGACGGTAATCATGCGCGCCCCGATAGCCCAAGCCGCCGGATCAAGCCATAGTTCAGGCCATAGATCAGCTGAGCGTCGCCATGTCCGCCGGGTCGAACGGCTTCAGTTCGTCCAGCTTGCCCGCGTGGACCTTGGCCGCCCAGTCCGGATCGGACAGCAGCACCCGGCCAACCGCGATGAGATCGAACTCGCCGCGTTCCATCCGCTCCACCAGCTTGTCGAGGCTGGCGGTTTCCGCCCGCTGGCCGCGGAAGGCGCCGAAGAAGTCCTGCGACAGGCCGACCGAACCCACGCTAATGGTCGGCACGCCGGTGATCTTCTTGGCCCAGCCGGCAAAGTTCAGGCCTTCCTCCCCGTCCACCTCGGGGAACTCCGGCTCCCAGAAACGGCGCTGCGAACAGTGCAGGATGTCCACGCCCGCGCTGACCAGCGGGGCGAGCCACTGCTCCATTTCCGCCGGGGTGGGCGCGAGGCGGGCGGAATAGTCCTGCTGCTTCCACTGGCTGAGGCGCAGGAGAATCGGGAAATCTGGCCCCACGCCGGCGCGGATGGCGGCCACCACTTCGGCGGCAAAACGGCTGCGTTCACCAATCGTCGCCCCGCCCCACTTGTCGGTGCGCTGGTTGCTGCCGTCCCAGAAGAACTGGTCGATCAGGTATCCGTGCGCGCCGTGGATCTCCAGCGTATCGAAGCCGAGGTCGCGGGCGGCCACGGCCGATTTGGCGAAGGCTGCCACGGTATCGGCAATCGCCTCCTCGCTCATCGGTTCGCCCACGATCTCGCCCGGCTGGTTGAGGCCGCTGGGCGTATCAAGCGCGGGCCGTTCGAAAGACGGATCAGCGCTGGTGCCGCCGGTGTGCCAGATCTGCGGGCCAATCTTGCCGCCCGCCGCGTGCACGGCCTTTGCTACCGTGCCCCAGCCAGCCAGCGCGGCATCGCCGTGGAAGAACGGAATGTGCGGCAGATTGCGGCTGGCGGGCCGGTCCACCACCGTGCCTTCGGTCAGGATCAGCCCCACTTCGCCCGCCGCGCGCCGCGCGTAGTATTCCGCGTTGGCCACGCCCGGCACCCCTTCGGGCGCCATGTTGCGCGTCATCGGGGCCATGACGATGCGGTTCTTGAGGGTGAGCTTGGGCGAGGTGAACGGCTGGAACAGGATATCGGTGGAAGCCATGGAAAACTCCGTTGCGTTGGGCAACTGATATGGGGTGGCGCACGCCCGTGTCGATAAAAGCAATCTAGCGCGGGCCAAAGAAAAACCCCGCCGGTATCGCTCCGGCGGGGTCTTTGCATCAGGGATGGGCGGGCGGCTTATTCGCCGTCAGCCGCGTCCTTGTTCAGGTAATCGCCGGCATCGGCGTCAAGACCGTGGGTTTCACCTTCGACAGCGGCCAGCGGATCATCGCCGATCGCCGCTTCCGGGCCCTGGGCCAGTTCCGCCGCATGCTCTTCCGCGGCCGTTTCCGGCGCGATCAGGTGCTCCTGCAGCTTGCGGTAGCTGGCGCGCAGCGCGGCGTCGCGGCTGGAGGCGGTCACGCGGATGCGGTTCATGCCCGCGCCGGTACCGGCGGGGATGAGACGGCCCACGATGACGTTTTCCTTCAAGCCGATCAGCGTGTCCTTCTTCCCTTCGACCGCCGCCTGCGTGAGCACGCGGGTGGTTTCCTGGAAGGAGGCCGCCGAGATGAACGAACGGGTCTGCAGCGAAGCCTTGGTGATGCCCAGCAGGACCGGGGTGCCCACGGCCGGCTGCTTGCCCTTTTCGAGCTTCGCGTTGTACTCGTCCATTTCCGTCCGGTCGACCTGCTCGCCCGGCAGCAGGGTGGTGTCCCCGCCATCGGTGATTTCGACCTTCTGCAGCATCTGGCGCACGATCACTTCGATGTGCTTGTCGTTGATCTTCACGCCCTGCAAGCGGTACACTTCCTGGATTTCGTTCACCAGGTATTCGGCCAGCGCTTCCACGCCCAGCACGTCAAGGATGTCGTGCGGGTTGGGCGAACCGGAAATCAGGGTGTCGCCCTTCTTCACGAAGTCGCCTTCCTGCACGTCGATCACCTTGGTCTTGGGGACCAGGTATTCCACGGGATCACCCTCTTCCGGGATGATCGCGATCTTGCGCTTGGCCTTGTAGTCGCGGACGAATTCGACGCGGCCGGAGATCTTGGCGATCACCGCGTTGTCCTTCGGCAGGCGCGCCTCGAACAACTCGGCCACACGCGGCAGACCGCCGGTGATGTCGCGCGTCTTGGCGGCTTCGCGGCTGGCGCGGGCCAGGATGTCGCCGGCGGCCACTTCCTGTCCGTCTTCCACCGAAAGCGTGGTGCCCGGAGCCAGCATGTAGCGCGCGGCCTCGCCCGAATTGTCATCGAGCAGGGTCAGGCGCGGACGCAGGTCTTCCTTCTTGGAACGGCCCGCGGCGCGGTATTCGATCACCACGCGCTGGGTGATGCCGGTGGCTTCGTCCACGCGTTCTTCCAGCGTCTTGCCTTCCACCAGGTCCTGGTAGCGCACCACGCCGGCGGTTTCGGTGATGATCGGCAGGGTGAACGGATCCCACTCGGCCAGGCGATCGCCTTCCTTCACCGATGCCCCGTCCTCGAACATCAGCATGGTGCCGTAAGGCACGCGGTGGATGGCGCGTTCGCGGCCTTCGGCGTCAACCACCACCATCTCGCCCGAACGGGCCAGCGACAGCCGGCGGCCGCGCTTGTCGGTGATGGTCGGCATGTCGCGGAAGATCACCTTGCCGTCCGAAATCGCTTCCAGGTGGCTGGTTTCGTTGATCTGCGCGGCACCGCCGATGTGGAAGGTACGCATGGTCAGCTGCGTGCCCGGTTCACCGATCGACTGCGCGGCAATCACGCCGACAGCTTCACCGATGTTGACCGGGGTACCACGCGCCAGGTCACGGCCATAGCAGGTGGCGCACACGCCCTGGTCGGCTTCGCAGACCAGCGGGCTGCGGATCTTCGCCACCTGGGTTTCGGCATCCTCGATCGCCTTGACCATCGGTTCGTCCACCAGCGTCCCGGCGGGCGCGATGACCTCACCGGTGGTGGCATTGACGATGTCTTCGGCCAGGGTGCGGCCCAGGATACGCTCGCCCAGCGAGGCGATGATGCTGCCGCCCTGGATGATTGCGCGCATTTCCAGCGCGTTCTGGGTGCCGCAATCCTCCTGCACGATGACGCAGTCCTGCGACACGTCGACCAGGCGGCGGGTCAGGTAGCCCGAGTTCGCCGTCTTGAGCGCGGTGTCGGCCAGGCCCTTGCGGGCGCCGTGAGTGGAGTTGAAGTATTCAAGGACGGTCAGGCCTTCCTTGAAGTTCGAGATGATCGGCGTTTCGATGATTTCGCCGCTCGGCTTGGCCATCAGGCCGCGCATGCCGGCCAGCTGCTTCATCTGCGCCGGGGAACCACGCGCACCGGAGTGGCTCATCATGTAGATCGAGTTGATCGGCTTCTGCCGGCCATCCTCGTCCTTCGGCGTCGCGCGGATCTTGTCCATCATGGCGTTCGCCACCTGGTCGCCGCAACGGCTCCAGGCGTCGATCACCTTGTTGTACTTTTCCTGCTGGGTGATGAAACCGTCCTGGTACTGCTGCTCGTAATCGGCAACCAGCGCCTTGGTTTCCTCAATCAGGCCCACCTTCTCTTCCGGGATGATCATGTCATCCTTGCCGAAGGAGATGCCGGCCTTGAACGCGTGGCGGAAGCCCAGCGCCATGATGGCGTCGGCAAACAGCACGGTGTCCTTCTGGCCGGTGTGGCGATAGACCTCGTCGATCACGTCGCCGATGTCCTTCTTGGTCAGCAGGCGGTTGACCGTTTCGAACGGGACCTTGTGGCTCTTGGGCAGGCACTCGCCAATCAGCATGCGGCCCGGGGTGGTGTCCACGCGCTTCATGTAGGTGTTGCCGGCTTCGTCGGTCTGCGGCACGCGGGTGGTGATCTTGGAGTGTAGCGTCACCGCCCCCACGAACAGCGCCTGGTGCACTTCGTTGATGTCGGCCAGGATCTTGCCTTCGCCCGGCTCACCCTCGCGGTCCATCGACAGGTAATACAGGCCCAGCACCATGTCCTGCGAAGGCACGATGATCGGCTTGCCGTTGGCGGGCGAGAGGATGTTGTTGGTCGACATCATCAGCACGCGCGCTTCCAGCTGGGCTTCCAGCGAGAGCGGCACGTGGACGGCCATCTGGTCCCCGTCGAAGTCGGCGTTGAAGGCCGAGCAGACGAGCGGGTGCAGCTGGATCGCCTTGCCTTCGATCAGCACGGGCTCGAAGGCCTGGATGCCGAGGCGGTGCAGCGTGGGCGCGCGGTTCAGCAGCAC
>VFQO010002554.1_pt1 | contig 10846 bp, 15 predicted proteins | sample 3512331 | NCBI WGS metagenome assembly VFQO01 (sample SAMN10412371, study PRJNA504923) | tailings metagenome | isolation source: Replicate 3 from Balatoc abandoned mine | place: Philippines: Itogon, Benguet | collected 2017-08-28 | reverse complement strand
GGCGCCGCTGTTGTCCGCGACGTCGAGATTGGATTGCATCTGGATCATTGATCCGTCTTCCTTCTCACTGGCTTGCCGGAACCTGTCCGGCAGTTCCTGTTACGTCTTAATCCCCGCAACTTGCGGGAAACCTGCTCAGTTACCCGCAGCCTCGACATCGAGGTTGGCATCGAGCGCCACGCCCTTGCTGGCGGTGACCCGATCCAGCACGCGCCAGGTCTTGGTCTTGGACAGCGGACGGGTTTCCTCGATGCGGACGGTATCGCCCACGGTGTATTCATTCGCTTCGTCGTGAGCGTGATACTTCTTCGAGCGACGGATGATCTTCCCGTACAGCGGGTGCTTCACCTTGCGCTCGACCTTCACGGTCACGGTCTTGTCGGTCTTGTCGGAGGTGACGGTGCCGATAAGGATACGCTTGGGCATGGTCTAACTCCTCAAGCCTTCACCGCTTCGCGGGTGCGTTGACCCTGAAGCGTCTTGATGCGGGCGATCTCGCGGCGGACCTCACGGACCCGGGCCGGACGCTCGAGCTGGTTGGTCGCAGCCTGGAAGCGCAGGTTGTACTGCTCGCGCTTCAGCTCGGTCAGAGCTTCAACGAGCTGGTCGTCGGTCTTCGTGCGAAGATCTTCAATGGACTTCTGGGCCATCATTCGCCTCCCAGGTGCGAGGTGTCGCCCAGGCGGGCAACGACCTTGGTCTTGATCGGCAGCTTCATCGCTGCGCGGCTGAAAGCTTCAGCGGCCAGCGGCCCGGGTACGCCGTCGAGTTCGAACAGGATGCGGCCCGGCTTTACGCGAGCAGCCCAGTATTCGATCGCGCCCTTGCCCTTGCCCTGGCGGACTTCGGCCGGCTTCTTCGACACGGGCAGATCGGGGAACACGCGAATCCACAGACGGCCCTGACGGCGAATGTGGCGGGTGATCGCACGACGCGCCGCTTCGATCTGGCGGGCAGTGAGGCGTTCCGGTTCCAGGGCCTTGAGGCCGTAGGAGCCGAAGTTCAGCGCCGAGCCGCCCTTGGCGTCGCCCTTGATCCGGCCCTTGAAGGCCTTGCGGAACTTGGTTTTTTTCGGTTGCAGCATGGTATCTACCCTACCTTAGCGCCGGTCGGAAGCCGGACGGACGCCCGTGGTCTGGGCCTCCATCATCAGGCGGTCCTGCGCCATCGGATCGTGACCCAGGATCTCGCCCTTGAAGACCCAGGCCTTGATCCCGATGATGCCGTAGGCGGTCAGCGCCTCGGCTTCGGCGTAATCGACGTTGGCGCGCAGGGTGTGCAGCGGCACACGACCTTCACGGTACTGCTCGACGCGAGCGATTTCAGCGCCGCCAAGACGGCCCGAGCACATAATCTTGATGCCTTCGGCACCCAGACGCATGGCGGACTGCATGGCGCGCTTCATCGCACGGCGGAAAGCCACGCGGCGGATCAGCTGGTCGGCGATGCCCTGGGCAACGAGCTTCGCATCGACTTCCGGCTTGCGGATTTCGACGATGTTCAGCTTCACTTCGCTGGCGGTCAGCTTCGAGAGCTGGCCACGCAGCTTCTCGATGTCGGCGCCCTTCTTGCCGATGATCACGCCCGGACGGGCAGCGAAGATCGACACGCGGCACAGCTTGGCCGGACGCTCGATGACGACCTTGGAAATCGCCGCCTGCGGCAGCGTGTCGAACACGAACTTGCGGATTTCCAGGTCTTCCTTGAGCAGCTGACGGTAGTCAGAGCCTTCGGCGTACCAGCGGCTGTCCCAAGTGCGGTTGATCTGCAGGCGCAGGCCGATCGGATTGGATTTATGACCCATGATCAGGCCTCCTCGACTTCGCGGACCACGATGCGCAGCCGGCTGAACGGCTTCAGGATGCGCGTGGACTTGCCACGGCCCCGCGTCGCGAAACGCTTCATGGTGACGGACTTGCCAACGCTGGCTTCGGCCACGACGAGCGCGTCCACGTCCAGGTTGTGGTTGTTTTCCGCGTTGGCGATGGCCGAAGCCAGCACCTTCTTGGCATCAACCGCCATCGCCCGCTTGGAGAAGGTCAGGATGTTCAGGGCATCCTCAGCCTTCTTGCCACGGATCAGGGCGGCCACCAGGTTCAGCTTCTGGGCCGAACCACGGATGGTGGTGCCAACAGCCAGCGCCTCGTTATCGGCGACGCGGCGGGGAGCTTTCTGCTTGCTCATCAGCGCTTACCCTTCTTGTCGGCGGCGTGGCCGGGGAAGTTGCGCGTGGGCGCAAATTCGCCAAGCTTGTGGCCGACCATCTCTTCCGAGACGGAAACCGGAATGAACTTCTGGCCGTTGTAGACGTTGAACGTCAGGCCAACGAAATCGGGAAGCACGGTGGAGCGGCGCGACCAGGTCTTGATCGGCTTGCTGTTGTTGGCTTCCTGGGCTTCCTGCGCCTTCTTCAGCAGGTGAAGATCGACGAACGGACCCTTCCAGACGGAACGTGCCATCGCTGCTTACCTCTTCTTCTTGGCGTGACGCGAACGGATGATCATCTTGTCCGTCTGCTTGTTGTGGCGGGTACGGGCGCCCTTGGTCGGCTTGCCCCACGGGGTCACCGGGTGACGACCACCGGAGGTGCGGCCTTCACCACCACCATGCGGGTGGTCGACCGGGTTCTTGGCAACACCGCGGCTGAGCGGGCGCTTGCCCATCCAGCGGCTGCGGCCAGCCTTGCCCAGGTTCTGGTTCTGGTTGTCCGGGTTGGACACGGCGCCCACGGTGCCCATGCAATCGGCACGCAGGTAACGCTGTTCGCCGCTGTTCAGGCGGACGATCACCATGTTACGGTCACGGCCAACCAGCTGCACGTAGGTGCCGGCCGAACGGGCGATCTGGCCACCCTTGCCCGGCTTCATTTCCACGTTGTGGCAGATGGTGCCGACCGGCATCTGGCCGAGCAGCATGGCATTGCCCACCTTGGTGTCGACGCGTTCGCCAGCGATCACCTGGTCGCCCGGAGCCAGACGGTTCGGGGCCAGGATGTAGTTCAGTTCGCCGTCAGCGTACTTGATCAGCGCGATGAAGGCGGTGCGGTTGGGATCGTATTCGATCCGCTCCACGGTGGCCGGCATGTCCCACTTGCGACGCTTGAAGTCGATGAAGCGGTACTTCTGCTTGTGGCCGCCGCCAATGCCGCGCGAGGTCACGTGGCCCTTGTTGTTGCGGCCACCGGTGCGGCTCTTGCCTTCGGTCAGCGCCTTGACCGGCTTGCCCTTGTAGAGCGCCGACTTGTCGACGAGGACCAGGCCACGACGGGCCGGGCTGGTCGGATTATAGTTCTTCAGTGCCATCGGATCAGCTCACGCCTTCGGTGATGTCGATCATCTGGCCTTCGGCCAGGGTCACCACCGCCTTCTTCACATCGGAGCGCGTGTAGGGCTTGCCCTTCCAGCGCTTGCTCTTGCCCTTCTGGACCAGCGTGTTCACGCCGGCGACCTTGACGTCGTAGAGAGCCTCGATGGCTTCCTTGATCTGCGGCTTGGTCGCGGTGCCAGCCACCTTGAAGACAACCGCGTTGTGCTCGGACAACAAGGTGGCCTTTTCGGTGATGTGCGGGGCCAGGATCACGTCGTAGTGACGCGCATCAATCTGCTTCTTAGCCATTGAACCGGGCCTCCAGCTTTTCGACCGCAGCCTTGGTCAGGACCAGCGTGTCATGCTTCAGGATGTCGTAGACGTTGGCGCCCACGGCCGGCAGGACGTTCACGCCCGGCAAGTTGCCGGCGGCGCGCTTGAAACCGGCGTCCACGGCATCGCCGTCAATCACCAGCACCTTGCCGTTCCAGCCGTTCTTGCCGAAGGTGGCCGCCAGCGCCTTGGTCTTGGCATCGGTCAGCTGCAGGCTATCAACGATCACCAGACCGTCCTTTGCCTTGGCCGACAGGGCCATCTTCAGGCCAAGCGCGCGGAGCTTCTTGTTCAGCGACTGGCCGAAGTCACGCTTGCGCGCACCATGGGCCTTACCGCCGCCGATGAAGACGGGAGCGCGGCGATCGCCATGACGGGCCCGGCCGCCGCCCTTCTGGCGACCGAACTTGATGCCCGAGCGGGCCACGTCGGCACGCTCACGCGTGGCACGGGCGGTGCCACGACGGTTCTCAAGCTGCCAGGTGACGATGCGGTGCAGGATGTCTGCCCGCGGCTCGATGCCGAAGACGTCGTCATTCAGCTCGATATCGCCCGACGCCTTGCCGTCGATGTTCTGGACCTTCACCTTCACGGATCAGCCCTCCTTGTTCTCGTCGGTGGCGACATCGGTCGCTTCGACAGCGGTGGTTTCTTCAGCCGGAGCCTCGGCATTGACCTGGTCGGCCAGCTTGGGCTCATCAGCCTGCGGGGCGGCGTTCTTGCTCAGCACGGCACCGGGGAACGGCAGGCCTTCCGGCGCCGCAACCTTGACCGCATCACGAACCAGCAGCCAGCCGTTCTTCGAACCGGGGACAGAGCCCTTCACGAAGATCAGGCCACGGTCGGCATCGGTGCGCACAACTTCCAGGTTCTGCTGGGTGCGTTGGCGATCGCCCATGTGGCCGGCCATCTTCTTGTTCTTGAAGACCTTGCCCGGATCCTGGCGGTTACCGGTCGAACCGTGCGAACGGTGGCTGACCGAAACACCGTGGGTAGCGCGCAGACCGCCGAAGCCCCAACGCTTCATGGCGCCGGCGAAGCCCTTGCCCTGCGTGTGACCGGTGATGTCAACCAGCTGGCCGGCGATGAAGTGATCGGCACTGATGGTCGAACCGACCGGCAGCAGCGCTTCTTCGCTGTCCACGCGGAACTCGGCAACCTTCTGCTTCAGGCCCACTTCAGCCTTGGCGAAAGCTTCGCGCTGCGGCTTGTTGACGTTCTTCTGCTTGGCCTCACCAGCACCGACCTGCACCGAAAGGTAGCCGTCGCGTTCGACGGTCCGGTGAGCGGTAACCTGGCAACCTTCAAGCGCCAGGACGGTGACGGGCACGTGCCGGCCATCCTCCTGGAACAGGCGGGTCATCCCGACTTTCTTGGCGATCACGCCAGTGCGCATCGTCCTTACTCCTCAACAGAGGCACGCCGGACCATCCGACGTGCTTGCTCAGCCCTAGGTGTGATGCGAGCCCCGTCCGGGCTGAAGCGCCCTTCCCGAGAGGAAGGACTAAGACGGGGGACGCAAACCCGGAGGAAATCCCCCGGTGGTATCCCTTGTGTCCCGGCGGCGTTTCACCGGGCTCTGTCTTCGCGGCCCCGCGAGGGACCGGTTTGCCCCGGCAAAACCGGGGCAGCGCGCCATCAGGCGAGCTTGATTTCCACGTTCACGCCAGCAGCCAGATCGAGCTTCATCAGCGCGTCAACAGTCTGGGCGTTGGGCTGCACGATGTCGAGCAGACGCTTGTAGGTACGCACCTCGAACTGCTCGCGCGACTTCTTGTCGACGTGCGGACCGCGGTTCACGGTGAACTTCTCGATGCGCGTCGGCAGCGGAATGGGGCCACGAATAAGAGCGCCAGTGCGGCGGGCCGTATCAGCGATCTCACCAGTGGCCTGGTCGAGAACGCGGTGGTCGAACGCCTTAAGGCGAATACGGATATTCTGAGCTTCCATGTCCTACTACCGATGCGAAAGAGCCAAGGAGCAACCGGTCACCCGGCATTTCCCAAAAACAAAGACCGCCCCGCGTCCTTCCGGTTTCCCGAGAGCGGGCGGCCTTCCTCAAAACTCGTTCCCCGCGCGAGACGAATCTCCTCTGGGGATGCGCGCCTATACGGGGAGCGCCCCGTCAAAGCAAGGGGCCTCGGACCGAAAATTACATGACCGTGAAACGACTGTAATTCCGAGCCGCCAAGGCGCCCTTCCCTCACACAAAAAGGCCCGGCAGCTCCGTGGAGCGCCGGGCCTCTTTATCGTTCAGTCAGCTGCGTAAATCGCAGCGGCGACCTTACTTGGTGATCTTGGCGACGACGCCCGAACCCACGGTGCGGCCACCTTCGCGGATCGCGAAGCGCAGACCTTCGTCCATGGCGATCGGTGCGATCAGCTTGACGCCGATGGTCACGTTGTCGCCCGGCATCACCATTTCGGTGCCTTCGGGAAGGATCACTTCGCCGGTCACGTCGGTGGTGCGGAAGTAGAACTGCGGACGGTAGTTGGCGAAGAACGGCGTGTGACGGCCACCTTCGTCCTTCGACAGCACGTAGACTTCGGCGCTGAACTCGGTGTGCGGGCTGACCGAACCGGGCTTGCAGAGAACCTGGCCACGCTCGACTTCTTCACGGGCGACGCCGCGGATCAGGGCGCCGACGTTGTCGCCAGCTTCACCGCGATCGAGCAGCTTGCGGAACATTTCCACGCCGGTGACGGTGGTCTTGCGGGTGTCCTTGATGCCGACGATTTCGACTTCGTCACCAACGTTGACGATGCCGGTTTCGATACGGCCGGTCACCACGGTGCCGCGACCCGAGATCGAGAACACGTCTTCGATCGGCATCAGGAAGGGCTTGTCGACCGGACGGTCGGGCTGCGGGATGTAGCTGTCGACGGCTTCGATCAGGGCAATGACCGAGTCCTTGCCGATGTTGTCGTCGCGGCCTTCGAGAGCGGCCAGAGCCGAACCCTTGACGATCGGAATGTTGTCGCCGTCGAAGTCGTACGACGAGAGCAGCTCGCGCACTTCCAGTTCGACGAGCTCGAGGATTTCCTCGTCGTCAACCTGGTCGACCTTGTTCATGTACACGACCAGCGCCGGCACGCCGACCTGACGGGCGAGCAGGATGTGCTCGCGGGTCTGCGGCATCGGGCCGTCAGCAGCGTTCACCACCAGGATCGCGCCGTCCATCTGGGCAGCACCGGTGATCATGTTCTTCACGTAGTCAGCGTGGCCCGGGCAGTCGACGTGCGCGTAGTGGCGGGCGTCGGTTTCGTATTCCACGTGCGCGGTCGAAATGGTGATGCCGCGCTCGCGCTCTTCCGGCGCCTTGTCGATGTTCGAGAAGTCCACCGGTGCGCCCTGCACCTTGGTGATTGCGGCGGTCAGCGTGGTCTTGCCGTGGTCGACGTGACCGATGGTGCCGATGTTGCAGTGCGGCTTAGTCCGCTCGAATTTTGCCTTTGCCATTGTTTGTGTAACCTTCTTGTTCGAAACTGATTGCTCAAAGATCAGGCGGGCACCCGCTGAATCAGGCGCCCGCCCCTAGACGTTGACACCGTCTTACGCAAGCTTCTCCTTGACCTCGGCCGCGACATTCGCCGGAACCTCGTCATAGTGCGAGAACTGCATGGTGTACTGGGCACGGCCTTGGGTGAACGAACGCAGCTCGTTCACGTAACCGAACATGTTGGCCAGCGGCACGTTGGCTTCGACCACCTGCGCGTTGCCGCGGGTGTCGGTACCCTGGATCATGCCGCGACGGCTGTTCAGGTCGCCGATCACGTCGCCCATGTACTCTTCCGGCGTCACCACCTCGACCTTCATGATCGGCTCGAGCAGCTTGATGCCGGACTTCTCCGCCACCTCGCGCATGGCGCCGCGGCCGCAGATTTCGAAGGCGATCGCGCTGGAGTCGACGTCGTGGTAGGCGCCGTCCGTCAGGCGGATCGTGAAGTCGATGATCGGGAAGCCGATGAGGTGACCGCTTTCGGCCTGCTCGCGCATGCCCTTTTCGATCGCCGGGATGTATTCCTTCGGAATGTTGCCGCCCTTGACCTCGTCCATGAAGACGATGCCCTGACCGCGTTCACCCGGCTCAACGGTGACCTTGGCGCGGCCGAACTGGCCGGAACCGCCCGACTGCTTCTTGTGGGTGTAATCGACATCGACCTTGCGGGCGAGCGATTCACGATAGGCCACCTGCGGCGCGCCCACGTTGGCTTCCACCTTGAACTCGCGACGCATGCGATCGACCAGAATGTCGAGGTGCAGTTCGCCCATGCCCTTGATGATCGTCTGGCCCGACTCGTGATCGGTCGAGACGCGGAACGAAGGATCTTCGGCTGCCAGGCGCGAAAGGGCGATGCCCATTTTTTCCTGGTCGGCCTTGGTCTTGGGTTCCACCGACAGTTCGATCACGGGTTCGGGGAATTCCATGCGCTCCAGCACGATCGGCTTCAGCGGATCGCACAGGGTATCGCCGGTGGTCGTTTCCTTCAGGCCAGCGATGGCCACGATGTCGCCGGCAAAGGCTTCATCAATGTCTTCGCGGTTGTTGGAGTGCATCAGCAGCATGCGGCCGATCTTCTCGCGCTTGTCCTTCACCGAGTTGAGCACGCTGCCCTTGGACAGCTTGCCCGAGTAGATGCGGGTGAAGGTGAGCGAGCCGACAAACGGGTCGTTCATGATCTTGAACGCGAGAGCCGAGAACGGCGCATCGTCGCTCGACGCGCGGCTGTCTTCCTCGTCGCTGTCCGGCTTCACGCCCTTGATCGCCGGCACGTCGACCGGGCTCGGCATGTAGTCCACGACCGCGTCAAGCAGGGCCTGCACGCCCTTGTTCTTGAAGGACGAGCCGCACAGAACCGGCACGAAGGCCTGCGCCAGGGTGCCCTTGCGCAGCAAACGCTTCAGTTCGGCGACATCGGGAATGTTGCCTTCGAGATAGGCTTCCATCGCCTCGTCGTCCTGCTCGACGGCCAGCTCGATCAGCTTCTCGCGGTATTCTGCGGCCTTGTCGGCCAAGTCAGCCGGAATTTCCTCGAAGAAGAATTCGGCGCCAAGCGTTTCATCCTTCCAGATGATCGCACGCTCGTTCACGAGGTCGACCAGACCCTTAAAGTCGCTCTCCGCGCCGATCGGCAGGTAGAGCACGGCGGGGGTGGCGCCGAGGCGGTCGATGATCGTCTGCACGCAGTAATAGAAGTTGGCACCGGTGCGGTCGAGCTTGTTGATGTAGCACATCCGGGGAACACCGTACTTGTCGGCCTGGCGCCATACGGTTTCGGACTGCGGTTCCACGCCGGCCACGCCGTCAAAGGCGGCCACGGCGCCGTCGAGCACGCGCAGCGAGCGTTCCACCTCGATGGTGAAGTCCACGTGGCCCGGGGTATCGATGATGTTCAGCCGGTGGTCGTTCCAGAAGCAGGTCGTGGCGGCCGACGTGATGGTGATGCCGCGTTCCTGTTCCTGCTCCATCCAGTCCATCGTCGCAGCGCCTTCGTGCACTTCGCCGATCTTGTAGGACTTGCCGGTGTAAAAGAGAATCCGCTCGGTAGTCGTGGTCTTGCCGGCGTCGATATGCGCCATGATACCGAAATTGCGGTAGCGTTCGATCGGATGGCTGCGGGCCATGTGGAATTCCTTGAGGGTTTCAGGAGACGGACCAGTTTTGCTGGCCGGCCCCATAGTGCAAAAATGTGACCGCTTGAAGACCGGGACCAGAGGCCCCGGCCCAAGCAGCCCGCGCGCTTACCAGCGGTAGTGCGAGAAGGCGCGGTTCGCGTCCGCCATGCGGTGCGTGTCTTCGCGCTTCTTCACGGCCGAACCGCGGTTGTTGGCGGCATCCAGCAGCTCACCCGAAAGACGGGCAGCCATCGTGGTTTCCGCACGGCCGCGCGCGGCGTTGATCAGCCAGCGGATCGCCAGGGCCTGGGCGCGCTCGGGACGCACTTCCACCGGCACCTGGTAGGTCGCACCGCCAACGCGGCGGCTGCGAACTTCAACCTGCGGCTTGATGTTGGACAGCGCCTCGTGGAACACTTCCACGGGGTTGGCCTTGGCCTTGGCTTCCACCGTTTCCAGAGCGCCATAAACGATCTTTTCGGCCACGGCCTTCTTCCCGTCCAGCATGAGGTTGTTCATGAACTTGGACAGCACGATATCCCCGTACTGGGGATCAGGCAGGATTTCCCGCTTTTCGGGACGACGACGACGAGACATTCTCGTATTCCTTATTCTTGCGCCCTCCCCCTCACCGTCACCCCGGACTTGATCCGGGGTCTATTAGGCGGCTTGGAGCAGGGCCTGGAAAACTAAACGCGAACCTTGGTGACTGCGGAGACATGGATCCTGAACAAATCCGTTCATGACGGATTTTTCAGGATGACCTGCCCCCCGGACAGGTCACTTCGGACGCTTGGCGCCGTACTTCGAGCGGCTCTGGCGGCGATCCTTCACGCCCTGCGTGTCGAGCACGCCGCGCAGCACGTGGTAACGCACGCCGGGAAGGTCGCGCACACGGCCGCCGCGGATCAGCACTACGGAGTGTTCCTGCAGGTTGTGGCCTTCACCCGGAATGTAGGCGATGACTTCGCGCTTGTTGGTGAGGCGGATCTTGGCGACCTTGCGCAGTGCCGAGTTCGGCTTCTTCGGAGTGGTCGTGTACACGCGGGTGCAAACACCGCGCTTCTGCGGGTTCTGCTCCATGGCCGGCACCTTGCTCTTCACCTTCACAGGCTTGCGCGGCTTGCGGACCAGCTGGTTGATAGTGGGCATTAGGGTTCTTCACCTTGTTACAAAGGTGCCACCTGATGCGAAGATGGAGTGATTGAGGATCGCCTGCCACCGCTCGCCCTGAGCCTGTCGAAGGGCCAAAGCCCTACGCATCCCGGCGAAACCGCACCAGCACGAGCCTGAAACGCTCCACCCGCGCAGCTTCGTGCACCGGGTTACTTTGACGGCTGCCCGCTGATCCTGGCCTTGGGAGCGAGGACGGACGACACCGGCAATGTTCAGCTCTATAGCCCCGAGACAAGCCAAAACCGGCCCCGGAAGTGCGCGCCCTTAGCGGGTGGCAGGGGGTGGGTCAAGGGTCGGATGGAAAACACCAGAGATCACATGCCCTACAAGAAGCCACACTTCACTTGACGACAGCATGTTAGGGTCCAGACTCATTCACAGCCAGAAGGCGACGGCGGTGGCGAGCGCCACACC
>VFQO010002552.1_pt1 | contig 10865 bp, 23 predicted proteins | sample 3512331 | NCBI WGS metagenome assembly VFQO01 (sample SAMN10412371, study PRJNA504923) | tailings metagenome | isolation source: Replicate 3 from Balatoc abandoned mine | place: Philippines: Itogon, Benguet | collected 2017-08-28 | reverse complement strand
CGCGCCCGTAATCCGCCGCGCCCCTGCGCCCGTCAAGCCTGAGCCCCGCGTTCACCGCGGGGTCGGAATGCACCCAGCACCTGAGCTGCGAGAGTTGCCGAAGCTGGGCCGGTTTGACCGCTTGCCCGGCGGCCTGCCACCCGAACCATACCGCACACCGTGGCGCCGCGTCGGCCTGACGGGTCGGGGTGCCCGCGAGCCCTTTAACAGTCGGGCTGTTAAGGGAGAATTTTGGGCCACGAAAGCCTATCTGGAGGCCTGAACATACACAAATGTTTGTATGGTGTTATCTGGTGTAGATAAACCTACACCATTTGGTTGTACTTCACCGCACGGCCGGCGTTTAACCGGTAAATTACTTTAACGATTAAGGCAAAGGTTTTCTGCTGCCTTAATCGTTGCCTCAATCGACCCCCTTGTAAGTGGTTGATTTTACAATGCGTCCGCTTCGATTGAGACTATTAAGACAATAATCCATGATTTTAGAGGGTGGACGTGTACGCGAGGCCTTCGCGGTTGTGTATATCGTGTGTATGCGGAAACCTACCGCCCCCCAGCCCCCTAAACACATACACAAAAAATACACACGCGACCCTCCCCCAAATTCCGCCCCACACTTTTCGGGTCTGCCTCAATCGACGTTTTCCGCCGCTTAAAAGTCCTCTCTCATAGGGGAAAGCGGTAAAATTCAATTGAACCAACGCTTTTAAGGCAGACTCCCCCTTGCCTCAAAGGAACCCCAAAATGGCCTCCACTGTCTCATGTTCTCTACCCCCCGCGGTCGAGTCCTACCTGGTCAAGCGGTACTCACGGCCCGCCTTCTCCATCCTGCTCGAAGCCGCCAAGAATCACACCAAACAGCGGACCTCCATCGCCGCCAGTGCGGAGGTCGGGCGCCTTGCGGTTCAACACGGTTGCACGAAGACCGACATTTACCGCCTTGCTTTAATCAAATTCGATTCATCAATTGAATCCTTGTGGCCGCCACGGCGCCGAACCCCGGCCCAGATCAGCACAGCGCACAGTCAGATGCTCACCCCCATCGCGGGTACTCCGCCGTCACCCAACGGCAAGGCCAAGCTCATCGCTGCCTTACGCGCCTTTCACGCCGATGTCGCCAACATGTCCACCCCACAAATCCGAGAGAGGTTGGACACCATCATCAACAAACTGGAGCGGTAACATGAACTCACATCGCGCGGCCAATATCGCCCTGGCGGTCATCTACGTGGTGGCTGTCGTCGTCATCCTGCTGGACCTGCTGGTATGGAGGCCGTGACACCCAGCCAAAAGCCGCAGCGGATAACGATGCTGGGTGTGGAGTGTGTTGCGGTCCTGATGAGCGACCCATTGCGTGGCCCTTACAAAACAACCACGTGGCCCTTCCCGTGCTGTTACTGCCCTGCGGCCGCGTTGACGCGTGAAGAGCACCGCCAAACCTGTTGCCCAGTCAATCTGCAGGAGGTGCTGGTACCCGTGGACATTTACGCCCTTGCCCGTTTGGGTGCGCCCCTTCCCGAACCCGCGCCGGCCGGTAGCCGGTCAATCACTGAGGAACCCAGCCATGCGCTACAACCAGACCTTCCCAGCCCTTGAATCCTTCGACCCTGAGCTGTCCTTCTTCGTCGCGGAGCACACCCCGGAGCCAGCGGACACACCGCCCTTCGCGGACATACCCACGGCGCTGGGTACGAAGAGTTCACCGGACACTCCAGACCCCATGACACCTGACATACGGCCACCGGCAAACTCCATCATCGTGGACGCTGCAGACCTGTCGCGGGTGATTTCAATGCCCCTGTCCAAGTCTCTGACCCCGCATGGCCTGTGCATGCTGTGTGTGGAGTACGACCCCAGGAACTTCCGAGGCGACACCACGCTGTGCACCGAGAGGCCATGCGCCGTCCGCACCGGCTGTGAGAGTCCGCCACCGAACGAGACCCACAGCGTGTTGTTCCTGTCACCGCATAAGTTCGTCGAGTTCAGGCTCGAGTACGACCTCAAAGTATCCGAACACCACAAGGCGAGCCGCACGCCTGACCCAACCTGCGGTGATCCACCAACTGAAAGCAATGAATGACACAGCCAATGGAACCGCAGCCGCGACGGGTACTCGACACCGACGTGGTGGCTATACCGGCCAACAGTAAAACCCTCGCTGGCCGAGGTTACATCTGCAACAACTGCGTGTTCGGGCCTACCAAATCCGGTGGGCTACCGTGTACGCCCAGACTCCAAAGCGTTAGCGCGTGCACCGATGTGGTGTTCTGGCTACCTCAAGACTACGCCACCTACCGACTCACAGGCGACGTGCCTGAGTACGTCGCCGACTCCAACCACATCCCCTCCACTGACTGAAAGACTGACATGAAGTACAGCGATATAAAAACCTCCATCACATCCCAGTTCGCTGCACCTGGTGGCAACAAAGTTGTGCCGTTTATCATCGGCCGCCCTGGCGGTGGTAAGTCCGCCTGTGCCCGTGATGCCCTGCGCACCCTGGGCTTCGACGAGTCCAACACCGTCGAGTTCACCGCCAGCCTCCGCGACCCCGTTGACGTGCTGGGTACACCCAACAACCACGGCGACTACACCCGCTGGGTGCCGCCCGAGGAGTTCTACCAACTTCGCCAAGGTGTGGGCCGCTGCGCCCTCATCCTCGAAGAGCTGTCCGATGCACCCGTGCCCATGCAGAACGCGCTGTGCGGTGTCATCTATGACCGCCGTGCGGGCCAGCTCCAGCTGTCCGACCAGCTGTTCATCATCGCCACTGGCAATTCAACCGAGGACAAGTCGGGCGCCAACCGCATCACATCCAAGCTCGCCGGCCGTACCCGCCGCTTCGATTTCGTTGAGAACGTGGACGACTGGACCGAGTGGGCACTGGACAACGAGATCGACCCTGTGTTGATCCAGTTCCTTCGGTTTCGAGTGAACCTGCTCAGCGACTTCGACCCCAACCGGTTCGCCAACCCCACGCCCCGCACCTGGGAGCGCGTGTCACTCATCCCTGCTGACTTGCCCGACCAACTATTCTTCGACAACGTCGCAGGCGAGGTCGGCGAGGGCGCAGCCGCGGAGTTCACTGGGTTCCGCCGCATCTACCTCAACCTGCCATCGGTTGAGGCTGTCCTGCTCGACCCTGCAGGCGCTGACGTACCCTCCGACCCTGCCACCAAGTACGCCCTCATGGGTGCCCTCGCCCACAAGGCGACCAAGGACAACTTCGACAGGGTGTGTGCGTACCTCGAACGCGTCGAGCCTGAGTTCCGGGTTATGACGGTTCGAGATTCGATCAAGCTCCAACCCGCCATCAAGTCCACCCGCGCCTTCGTGTCCTGGGCTTCTGCCAACGCGGAAGTTTTGATGTGAGGCCACCATGACAACGACCGACGAATGGACCGAGCTGGAGATCACCTACGCCATCCGCCAGCAGATCAGACGCGGCGTCAAGACCGGTAACTGGTACGTCCAGTTCTACAAGCCCGCCGGGTACGGCTACAAGTTCAGCCGGTGGAAAGCCGGCAGTGCTCGGGGTGGGTTCACATCAAGGAAAGAAGCAGAGGCCTGGGTCCAGACCATGCGCAGATTTGGAGAGAGACCATGGGAAAAGACATTTGGATACGAATCACAGCAGCAGAAAACGGAGGGTTAGTCCTCTACCCGATGGCCGACACACCACTGTCTGTCCAATCGGGGGAGATAGCAAGGCTGCCGCCGCCGTACATCGTGCCCAAGGTGGACCCCAAGCTGTTGGGTGAAACGATCCTCGCCCTCATGGCCACCAAAGCCATGGTGCCGGAGGACATGGACATCGACATCGACAGCTTGCTGTAGCTCTGACCACGAACGCCAACCACCAACGGAGTATTGAACATGAATGAACCCACCAAGTTTAGGGCCCGCAATCTGAGCTCTAAAGCGATTCTTGTGAAGCTGACCATACGCAGGGCTGCGTTGACAAGGCGTGACGAGCAGGTCACGAGCGCCATCCAGCAGCAGTACGGGGACCAGTCCCTGTCTGCCTTCACCAAACTGTTCCGCGCCGACACAAGCCCGATTTACCACATCATGCGGGCGGTCAACGAGGTCTACGTCTACCACAAGCAGCACACCCTGCCCTACGTGGATTCAGGCCCGCGCATCCTGCCCAGCGCCAACTACTTCGAGTACACCCAGGAGATGCGCAGTAAGATCGCTCACGTGGAGTCCATGCTCAACCAGTGGATGCCGTACTACGACCAGCTGGTGCGCGACGACATTCTGTTCCGCAACGGTGGCAAGCCCACTGGACGCGCAACGGTTGGCGACTATCCCAGCGCCGACGAGTTCGCAGCCCGGATGAGCTTCGACCTACGGTTCCAACCCATGCCGGACAAGAAGCACTTCCTGTTCGACCTGAGCGACGAGGACGAGGCAGCGTTCGACCGGGCGGCCGAAGAGACCGCCAAGCTGGCCCGCAACGACACCGTGGTGCGCATGCTGGAGCCCCTGCAACACCTGGTCAACAAGCTCGACGAGTACAAGGGCGAGAAGGGCCAGCGGTTCCACACCTCGACGCTGGAGAATGTGCTGGAGGGATGCCGTATGGCACGCAAGCTGGCCATCGACCCACCGCAGGAGCTGCTCGACAGCATCAAGGAGCTGGAGGGTGCCGTCACCGCGTACTCGTTCGGTATCACCGGGCTCAAGGAATCGCAGGCCACCCGCGATGGTGCCCGTGCACGGCTCGCTGCCATCGCCGACAAGATGGCTATGTTTGGAGGTTGACATGGAAAGTCAGGTCAAACGACACGCCAGGGGCCTCGATGTGCTGATGGTTCCTGAGCTCGGCGTGCCATCAAGAGGCGACGCCGAAGAAGCACACGGCGAACCGGACCTTGGGTACGACGACGCCCGCTGCCAAGGCTGTGTGTTCAACAACCCGGTCTACGAGGTTGACATGGCGCCGCACACATGCTCGGTGTCAGTGGAGTTAGCACGTGAATGCGGTACCACACACGGCGGCAAACAACGCAGCATCTACATCCTCCCGGAGATGATGGAGGCATACAAGACCCGGTTTGCGTACCAACGAATGGTGAGAAGGAGTAACCCATGAACAAGAAAGACCGAAAGGCTGTGGCCACCGTCGTGTGGGGCACCTGTTTAGTTGTAGGAACTATGGCGATCAGCGAAGGCCAAGCCGTGCTTACCACCATTTCGGTGATCGTAGGCTTTGCTGCTATGTTGGCCATGGCAAGCAGTGATTAAGGAGTAACTGACATGGGCTACCGAACATGCGGTAAGTGGGTCATCAAAGGCCCAGCCGACACAGTGCGCGCTGCGTGGGCAGCGGCCCGCCTCGAAGTGGAGCCGTTCAAACCCGACGAGCGGGTGGCGACCGACCCAGCTGTGTTCGACGACTTCACGGTGTACTTCATCAAGCTGGGGGCCGGCGAGGTTGGGTACATCCGGTTTGAGTTCGACGACTGGAAGTGGTATTCCAGCTACCCCGACATCCAGTTCTACGAGCGGGTGTGGGACTACCTCTCAGAAGTCGAAGGGCTCACCGGTAAGCGCGTCCACATCGGCGAAGACAACGCTATCGACGAGGCAGCCTTCGGCGACGACTACATCGAGCTCTATGCAAACTGCAGCTTCACAGACGACGAGTACCAACCACCAGATAAGGAGTAACACATCATGCCCGTAACCAAACTCGACCGCGCCAAGACGGCGCTCTGCCTCGACCATCCGTTCTTCGCCAGCATCCTCATGAAGCGCAAGCTCACGCCGCGCACGGACATCCCGACTGCTGCGGTAGACCAGCGCGGTCAGCTCTACTACAACCCCAAGTTCGTTGAGTCTCTGTCCGTCCCCGAGCTGGTCTTCTTACTGGCGCACGAAGTGGGGCACGTCATATATCAGCACGCAGCGCGGCGAGGTCAGCGCCTCCACAAGAAGTGGAACATCGCCGGGGACGCCATAATCAACGACATGCTCAGTGCAGCCGGTGTCGGCCAGTTCATCGAGGGCGGGGTCAACATGCCTGGCTCCAAGGACAAGACCACCGACCAGATTTACAACGAGCTGCCCGACCAACCGGATGGTGGTGGCGGTGGTGAGGGTGGCCCTGGCGGTATCGGCGACGACCTGCTGGAGGAAGGATCACCACTCACACCCGACGAGGCCGACCGCATCGACGCCGAGACCCGCGTGGAGATCGCCCAGGCTGCCCAGGCTGCCAAGATGCAGGGCAAGATGCCCACTGCCCTGCAGAAGATCGTCGCTGAGCTCATCGACGTGCACACCCCGTGGTACGACATCCTGGAGCGCCACATGACCGCGTTCAGCAAGGGTGACTACAGCTGGGCTCGACCCAACCGCCGCTTCATCGGCCAGGGCCACTACCTGCCCAGCACAGGCAGCGTGGCCAAGATGGGTGACATTGTCGTGCAGGTTGACGTCTCCGGCTCCATCAGCCAGCAGGAGGTCGCACACTACAACGGCCACCTCAAGCGCATCATCGAGCAATGCCATCCCGAGCGTGTGCACCTGTTGTACACAGACACCCGCGTGTGTAAGCACGAAGTGTTCGAGGCCGGTGAGGAGTTCGGCATCGAGTTCTTCAGCGGCGGCGGCACCGACATGGTTTCTGGAATACAATACCTAGATGCTGAAGGTATTGACCCCGAGGTGTTTGTCTGCCTGACCGATGGATACTTCCACACAACCCCGGATCAGGCTCCTACATACCCCGTAATCTGGTGCGTTAGCACAGAGCAAACTCCTGCCTTCGGCTATGTTGTTCGTTTTTCGCTGGAGGATTCATGAAGTCTGCGGCCCTGTCTCTTGTTGGCAAACGTTTCGGCTTGTTAGTTGTTGCACAGCGTGCCCCTAACCGGGGCAAGCGCACCGCTTGGGTGTGTAAATGTGACTGCGGTGGTGAGTCCGTTACGCTGGGTAAGTACCTAATGTCCGGGGAGACTACATCTTGCGGCTGTAGAAAAATTGCCGCTCTTAACGAAAGCCGATACGTCCATAACCAGTTTGGCACCCCGGAGTATTGGGTGTGGGCAAAGATGCTGAGTCGGTGCCGTAACCCAAAAGACAAAGCGTGGCCAAACTACGGCGGTCGAGGCATTGTGGTTTGCGAGCGGTGGTTGAAGTTCGAGAACTTCTGGGCTGATATGGGCCAACGCCCTGCCGGAATGTCCCTCGACCGCATAGACAACAACGGCCACTACGAACCCGGCAACTGCCGGTGGGCGGACGACGTAACTCAACGGCGCAACAAACGTAGCAGCTTGCATGTCGAGGGTGTGCCGCTTGTTGAACTGGCTAAGCAAAGAAACGTGCCGTACACAACCGCCTACTGCCGATACAAGAAGGGACAAACGATATGAGCATCAGCACCGACGTGGTTGCGCCCTACGGCGAGACCGTGCACTTCGAGTTGGAGGCCGTATGACCGAAGTGCAGCGCGCCATGACCTACGACGAGCGGCAGGCAGTTATCGTGCTGCGCAAGGCGATACTGCGCAAGCCGTGGATCGCCAACGAACTGCTGCGGGACATGCCCCGCGAAGTGGCGACGACCGCGCTCCTCTCTGTGCGGGACAAAAAGCCAAGTAGCAACACCGCCTATGGGGTAACAACCCCTGGAGAACCACATGTCCGCTAAAGACACTGCCGCCAAACTGCAGCAAGACTTCGATCAACTGATGGGTAACTACCGTCGCATGACCAAGATGCTGCTGGATGGCCTGGCCCCCGATGTACCGCAGGAACGGCGCAATGAACTCAGAAAAATCTTCACCCCCTTCGTCAAGGAGACGCCTCGAACGGAGAAGCCCAGTACACCAGATTGAACTGCTCTACTGGAGCGACAACACCACGACCATCAACTTGTTTGTGTCCGGTTCCCCCGGCCCATCCCACGGCCCCATTGAGGGCCGTCTTTCACTCCCCGAAGCCCTCGCATGGCTTGCCATCAACCTGAGAACACCATGAACGTCACACTCACTGAACTCATCCTTTTGTGCTGGGCTGTCCTGGCCACCGGCGCGGCTATCACCGCCTTCGGCAAAGCGCACCACCTGATCAGGCTCATCCATTTCATCCTGGAAGAGCCCGACGCCTACCGCGAAGTCAAGAAGCGCCACGACGCCTTCGTAGCGAGCCGCCGGGAGCGCAGAACATGACACCCTACAACACAGGTAAGGTGCGTATCGGTTCCCGGTACACCCCACCCAAGAGACCCCGCGAGCTCAACAAAGATGAGCTGCTGTTGCAGCGAGCCTTACTCAACAAAGGCCGCCGCAGACTGTCCGATGGATCAATTGCAGCTATCGGGATCGCCATTGCAGTAGTTATTGCTGCAGCCGTAGTGCACTAACACTGCACTACAATTCGCTAACAGGAGCTAACTAAATGATTGACTTCGAACTCCTCAACAGACTGATGAGCAGCGCCCGGAATCCATCCGCCGGCAAACCACTGGACAAAGTGGGGCGTCTGACCAAGGGCGTTACGTACTCCTGGTGCCCCGAGATGCGTAGCTGCCGGCTCTTCAAGGTCAACGACACCAACTGGCGCGTCACCCTCCACGACAACACGATCGCTAAGATCACCGAGCTCGACGACGGCTGCGCCCAGATCACCATCCACAACGTAATTTCGTGGCCGACCAACACCACGGCAGCCCGCCTGGCGTCCGTACTGGGCCTGCCGGTTTGCAAGCAGAACAACAAGCTCAGGGCGTACCCAAAGAACTGCAAAGCACCCCGCGGTGCGGTTCCACCACCACTGGTAGATGGGCTGATGTTCCACAGCGGCCCCGCCGGGGTCGTCTGTATGAACCCGGAGGTCATCACGGAGCCGCGCACCCGCATCCTCAAGGAGCCGTCCAAGCCCGTCCTGGCCTACCTGCGCAAGATCAAGGCGCTGGCGGTGACGATGATCCGCATAGACGCTGTGACCCCAGCCGAGCTGGCCAGCGCTGATAAGACCTTACCCTGTGAACTGGACACCGAGATCGACACCGACCTGGTTATGCGTGTGGTCTGGGCCGGTGCGGCCAAGGAGTACGGGCACTGGCGCGTGGATATGTGGAAGGATCGCCACCCACCACTGAGCACTGAGCGCATGCTCCAGCTCCTGGATGCTGGCTTGCGTCGTTACAAGGACGAGCTGTACAGCGCCCACGGTGTGTACGAGCAGTACACGTTTTCATTCGCCGATCAATTTCTGGAGTCACCCTATGGACGCAACACACCGCTGGCACTCGCTGCCTGAGTCCGTCAAGGCCCGCATCCTTGACGAGCACCGTTACTGGAACGTTGGCGACTTCGAATGGTGGGACAGCGTGTACGAGCTGTTCACCGAGGACATGAAGGCCATCGGCATCGAGGTGGACAAGATGTACTTCAGCGGGTTCTGGTCGCAGGGCGATGGCGCTTGCTTCGAGGGGCGTGTGTGCGACTGGGGGCTATTCCTCAAGTCTCTTGGGTACAACGACGACCTGCTGATCGAGCACTTCAAGGAGGTTGCAAGCTTCAGTGTCAAGCACAGCGGCCATTACTACCACGAGAACTGCACGTCGTTCTCCATGGAGTGGATACTCCCGACCGACCCCTACACCGGTGAAGAACACTTCCTTGAGTCGTACGGGTGTGGCGAGGAGCTGCGTGACGCTGTGCTGATTGCACGACTGTCGCAGTACGACAGTAACAAGTTGGAGGCCGAGTTCACTGAAGCCTTCAAAGACCACATGCGGGACCTGTACCGCAGACTCGAAGAAGAGTACGAGTACCTGACCTCAGACGAGGTGGTGCTGGAATCCCTGGAAGCCAATGACATGTTGGACGACCTGATCGCCGAACACACTGAAGAACTGGAGTATGAAGATGAGTGACCTGATTTCCCTGAACAAAGTGCTTGAGATTGCCGCCTCCAAGGGTGGTAGCCAGACGTACGAAACCTTCCGTGAAGCGGTGTACGCCGACACGGACATGGCCAGCAACATGCTCACACTGCCGCAAGGCCCCAAGCGCAAGGTGGTCTACGTGCCACGTGATGTGGGTGTAGCGTTCGCTGACCGGTATGCCGAGGCGCACCCGAAGAGAAAGTCGGCACCTATCACGCAGAACCCGGCGCAGATGGAGCTGCCGCTCGAATCCGACGACAGGCTCAACCGGCTCGAGGCCCTGGTCATCGACAACCACAACCGCCTGATCAACCTCGAGCGCATGGTGCACCAGCTTGCCAAGACCTGGGAAGCCCTGGAGGACGACGAGAAATGATCGAACACATCAAGCGCAAGAGCAGCCCACCCGCCGGACAGAAGATTCCGCTCGACCGTGGGCCGGGGTACACGTGCCCCGAGCTGCAGCCCAACCCGGGCATTGACCCTGCCCGATTTGAAGCCTTCCGTTTGCCCAGCATCGTCAACGGCAAGCGCATTTACCCGAAAGGAACGTCATGACCAAAGCCACCAGCTACCGCGACCTGGAAATGAAAGTCATCGAGTGGGCCGAAGCCCGCAAGATCATCCCCCGCGCCACACCCCAGGCGCAGCTGAACAAGGCGCTGGAAGAGCTGGCCGAGCTGTTCAAGGCCGAGAGCCAGAACAACCTGGACGGCATAAAGGACGGTGTGGGTGACGTCGTGGTTTGCCTGATCAACTACTGCGCACTCAAGGACATAGACCTCGTGGAGTGCCTGGCCGGCGCCTACGACGAGATCAAGGACCGCAAAGGCACCTTGATGGAGGACGGCACGTTTGTGAAGGACCAGTGACATGGACAAACCACCAATTGATTTTGACGAGCCAGAGCCACCCTACGATGTGCTTGCCCAGCGCGACGAACTGCTGGAGGCGCT
>VFQO010002550.1_pt1 | contig 10874 bp, 9 predicted proteins | sample 3512331 | NCBI WGS metagenome assembly VFQO01 (sample SAMN10412371, study PRJNA504923) | tailings metagenome | isolation source: Replicate 3 from Balatoc abandoned mine | place: Philippines: Itogon, Benguet | collected 2017-08-28 | reverse complement strand
CATTCCCTTTTCTCCGAAAATCTTAAATGCCCAGGGATACTCCGGATCTACGGGATTGCCCCAAGTGCGATGTTGCCACACCACATTCAGTTCCGGAAATTCAAAAATGGCGGTCTGAGTATCTGAGATGTTGGATTTTCCTTCCTTTTGGACATAAATGCCCCCGGTCGAAGTGATCTGAGTCGGCCAGCCGAGCTTGAGCATCCAGCGTACGGTGTCCAGCATGTGCACACACATGTCACCGGTGATGCCGTTGCCATATTCCATAAAAGTTCTCCACCAGCGGGTATGTGGCAATCCATCGTAAGGCCGCAAAGGAGCTGGTCCGGTCCACATTTCATAGTCAAAAAAGTCAGGAACCGGCTCTAAGGCAGGATTTCCATTGGCACGCATGTGATAGTAGCAGCAGACTTCGGCATGACTGATTTTACCCAACTTGCCGGTATCAATGATTTGTTTTTTGGCTTCGATCAGGTGAGGTGTGCTTTTGCGCTGGGTGCCGATTTGACATTTGCGATTGTACTTTCGGGCGGCTGCAAGGATGGCTTCACCTTCTATCACATCTACTGAAATCGGCTTTTGCAAATAGACATGAGCACCCGATTTAAGGGCTTCAATTGCTTGCAGTGCATGCCAGTGATCCGGCGAACCGATCAGTACGAGGTCGCATTTATGTTTTTTGAGCAGTTCGCGGTAGTCTCCAAACAGCTCAGGAACTTTCTTGGATTTTTGGCGCTGGGCGACGAGGTCTCCGGCAGCCTTGAGCATGTTTTGATCGACATCGCAGAGCGCTACCACTTCTACATCGGCCACTTGGATGAGTCGGAAAAGGTCGGATTTACCATACCATCCGGCACCGATCAGGGCGACTTTGAGCGGGCCATCAGCGTCTTTGAAGTCCATGCCAAACAGGCCAAAACTGGCCAAAGTCATCATGGCGCTGGAGCCTTTGATAAAATCTCGTCGATTCAGTTGATTCATAGGTTTTTGGGTTAAGGAGTTAGGATTTCAAGATACAAAAAGGAAGATCAGATACAAACCTACCTTGGATGATTGGAATGAGTAGATGGGTATTGATAAGTTTATTCCTTTCCAGGATTATAAACCCGCATTGCATTTTTTAACACCTCCTCCTTGTCCAAGGTCATGGGCTTTAGTTCACGGTTGACAAAGCGTTCCATTTGATCGGCATAGTGAGGGGAATCGGGCCGGTTGCTCGCACCATAGACATTGATGGACTCAAGGATGGGAAGCCCTTCCCCGAATCGGGCCATGAGCATGTAGGATTCGCCCTGTACGGCTTTTCGGCGACCTTTTTCCCAAGGGGTAGATTGAATCGCTGCCAGCACATCATCCAAGCCCCAAAGCGGAAGGGATTTTTCTCCACGGACGAGTCGCTGATATTCTCCGAGCGGAACCAATTCTTTTCCAAAATGGGTTTCAAAATGCTTCTTCGCCGCTCTCAATCCCTGCACGGCTTCTTCTTCGGAAAGCACGGTTTCAAAACTTCTTCCTGATTTGGCAAACTCATCCCACCAATAGTAATACACAAAGGCAAAAACCGCGGCGCCTTCACTGTCCACCGCTGCTTCTTTATTCCAATTTTTCAAGGCCTTGATTTGCTTTTCTATTTTTGGATAGGCAGCCGAATCCAACTCAAAGAGCAAACCCATGTCCGTGCGGAAAGCTAAGTTCTGAGGCAAAGTCTGATCGAATTTTATCCGCTCAAATTGCTCCCAGGAAATTCTTCCTGTGTCGGGCATCAGTTCCCGAAATCTCAGGGAACGGTTGTTGTCCCGGAGGTCAAAGCCCATTTCGATGGGAAAATTTTCCGGGAAAAGATTGTCCTCAATTGCAGAGGCTTTGAAGGGAGAATGGTTGGTGTTGTAGAGGTAGCCGGAGGGCGGGTTGACTTGCTGGGGAAGTTCCGAAAAGGCATGATACGTTGTCCAAAGGGTCTTTTTGGTATTGCCCGGGACTGTTCCGCTGTAATCAAAACCAGGAGTTCGCTTGGGCAAAAGTCCATTGCTGACATAGAAGATCGTGTCGTATTTGTCGGCATAGACGGTATTGAAATTGGTGAGCTGCATGGAGGACATGGCGGCTTTCCACTCGGAGAAATTCTTCGCCTTGTTCATTCTCCACCACTGCTCGGGTGCTCCGACTCGGTCCAAAGCTCCAAACCGAATCGCAAATGCGCCTTGCTCGGTGACTAAAGTTGGGCCATAGATGGACTTCCAAACCTTTTTCGGCACAGGCAAGGTAATCCAGTCCCACAGCCGGACTTTCAGCCAGACGATGTGGGACTCCAATTCCAGCCACTCTCCGTCCACGCGATATTCGTCCCCGTCTTCCGAATTGATTTCCAACTGGTACAGATCCAAGAAGTCAGGAGAATTCACCGTATGCGCCCATCCCAAGTGTTCGTTTGCTCCATGGAAAATCATCGCTCCTCCCGGAAACAATCCCCCCAGGATATTCCAGCCTTCTTCAGAATGGAGATGCGCCTCGTACCAAGCCACCGGACCTTCGAGTGGCTGATGGGAATTGATCGCCAAAAAGGCCTCCCCGGAATCTGTTCGGGTAGGATGAATGGCGATGGCATTGGAGCCTTTGGGCAAGGTGTCCTCGGGAATGAGATCCACATTTCCACCTACAATCGCCTGAACAGCTCGGTCTGCACCGGACATTTGGGCTAGGGAAAGGATGTAAGCGGAGATGATTTCTTTGGGATTGATCGGGAAAGCCGGGCCATAGAGCACTTCCTCGGGATGATGATAGGCGTAATCATTGAGTCCGGCAGCGTAGCCTTCCAATACTTTTTTGAATTCCGGAGAAAAGCTGGAGTCGTACTTTTCTCGTGCGATTTCTCGGGTTTCGAGGAGGTGAACAAAAAAGTCAATTCCCGCACCCTGCTCTCCAAAGACTCTTCCCGCCAAGGCTTTTCCCGCCAAAACCGTCTTTTGGATTGTCTCAAAATCATCTTCCGCATGAGCCCAAGCCAGTCCATAGGCTACATCGGCATCAGTTTTTCCAAATACATGTGGTACTCCAAACTCGTCACGGGCGATTTCTACCTGAGTAGTATCCCAATCGGAAGGCCGGAGTACTCGCTGACAAGATGTTGAGATAATTACCAAAAGGCAGAAGGATAGCCGTATTTTCATTTTAATCAATTCTGAATCAAAATATAGCCCCAAAATGTCTGACCTGATGGACCAATATGAATTTACCCAATAAAAAAGCTTCCTTAAAACCTCCTCCTTAGTTGCTCATCATAAGAGTGATTTTGAGGAAGCCGTTCCAAACGTGTTTTAATTCCCTATTAATTGGCCGCTGTGAATTTGATTACCTCGTTTTTCATGGGTTTCAGGGTTTTCAGATAAGCAAAAATTGCCTTTAAATCTTCCTCTTTCATCCCCGCATACATCGTCCACGGCATCAGTGAGTTGAATTCTCCGGGATTTACTTTGGGATTCACATAGCCCGAATCTGCGTATTGTTTGAATCGGTTGATAAATATTTCTTCTGTCCAATTACCAATGCCGGTTTCTGGATCAGGTGTGATATTGGAGCTCGTGACCACCGAACCATCCGGGAAAGGAAAACTTCTGCCTCCGGAATAAGCTACCTCAGGAATGATGACCCCCTGAGGGCTCACTTGGGTATGACATTCAATGCATCCTGCCGCATTGACCAAGTAACCTCCATAGGCGATTTGGTCAGATGGGTTGGGTTTTTTTACCATTTCAGCATTTTTGGGCATGGTTCTCAGGAGGAGATTGACCGGAAAATCTGCTTCTGAATCAGGGATTTCGGATTCTATAGCAGGAAGAGAGCGGATATAGGCGATGATATCGTAGATGTCTTCGGGGTCCATTTTTCCATAGTAGGCATAGGGCATCAGCGGAAACATCACCCTTCCGTCATTGGTGACGCCGGTGGTGATCAAGCGGAATAGCTCCCCGTCGGAATAATCTGAAATGCCAAATGGGGTGATGTTTTTTGCATAAAATACTCCTGGTAATCCCATACTGTGATCAAATCGGTCTCCGCCAGCACCGATAGTTCCCGGTGTGGGAGGACCTGAAAATCGAGAAAAATCCCGCTTGGAATGACAGTCCATGCAGACTGTCACATGGTTGGCTAGGTAGGTACCTCGCTCAATCCGATCGGTCGTGTAGTCAATGGAGAGTTCGGGGGCAGGATCGACTTTGGGGAATCCCATTTGCAAAAAGGCCAAGGCGCAGATCCCTATCAGGATCAATGCGGCCACTAAATAGCCGGTGACTTTTAATAGTTTTTTCATAGTGCTTTCAAATTGAATAATGGGTATAAAGTTATTCAATTTGAGTGCTTTAAAACATAAAAATTGAATTTTTCATACTTGAAAATGAATGTTAAAAAGGGAAATAAAGAGGGTTTAAAAAACAAAGTCCACTGGAGTTGGGTACGATTTCAATATTTTTCCTTGAAAATTTCTTGGTAAGGTTAATTTGCAGCAATTAAGACCTTACGACATGAGAAAACATTTACTCACCTTCCTACTGGTTTTGGCTTTTAGCTTTGCGCAAGCCCAAAACCAAGATGTTTTGAAATCTCTGGATTCCAAAGCTGAGTTTTATGGTAAAATCGCCAACCAAATCTGGTCCAATCCTGAACTAGGATACCTCGAAACCGAAAGCTCCTCTTTACTGCAGAAGACTCTTCGAGATGCGGGATTTAAGGTGACTGCCGGGGTAGCTGAAATTCCCACGGCTTTCGTAGCCGAATTTGGCTCGGGAAAGCCAGTAATCGGAATTTTGGCAGAATTTGACGCCTTACCGGGTGTTTCACAAGATGCAGTTCCTTTTCGACAACCCGTCGTAGAAGGTGGAGCAGGTCATGCTTGTGGACATCATTTGTTTGGCACTGCTTCAGTAGCTGCGGGTATCGCTGTCAAAGACTGGATGGCTGCCAATAAAATTCAAGGTACGATCCGCGTTTATGGTACGCCCGCCGAAGAAGGCGGAGGAGGCAAAGTCTACATGGCCCGGGCAGGATTGATCAATGATGTCGATGCGATGCTTCACTGGCATGCCGGATCGCAAAATGCCGCCGGAGCCACATCTTCCTTGGCGAATATCTCTACCAAATTCCGTTTTTACGGTGAAGCATCCCATGCCGCAGCCGCACCTGAGCGAGGTAAATCCGCTTTGGATGCCGTGGAAGCAATGAACTTCATGGTCAACCTCATGCGTGAACACGTACCGATGGAGACCCGAATGCACTATGTGATCACCCGAGGAGGGGAAGCCCCCAATGTGGTCCCGGCTTTCGCAGAATCCTATCATTATGTCAGACATCCTAATGCGCAGGTGGTGAAGGATATTTTTGACCGGATGGTCAAAGCTGCCGAAGGGGCGGCTTTGGGAACTCAAACCCGAATGGAATATGAGGTGATCAACGGAGTATACAACTTGATGCCGAACGAGACGCTAGCCAGAATCATGCACAAAAACCTGGAGCAGATCGGTGGGGTAAACTACAGTGAAGATGAAAAGAAGTTTGCTGAAGAAATCATCAAAACTTTCCCGAAAGGAGTTTTGGTTTTTCCAGAGGATGCCGCCAAAATCGCTCCCTTTATCGTAAATGAAAACGGCGGTGGAGGCTCTACTGATGTAGGAGATATCAGCTGGCTGGTGCCTACTGCCGGCTTGAGTACCGCTACCTGGGTGCCGGGCACATCAGCGCATACCTGGCAGGCAGTTGCCGCCGGTGGAATGAGCATTGGACAAAAAGGAATGATGGTAGCTGCCAAAACTTTGACCTTGACAGCTATGGATATTTTCAAAAACCCATCTGTGACTACAGAAGCCCTCGGAGAGCTCAATAAGCGCAGAGGTGCTAACTTTACGTATGAGGCGTTGGTGGGAGATCGAAAGCCACCCTTGGATTATCGTAAATAAAGTTTGTGTAAAACAGTTAAATCGAAAGGCCGGGGCTCCGTTGGTGGAATTCCGGCCTTTTTTCGTTTGGTCTTTTTCAAAAAAATCTAACTTGTAAAAGTCTTACTCCTCACCCAACCCACTTATGGATAGACGTAAATCCCTCAAAATCATCGGTGGATCTGTCGCAGGCATTGCCGGATTGGTTTTTGCCGACTGGAAATGGCAGATCGTGGATCGCCTGACTCATGCGGGCTTCTTTTCATTTGAAGAGGAGCAATTGATTTCTGCCATTGCGGAGACATTTATCCCGGATGGTTTACCACCGATTTTGCCTTCAGCAGACGCCAAGCCTATCGGTGCGTTGAGTACAGGTACCGATCAGTTTTTGATCAAGCTCTTCGAAAAATGCTACGAAAAAGAAGATCAAGATCTGATCAAAGCCCAGTTGAAGGTCTTGTGGAAAGCAGGATTTCTGGACCTTTCTCAGGCGGAAAAGGAGAAAAGCCTCCTTGCTTTGAAAGATTCCGAGGTGGAGGAGGAGAAGAAATTCTACCAGCTGATGCGATCCAATACCGTCATGGGCTTCACCACTGTAAAAGAAGTGATGGTGGACTATAGGAAATATCAAGTAGCGCCGGGATATTACAAAGGATGTGTGGATGTGCCTGTTTCATAAAATCTTCTTTTAGATCCCAATGGCTTTTAAATCGTAGATTAGGGTATGAAAAAAATTGAAATTCAAGTAAATAAAGAAGCTCTGGATCTCTATCAAAGTCTAGATTCTAAAGAGAAGGAGCGCTTTGAACAAAGTGTTCTTCAGCTCTTGGCAAGTTTCAATCGTTCGGAAATAGATCGATATGAAAGACTTAGAAATGAGATGGCTAAAGAAGCTGGGCGGAAGGGAATTACTGAGGAAGAATTAGACCGACTTTTGAAACTTGAGGATTAAAAGAGTGGTCTTGGATACCAATGTGCTCATCAGCGCACATTTATTGGAGAATTCAGTATCCAAAAAAGCGCTTGATCTGGCATTTAGAAATTGTTCGGTTCTTTATTCAGAGGAAACAATAAAGGAATTCGAATTTGTAATCCAACGCTCCAAGTTTGATAGGTATCTGACCAAAGAAATCAGGGTAGAAGCACTCTCCCTTTTTTCCAAATTGGGAATCTCCATTCAGATCCAAAGTTCTTTTGAGGTATGTCGAGATCCAAAAGACGACAAGTTTCTTCAATTGATTTTTGATGGGAGAGCGGATTATCTCATTACCGGAGACCTTGATCTTTTGAAACTTAACCCATTTCAAGAGACTCAGATTTTAAGTCCATCTGACTTTCTAAAGCAATCAGAAAAATGGATTTTTTAATAGGAAAGTCCTGATTTAAAGTGTTGAAAATATGATCGATAGGTGAAATTCAATTTGATTTTATGGTCAGTTGTTAATTTCCTAACTATAAAAAGAAAACCCGAAATACCATGTCAAACCTCAACCTCAAAGCCAAGCAAAACACCACCTACGATGCCATTGTCATCGGTTCGGGGGCATCCGGTGGCTGGGCTGCCAAAGAACTGACCGAAAAAGGACTCAAAACCCTCGTTTTGGAGCGCGGCCGGATGGTGCGCCATATCGAGGATTATCCTACTGCCTCCAAAGCTCCCTGGGAATTTGAGTTTCGAGGCGTAGTTCCTATCGAAAAACGATCCGGAATCGGAGCTGCCAATTGGGGGCGGGAAGAGACTATGCACTGGGCTTTGGCTCAGGATGAACAGCCCTACATCGAAGAAAAGCCTTTCCGTTGGTTTCGTGGCTATCATGTAGGAGGTAAATCCCTGCTTTGGGCTCGGGGTACTCAGCGCTGGTCGGATTTTGACTGGGAAGGACCGGCACGGGATGGCTACGCGGTCGACTGGCCAATTCGGTACAAAGACATGGAGCCATGGTACACCTATGTGGAGACTTTTGTGGGATTTGCCGGCAGTCGGGATGGCTTGGATGTACTTCCCGATCAGGTGGTGCAGCCGGGTTTCGAACTGAGTTGCGTGGAGCAGTATTACAAGGAAAAATTAAAAGAAATTTATGGTTCGGAGCGACACCTGATACAAGGCCGCTGTGCGCATCTTACAGATCCCCAGCAGGTTCATAAGGATCAAGGGCGGAATAAGTGCATGAACCAAAACATGTGCAACCGTGGCTGTGTGTATGGAGGATATTTTTCAGCGAATGCCTCTACCTTGCCATGGGCTGAAAAGACCGGAAATCTGACCATTCGGCCTGATTCGGTGGTGGAATCCATCCTATACGACGAGCAAAAGGGAAAGGCCACTGGAGTCCGAGTGATCGACCGACTGACTGGCGAGGCGATTGAGTTTTATGCCAAAATCATCTTTGTCAATGCCTCCACGATAAATTCCAACGCGATTTTGCTTAATTCCAAGTCCTCCAGATTCCCTAATGGACTGGGAAATGACAATGGCTTGATGGGCAAATTCATCACTTGTCACAATTATCGGGGAAGTGGCTATGCGACGTTTGAAGGGTTTTTGGATAAGTTTAACGACGGACGAAATCCCGGACATGCCTATGTGCCTCGATTCCGAAATGTCTATCGGCAAGAGACGGATTTCCTACGAGGCTATGCCATCGGGATGTCGGCCAGTCGTCAACTGGATGGAAATGGGGAATTGATCGGAGATGCTCTGAGAGACAGTCTTCTCAATCCGAAATATGGCCTTTGGGGGATGTCTGCTTGGATGCAGGGGGAAATGGTGCCTGAAGAGTCCAATCACATGCGACTTTCTACCGAGGAAAAAGACAAATACGGCATTCCCAAAATCATCATGTCCGTGGAGTGGAAAGAGAATGACGACAAGATGACTCGGGATTTTGTGGAGCAGCAGACCGAGATGTACGAGCGCATGGGCTTCAAAAATATCAATGTGGTCGATCGGGGTTCGCCTCCGGGTTCGGATATCCACGAGATGGGAGGAGTCCGCATGGGGAATGATCCAAAGACTTCCTTGCTCAATAAGTATAATCAGCTTCATGCTTGCAAGAATGTCTTCGTCACCGATGGGGCCTGCATGACGAGTGGCAGCACCCAGAATCCTACGCTCACCTTCATGACCCTCACCGCCCGAGCTGCAAATCACGCGGTGGAGGAGTTGAATAAATTGAATATGTAAAATAGATTTCCCGCAGATCTGCGCAGATTCCAAGCGCTGATTTTTGCTGATCATTCTGCGAAAATCAGCGATTTTTTCTGCGTTTATCAGCGGGAACTCATAACCCAAAAAACCTATGAAGAAGACAATTCTACTAGTTATCCTCGCATTTGCTTGGATCATTACCCCTTCTGAATCTCAAGCTCAGAAAAAAGGCGACCCGATGCTTCAGGTGCCCCTTGGCTTTGCTTCCTACACCTTCCGGAATCAATGGAAAAATGGTGTTCCTGAAGCGCTCGATATCATCCAAAAAATGGGTTTTACCGAGTTTGAAGGAGGAGCGCCCCAAGGCGTAAGTATCGAGGACTTCAAGAAAATGCTGGCTGATCGGGGGATTTCATTGCCGTCTACCGGTACCGGTTTCGAGCAACTCGAATCAGATCCTCAGGCAGTGGCAGACCGTGCCAAAGCTCTTGGAGCCAAGTATGTGATGTGTGCCTGGATTCCGCATAAGCGGGGGCAGTTTTCTAAAGAAGATGCGGATCGAGCCATTAAAGCCTTCAACGAAGGAGGAAAAGTCCTGAAGGAGAATGGAATCACTTTCAAGTACCATGTGCACGGTTACGAGTTTCAGCCCTATGGCAAGGGAACTTTGTTTGATTACTTGGTAGAAAATACCGATCCCAAGTATGTCTCTCTGCAAATGGATGTGATGTGGACGCATTTTGGCGGAGGTGATCCAGCGGCTTTATTGAAAAAATACGGCAAGCGATGGGTTTCGCTTCATTTGAAAGACTTCAGAAAAGGTGCTCCCAAAGATATGACTGGACTGACAGGACCCGAAAATGATGTGCCTCTTGGAGAGGGTGAATTAGACTTTCCTGCCATTCTTAGAGAAGCCAATAAGATCGGCATCAAGCACATGTTTATCGAGGATGAAGGTGATCACGAGTTGGAGGCATTGCCAAAAAGTATTGCTTATCTGAAGAGCTTGAAGTATTGAATCCAACTTTTCCAAAGTTCGAAACTTTGGAAAAGTTCTTGTAAAACGTTTTTGCTTAAAAATGGTGCAGAGGCTCGGAAGGCGCTTGGATTTTCCTCCCGAATCCCCTGACTTTTGGAACTAAACTGAATAAACCAAACTGTATTGTGAATACAGGTATAGATACGGGAGGAGGTTTATCCGTGGACGATTTTTTTAATGAATTGATTTTATGGGTTTCATTAAGGAAAAAATGGAAGCCCAGGGATTAACTCTTGAAATTGAAATCAGAAAGAGTTTCCGGTCAGGATGGTAGCTCAGATAGTATTAAAAGTCATTTTAGTGACTTTAATACTATTGATAAACAGTGATTTATGTATTAGTAAACCTGAAATTCAGCTGCGCAAAGATCAACCTGATCATGCGATGGTTCTTTTTGCGTATAATCTCAAGCAAAATCCGCACTTAGCCAATGTCTATGACAGTATGGGGGATGGTTTGGTCGCCTTGGGCAAAATGAAAGAGGCTGTTTCCTACTATGAAAAGGCAGTGCAGCTGGGAGAAAAGAGTCAGCATCGGGATTTGGGGCTTTTCAAAAAGAATTTGGCCAGTGTGAAGCAGGGGATTTGAATCAGTTGTGCTTAAGAAATACTATTTGGAATGTTCTTGGGCCGATAAATTTGACGATTCTCAGGCATAGTATTTTTTACATGTCCTCCAAAGAAAGTGCTTGGTACTCTTTGGTATATCCAACTAAATCTAAAGCTTTTGATTTTTCCTGTAGTCCCGAGAGGCTTATGTT
>VFQO010002546.1_pt1 | contig 10904 bp, 7 predicted proteins | sample 3512331 | NCBI WGS metagenome assembly VFQO01 (sample SAMN10412371, study PRJNA504923) | tailings metagenome | isolation source: Replicate 3 from Balatoc abandoned mine | place: Philippines: Itogon, Benguet | collected 2017-08-28 | reverse complement strand
CGGACTCTGACTCCGTCAATCAAGGTTCGAATCCTTGCGGGGCATCCAGCGACCTGTCCTTTGACAGCAAAAATGGACTCAGAGCGCCAGAACAAATCGTGATTTGTCAAAATTGAGTGACAAGGATTCTGACCGACAGGGGCAGTTTTGACATCGCGATCGACCGGTAGCGTGAATTCAGTGGCTTTTCGAAGCCTGCTTAATCATAAATTATTGCCCTCCACCGCCGTCTCAAGGGCTGAGTTCTGCCATGAAGGCCAGCCCGTCGGCGGTCAGTAGAATTCTGCGTCGTTCCCGATCAGTTCCTTTAGCGCAGCGGAGCGCGCCTGGTCGCGAGCTGCCTTGTAGGCGAACAGGTCTTCGGCCTTGATGCGGCGGTGACGTCCGACAGTGGTGAAGGCAATGTCTCCTGCCTCGAGCAGTTTGATCAGATAGGGGCGCGAAACGTTGAGCAGATCAGCCGCCTGCTGGGTCGTCAGAATTCGATGAATGGGAACGATGGTCACTGCATCGCCGCTACCAATATGGCGAAGCGCGTCCAGAAACATATCCGATATGGCTGGCGTGAGCGTGGTCTCGGCCACCCTCTTCGTTTCAATTTCGGTCACGCGCAGGACCACCTCACCAGTGTGCCGGGCTGACAGAACATGGGCGAGCTGATTGGCTATCTGCCGATCATCGGCAGAAGGGAAGCGATTGCCGAACGGCAGCGGCGTGGCGGGCGAAGTGATGTCTTTGCTCCCCTTTTGCGTGCACCATGCCGCATAGTCGAAATATTCGCAACTAGCGCAGTTGATCGCAAGCGCAGGCGCGGTCTGCTGCAGTTGATCGTTCGCTGAAGGTTCGATGGATCATGCTTACCTCGATCATCGGCCTTTCGCCGCCCGGCTATAGCGATGTCGGCTCTGACCCAAGACCTTCCGGCAGCTGTCGACCAGACTTGGCCAGTCCGCGAAGTGAGGTTGAATGTCTATTTTTGGGCACGAAGCCGCCATTCCGTAATTGTGATCACCCCACGGCCGGGCTCTAAATCGGTGAGGGGTGGGCGCAGAATGGCTGCTTAGCCCGACATCACTGTTTCTCTTCCCGCTCACATGGTATCGTAAAGCCCTCGGAAGTCGGTGTAGGGGGATAGCCTGGTGGGTAAGTTTTCCGGATTTTCTGCTGCTGTTCTGGTTTCGCTAGCCTGCTCCGGGGCAACCGTGTCGTCGTCATCCTTCACGTTGACAGACGAAGCCTTCGCCGTACTCGACCCGACCCGCCCCGGACGTACCGCTTGCCGTGACAAAGCGGGCTTCGACGCGGCCTATGCCGCTCGCATGCAGCTTGCAGCGGACATTGCGCGCGAGCAGGGTATGGGCACGGGAGCAATCGGCCTGTTCCCGGGAACAGCCCGCTCCGATCTCCCGCTCGGTGCGCTGGAACCCGAAGCACGACGCTACTTCGATCAGGGCCTCGCCTTCGCCTATGGCTTCAACCACCGCGCGGCGATTGCCTCTTTCGTGCGTGCGCGCGAGATCGACCCTTCCTGTGCGGAATGCTGGTGGGGCGAGGCTCTGGCCCGCGGCCCCAATATCAACGCCGCGATGGATGCAGGGCAAAACGCCCCGGCCCTGCACGCGCTGGAGCAGGCCCGGCGCCTGTCCGCGCAATCGGGCGACTTGACCAAGGCGCTGATCGCAGCGCAGGCGCTGCGCTATTCGCCGGATCCGGCCGCGGATCGGGGCGAGCTTGACCGGGCCTATGCACAGGCCATGCTCGCCCTCAGCAAGCAATACCCCGCAAGCGACGATCTTGCCGTGCTCGCGGCGGAAGCGGCGATGAACACCAGCCCGTGGAACTACTGGTCCGTCGATGGCGCGCCGGCGCCTTTCGTTGCCGAAGCGGTAAAGCTGATCGAAGACGTGATGGCCCGCTCGCCCGGTCATCCGCAGGCGTCTCACCTCTACATCCACCTGCTCGAACTGCCCGATCCGGCCAAGGCGGAAGCGGCCGCCGACCGGCTCGACAAGACGGGGCCGGCGACGCTCGGCCATCTCGTCCATATGCCGGCGCATATCTACTACCGGCTCGGCCGCTATCAGGACTCGATCGAGGCGAACAGGCGCGCGGTCGCTGCGGATGAAGCCTATCTGGCGACCTACGGCGACGATGGTCTGGTCCGCTACGGATACTACCCGCACAATGTGCATTTCCTGCTGACCTCGGCGCAGGCGATGGGTGACGTGCCGACCGTCGTCAACCAGACCCACAGGCTCGAAAGCGTCATCGACACCGATACCGGCCGGGATCTCTACTGGGTGCAGGCGATCTATGCCGCGCCCTATTTCGCCCACGCGCAATATTCCTCGCCCGACGCAATCATGGCGCTGACCGCCGATCCGCATCCGCTCGAATATGTCGAGGCAATGCGCCACTATGCCCGCGCGGTCGCCATCGCGCTCGACCCGAAGCTCGGTGATTTCGCCGCCGAGATCGCGGCGATGGAGCGCCTCGCCAGCAGCGAGGCAGCGGCAACGATGGACGCGAACGGCTTTCCCGCGCCACTGATCATCGCTCTGGCGAGCGAGGTGGCGAAGGGTCGGCGGGCGATGGCGGGCAAGCGGTACGGCGATGCCATTGCGCATTTCACCAAGGCCGCCGAAATGCAGGAATCCGTGCCCTACAGCGAACCGCCGTACTGGTATTACCCCGTCAACCAGTCGCTGGGCGCGGCCCTGTTAGAGGCCGGCCGGCTCGAGGATGCCAAGACGGCGTTTCACGCGGCGCTGTTCGAGGCACCCAACAGCGCACTCGCCCTGTTCGGCCTTGCCCGAACAGAAGCGCGGCTCGGCCATGTCCGCGAAAGGCTGGCTGCCGAGCGGGCCTTCGCAGCCGTGTGGCGCGGTGAGAAGCGCTGGCTGACGATGACCCGGATTTAGTCCAGCGCATTGCAGGAACGGTGTCGCTTCCCGAATCGCCGCATATAGGAGTCGGACCAAGCCGGGATTCGGGGCTCGTGAAAGCATTGACCTACTCCGACCCAGAGCCGGTCGTTCCCATCCGCCACTTCAAGCGTCCGTATTTGCCGATAGCTGCCTTGCTAGGCTTGGCCCGCGTATGATGCGGCTGGGTGTACGGTCGGGGCAGAATGCCCCAAATACACGACAGCGCGCGAGAAACCCAATAGGCCCTCCTGCGTTATCTGCGTAGCTGCATGCAAAAGCACGTCTCTGAATTTGAGAACGGGAACCCTTTATTCTGTTTCCTCTCCTGCGATCAATAATGCCCAAAACCCGATTTGCTGTTGCCGGAGCGGCAGCCCTTGCGCTTGCTGGCTGCTCGAGCGAGCCATTAAGGGATCCGCGTCAGAACGGCCCAACGGAAGTCGGCTATGTGGTCGTGCAATCGGCGGATGTGCCTGTGGCCGTCGAATTGGCCGGGCGCGTCGCTGCCTTCGAGATGTCGGAGGTGCGACCGCAGGTGACGGGGCTGATCCGCCGCCGCCTGTTCACCGAGGGCGCGGTGGTGCGCGCGGGCCAGACCCTCTATGAGATCGACACGCGCCTCTACCGCGCCGCCAGCAACGAGGCCCGCGCGAACCTCGCCAGTGCGATCGCCAATGCCGAAGCGACGCGGATCCGGGCCGAGCGTCTGAAGCCGCTCGCCGAGGCGCAGGCTGTAGCCATGCAGGATTACACCGACGCGCAGGCCGCCGCGCGGCAGGCCGCCGCTGCCGTCGCGCAGGCGCGTGCACAGCTCGATACCGCCAACGTCAATCTCCAGTTCACCCGCGTCCCCGCCCCGATCAGCGGGCGCATCGGCCGTTCGCTGTTCACGGTCGGCGCGCTCGTCACCGGCAATCAGGCCGAGCCGCTGGCGGTGATCCAGGGCGTCGATCCGGTGTTCGTCGACATCCAGCAATCGAGCGCCGAGCTGCTCGCGCTGCGCCGCGCGCTGGCGCAGAGCGGGGCGGTGCCGGGCAGCACATCAGTCGCGCTGCTGCTGGAGGACGGCAGCGAATACCCCCAGCGCGGGCAGGTGCAGTTCTCCGAGGTGATGGTGGATGCCGGCACGGGCACGGTGACGCTGCGCGCCCGCTTCGCCAATCCGCAAGGCCTGCTGCTGCCCGGGATGTTCGTGCGCGCGCGCTTCGAGCAGGCGGTGGACAAGGGTGCGATCCTGGTGCCGCAGCCTGCGCTCACCCGCAACGCGCGGGGCGAGGCGAGCGTCTTCGTGGTCGATGCCGGCAACAAGGCGGCCGAACGCCAGGTGACGGCGCCGCGCGCGCTCGGCACCGACTGGGTGGTGATGAGCGGGTTGAAGCCGGGCGACAAGGTGATCGTGCAGGGGCTCGCGCGCCTGAAGCCCGGTGCGCCGATAAAGCCCGTCCCCGCCAGCAAGCCGCAGACCATCGCCGCGCCCAAGCCCGGCGCCAAGGGCTGAGGCGCGGGCCATGTCGCGCATCTTCATCGACCGGCCGATCTTTGCCTGGGTGCTGGCGATCATCACCATGCTCGCCGGCGTGGGCGCGATCACCCTGCTGCCGATCGCGCAATATCCCGACGTTGCCCCGCCACAGGTCAACATCCGCGCGACCTTCCCCGGAGCCTCGGCCGAGACGCTCGAGAATTCGGTCACCCAGATCATCGAACAGCAGCTGACCGGGATCGACGGGCTGCTCTATTTCAGCTCCAGCTCGACCTCGCGCGGGCAGGTCACGATCAGCGCGACCTTCGCCAAGGGCACCGATCCCGACATCGCGCAGGTGCAGGTGCAGAACCAGGTGCAATCCGCCCTGCCCCGCCTGCCTCAGCAGGTGCAGCAGCAGGGCCTGCGCGTCACCAAATCCAACCCCGATTTCCTGATGATCGTGGGCGTCTATGACGAGACCGACCGGGCGACCAATATCGACGTGTCCGATTTCCTTGTCTCGAACCTTCAGGACGAGCTCGCCCGGATCGAGGGCGTGGGCGAGACCAATGTCTACGGCTCGCAATATGCAATGCGCATTTGGCTCGATCCCAACAGGCTCGCCGCGGTCGGGCTGATGCCGGGCGACATCATCACCGCGATCCGCAACCAGAACACCGAGGTCGCCGCGGGCGAGGTCGGGGGCTTGCCGCAGCCGGAGACCAACCGACTCAACGCCGTCGTCACCGCGCAGTCTCGGCTGCGCACCGCCGACCAGTTCAGGGCGATCATTCTCAAGGCCGATGCCAGCGGCGCGCTGGTGCGCCTCGGCGATATCGCGCGGGTCGAGCTGGGCGCGGAGAACTATGCCGCCTCGAGCCGCATCAACGGCCACCCCGGGGCGGGTCTGGCAATCAGCCTTGCGCCCGGAGCCGACGCGCTCGCCACCGCCGATCTGGTCAAGGCTGCGGTCGAGAAGGCGCGGGGCAGCTTCCCGCCCGGCTACAACGTCGCCTATGCCAACGACACCACGGCCTTCATCCGCCTCTCGATCGAGGAGGTGGTGCAGACCCTGATCGAGGCGATCCTGCTGGTGATCGTGGTGATGTTCGTCTTCCTCCAGAGCTGGCGCGCGACGCTGATCCCGACCATCGCCGTGCCGGTGGTGCTGCTCGGCACCTTCGCGATCTTCTATCTGGCGGGCTTCACCATCAACACGCTGACCCTGTTCGGGCTGGTGCTCGCCATCGGCCTCTTGGTCGACGACGCGATCGTGGTGGTCGAGAATGTCGAGCGCCTGCTCGAAGAGAACCCCGAGATGACGCCCAAGGAGGCGACGATCCGCTCGATGGGCGAGATCCAGGTCGCGCTGGTCGCCATTGCCATCGTGCTCTCGGCGGTGTTCCTGCCGATGGCCTTCTTCGGCGGCTCCACGGGGGTGATCTACCGCCAGTTCTCGGTGACAATCATCTCGGCGATGGCGCTCTCGGCGCTGGTCGCGCTGATCCTGAGCCCCGCGCTGACGGCCTCGCTGCTGCGCCAGAAGCGCCATGGTGAGGAACCCGGCGAAAGCCCTCTGCATCGCCGGTGGCCGTGGGGTGCCGAGCGGCTCGAGCGCGCCCGCGTGTGGTTCAACGACAGCTTCGCGCGCGGCACCACCCGCTATGTCGCTGCGGTCCAGCGCGTGGTCGACCGCAAGTACCTGTTCCTCGCGATCTATGCCGCGGTGGTGGTGCTTCTCGCCGCGCTGTTCCTGCGCCTGCCGACCGGCTTCCTGCCGACCGAGGATCAGGGCGCGGCGCAGGTGCAGTTCCGCCTGCCTGCCGGTGCCACGCAGGGGCGCACCCGCGAGGTGCAGCTCGCCATCGAGAAATACATGCTCACCGAGGAGAGCGCGAATGTCGCTACGATGCTCACCGTCGCGGGCGGCGGCGGCGGGGCTGCGGGGCAGAACACCGGACAGGGCTTCGTCAACTTCGTCGACTGGGCCGAGCGCAAGGGCGCCGAGAACTCCGCCGATGCGATCACCCAGCGCGCGACCAGGGCTTTCGCCGGCTTCCGCGATGCGCAGGTCAACATGCTCGTCCCCCCTGCGATCCGCGGGCTGGGGCAGAGCAACGGCTTCACGCTACAGCTCCAGAACACCAGCGGGATGAGCCGCGAGGACTTCCTCGCCGCGCGCGACAAGCTGCTGGAAGCGGCGAGCAAGGACCCGGTGCTGTCGGGTGTGCGGCTGGGCGAGCTACCCGATACGCAGACGCTCCAGGTCGATATCGACCAGCCTCGCCTTGCCGCGCTGGGGCTGAACCAGTCGGACGTGAACACCACGCTCTCGGCCGCGTGGGGCGGGCAATATGTCAACGACTTCATCGATCGCGGGCGGGTGAAGCGCGTTTTCGTGCAGGCCGACGCGCCCTATCGCGCGACGCCCGACGATATCGGCCAGTGGTTCGTGCGCGGCAGCAATGGCCAGATGGCGCCCTTCTCCGCCTTCGCCAGCACCCGCTGGTCGACCACGCCGACGACACTCTCGCGCTTTCAGGGCTACCCCAGCTTCCAGTTCGACGGACAGGCCGCCCCCGGCCAGAGCTCCGGCGCGGCGATGGACCGGATTGCCGAGCTGGCGGCGGAAATCCCCGGTATCAGCGTCGCATGGTCGGGCCTGTCGTTCCAGGAGCGCCTGTCCTCAGGGCAGGCACCGCTGCTCTACGGGCTGTCGCTGCTGGTGGTGTTCCTGTGTCTTGCCGCGCTCTACGAAAGCTGGACGATCCCGGTGGCGGTGATGCTGGTGATCCCGCTCGGCCTCGTCGGTGCGGTCTTTGCGGTCACGCTCAGGGGGCTGGAGAACGACGTCTATCTCCAGATCGGCCTTCTCACTACGATGGGCCTCGCCGCCAAGAACGCGATCCTCGTGATCGAATTCGCCGAGCAGGCCGAGAAGCGCGGCGCGCGGGTGATCGATGCGGCGCTGGAAGCGGCACGCCTGCGCCTGCGCCCGATCCTGATGACGAGCTTCGCTTTCATCTTTGGCGTGCTGCCGTTGGCCTTGTCGAGCGGGGCGGGGGCGAACAGCCGCATCGCCATCGGCACCTCGGTGATCGGCGGGATGCTGACAGCGACCGTGCTGGCGATCTTCTTCATCCCCCTGTTCTTCGTGATCGTCCGGCGCACCACCCGCGACACCCTGAAGAAGCTGCGCCGCGCGCCCGAAGGAGGCACCACCGCATGAAGCTCGCCCCAGTCATTGTCCTCGCGCTGCTCTCGGGCTGTTCGATGGCGCCAAAATATGTGCAGCCCGCCTTGCCCGTGCCCGCCTCATGGCCGGCGGGCGATGCATATCTGGCGCAGAGCGAGGCCGCGCTGCCGGTGATGAGCTACCGCGAGGTGTTTGCCGATCCGCGGCTGGTGCAGGTGATCGAGCAGGCGCTGGCGAACAATCGCGACCTCCGGATCGCCGCCGCCAACATCCGCGCGGCTCGGGCGCAGTCGCGCATCCAGAACGCCGCGCAGCTGCCGCAGGTCGGCGTCGCAGCGGGCGGCACGCGGTTCGACAACGGCACCGCCAACCAGAATCGAAACCAGGATATCGACATCGGGAACAACCCTGCCGCCAGCCGCTCCACGGCGGGCACGCGCTATACCGCCGATGTCAACACCACCGCTTTCGAGATCGATCTATTCGGGCGGCTCGATTCGCTCTCCGACGCGGCCCTCGCCCGCTATTTCGGCACCGAGGCCGCTGCCCGCGCCACGCGGCTCACGCTGATCGGCGACATTGCCGATGCGTGGCTCACCTATGCCGCCGATGCCTCGCTGCTGAGGCTCGCCGAGGACACTGCCGCCAATGCGCGCGAGCAGGTGAAGCTCACCCGCCTGCGGCTGGACGGCGGGATCACCCCACGCTCCGACCTGCGCCAGGCCGAGCAGATCCTCGCTGCCGCCGAGGCCGATATTGCCGCGCAGACCACCGCGCTGGCGCAGGATGCGAATGCGCTGCAATTGCTGGTCGGCGCGCCGGTCGATACCGCCCTGCTACCACGCTCGCTCGACGATGCGGGCGAGGCGGTGCGCTCGCTCCCGGCGGGTCTCGATTCTACCATTCTGCTGCGCCGTCCCGACGTGCTCCAAGCCGAATACGAGCTGCGCGCCGCCAATGCCGAGATCGGCGCGGCGCGGGCGGCGCTGTTTCCGCGGATCACGCTGACGGGCCTCGCAGGGCTGGCGAGCAATGCGCTCTCGACGCTCTTCACAGGTGCCGCCTTCAACTATTCGGCCGGCGCGAACGTGCGGTATGCGCTGTTCGCGGGCGGCGCGACGCAGGCGGGGGTAGCCGAGACAGAGGCGCAACGCGATGCTGCCGTCGCAGACTATGAGCGCGCGATCCAGGCCGCCTTCCGCGATGTTGCCGACGCCCTCGCCCGGCGCGGAACGATCACCGAGCAGCTGCGCGCCAACCGCGCGTTCCTCGATGCGGCCGAGGACAGCTACCGGCTTACGGACCTGCGCTACCGCGGCGGGGTCGATTCCTTCCTCGCCAGCCTCGATGCTCAGCGCGCCGCCTATCAGGCGCAGCGCACGCTGCTGGCGACCCGGCTCATCGAGGCGAGCAACCGGGTCGCCCTGTACCGCGCGCTCGGCGGCGAGACAACGCGCGAGATGCACGGTTCAGTTCTCGGAAGCTGATGATGCCTCGGGCGCTCGAAAATGGGGGCTGAAAGCAGTTCGACTGGTAATGGTAAAACCGGTCGTCGATCCTGTCGGGCAGAAATGGCAGGAAAGTCCCACATATGGACGTCTGCTGCGCCAAATCAAATTTAGCGCGCTTCCCGCACAGGCTCAGGCATGCGTTCAATAATGACCGTCTCCTCTCGAAGCCTCGCGTGCGCAAGATCGTGGTCCAATTGCATTCGCATCATCGTCAGCGCTGAGATGCCAAACGCCTTCTCAAAGCGAATGGCCATCTCCGGCGTGAGGGCCGCCCGACCATTGAGCAACCGGCTTAGGGCAGGCCGCTTCACCCTGAGGTGATCAGCCGTGCTCGAGACATTCAGGTTGTAGGGCTTCACAATCTCCTCGAGCAGCCATGGGCCGGGATGAATTGCGAAACTCTCGTGAAGCTTGTCGCCCATCAGTGGTCTTTCTTGCCATAGGAACCAACGAAGGATCGTCAGTAGAAGCGAGCTTCGATTGAAGATAACCAATCAAGGAGCCCTCAGAAATCCACACCAAGCCCAACCCGAACAAACTTATCAACAGAAAATTTAGTTTCAAAATGAAATTCATGCCGAATTTTTATGTATGATGTACAACAAAGCACAACACTGAATAATAATACATCAAACAACATACGCCCACAATATCATATAATATTTTCTATTATCATTTAGCCATTTGATCTATCACCAACAGAATTTGTCTGAATGATGATCAGGCGCCATGCGGGCACCACTTTAACTCCGTGATGCCGCTTTGCGACCACTCAAATCGTCAAGCTCTCGCCTTTGTCGGTTTGACAGCTCCGAATCAGCACTGTCATCAAATATCGATCGGGAATGTGGATTCACATTGTTCGGGCGGAACCTGGTGCGGGGCTTTGATATGAATGCTGACGTAGAACATGAGCACATCAAGTGGCTGCTAAAGAAGCAAGGCACCACGCTGGCCGATATAGCCCGCGCACTCAACGTTGGCCCCTCTGCAGTCACGCTGGTGTGCAAAAGACGCGGCCGTTCCCGCAGGATTGAGGCCGCTATCGCAGCAGCGACTGGCCTCGCACCAGCCCAGCTATGGCCTGAAAATTATCCAACAGAGTAAGGAGGAAACATGACAGCATAGAACGAACGGCATCACACGATGCGCGCCACCCGGAAATGAGAAGCCCCGATGCTGCGCGAACAGCATCAGGGCCATGGAAGATCAAACGATCCAACAGGTCTGATCTCCCTCATTCCCAGCGGCATGTCAAGGTTCGGGGGTATCCTCGAGCCACAGGAAAACTCGTGCCCTCGCCAAGTCGGCGATGGGGGAGATGAAAAATGAAAATCAGAAACGTGTGCCCAAGCCACAACTGCGCGGCCAATCCTCAACAGCCGGCAATCCAGTCGTCCGCCGTTGCGGTGGAGAAGAGATATCTACGCGATCCTGCGCCGGGCCCTGCAAACGTACAGATCGTTCGCGATAAAGACGGTGGCGCGCTTCGGACCTTCAACGGCGGCCTCACACACGAGAATGGCTGGTTTGCGAGCTGCAAAGCGCGATAACTGCTGCAGTGGGAAGGCATCGCTCAAAGGGATTTCCTTCTTCGCGCCGAAGTTGAATTCAGCGTGGTCAGCATGATGTCCGAAGCTGTCAGATTCGAGTTCAACGGCCCGAACGGCAAGGAACGCTATACCGCTGACGTCGAACTCATAGGCAGCGACGGCACCCGCACGATCGTCGAGGTCAAGCGCGATCCTCCTTCCTGCGCCATGCGGAAAAGGCTGCGTCCGAATATGGCATCGACACGCGCTCGA
>VFQO010002544.1_pt1 | contig 10908 bp, 9 predicted proteins | sample 3512331 | NCBI WGS metagenome assembly VFQO01 (sample SAMN10412371, study PRJNA504923) | tailings metagenome | isolation source: Replicate 3 from Balatoc abandoned mine | place: Philippines: Itogon, Benguet | collected 2017-08-28 | reverse complement strand
TTTCTGTTTAATACGAACTAAAGACGCGTAAAACGGTGCTGCAGTAAAAGACTGAGTCGATTGGATCAGATCGCTGACATCGGCAGTGCTTTGCTGCAACATCTGCTTAAAGATTTCCAAATGGCCATTCTTTTGCAATAAAGGCGCCAGGTTGGTTTCCTCAGCACCATCTCTGATGGTGTAGTACTTCAGTAATAACTCGGCTCTGGCCGCTAAAGTCAAAACAGGAGCATCTGCAGCACGGACCGGGCTTGTCGTTGTTTGTTCTGTTTTCACTGGCGTTTTTTCGGTTTCCGCTTCTGTTTGAGTCAGAGAATTAAATAAAAAAGCGGAAACAATCAAACCACTAAACAAACCCCAGAAATAGCTTAACAACGGTGTGGGCTTATACATAACAACCTGTCCTGATACGGCATAACAACAAAAGACTGCAGGGATTATAACTGTCCATACCAGCATCAATGCAAACTTTTCTCAGTTTTTCTGTGGCAGAACGCCAGATTTCTCCGCTAGAGGGCCGGATTTTATCTGGTAGCTACAAAAAGTTGAGCCTTTGCCCTGATCCTCCGCCCTGATATAGTGGCGCCATAAACTCAGAATGTGGTGACCAGATGAAACAATATGCACTGCTGCTGGCTGTGATGACATTAAGTGCAGGAGGATGTATGGGACAAAAATCAGTGGATCAACAGGATTTACGCCGTCAGATAGGGCAAAAACTGATGATCGATTTACGCCACTTTTGCGCTCAAGGCAGCTCAGCGCAATGCAAAACTGATCTGACTGAGTTACCCAAAGAATTTTCCGACGCTATCACTCAACTGCATTTAGGTGGCGTGATTTTATTTGCCAATAACTTAAAAGATACCCACCAAATCCGCCGTCTGACTGCTGATTTACAACAAGCCAGCAGTGATGGGTTGCCCTTGCTGATTGGTATCGATCAGGAGGGCGGTCGTGTGGCCCGTTTACCAACATCAGAGTTTCCAGCTTTTGCCGGTAATATGGCCATAGGTGCAACTTTGGCGTCCTCTGGTACTCGTTATGCCACAGAAGTTGGTCAGGCTATAGCGCAGCAATTAAAGTCGCTGGGTATTAACTTAAACTTTGCGCCTAGTGTGGATGTTAATAACAACCCAGCGAATCCTGTGATTAACGCCCGTTCTTTTGGCGATAAGGCTGCAGCGGTGGCTTGGGCGGGCGGCGCTATGCTCAGTGCTATGCAGAATGCCGGTGTACTAGGCACAGTGAAGCATTTCCCTGGCCATGGTGATACTCATGTCGATAGCCACACAGGTTTACCTTTGGTCGAACACGACAGAGCCACGGTAGAGGCGGTTGATTTATACCCGTTCCGACAGCTTATTAAACAGCATCAACCCGCTATGGTGATGACGGCACATATTCAGTATCCGGCACTGGATAACAGTAGTTTAATCACTAAATCCGGTGAAGCAGTGATCAAACCTGCCACGTTATCCCGCGCTATCCTGACCGACTTATTGCGCGAAGATATGGGTTTTGATGGCATCATTATTACTGATGCATTAAATATGGCTGGGATCAGCCAGTTTTTTGACCCGGCACAGGCGGTGATTGAAACCTTTGCAGCTGGTGCTGATATAGCTTTAATGCCTTATGAAATCAAAACACCCTCTGATATAGCAGCGCTTCAGGTCCTGATTGATCAGGTGGTAACCGCAGTGCAACAAGGTAAGCTCAATAGCGCTGAGATCGCAGAGTCGGCTCAGCGGGTAACCCGCTTACGGCAGCAACTATCAACCCAAACACCACCATTGGTATTGCCAGACCAGCAACGTTTAGCCCAGGATCTGCACCTGGAACAACAACTCGCTCAAGCCAGTCTGACAGTAGTGGGCACAAATAAATTAAAGTTACCGCTTAATTTAGCCGCTTTAAAAGTGCACCTGATCGCCCCCGATCGAACGAAATGCCAAAGCTGGTTGCAGGCGTTGAAGCATTGGGGTGTTCAACCCTTAGCTGTGACCTGCAGTGATTTAACCTCTTCAGAGCAAAATCAGGCATTGGCTCAGATCAAACAGGCTGATTTGGTGCTGGGATCTTTGATATCACCAGCTCAAAGTGCTGCTGAGTTGGGTGTCTTGGCCGACTTACAGGCTTTACCAGTGATGAAGCTGACCGTATCTGAACAAAAACAGCTACTGGTTCAGCTCGTACAACAGGCGAAAAAGCTTGGCAAAAAGACGGTCATGGTATCGTTACGCACCCCTTATGAGCTGGCAGACTTTGCCGATAGTGCGGATGTGCGACTGGCCACTTATAGTTATAACCAAAAGCCTCAGACTGCAGAGCGGCCATTTTCTGGTCCTGCTTATGATGCGGTGATTGGATTTTTACTCGGAAATGTTCAGGCGCAGGGTCAGCTGCCTGTGTCTCTGACTACAGAAGACAAGTCGATTGAAAGGAGATAAAAATGACAGTGGCTATCAAAGCACTGGATCAGTTAATCAGTACTATGCAGCCCGAGTTGCAGCCGGACATTTACGTATATTGTATCTGGCCTTTGGATAAATGCTGGCATGGGCCTCTGCCATTGGCCACTTTTAAAGAAAAAGAAGGATTGACCTTAGTCTTAACCGAGCAGCAGGCGCAAGAGTATCAACTGGATATTTTGTTCAGAGCGCGCTGGATCAGTCTGACCGTGCATTCAGCTTTAGAAGCTGTAGGTTTGACTGCTGCTTTTGCCACAGCTTTAGCTGCTGCAGGCTTAAGTTGTAATGTATTTGCCGGGGCTTATCATGATCATCTGCTGGTGCCTGTGCATCAGGCTGAAGCGGCTATGCAGGTCTTAAAGCAATTACAACAAAGTAAGCAAAACAAAACCTAGAAAAGGATAGCGAATGTCATTACAACAGATTTTTGGCTGGGGCACCCTACGGTTGGCATTAGCCGGATTGATAGGTGCGCATGGCTGGCACAGAGCTTTAACCGGAGGCGTGCAGCCTTTTGGTCAGTGGTTGGATAACAATGGCTGGCCTATGGGTATTTTGATCGCTGTGGCTATTACTGCTTTTGAAATCATTGGTCCTTTATTTCTGGCATTAAACCGTTATGTCACTTTGGTTTGTCTGGGTTATGTCGGTATTTACGCCACAGGCATAGCTATTTTGCATGCCAAAGTTGGCTGGTTTGTGGTGGGGCCTGGCCGCAACGGTGCAGAATTCAGCGCTTTGCTGATTTTGGTGTTACTCTCTGTGGCCGTACATCATTGGCCGTCAAGGCGCTAGGCTGTTATTCAACCTGGCAACGACAGGCTGTACTTTCACCATTGAGCCAAAAGCCGGGCAATAGGGTGGTGCCGCTGACAATACCGTCGAGCAGACTGGCATTGTCGCTGCATAATAAATCAGTGGCTACTGGCCCTGCGTACATCAGTTGTTTATTTTGAAACAGTAGCAAGAGTGGCGCGGCTATCACCTCGAAGCCAAGCGCTTTTGCTTCTGTCAGTTCCAACATTTTGACAGCTAAATGTGGCTGACGTTGCTGCGTGCGTCGCAGATGATCTTTCGCAAAAGAACTACAGCTGCACCGAGAGTCGGAGATCAACACGGCTTGCCAGAGACGGTCGGGCTGCAACTGCTGATCCAATATGTTTTGCACTTGCGCTGGTAAAAGCGGTTGCTGTTGCCACAGACCCTGTTCATCGAATACGCCATAATGGCCTAAAAAAAACCAATAAAAAGCTGCAGCGCTGCCTGCGATCCAAAGCACGAGCAACACAACTGCAGCCTTTACTTTCTTGGTTGAACCTGATTGTTTCAACAGCTGAATCTGTTCGCTTCAAGCGCCAGTTGGTTGGCAACCTGTTCAATTTGAGCTGTACTTTGTTTTACTTTTTCGCTGCGCTGCATTTGTGCGGCGGCGCTATCATTCAGATACTGTGCACCCTGCGCCATCTCAGCACTGGCATGACGTTGCTGTTCTAAAGATCCCGCCATAATATCCGCAGAGCGGGCTACAGACTGTGCTTCGCCTGTAATGATATTAAGTAGCTCGTCACTACGTTTTGCCAGACTGACAGTGTGGTCAACCTGACTTAAACAGTGTTGTACTGACTTTACTGAACTTTGACTAGCTTCAGTTAAGTTTTGGATCATGCGCTGAATTTGCTCTGTAGATTGCTGGGTTCTGCCAGCCAAAGTACGAACCTCATCCGCTACTACAGCAAAACCCCGGCCTTGTTCGCCTGCGCGTGCTGCTTCAATGGCGGCATTTAATGCCAACAGATTGGTTTGTTCAGCAATACTTTTAATGACCTCAAGTACAGAGGTGATCTCTTTGCTGGATAACGCCATGCTATCCACTTTTTGTCCGGCGTCCTGCAAAGTCACCGCCAAAGTCGAGATAGCCGCTATGGTTTGATCAACAGACTCTTTACCTGATACTGAACTAAGTTCAGCCTGTTTGGCTGCGCTCAACACTGCGGCTGCCAGTTCGCCAAGCGCCTGAATACTTTGTGCCATTTCTTCAGAGGCCGCGGCTATACGGTTCACCTGAGTGTTTTGCTGATGCATACCTGACACCAACTGCTGGCCATCGTCAGACAAATGCGCGCTTTCGCTGTGCAGTAATGAAACAGACTGGTTAATAGTGTGCACTGTGCGCTGGATGCCATCCAATGCCTGGTTAAACTGCTGAACCAGATGGGAGCGAATATCAGGACAGCGCACCGTTAAATTAATATGGGCGGGGTCAGCAACCAATTCTTTTGTTGTTTCTGAAAAGGCTAGTCCAACCATAGCCTCTTTATACGAATTCAAACTGATGATGATAAGTACAGCAGATTCCACAACCACATAAGCTGCATGGACCACCACTATGCTGAGGGTAGCGTCTTCTGTCGGGACTAAATAAACGCTGCCATACTGAGTTTGCAGATACGCAAAAAGCAAATGATGCACAGCGATAGTGCCAGCAGCCACTGCGATGACCAACCAGTCACGAAAAGCGCTCAATACGGCCAGCAAAACAAAAATACCAAAGTGCAGTTCAGTCACACCGTTGGACTGATGAATATGCAAGGCGCAAAACAGCATAAAAGACACACCAAAGGCAATACGCGACAGGCGGTGATCTCTTAACGTTTTGTACAAGACAAAAGGTACGATCAAAGCCGGCAGGCCAATCAATAAAGCTGCACCCCAGGTCTGGTGCCAACTGGCCAAAGCTAAAGCCAGTAGCATCAGCACTAAATTGATGCTGTTCATGATTCGAAAGGCTTGTTGACGGAACGGATAGATATGCATAAAAACCTCATTTAGTCCGGCAACTTGAGTAGCCGGTCACTGCTACAACTGTATCCTGCAATTGCCTGTTGATAATGATACGACACAATACTTGTATTAATTTAGCTGTTTGTATACGGCGATTTACTGCACTGGATCAATATCTGAGTTGAATCTAGTCCTGATTCAGACAAAGTGTAGTCCGTCTTAGTCGTTCGTCATCAAAAAATCATCTAGGCCAGACAGAATAGCTTCTTTTTGGAGGAACTATGGCCAACTTAAACAGACGGGATTTTCTTAAAAACACAGCCTTTTTAACCGGAGCAGCCTGGTTAAGTCACGCAGTATTGGGTTGTAGTAGTAGCGCTCCCCAAGCGAAAAACAGTAGCTCTATTGAGTTTTTACATGGCGTGGCTTGTGGTGACCCTTTAACAGATAGTCTGATTTTATGGACTAAAGTGACTCCGGCACAGCAACCAGACTCGGTGCAATTATTGCTGGAAGTGAGCGAGACCACAGATTTTTCTGCGATAAAACATCAGCAGCTTTGTTTGGCCCGTAAGGACGCTGATTACTGCTGCAAAGTGGATTTAACAGGTCTACAGCCAGGCCGCAGTTATTATTACCGTTTTAGTGACAGCAATACGGTATCTGCTACAGGCCATGGCAAAACTCTACCCAGTGGCTCTGTGTCAGAGGTTCGTTTTGCTGTCTTGTCTTGCTCCAATTATCCGGCCGGTTATTTCCATGTATACCGACAGGTTGCTCAGCAACAGCTTGATGCTGTACTGCATTTAGGGGATTACATTTACGAATACGAGCAAGGTGGTTATGCCACAGAGCGCTCTGTTGAATTAGGCCGGGCTTTAGCTGCAGACAATCAAGCCGAGATGGTAAGCCTGCAGGATTATCGCAAACGTTATGCCTTGTACCGTAGCGATAAAGATTTACAGCAGGCTCATGCCAGCCATAGCTTTATTTGTGTCTGGGATGACCATGAAATTACCAATGATGCCTGGACTGATGGTGCTGAAAACCATCAGCCGAATGAAGGTGATTATCAGCTGCGTAAACTGAACGCGCTGCAGGCGTATTACGAGTGGATGCCAATACGGCCTCTGGTTTCTGGCAAACAGCTGTCTGGTCAGCAGCAAAGCTTAAGCCGCAGTTTTGCCTTTGGTGATCTCGTCGATTTGCATATGCTTGACACCCGTATTGAAGGGCGCAACCTGCAACTGGACTACAAGCACTACACAGATGAAAAATCCGGTGCTTTTGATACAGAGCGGTTTATCGCTGATCTAACCCATCCTAACCGTACTTTGCTTGGGCAAAAGCAACAGCAATGGTTGCAAACTCAGTTGATGCGCTCTAAAGCTCATTATCAGGTGCTGGGGCAGCAGGTGTTGATGGCGAAGATGATGTTTCCGTCTGAGCTGTTGTCAGCTTTTTCTAAACCAGGCCCGGAGTTAGTAGAAAAAATAGCTCAGTTAACCGCCTTAAAGCAGCGAGTTGCCAAAGGGGATAGCAGCCTGAGTGCAGAAGACAAAAAACGTATTGAGTCTGTTGTTGCTTACAATCTGGATGCCTGGGATGGCTATCCGTACGAGCGTGAGCTGGTTTATAAAACAGCGCAGCAGCAGAACAAGCAACTGGTGGTTTTGGCGGGGGATACCCATAACGCTTGGGCCTCTACTTTACATGATCAGCAAGGCAATAAAGTAGGGATAGAACTCGCCACACCTTCGGTCAGTTCGCCTGGTATTGAAACCTATCTGAAGCTGAACACCACACAAGTGGAGCAGTTAGCCAGCGTGCTGCCAACGCTGATTGACGAGCTGGAGTATTGTAATTTACACCAGCGTGGTTATTTGCTGGTGGCTTTTAGCAAAGAGCAAATCGATGCGCAGTGGTTTTTTGTTGATGACATCACGAAAAAGCAGTATCAAACCAAGCTGGGACGCCAGCAAAGTTATAAGCTCTAGCTGTCAACACTAAAAATTGAGTCTGAGTGATAGTCAAAGTAATTGGAGTTGCAGGGAGGCGACAAATCAGCTAGGCCCCAGGAGCATAGTTACCTATGTGACTGGGGTTAGATGGTGCAGTCAACGAAGCTACAGCTTCAAGTACGAAGGCTATAGCGTCTGATGCTTAACAATCCAACAGAGAACAGACTCACAATCAGCACAGGCCAGTCGCCCCACAGGCTATATAAAGTGCGGCCTTGTACCAGTGGCACTTCAGCCGTTAATACGCCTTCTTCAAACTGCGGTAAACGAGCTTGTTCTTTGCCATCTGCTGTGACTGTGGCGGTAATGCCGTTATTGGTAGCGCGCAGTAAAGGACGCCCCAATTCCAGTGCACGCATCCGGGCTATTTCCAAATGCTGATGCGGGCCAATTGAATCTCCAAACCAGGCGTCGTTGCTAACGGTCAACAGAAAGTCAGTGTTGTCATCAAAGTTGGCAATCATCTGGCGTGGAAAGGCAATTTCAAAACATAAAGCCGCCAGCAGCGAATAGCCATTGGCTTGTAAATTAGGCTGCAGCCAGGCGCCACGACTAAATGAACTCATCGGCAAATTAAAAAATGGTGCCACATGTTTTAGTATGGACTGAAAGGGGACAAACTCGCCAATCGGTAACAAATGATGCTTTTGGTAGCGATTTTGGGTGCTGTATCTGTAATCGCCGCCAGTGGCTTCTTTGCCTGATTTACCCAATACTATCATGCCGTTATAAGCATCACCGTTTTCTTTGTAATCCAGAATACCAGTCACTACAGCCGTATTGTTTTCTGCCGCCAGCATATCCAGATTAAACAAATAAGCCAAAGCTAAGGGCTCTAATTGTGGAATTGCAGCTTCAGGCCAAATCATAATGTCGGCATTCAAGTGTGGGCGGCTCAGCTCCATATACTTGCGCATCGTAATGGCTTCTTGATCCGGATCCCAGCGTAAATCCTGCGCTATATTGCCTTGCACTAAGGCAACTTTGACGTGCTCGCCTGTCTGTTGCCAGCCTTTGATGGTGTCGAGTGCTGGGCTGACGATCAAGACAATAGCGGCTATTGCGGGCCAAACCCAAAGTTTAGATCGCACGGCAACAGCAACAGAGCCAGCTATGAACAAGATTAAAAAGCTGATACCGGTTTCGCCAAGCACTGGTGCCCAGGGCGCCATCCAGCCATCGGTCTGACTGTATCCTACAGACAACCAGGGGAAACCTGTTAAGAACCAGGAACGGATATTTTCAGTAATAAACCAGCTGGAGGCTAAGACCAGCGGAAACCAAAAGTTACCCCGAAAACGCCAGCTAAACCAGATGGCAAGGGCAGGGAATAGTGCCAGATAACCCACCAGCAGCGCCATAATAGCCAGGCTGGCAATCAGTGGCATACCACCAAAAGTAGCAATACTGACATGCACCCAGCTAATACCCACACCAAACCAGCCGAGGCCATAGGCATAACCAAACAGGGCCGCCTGTTTTGGGGTTTGCGCTTGCAGCAGAAACCAGGCCAGCACAGACAAGGTCAGCAGTGGCAGCATATGGTAAGCAAAAGGAGCAAAAGCTAAGGTATTTAATGCACCCAGCCCTGCTAAAAGCAGGGCTGGAAACCAGGAGGTTTTCGACAACAGCAAAAGTTAGTCCTTCTGTAGCGTTGAAGTGTCAGCAGCGGTTTTGGCGCGGATCACCTGCAACTGCACCAGCCTTCTGTTGTTGGCTTTGCTGACTTTAAAGGTCAGATTTTGCAGTTCTATGGTTTCGCCTTTTTCCGGCATATGACCAAAAGCATGTAGCACAATGCCACCTATAGTGCCGGCTTCTTCTTCATCGAAGGTGGTACCAAAACTTTCGTTGAATTCATCGACAGGAGTTAAAGCGCTGACCTGATAGACATGGCTGGCCATTTTTTTGATATCGACATCTTCTTCACTGTCGTGTTCATCTTCGATTTCACCGACAATTTGCTCGAGGATATCTTCAATAGTCACAAGACCTGACACGCCACCGTATTCATCCACCACTATGGCCATATGGTAACGTTTCTGGCGGAACTCTTTGAGTAAGGCATCGACTCTTTTACTTTCAGGAATAATGACAGCAGGGCGTAATAAGTCGCGAAGGCTCCATTCGGTGCTACCTTGCAACGCATGTTGCAGTAAATCTTTGACCAGCAAAATGCCTTCGATATGGTCTTTGTCTTCATTGACCACAGGATAACGGCTGTGGTTATTTTCCAACAGCAGCGGCATCATTTGTTCGAGACTTTGGTCAACATTGATGGTTGCCATCTGAGAGCGGGGCACCATGATGTCACGGGCGCGCATTTTGGATACATCCAAAACCCCCTGCAACATACTTTGAGTGTCGTTATCAATCAGCTTGCGCATCGCCGCTTCATTGATCACTTCAACCAGATCAGATAAATCCTGTGGTTCTGCAGTAAAAATCGCTGCTATCCTATCCAGCCACGATTTTGCGGCAGAACCCCGACTAGAGTGGGAATGGTCGTCACCCATGAGTGAACTTAAGCTCCAAGTAATTGAATAGGAAATACCTGAAGCAAGGCAATGTGCAGCGGGACTTTAGAGTCAACAGGGCTGCGACTTCAGGTACGAAAGCAAATAAAATAACAGTTAATCTTCTAAAATATAAGGGTTCTTTATGCCCAATTGCTGCAAAATCAGAATTTCTTCTGCTTCCATTTCTTCAGCATCTGCGTCATTTATATGGTCAAAGCCCAATAAATGCAAGCTACCGTGCACCACCATATGAGCCCAGTGATGATCGAGTTCTTTGCCTTGCTCAGCAGCTTCTGCGGCGACCACCTGAGCGCAAATGACTAAGTCACCTAACAAGGGCAATTCTTCCACACCAGGCGGCAGCTCAAAAGGGAAACTCAGTACGTTGGTTGGTTTATCTTTTTCACGGTAATCAAAATTTAATTGCTGACTTTCTGCTTCATCGACAATCCGTACTGTGACTTCAGCGACATCCTGAAATGGCAGAATAGCGGCTTCCAGCCAGTGCTGAAATTGGGCTTCTGTCGGCAGGTTTGGTGCTTCGCTGGCCAGCTGTAAATCCAGGGTAATGCTCATAATTTAGTCTTTACTCGTGTTGGCTGAGTCCAGCGCAGCTTGTTTTGCCGCCTGCAGCTCTTGTTGTTTTTTCTCTTCAAAAGCTTCGTACGCCATAACAATTTTTTGCACCACAGGATGGCGAACCACATCTTTGGCTTTAAAGAAGTTAAAACTAAGCTCCGGTACAGCAGATAACACATCCATCGCATGTTTTAAGCCGGAGTATTGGCCTCGCGGTAAATCGACCTGGGTGATATCGCCTGTGATCACGGCTTTGGCGTTAAAGCCAATACGGGTCAGGAACATCTTCATTTGTTCAACAGTGGTGTTCTGGCTTTCATCCAGAATAATAAACGCATCGCTTAAAGTACGGCCACGCATATAAGCCAGAGGGGCAATTTCAATCACACCACGCTCTAAGTACTTTTCGACTTTTTCAAAACCTAACATTTCAAATAAAGCGTCGTACAAAGGCCGCAAATAAGGATCAACTTTCTGCGCCAGATCACCGGGTAAAAAGCCCAGCTTTTCACCGGCTTCCACCGCTGGGCGGGT
>VFQO010002543.1_pt1 | contig 10911 bp, 8 predicted proteins | sample 3512331 | NCBI WGS metagenome assembly VFQO01 (sample SAMN10412371, study PRJNA504923) | tailings metagenome | isolation source: Replicate 3 from Balatoc abandoned mine | place: Philippines: Itogon, Benguet | collected 2017-08-28 | reverse complement strand
AGGGGGCGCTCGGCCTGCGCCGGATCCGCAGGAAGGCTCGGCGGCGGCGAGGCGGAGGGGGTTCGAGATCGGAGGACGACCAGCGCCGCCTCGGATTGGTCCGCGATGAGAGGCCAGGCGCTGTCGGCGCTTCGGAGCGCCTCGGCCGCGCAGGCGCTATAGCGGAGAAAATCGGTTTTGCTGCTCATAGCGGACTCCTCTCGAGGATCGCTGATTGGGATCAATGAGAACATTCTAGCGCCAAGGGCTGCGGAGCGGAACCGGAATCCGAGCGGGGCGACCGGCGGCGGATCGGATTTGCGAAGTGGACTTTCTCAAGGCGCGATGTTAGGTTTTCCGGCTGCGAAGGACGAGGGATCCATGGAGACGAAAGGGATGGGCGAGGAGAAGGCGCCCTGGGAAGAGCGCCGAAGGAAAGCCAGCGCGATCCGATCCGCGGATCGGGCCGACGGCGCTCGCCCGGAAGCGCCGGCGCGGCCGGAGCCGAAAGATCCCGAAGGGGTCGGCATCGAGAAGCTTCCGAGCGAAGCTCCGCCGGCCATGACGCCGGAGAGCGCCCCGCCGCGCGAAGGGTCCTCGGCGGCGGATTCGCCGGAGTCGGCGAAGGAGGCCCCGATTCCGGAGGAGAAAAGATGGGTCTCGCCGCACAAGAGAGTGCCCAAGGCGGCGCCGCTGCCTCGCGATCCGGAGAGCGAGCCGCCGGCGCGAGAGGAGCGCTCGTCGCCGCGCGCGGAGCAGAGCGCCGAGGCGCCGGAAGGAACGGAGCAAGCGTCCGGCCAAATGTTGGCTTCCGAGGGGAAGCCTCTCGAGCAGAGAGCCGAACTGGCGGAGGCGAAAGCGCGGGAAGAAAGCGCCGCGGCGGCGGCCTTGAGAAAGAGAGCGCCCAAGGCGGCGCCGCTGCCGGGGGAGGATAAAGAGAAAGAGAAAGAGAAAGAGAAAGAGAAAGAGAAAGATCTCCAGCGACCGGCGCTGAAGATCCCAGCCGAGGAGCCAAAAGAGTCCGGAGAAAGGGCGCCGGAGCGAAGGGGCATTCACGAAGCCCCCCGAGAAGATTCCAAAGCCTCCAGCGCGCAATCCGAAGGAGAGGATCGCCAACCCGGGATCGAACATCAAAAGGCAGCCTCGCCGGAAGGCGAGGAGAGCGAAACCGATGCGAGCGCCGCGGAGAAAAAGGCCCCGAGGATCTCGGGCAAGGAAGCGGCCAGCGAAGAGATTCCCGAGCCGGACGGCGCGCGGGAAGACGGCGCGCCGAGGATTCGGATCGAGAGCTCGCTGGACTTGGCGCCGCGCCGGGGCGGCGGGGGGAAATGGGCGCTGGCCGCCTCGGCGGCGCTGCTGGCGCTCGCGCTCGCGCAAGGCTCGCTGCTCCTGCGCGATCAGGTCGCCGCGCTGAGCCCCTCGGCGAGAGTCGCGATCGACGCGCTCGGGGCTCCGCTGGGGCTGAGGTCGCAGCTGCGCTCCGGCGAGGGATCGATTCGGCTGATGAGCGCGGATGTCGCGGTGGACGAGGAGGGATTCGTCGAGTTCCGCGCGCTCGCCGGGAACGAATCGGGATGGATGGCGGCCGCTCCGAGCCTGCGCCTGGCGCTGGAGGACGAAAACGGGGAGACGATCGGGGAGGCGCTCTTCAGCCCCTCCGAGTGGCTCGGATCGGATCGTCTGCGAGGGCAGGAGGAGCGCGAGGGGAAGCTCGTGTTCGCCCCGCTGGGGAAAGAGCCCAGCTCCTTCCGGGCCAAGCTGGTTTGGCCCGGAAAGGGAAGCTAAGCAAGCCGAAGGGAAATCGGCGCCGACAGGCATCGGGCGATCGAGCGGCCCGGAGCCGCGCCAGGAAAGGGAATTCGGCCGGAGTCCGCGCGCGAGGAAGGCGCGGAAAGCAGATTCTCCGAGCGCGTCCGCAATCGAGGGAGGAGCAATCGGCGCCGCTTGCGGCGCGGCCGCGCGTTTTAGTTCGCCCAGCCGACGGAAAAACCGAATTCGAGCCGGAAAATCGGGGAGGAAATGAGCGAGTTACTCCAAAAATAAGGAAATCCACGATTGGTTTTTCGGAAGAGTTTCTTGGACAACAAAGATCTGAGTAACGTGAGGAAACAGTGATTTTGGCGAAAAGTTCGTTTAAGGAGTGAGCGTTTCTGTCAATGGGTTTTGAAATGGATGTTTTTTGGTTTCTCGAAAATGGGGATGGAGAGGCGAGAAAATTTTGGAAAAGATTTCCCAAAAGGGATTGAGTCGAAGAAACTTCTTCAGGGAAGAGCCGGAGAATGAAAAGAGAAGGACGGGGAGAGGAAATCAGGTCGGGGATCGGCTCGCGAAGGGCATTTTGGAGGGAGCGCAGGAGCCGAGGCGAAGAAAGCCGCGAAAGGATTCTCCCGATCCGAGATGCGAGAAAGGAATCGCGAGGCGGTCGGCGCGCGCGAAAGGGGCGGGAAAAGCGCGAAGCGAGGAAGCGGCTCGGGGAGCGCGGCCTCTTTTTTTTCGCTCATCCATTTCGTCGGCGGGGAAGGGAGAACGATCCCTCGACGGGAGCTGGAGGCGAAGCGGCGCGATTCCTTGGCGTTAAGTTAAAGCGCTGAGAAGCGCCGCAGCCATTCCACAATTTCCCAGACGCCCAAAAGGGCAAAGACTTTTGGGGGATTTGTTTTCGCGGAGATTTTGCTGGAAGTCGAGGAAGGCAGACGAAAAGGGCAAAAGAGGCCAGCGTCCAGAGGGGGACTGAATCCAGCTTCAGGGGCCCCCGCCGTCGCTGAGCGGAGCTGGAAGTCCAATCCAGGAGGCGCTCAGCAAGCCGGAACTCGCATGGGTGTTTTGCGGGGAGTCTTTCTCTGGAAAGAGCCATCCTGGCGATTTCCTGATTAGATTTTGTTTGGGAAGTAGCCGATGAGGCTATTTTTAGCGCCAAGGACCGCCCTCGGATAATCATCCGAGGGATTTTTTCAGCAATGGAATTTAACAACCAGGCTAGAGGCTAGTCTGCCGTTTCGATTTTTTCGCCAAGAGCTCAATCCGAAAGCCAGGAGCGGGAGCATCGGAGAAGCGAATCGAATCGAGCTTGCGGAAGTTTCGAGCGAAGGAGGATTCGGACAATGGCAAGAGAGAGAATCGACGAGACGAAAGGAGAGCGAGCGCGAGGAAGTCCTCTTTTGGCGGCCCCAGCGCCAGGCCGAGGCAAGAAGGGATCGACTGAAGCGCGGAAGGATTGGACCGAGAGGGAAAAGGATCTCGGCTAGATAATGCTGCTCGCCGAGGAAGATCCGCGAATGTCCTCGTCGCAAGGGGAGAAAGAGGATCGATCCGTCAAGCCGCGCTCCTGTTCGAGGAGCATTTCGCTCCAGGAGGCCTGGCGAAGGGACGGGCGGCGGGACGCCTCCATGCGGACGACAAAAACGCCGGAAGGGGCCGGAGCCCTCGCCGATCGGGCGGGGGTTTCCGCGGAGGAGGATGTCGCAGGGTCGGATGGTGGGAGATGCAGACGCGCGGAGATCGTCCTCGGCGGAGACGGAGCTCCGCCTTTCGGGAGATCGCCTCCGCCATTGAGCAGCAGGATGATCGCCAAATGGGCGGCGAAGGAGAGGGATGCGGCGGCTCGAATCCGGAAGAGAGGAGACATCAGGAATCCTCGGCGGGGCGCGGAGCGGACATCAAGCCCGAAAAAAATGGGAATGGCAAACGGAAAGAAGAAGCGGGAGGGGCGAAGGCATCCGCCGGCGGAAATCAGATGCCGGAGCGCGCTCGCTGAACCGCGCGCGAGGCCGAGGAGCTCGCCTCGATGCGGCGAGCCTCCAGAGCGCAGAAGGACTCCGCCAAGGCGCCGCGAGCCCAGTCGGACAGGGAAGCCGGAAAGGGGAGGGGATGGGGGAGGCCGGCGGCGAAAGCGGCGGGCAGGAACGATTCCCGGAAGGGCGAATCATCCGCCGAGCCGTCCGGATTCGTCTCGGAGAGCTTGGGCAAGACATCCGAGAGGATCGACTCGAAATGGGGCTCGAGGAAGTCGCGGACCGGATGCGCGTCCCGAAAGAGGGCGGCCAGGCATTGGCCGCCGCGGCAGGCGGAAGCGGCGTCCGAGGAGAGGCTCCAGCCAAACAGCGAGGGGAGCTCCCCGAGAAGATGGAGATCGGAGGCGGGGACTTCCGCGCAAAGGCGGCGGATGGACCGGGGCTTCCCGGCGGAGACCGCGCGAAGGAGCGAGGCGGTCGAGGGGCTCGCCGCGGCGATCGCGGCGATCGACTCCGCGGCGTCCGCCGCGGGGATGCGCCCGCGGATGCAGGAATGCAGCAGGGATCGTCCGAGCATGGGCGCGATCTCAAAGCGCGAGCGCGGCGAGGAGGGATCCCCGAACAGGATCAGGGAGGCCTGGAATCCGTTGGGGAACCGGAATCGGGCCTGCATCGAAGGGAAGATGTCGAGATTGCCGCCGAAGGCGAAAGGGTTCCCATCGAGCTGGCGCAGAGCCCTCCGGAAGGAGGCGCTCAGGGGATGCTCGCGCCATGCGGCGCGAAGAAGCGATTCTTCGCCGGCGCAGGAGGCCGGAGGCGGGAGGCATCGGGTGGCGTGGGCGGGCATGGGGGGATTATCCGCCAAAGGCGCGATCCCGGCAAGGAAAAGATGCGGCGCCAAAAGGGAGAGGCGCCGCGCGAAAAGAAAGCCGCCCGAAGGCGGCGGGGGGATTGTTAAGGAGGATCTCAGGCGCGCGGGCCGCGGGCCGGGGCGCTTTCGCGGGCCGGGGCCGCAGGGGCCGGGCGAGGGGAGCGCTCGCGGACATTCGCCTCGGAGAATCCGGGCATCCAGAAGGAATCCGGAGGAGAGGGCAGCGCCCCGAAGGCGGCGAGGGATTCGGCCGCCTGGCGAGCCCGCTCGAGCTGGGAGGGGTCGCGCTGGAGATACCCGCGCTCGGAGAATCCGGTCGGGGACTCGGGGTCCGGCTCGGTCATCGAGAAGGCGCCCGTCGAGAAATCCGCGCGCAGGGAAAGCCCGGAGCCGTCCGGCGGGAGCCGGAAGGGAGGGAGCCCCTCGGGGGCGGCGGGGAGCGCCTCGGCCCCGCGGAAGAGCGCGGAGGCGGCTCGGCGCCAGAGGATGTTGGCTTTGGCCAGCGAGCTGAGGGTCTTCGCGGCGGGATGGCTCGATCCGGAGAAGGCCGCCAGGGCGAAGCGCTCGGCGTCGAGATGGGTGGTGCCGCGGATCATGTGCCGATCGTTCGGGGCGAGGCCGTCGAGCTCGATCGAGGCGCCGGCCTCGCGCAGGGCGAAGAGGGCGTCGACGGTGTAGAGGCCCATTTTCTTGCCGCTCTCCTCGCGCGCGCCGCGCCAATGGGGCTTGAGGGCCGCGAAGAGGTGCGGAGGCAGGAAGGAGTCCACCGCGAAGAGGGCGCCGCTCCATTCGAGGCTGCCGTCAATGGCCTGGCGAGGCAGGCGGGCGGTGATCAGGCGGATGGGGTCGCGAGCGCCCCGGGAATTGCGCGCGGGGCTCTTCGGGGCCTTCGAGGCCGCCGCCTCCGACGCGGAAGCCGCAGCGGGAGCGGAAGGGGAAGCCGCAGCGGAAGGCTCGGCCGGGGCGCTCGGCTCGGGAGCCCGGCGAGACGGGGCGACGCGAGCGGCCGCCGCGTGGGCCAGGGCCGAGAAGCTCGGAGCCTGGGGGCCGCCGAAGATCAGGAACGGGTCGTCCGGCAAGGCCTCGGAGGACGAGGACGGAGCGTCAGGCGCCGCGGGAGCCAGTTGAGCCTCTGGAGCGGCGGGCTCAGAGGCGGCAGTCGACGTTGGGGCAGGGCTCTCCGAGGAGGCGGCCGGCGCCGGAGCGGATTGGGCGCCGGCGGCCGGGCGCGGGGGCTGCGAGAGCCAGCCCGCCAAGTCGGATTCCTGCCGGGGCTCGATGGCGCCCATGTCGCAAAGCTCGGAGATCTTGCGGAAGCTGCTCGCGAGCGGATAGAGCGGATCCCAGACCAGATCGGTTCCCCAGCCGCGGCTCCATTCGTCGAGGCGCGCGTATCGGGCGCGACGCTCTGGGGGGATCCGCCCGGCGCTCGCGTCCCCGCGCTCGGAGAGCAAGGTGGCGATCTCGGCCTGCAGGACGGAGGCGATCTTGGTGTCGGCGGGCTCGAAGCCAGAGACGGACCAGTCGCGAGCGCGGCTGTCCTCGCCGGCGAGATGGGCTTTCGAGCGCATCAGATCCCACTCGCCCTCGCCGGAGCCGTCCGGGAAGCGGAAGAGCAAGGCGAAGCGCTGGCCGTCGCCGGAGTCGGCAGAGCGCTCGCGCTCGGCGGCGAAGGCGGGGACCGAGACCCGCTCGCGGGTTTTGGCGTTCTTGAATTGGAGCCATCCTTCGATCGCGCGAGTCATGTCGTCTCCCCGGGAAAAGTCCGAATAGGGCAATTTTCGCGCAAAAAGGATTCGGAGGGAAGGCCAGAAAACAGAAGACCCGGCCGAAGCCGGGTCTGTCCGCGGAGCGCTTGGGGGATCGCGTCACATTCCGTGGCCGCGAGAGGCTTTCGGGGCGGAGGGGGCGGCGGAGTCCATGCGGATGCCAGCCTTGCTCTCGACGCGATAGGCGACCAGATCCTCCAGGCCAGGGACGGCCAGGCGACAGGAGTCGGAGATGTAGGATTTGAGGGATTGCTGCGCGGCGGAGCCGGGAGCCTTCTCTTCGATTTTCTCGAGGATCTGGGCGATTTGGGAGGCGGCCCAGTCGATTTGGCTCAGGGCGGCCGGCTCGGTCTTGCTGAGCTTCTCGATGGTCGAGTCCAGCACGGCGCCCTTCCAGGCGGAGTCGGAATTGCCGCCGAGATCGCGAGCGCCGACATAGCGCTGCATGGCCTCGGACATCCCGTCCGAATCCAGAACGGCCTTCTGGATGGAGCCGATGTTGTCGCTGATGGATTTGCTGACGTGCAGGGCGTCATGGAAGGAGCCGAACGTTTTCGAGAGGGTTTGGACGATGGCCAGATCCATCGCGACGGTCTTCTCCGCGCTCAGATAGGTGGCCTGGGACTCGTCGCCGATCGCTTTGGCGCCGCGCTTCGCTCCTGGATCCATGGGCATGGCTCTCTCCGGTTTTCTGATTGGAATAGGGAAAGATTAGCGCGGAGCCCCCGAAAAAGCATTGCGGAAGGATCCGATCCGACAAGCGGCAAGGATTTGGCCGGCGGTGGGGGGAAAATAAGGGAGGAATTGCATTTAGCTGTTTTCTGTGCGAAAATCAAACGATTTGCTGTGATTCCCAACAACTGAGAAGAAGCGAGGGCGTGCGGATGATTTCCAAAAAGGCGAAAGTAGGGCTGGCGCTCGCGGCGGTCGCGGCGCTGTCGGGCTGCGCGGGGGCTCCGAAGCATGATCCGCTCGAGCCGATGAACCGGGCGGTCCACCGGTTCAACAAGGGGCTCGACGAGGCGGTAGTGCGGCCGGTGGCGAAGGGCTACGCGGCCGCGGTCCCCGCGCCGGTCCGGCAGGGGGTGGGGAATGTGTTCGGGAATCTGGGCGACGTGGGGAATTTCGCCAACGCGCTGCTGCAGGGAAAGCCGCTGGAGTCGGCGCAGAGCCTCATGCGCGTGGCCATGAACACGGTCTTCGGGATCGGGGGGGTCTTCGACGTGGCGACGGAGGCCGGGCTTCCAAAGGCCGAGGAGGATTTCGGGCAGACGCTGGGCAAGTGGGGGGTCGGGCCGGGTCCGTATCTGGTGCTGCCGGTCTTCGGGCCGTCGACGCTGCGCGACGCGGCGTCGATCCCGGCGGACTGCGCGCTCAATCTCGCCTGCGCGGAGCTCGAGGGAGCGGAGCTCTTCGGGGCCGTCGCGCTGAAGATCGAGCATGAGCGCTCGCTGGCGCTCGGGGCGGAGGATGTGCTGGAGGCGAGCCTGGACGAATACGCGATGCTTCGGGATTTCCATCTGGCGCGGCGGGCGTCGCTGATCCGGGATGGGGAGCCTGAGCCGATCGACTGGGAAGACGAGGAGGAAAGCGAATCGGAGAGCGCCGCCTCGGCGGCGCCGGCCCCGGACGCCGCGCCGTCCGAAGCCGCTACGCGAGAAAGCGCGATCTCGGGGGAATGTCCGGAGGAAGCCGCTCCGACGAATGGGGATCCTGCGGAGGGCGCCCCCCTTGAAAAACCATAAGGAAGATCTAATTTAGCGGTGCGGAAGTCGGGTCGGGCAGGTCCGGTTTCCGTCCGAAATCCTGCCGGCGGATCGCCGGAGGCCAAGAAATCAATCGAGGAGGGGAAGCAGATGGGAAAGAGGGTGCTGCTGTTTTTGGCGACGAACCTGGCGGTGCTGGTTCTGATCGGGATCGTCACGACGGTGTTCGGCGTGGGGAATTACCTGGGGCCCAACGGGATCGATATGGCGCAGCTGCTGATCTTCGCGGCGATCGTCGGATTCTCCGGTTCGCTCATTTCCCTGGCGCTCTCCAAGCCGATGGCGAAGTGGAGCGTTGGCGCGCGGGTGATCGACGGGACAGAGGGCGGCGATGCGGCCTTCCTCGTCGGAGCGGTCCGGCGGCAGGCCGAGGCGCTCGGGCTCCGGATGCCCGAGGTGGCGGTGTTCGACGACCCATCGATGAACGCGTTCGCGACGGGGGCGACGAGGAATTCCGCGCTGGTGGCGGTGTCGACCGGGCTGCTGCGGGAGATGGACCGCAAGCAGGTCGAGGCGGTGCTAGCGCATGAGATGGCGCATGTCTTATGTGAGGCAAAATCGTTCACCAAATCGGCGGAATCGAGATTTGGCGGCGGCCTAGCGGCGTCTTTGTCTTAATTGGGGAGCGTGAACAAATGAAGCGGATTTTTCTGTTTATCGCGACGAACGTCGCCATCATGGCGATGCTCTCGATCTTTATCCACATCTTCGGCCTGAACAATTGGCTCTCGGCCAACGGGATCGATTTCGGGGCCTTGCTGATGTTCTGCGCGGCCTTCGGCTTCGGCGGAGCGTTCATTTCGCTGCTGCTCTCCAAGCCCATGGCCAAGTGGAGCGTCGGGGCGAAGACGATCACGGGGACGGAGGGCTCGACGGAGGCGTGGCTGGTGAACACGGTCCGAACCCTCTCGGAGCGCGCGGGGATCGGAATGCCGGAGGTCGCGATCTACCAAGGCGAGCCCAACGCGTTCGCGACGGGCGCGAGCAAGAACAGCGCCTTGGTGGCGGTCTCGACAGGGCTGCTGCAGGCGATGGACCGGCGGCAAGTCGAGGCTGTTTTGGGCCATGAAGTCGCGCACATCGCCAACTCGGACCTCGTTACACTGACGCTGATCCAGGGCGTGGTGAACACGTTCGTGATGTTCCTGGCCCGGGTGGTCGGATACGCCATCGACCGGGTGGTCCTGAAAAACGACAGCGCCAGCCCCGGGATCGGCTACTCGATCACGGTTCTTGCTTTGGATATCGTCTTCGGCCTGCTCGCCTCGGTGATTGTGGCGTGGTTCTCGAGACATCGGGAATTCCGCGCGGATGCCGGAGCGGCGAAGCTGATGGGGAGCCCGGATGCGATGATCTCGGCCTTGCGGGTTTTGGGCGGAATGGGGCAGAGCCAGCTGCCATCGAATATGCGGGCCTTCGGGATCTCCGGCGGCGGAATGATGAAGCTCTTCTCGACGCATCCGCCGATTGAGAAGCGGATCGAGGCGCTAAGCCAAATCAGATAAATCCGATAATGCTTTTCGGTGTTTATCGGCAGAAGCGAGAATCCAATGGATTATCGCTTCTGTTTTCATAGTATCGTTTCGATAGAAGGCGGTTTCCCTAGCCCAACAAAACGAAGAAGCATGACGCTTTTGAATGGACGAATGTCGCTTCCTGTTTTCAGAAGATAAGCCTTGAATGCCATCTCCCATGAGTGACGAAGGTCGTTTATGAACCAATAATGGTCGTCCACAATAAGAAGATGAAGCTCCTCGGTTTTCTGGTAGCCCTTAGCTTTCTGCTTCTTTCCTTCAACTTCATGCTCAATCCATAAGCGCATAGCTTCCTGAACGTTTGTTTCGCTTTTGGAAAGAAGCTCCGCATCAGTTATACCGATGTTAGATGAATACGTTGTCGGCGGTGTCGGCGGTGAAAGTCGAATTAGCTTGCACTTGTTGCAGGGATTCATTTTTTTGATTTTTTGTTTGGCAAGAGCATAAGATGCAGCTGAAGCGATGTCTTCGATTGCGGGGTCAGAGCAAAACACTTTGGCGTTATTGATAGTGAAACGACAAAAGAATTCGCAGTCCTGTTTTGAATGGGTTGATCGAGAAATTTTCCAGACCTTGTCTTGGATTTTTTTCACGCAAGATTCTGTTCGTTTTTGCCTTCCAAGACGAGAAGATGGTTTGGTTTTTGGATTGGATGTTGAGAAATTGTTGTTTTCAGATAAAACGAATGGAATAAATTCAATAATCTCCACTCCGATAATTCCGTTACCAGTAGGGCTTGGTGCTTGAAAGTCTGGCTTATCAGCGAGACGTCCGTTAGGGTATCGCAGAGAAAGAGCATCTCCAGCGATACGCTCACTCGGTGTTGGAGTCTTTCTGCTCAAGACGACCTCCTTAGGGATGCCGGCTTTTTAAGGGAAAGAATTTCCTCTTCCAACTCTATAAGTCTCGCCAGCAAAGAAGCATTGTGCGATTGGGATGAGGCAAGCCTCTTCTTGAGATCGAAGACTTCCGCCCGACTTTTCTCCAGAGCGTCCCGAAGGCTTGGCGGCGAAGTGGGCGCCAAGTTCTCGCCTTGGATGATATCTCGGATTTTAGGGTAGCGGCATCCTTTATGCCCAATCAGCGTTCGGGATCTGCCTGCCTCTTTGGCCACTGAACTCACGGAAAGCCGAAGCTTTCCCGCCATTTTGTCCGCCAAAAGCTCTTTGTTGGATGGATTTCCCGATTGGATTCGGGAGATCGCCTCCAGAAATTCGGATTCAATGGGGTCAAGCTGTGGATCGGAAGGTTTTTTAGCGC
>VFQO010002542.1_pt1 | contig 10913 bp, 10 predicted proteins | sample 3512331 | NCBI WGS metagenome assembly VFQO01 (sample SAMN10412371, study PRJNA504923) | tailings metagenome | isolation source: Replicate 3 from Balatoc abandoned mine | place: Philippines: Itogon, Benguet | collected 2017-08-28 | reverse complement strand
GGCCATGGCGGCCTGACTTAAACGAAACGGCCTCCACGAAACCCGGCTTGATTCAGATTGACTTCGTTTACTCATCCGCACCACTCAACCGATTCGTTGAGCAAGTGATTCGTGAAGAGGTCAAGATGTTTCCTCGGCAGGCCATCCGAGAGCTGATAGCCAATGCCATGGTGCATCAGGACTTCGAGGCAACAGGGCAGTCGGTCATGATCGAAATGTATGCTGACCGTCTCGAAATCTCGAATCCTGGCTTGCCCCCGATTCAGGTCGAGCGCTTTATCGACGAGTTCCGGTCTCGCAACGAGCGGTTGGCAGAGCTGATGCGCCGCATGGGCGTCTGTGAAGAGAAAGGCAGTGGCATCGATAAGGTGGTTCACTTGTCAGAGGTCTACCAGCTGCCTGCACCTGACTTTCGGATCAGCGAGACAAGGACAACTGCCGTTCTCTTTGCGCATCAGGACTTCGCCGACATGAGCAAGCCTGATCGTGTGCGTGCTTGCTATCAGCACTGCTGCCTGAAGTACGTGAGCAACCAGCGGATGTCCAACCAAAGCCTGAGAGAGCGCTTCAGGCTTGCAGAGTCGAAGGTTGCGACGGCCTCGCAAGTGATCGGGGCAACTAAGGATGCGGGATTGATCAAGGCGGATGAAGCTGACACTACTTCCACGCGCTATGCACGCTACCTGCCGTACTGGGCGTAGCAAGTGCTTAAACGCAAACCCGAAGTATGGAGAGGCACCCATGGTTTACTTTTGTAAATCAGTAGCTTGTGTGTTTAAACACAACTTCTTTGCTTGATGCCTGATGTACGGCATGATGGACGCAAGCCGATTGCAATCAGGCTTGGGGCAGCACCAAGCACTGCTGGAAATATGCGTTGTATCAGCTGAAATGGATCGCCTGAAAGGAAGCTGGGGATGACAGAGGATCAACTCGAACAAGAAGCCCTCAGCTGGCTGAAGTCACTCGGCTATCACTACGCTTTCGGCCCTGACATTGCCCATGACGGCCCGCAGCCGGAGCGCACCAGCTACAAGGATGTCCTGCTGCAAGGCCGCCTCGCGGACGCCATCGCGCGCCTGAACCCGCGTGTGCCGGTCAGCGCCCGTGATGACGCGCAGGGCCAGATTCGTGACCTCGGCACGCCCGCGCTGCTCAGTGCCAACCGCCATTTCCACAAGCTGCTTTGTACCGGCGTGCCCGTGCAGTACCAGCGCGATGGTGAAACCATCGGCGATTTCGTGCAGCTGATCGACTGGACCAACCCCACCGCCAACGACTGGCTGGCCGTGAATCAGTTCACGCTGCAAGGTCCCAAGCACAACCGCCGGCCCGACATCATCCTGTTCGTGAACGGCTTGCCGCTGGTGCTGCTGGAGCTGAAGAACCCGGCGGATGCCAGCGCCGACATCTGGAAGGCCTTCGACCAGATTCAGACCTACAAGGAACAGATCTCTGATGTGTTCCAGTACAACGAAATCCTGATCATTTCCGATGGCTCCGAGGCGCGCCTAGGCTCGCTGTCGGCGGATGCCGAGCGCTTCATGACCTGGCGCACCATCGATGGCGTGGCCATCGACCCGCTGGGCGATTTCAACGAGCTGGAAACGCTGGTGCGCGGCGTGCTCGCGCCGGAGCTGCTGCTGGATTACCTGCGCTACTTCGTGCTGTTCGAGGATGACGGCCGGCTGGTCAAGAAGGTCGCCGGCTACCACCAGTTCCATGCAGTGCGTGCAGCCATCCAGCAGGTGGTGGATGCGGCGCGACCCGAGGGCAATCGCAAGGGTGGGGTGGTATGGCACACGCAGGGATCGGGCAAGAGCATCACCATGACCTGCTTTGCGGCGCGCGTGATGCAGTCGGTGGCGCTGGAGAACCCGACGCTGGTGGTCATCACCGACCGCAACGACCTGGACGGCCAGCTCTTCGGGGTATTCTCGCTGTCGCAGGATCTGCTGCGCGAACAGCCGGTGCAGATCGCCACACGCGGCGATTTGCGCGAGAAACTGGCCAACCGCCCCAGTGGCGGCATCCTGTTCGCGACCATCCAGAAGTTCGCGCCGGGTGCGGATGAAGACCGCTTTCCGGTGCTGTCCACGCGCCACAACATCGTGGTCATTGCCGATGAAGCGCACCGCACGCAATATGGCTTCCAGGCCGAGCTGAAGCAGCCGTTGAGCATGGCCGCCGAGGATCACGCGCGCTACCAGGTGGGCTACGCCCAGCATCTGCGCGATGCCTTGCCGAACGCCACTTTCGTGGCTTTCACCGGCACGCCCGTGTCCAGTCAGGACCGTGACACCCGCGCCGTGTTCGGCGATTACATCCACATCTACGACATGCAGCAGGCCAAGGAAGATGGCGCCACCGTGCCCATCTACTACGAGTCGCGCCTTGCGAAGCTGTCGCTCAAGGATGACCAGCTGCCCCAGCTCGATGACGAGGTGGACGAGCTGGCCGAGGACGACGAGGAAAGTGCTCGTGCCCGCGCCAAGTCACGCTGGGCAGCGCTGGAGAAAGTGGTGGGGGCGGAGCCGCGCCTGAAGGCGATTGCCGCCGACCTCGTGCAGCACTTCGAGGAGCGCAACCAGGCCGCGCCCGGCAAGGCCATGATCGTGACCATGAGCCGCGAGATTTGCGTTCATCTTTACGATGCCCTGGTGGCGCTGCGCCCTGACTGGCACAGCGACGACCCGGAGCAGGGCGCGCTCAAGATCATCATGACCGGCAGCGCCTCCGACAAGGCGCTGCTGCGACCGCACATCTACCCAGGGCAGGTGAAGAAGCGACTGGAGAAGCGTTTCAAGGACCCCGCCGACCCGCTCAAATTGGTGATCGTGCGCGACATGTGGCTGACCGGCTTCGACGCCCCCTGCGTGCATACACTGTACGTGGACAAGCCCATGAAGGGCCACAACCTGATGCAGGCCATCGCGCGCGTGAACCGCGTGTTCAAGGACAAGCAGGGCGGCCTGGTGGTGGACTACATCGGCATCGCCAACGAATTGAAAGCCGCACTCAAGGAATACACGGCCAGCAAGGGGCGAGGGCAGCCCACCGTGGATGCTCATGAAGCCTACGCCGTGCTCGAAGAGAAGATGGACGTGCTGCGCGCGCTGCTGCATGGCTACGACTGGTCAAGCTACCTGACCGGCGGCCACAAGCTGCTCGCCGGCGCCTGCAACCATGTGCTCGGCCAGAAGGACGGCAAGAAACGCTTCGCCGACAACGCCCTGGCCATGAGCAAGGCGTTCTCGCTGTGCGCCACGCTGGATGAAGCCAAGGCCATCCGTGAAGAGGTGGCGTTCCTGCAGGCGGTGAAGGTCATCCTCACCAAGAAGGACCTGGTCGCCAAGAAGCTTTCGGATGACGCCAAGGACCTGGCCATCCGCCAGATCATCGGCAATGCCGTGGTCTCAAACGGCGTTGTGGACGTGTTCGAGGCCGTGGGCCTAGACAAGCCCAACATTGGTTTGCTTGATGAAGAGTTCCTGGCCGAGGTCGCCAACCTCCCCGAGCGCAACCTGGCCGTGGAGCTGCTGGAGCGCCTGCTGGAAGGCGAGATCAAGAGCCGCTTCAGCAGCAACCTTGCACAGGAAAAGAAGTTCTCCGAGCTGCTGCAGAACGTGGTCACGCGCTACCAGAACCGCTCCATTGAAGCGGCCCAGGTCATCGAAGAGCTGATCGAGATGGCCAAGAAGTTCAAAGAGGCCTCGGGTCGCGGCGAGGCGCTGGGCCTGAACGAGGACGAGCTGGCGTTCTACGATGCCCTGGTGATGAACGAGGCGTCAGTGCGTGAGCTGGGCGATGAAGTGCTGGCTAAGATTGCCCATGAACTTACTGCAAGCCTGCGCGTGAACGTGAGCGTGGACTGGAACGAGCGTGAGAGCATCCGGGCGAAGCTGCGGTTGATGGTTAAGCGGATATTGCGCAAGTACAAGTACCCGCCGGATCAGCAGGAGGAGGCAGCCGAGGTCGTGCTGAGGCAGGCGGAGTTGATTTGCGAGGGGTGGGTTTGACTGGTATCGACCCAAAGCAGCCTGTCGTCACAAGCCTGAACCAAGCAGCTTTCTCACAGCGCTAAGTTGACTGCTCGCTGGCTGGACACTAAGGCCAGCTGCTACTGAATACGGGGAGACGTCGCATCCAGCGCATATTCATCAGGGCCAGGGCATAGCCCGCCAACAGGCCGAATGTAGAGCTGCAGTCCAGCACCGGGTCAGAAGCGAAAACAGTTGCTTGACGACTGGGGGAGTCCATGTAGTTTGAGTTCACCGGCCGCGGGACACGGTCCGGTGGAATGAAGGGTTAGCAATCACTCTTCATGGCTTGATGTAGTGCTGAAATTTCTCTTTGGAGGTGGCATATACATCCAACTTCCCGAGCTTCAACTCGGTAAACGCACCACTCGCTATATTTGCGATTAGTTGGGTTTCGTGTGACTTAAGGTACCCATGAAATCGACGTGAATCGCGGCCAAGAAGCTTGAAGAGTGGTTCTTCGGTTCCGCTCGTAAGCGGCGCTATCTTCTCTTTCAATAGTGGTTCGAACAGCGCGTAGGTTTTTATCAAGGTTTCCAAGACACCATCAGCGTCCTTGTCTAGGATGTACAGGCTGACAATGAGATGCTCGACGATCTTTAGAGCAACGAGAAGACTTTCAAGTTCCGCAGGTTGGATCTCGTGCGCAGCGTCATTGCCCATGAACCGAATTGCATGCAATCTATCGGCGTCGGCTTGCGAGACAAACCCAAGCTTAGATAGTTTATCTATTCGCGCCTCAAGAGTTCTGCCGGCAACGCCACGTTCGTTGCAGATTGCCTCAACAGTCGCTCTCAGGCCAATCCCGGCCAAGGTATTTGCTTGATTCTTGATTGCTTGAATCGACTGTTCGTAAATGTCACGGACAACGCGAGGTGCGCGCGCAATGTCTGGCACAGCGCGGTGTCCCTTGAGTACGGCTGGAAATACGAGGATGTCCTTCGGGACTTCCCATTCGTCTTCATCGACTTGGTATGCCTCCTCAATATGGGTGATGACCTTGCGGAAGCTCTTCGTCTCGCAGCCCCTGCAGGAAACGACTTGATAGAAGCGATCAACTCGGTATTCGTATTCGCTTTCCTCGGCGCAAAACAGGATGTCGTGTCGCGTGTCCCTGTCGCATGAGCTGCAGGCGGTCCAGACGGTCTTCTGTTTTTCGGTCGACATGGTGGTGCGATTGCCCTGTGATTGCTAACTTAAATTGGATGGCAAAACTGACGTGTAAAAATGGCCATCTGCCATGTAACAAACTTAGTTAGGAAGCTAGTATTTGACTGGTAAGGAGCTCTGGAAAGCTAACACTGCATTCCTCGCCATTTAATTCTGCCTCTCTGCTCCTTGAGACATCTTATGCGTCACACATTGCCGTGTAAGACCGGCCTTACAAAACCCGCGCCTCGTGCCTGCTCCTGTGAGCCAGCACACACAAGAAGCACGACCAAGTTGACTAACATGCTGCCATATAACACAGGGCATGGCAGCCACTCATCGCACCATCCGTCCACTCTGGGTCGAAAGCAGACCTATCAAGTCAGCCATTTGGCGGCACTTACCCGCCAAAGCAGCCATAGGGATCTGCCTCTATTTCCGCGATGGCGGCATTCAGTGTCCGATTGTGCAAGGCGGGCTCGTACCCATGCCAGCGCAGGTCCTGACGCATCCAGAACAGTTTCCACTGCCTAGTTGTCCGCACAAACGTGATTTTCACGAATGAGCGCTCCAGTATCTCTGCTGGGTTGTCCCAGGTCGGGCGGCGATCAAATATCTCGACGCTTTGGCCGGTGAGGCGCCAGCCGATATCCAGCTGAGGGCGGATGTGTTCCGGCGGTCGATGCCTCGACAGGTACTGCGCCATCGTTTTTTCTATGCGCTTGATCTCAAGTTCACTGAACGCCATGGGTTTGCGGCCCTGCTGACAAAGGATGCGGGTCAGCTGACCCGCGCCCTGATTCTGTGGCAAAGCACGAATGCGTAAAAGCGTATCCGCGCCTTCGTTCAAAAAATGGTCTATATCAAAGGGTAGTGGGTCGGCCTTGCTGATCCCTTCAACCTAACACACCGTTCTCGCCGTCAAGGACTGCGCGTGCTTCGCATGCTCGCGGCTGCGCCGTCTGCGATCCCTGACTGCTGCGCTGCGGTGTGTGCCAACGGTCTCGGGCAAATCCGCCCTAGATCGGAGAAAGACCATGAATCGCATCGCTCAGTCTCACGCCAAGCTCCTCGTTCGTGACGCCAAGGGCCGCTACGCGGCAGCCACTCCGGAGATCATCATCGAAGTGGCCCGTCAGGTCATCGACCAGAAAATGCAGCGGGGCGAGAAGTTCACGTCGCCGCAGGCGACGAAGGACTACCTGCAGATGAAGCTGGCAGGCCTGGAGCACGAGGTCTTCGCGGTGCTCTTCCTCGACAATCAGCACCGGCTGATCGCCTATCGCGAGATGTTCAGGGGCACCATCGACAGTGCCAGCGTGCATCCGCGCGAAGTCGTGAAGGAAGCGCTGGCGCTGAACGCGGGCGCCATGATCGTGGCGCATAACCACCCGTCGGGGCATCCGGAGCCAAGTCCGGCGGATCGTCAGATCACCAAGCGCTTGCGCGATGCGCTGGCGCTCGTGGACGTGCGTCTGATCGACCACATCGTGGTCGGTGGCTTCACATCCGAATCCTTCGCGGAACTCGGTTTCCTGTGAACCCAAGGGGGCGTTGCCCCCTTTTTGCTGCGTCTATGTCAGTCGCACGCATGAATCGCTGACCCTGTGGGTCTGGCTCACTCAAAACCAGCAGCAAGCCAACACATGCGGGGCATTCGGGTACGTACTGTCGAGAGCGTCTCAGTTGTGCTGGAGAGCGCTGGAATGTCTGCAAGTACGCCACGGCCCGCCACCCAGGTGGATGTTGCCCGTTTCCTCAACAATGCCGAAGCCGCTGCCTTTCTGCGGCTGTCGCCGCGCACGCTGGAAAAGCGTCGCATGCTCGGTGATGGCCCGCGCTTCCGCAAGATTGGCCGTCGCGTGATCTATGCGTTGGATGACCTGATCAGCTGGGCCAATGCCCGCAGCTTCGAGGCGACCTTCGATCCGGATTATGGCAAGCCGCATCCGGCACCGTGAGGGCTTGGGCATGACGTTATCGAAGCGAAGGCCACAGGCCGAGTACGCTGGACAGCCGCAGCTGGAGCTGTTCCGTGCCTTGCCGCCTCTAATGGCACCGCGCGATGCCCAGGACCTGATGGCCTATCCGTTCTTTGCCCTCGGCAAGTCGCGGCGGGTGAAGCCCATCGACTTCCGTGCCGGCGGGGTGCAGGTGCGGGTTGAGGGCACGCTGGAGCATGGGCTCGCGACCATCTGGGATGCCGACATCCTGATCTGGGCAGCCAGTCAGATTGTCGAGGCTCGCGATCTGGGCATGCGTACTTCGCGGCTCATGCAGGCCACGCCCTACGAGATTCTCACCTTCATCGGCCGAGGCACCTCGCTGCGCGATTACCAGCGCCTGAAGGCGGCGCTGGACCGTCTGCAGTCCACCAGCGTCGCCACGTCCATTCGCGAAACGACGGGACGGCGTCTGCATCGCTTCTCGTGGATCAATGAGTGGAAGGAGCTTGCTGACGCCGAAGGCAAGCCCTTGGGGCTGGAGCTGATCCTGCCTGACTGGTTCTACGCCGGGGTGCTGGAAGAGGCGCTGGTGCTCACCATCGACCCCGCATATTTCCGGCTCGGCGGTGGCATCGAGCGCTGGCTGTATCGGCTGGTGCGCAAGCATGGCGGTCGCCAGAAGAGCGGCTGGAATTTCGCCTTCCAGCACCTCTACCTCAAGTCGGGCTCCATGGCCCGTTACTCGGATTTCGCCCTCGACATCCGTCGCATCGTCGCGCGTCAGGCGCTGCCTGGGTATCGCCTCAGCGTGCGTCTGCGGGCTGACGGACACGAAACCCTGACCTTCTCGCCACGCCCGGAGCCGGGTGCTCCAGCGTGCTCAATCGGAAGATAAAACGGAGGATATCCTGTGAGCTCACTCGTGCTATCAGGCGCAGCCAGGCTCGTGCTATCAGGCGCAAATGACTCGTGCTATCAGGCGCACAAGTCGGTCTGCAGCCCTTGTGCTGCCTGCGTTTCAGCTCGCCGTAACTTATATAACTATAAAAGAATAACTGTAGTAGGGGCCGGCACCTGCTGTGGACAAGTCACGGCAAAAGCGGGGTGCTCGGCATGATCATTTCCCTGCTCAACCAGAAAGGCGGCGTGGGCAAGACCACGCTGGCGACTCATCTCTCCGGCCAGTTGGCGAGCGAGGGCGCATCGGTCCTGCTGATCGATGCCGACCCTCAGGGCTCGGCCCTCGACTGGTCGCAGCGGCGCAGCCAGAGCGGCTACGTGCGGCTGTTCTCGGTGGTCGGACTCGCCCGCGAGACCTTGCATCAGGAGGCGCCAGCGATGGCCCGTGGTGTCGACCACGTGATCATCGACGGACCTCCACGCGTTGCGGCCTTGGCGCGTTCCGCGCTGCTGGCCAGCGATCTGGTGCTGATCCCTGTCCAACCCAGTCCCTATGACATCTGGGCCAGTGCCGAGATGGTTGCGCTGATTCAGGAGGCGAGGATCTTCAAGCCGGCGCTGCAGGCCGCCTTCGTGATCAATCGCCGGGTCGGGCATACCGTCATCGGCCGTGAAGTGCGTCAGGCACTCTCTGAGCAGCCTTTGCCAGCACTGAATGCTGAGGTGCGGCAGCGCATCGTTTTCGCTGAAAGCGTCGTCTCAGGGGCCTTGGCGAGCGAATTGGAGCCGGAGGGCCGGGCGGCCGAGGAGATCCGTCTCCTCGCGGCTGAATTGCGCGCGGTCGAACGGCGTGAGAGGTCGTCATGAGCCGGCGTATGCCCTTCGGCCAGCGGCCGTCTGCTGATCCAAAGCTGGATGCCTGGGTGCGACAGGAGAAGTCTGCCACTCCTGCCATCGAGCTCGTCAAAGCGGATATCTACACCGCGCGCATGACGCTGGATGTCACGCCGGAGATGCGTGCGCGCATCAAGGTCGCGGCATTCAAGCAGGACAGGACGGTGACCGATCTGCTGCGCGAGTTGCTGGAGCAGCACTTTCCCGAGGACGTGTCATGAACGTGCCGCTGACACGGGTGCAGCTGTTGTTCGTATCGGATCAGGTGAACGTCTGGCTGCGCTTTGGCGAGCCCGTGGCGATCCATGACCTGGATGCGCAACGCCGAGTTGCCGATTTCGCCCCCGGCAGTCTGTTCTGTCGTGTCGAGTGGCAGGCCAATCGCTATGGCACGACGCGATGGGTGCTCATGGTCATGCAGGCGGCGGAGCCGGGTGAATGCGTGTCGTGCGTCAGAGGCGTGCACCCAGGGGCACAGACTTTGCTGCGTGGCTCGGGTCAGCCGCGCGTGCTGCAGCTGCTGGGTGTGATCGACCAGCTGGAGGCGGCTGGTCTGTCCCCATGTTCCGTGTCTGCCGATTACTGGCGTCTGGTGCAGCACCGCATCGCGGCGCGCCAGCCGTTGCCGGATTACACGTTGGAGCACCACCTCGCTGCACAGCGTCGGGAGGTGTTGCGATGAGTCGGATGATTTTTGCCGGCATGTCGCTGGCCGCCAGTGCGCTGGCACTGGTGGCAACCGCGAGCATGCCATCGTGGGTGATCTACAACCCCAGCAGCAGTGCCCCTGAAGGTTGGTATTCGGTCGAAGCTGCCGAGCAGTTGCACGTCGGTGAGCATGTGCTGGTGCATTTGCCCGCCGCAGCGGCGGCGCTGGCTGCGCAACGTGGCTATCTGCCGGCGGGTATTCCCTTGGTGAAGCGCATCGCGGCGCGCGCACCGCAGCATGTTTGCGTGCGCGCGGATGCCGTGCTGATTGATGGTCGACGTGTTGCAGATCTGCGCGCTGCAGACGCGCAAGGTCGACCGCTCTTTGCCTGGCGCGGCTGTCGTCGTCTCGCGGCGGATGAGCTGTTCCTGCTCAGCGAGACCAGCGCCGCTTCCTACGACAGCCGCTACTTCGGCCCGGTCACGCGTGAGCGCGTGATCGGCCGGGCTCGCCCCCTGTGGACCTCGTCACCTGCGGAGTCGGGTGGCCACTGAGCGAGCGGTAGCGAGCGAAATGCGGGAGGGCAAGATAAAAGGGGACGGCACGTGGCCGTGCGCCATGCCCTCCCAGAGCCGCGTTTCACGCGGCACGACACCACATCAACCGCGTGCCGCGCGAGGCGTGGACAAACGGTAAACACTGAGCAGAGCGCGTGCCGTCTTCGACGAAGCGCGCTCAAGCACGCTGGAGCCTGCGCCATGTCAGGACGAGATGAGGATGGCTTCGATGTCCGGCCGGGCACCCCCAAGGGGCGGCATCAGCGCTTTGTCAGCCAGGTGATCCGTGAGGCAAGCAAGGCCGGAGGCCGTGCGCTGAACCGACCTGCTGCACGTACTGGCGCATCGTTAGGAAAAGGCAAAGTGGCAACCCGGATGATGGGGCAGGGGCTTGGTCGCAAAGCCAGGCGGGTGGTCATCAAGACGCGGCTGGTGAACCTGCAGCGGGCGGGCACGCGCTCGACCATCACGCATCTGCGCTACATCGAGCGCGAGGGCGTCGGGCCTGAAGGAGAGCAGGGGCAGGCCTATGGGCCGCACACGGATGATGCCGACATGGACGGATTCGAGCGTCGTGTGCGCGATGACCGGCATCAGTTCCGGTTCATCGTCTCGCCGGCTGATGCGGACCAGCTGGGAGACCTCAAAAGCTACACCCGCGAGCTGATGACTCAGGTGCAGGCCGACCTGGGCACGTCGTTGGATTGGGTTGCGGTGGACCATTGGAACACCGACAACCCGCACACGCATATCGTGCTGCGAGGGAAGCAGCAGGATG
>VFQO010002539.1_pt1 | contig 10925 bp, 8 predicted proteins | sample 3512331 | NCBI WGS metagenome assembly VFQO01 (sample SAMN10412371, study PRJNA504923) | tailings metagenome | isolation source: Replicate 3 from Balatoc abandoned mine | place: Philippines: Itogon, Benguet | collected 2017-08-28 | reverse complement strand
GAAAGTGCATCTGCAAAAAGGTATTCGGTTCCCTCATCGCTGTATACTTCGTAAGGCGAAGCAGGGAGCGCATTGATTGGGTGCTTGATTCTTCCAAATTTCAAAACCACATGCGCATTGATCGCTTGGAAATCCTCCATACTACGGTTTTCCAGTTTTTCTGAATTCAAAAGACCCACGTCACCCATCGAATGCCCGACCGCCGTGATCATTTTGACCAGCATATCCATGACCTCAGGAGAAAGTTCGTTTTCTTCATGGAGAATCAGAATTCCTTTGGCAAAAGTGCCCTTCACTTCTATAGGTTCAGGTTTTATTTCCTCTTCCTGTGTCGGAATATCGATTTTCTTAACCGCCTTTGGGCCTGCTTCCAAACTGGAAAGTATGCTTTTGCGATCCTCTGGGGTCAAGTAAATTTCTTCAGGGAGAAAATGCTGTAATTCCTCCAAACTTTCGTTTTCCATGCTTGAAAATTGGCTAAAAAAACCAGCATAGCCAAAAGGAAAGGTAGCTTTCGTCTATTTCTTTATCCTGAAATTACCCGCTTTCCCTTTTCCACCAACTTCCAAAATTCATCAGAATTGGATAGCTGAATTTCTTGAATTTTAGTCAAAAAAGTACTTACTGATTGAAAATCAATTTTTCCATTCCCAAAATACCCCAGTAAAAAGAATTGGAGTTCTTGGTTCGAAAAACCGATTCGATAAGTCGAATTCATATTGGCATCAGAGGCATAGCAAGTCGGACTATTTGAATCATTTTTTGATATAAGGATCAATCCAGTCTTGAGAGTAATCTCTTTTTCCAAGTTGCTCCAATCCGAATCAGACACCGACTTAAGGAGTTTTCCTAGTTGATCTTCTTGATCCATTTTCGCTCGAATTATAAGAAAAATCCCGGCTTTTGACCGGGATTTAGATTATTTAAAGGCTTGAATTCCAGTGATTTCATTTCCTAGAATCAAGAGGTGAATGTCATGCGTTCCTTCATAGGTGATGACTGACTCCAGGTTCATCATATGGCGCATGATTGGATATTCTCCCGTGATTCCCATTCCTCCGTGGATTTGTCGGGCTTCACGTGCGATGTTCAGTGCCATTTCGACGTTGTTTCGTTTGGCCATGGAGATATGGACCGTTTTGGCAGTTCCTTCATTCAGCATTTTTCCAACTTTCCAAGCCAAAAGTTGTGCTTTAGTAATTTCAGTGAGCATTTCAGCCAGTTTTTTTTGAACCAACTGAAAGCTTGCGATCGGCTTGCCAAATTGAATACGCTCAGCGGCGTATCTTCTCGCCGATTCATAGCAATCCATGGCCGCACCAATTGCTCCCCAAGCGATTCCAAAACGGGCCGAATCCAAACACATCAACGGTGCGCCTAGTCCAGATTTGCCAGGAAGTAGATTTTCCTTAGGAACTTTCACATTGTCAAATACCAATTCCCCTGTGCAGGAAGCTCTCAGTGACCATTTATTATGAGTTTCTGGGGTAGAGAAACCTTCCATTCCGCGCTCCACGATCAAGCCATGGATTCTACCTTCTTCATTTTTGGCCCAAACGACGGCGATATCCGCTTTTGGAGAGTTGGAAATCCACATTTTGGCCCCATTGAGTAGGTAGTGATCGCCCATGTCTTTGAAGTTGGTCACCATTCCGCTTGGGTTTGACCCATGGTCAGGCTCTGTCAGACCAAAGCAACCAAGCATTTCTCCGGAGGCAAGTTTGGGAAGATATTTTCTCCGTTGTTCCTCAGAACCAAACTTATAGATCGGATACATGACCAAAGAGCCTTGCACTGATGCCGTAGATCTCATTCCTGAATCGCCGCGTTCGATCTCCTGCATGATCAATCCATAGGAGATGTAATCCAATCCACCACCTCCGTATTCGGCTGGGATTTGAGGACCAAACGCGCCCACATCTCCGAATTTTTTGACGATTTCGTAGGGAAAGTGAGCTTTTTGAGCCCAGTCTTCGATGTAAGGGGAGATTTCTCGCTTTACAAAATCCCGGATTGAGCTCCGAATCAATTTATGTTCCTCAGTCAAAAGATCGTCCAAATCAAGAAAATCCACTCCGTCGAAAAGATCTTGCTTGAGTGATTTCTGAATCGCTACAGCCTCCATGGTATATTTGGTTTATTTTTGGGAATAAGTCATTTTTGCCTCGAAGAAAAGTCCCATCGGCCCTCGAAATTAAGGAGAAAGCCTCTTAAAAAACTACCTTTTTGATAAAAAATCCCCATGCACGAATCCCAGTTTGATCCAAAAATCCTGGACAAAATCCATCAACTCCAAGAAAAATTCAAAGCATCCGGTCAGGATATGCTTTCTTACCTCGAGGGTTTGCTTTACGCCGATTATTTGACCTATTGGGAGTATATCAATTTGGATACCTTGCTGTCTCTACAGCAACCTAAGACCAGCTTCAAAGACGAGAAAATATTCATCATCTACCATCAGATCACCGAGCTCTATTTCAAATTGATCATTTCGGAAATGGAGCAAATTGCGGATCAACAAGCCCTTTCTGAGGACTTTTTCAAATCCCGACTGGAGCGAATTTTGATGTATTTTGATCATTTGATCAGCTCATTTGCGATGATGTGGAAAGGAATGGAGCGTGAGCAGTTCCTTAAATTCCGAATGTCGCTTTTACCTTCTTCCGGTTTCCAAAGCGCTCAGTATCGGGAAATCGAACTGATGGCAACGGATGCTTTTCATTTGATTTCTCTGGGGAAAAGAGCCGAGTTTGATTACCACAGCCCTGCTGATGATCTGTTTGAGCATCTATACTGGCAGCAAGGGGCGATCGAATTGGCGACGGGTGAAAAGACCTTGACCCTAAAGAACTTTGAAGCCAAATATGGTAAAGCTCTCAAGGAGCTTATCGAATCCTACCGTCGAAAAAATATCTGGCAGAAATACATGGAATTCGGTGAGCCATCTAAAGAACTGACTGAATTGATGCGACAGTTTGACTTGAAAGCCAACGTGTTCTGGCCACTTGCGCATTACAAGTCAGCCGTAAGATACTTACAGCGTGATCCCGTTGATATCGCTGCGACAGGAGGCACCAATTGGCAAAAATACCTGCCACCACGATTTCAAAAGGTGATTTTTTTCCCTGAACTCTGGACTGAAAAAGAGCTGGAAGAATGGGGAAAAGGCTGGGTTGTCAAGGAAGTATTTGGTGAAGAAATTCAAAAGGGGTAATCAGCCCCTTTTTTTATTCAAACCGGATAGTTTTCGAGTACAAAAGCCTCGGCATTTCCGAAGCAGAAATCGTCCACCCATTTTTCTACATCTTCTCGAGACTGGAATCTGCCAAGGTGTTTAGCCCCAGGCTTCTTTCTAGCTTGATCGATCATAAAAACCAAATTATTTGCCATTGAATCATACTGGAGGACTGTGGGATAGGGATCAACCGGATCAATTAATCCTTCGAAATCCGAGCCAATCGTCAGACATTTCCAAATCTGTTCCTTTTGGAGAGGATTTAGATTCGGGTTGGTATAGGCGCTTTTCACTATGCCTTCGATATTATCCCAAAGCAGTTCTATTCCGTTTCTTTTTTGGATTTCCTTCTTTTCGCCTTTCAACTGATCTTTGGTGATTCCTAAGATTCGCTGATCAAATGAAATCCCGATTAATCCCTGAGTTTGCACGATGATTTCGATATCCTCATCGCATAGATTAATATTCCAGGAATTGAATTTTCCGCTTGGGTCAAGGGCATTGTCTTTTTCTTCCCTTTCCTTTTCAATATGTTCCTTTAAGGTTTTCAATCCAGAAAACCCACAATGAGAAGCAATAACGGGGATGCGGTCGCCTTTTCTGAGGCATTCTCTGACCCAAGTATAAAAATCAACTCGAGATCGGGCAGCCATGTGCTTCACGTCAATCAATATTCGATAGCCTAAACTCGGGTCTCGTTGTAGATTGGGACCAAGCCCTAGCAGTTCTCTCAAAATTCGCTTGCCATTTCTTCGGAACCCTTCATTGAGGTGTTTCTTCTGATTCAAAAGGATTTTACCGGTGTCTGGAATGGAGTGGGCGTGGCCACAAAGCCGATTATCAAAGTGATGCGCAAACGTGATAAAGAAGATTGGCACCTCCCACATCTCCTTGATAAACCGAACTCGATCAGAAATATCCTGAACTCCCGTCACCCGATCTGTTCCCAAGGAATGTGCACCTTCGATGGTCAAAATCATAGTGATTTCAGAGTCATCTGCTAGGGATTTCGCCAGTTCCGTTTTGTTTTTGGGAATGCGATAACAGGCTTTTTGTGCCACATAGGATTCAGGAAATTCCTCCGAAAGCCTCTTAGCTGCTTTCCGGTCATTGAGTCGTAATCCTGGAACGTGAATTTCATTTTGAACTATTCGTTTTCCTGAGTCAGAGACCACAAAGTCTTTTTCCCGATTCAGCGATTCCCAATAATCATAAGTGGGCGATTGAAAGTAGTCCACCACTTTATCCGGGATTCGCATATAGGCTGTCTGTAATAAATCCCTTCTCAGTCCGATGTCACCCAAAATCGCCATTGCAAAAAAGTTATACCACTTATCTTCTCCGATTTTGGGATCCATTCCTTGGACAAATTGCCTTTCGAGAGGATAGAGGGAATTAAACGTCAAGCGCAAATTGCCATTCCAGCATTTGACCAGGTCGATTTGGCTGTAGCTGGCGCCCATTTTTCCTTTTTCTTGGTTTTTGGCTTTGGAAGCAATGACTGTCCAAGGGCTGAACTCTCCTTTTTTTCTGAACTTCTTCTCTTTTTCCTGGAAGTGAAAATGTGCCCGCATGTGATTGTGGCAGTGGAGATCTGAAAATTTTCTGCGCATAAAAAAAGATTATTAGGGTTTAAGAATGACTACTTGGACTTTTTACCGATATCTCCCTTGGAAAAATTCGAATCAAAAAGCCAATGAAATTTGGGGAGAAATCCATTGAAAATCAAGGGACTATTGAATTGAAATAAAAAAGCCAATCGGAATATCCAACTGGCTTTAAACTTATTAAACTAACGATTTTCTAAACTTATTTTTGCTCCAAATCAAAAGATTTAAGAATGTAGGTCAATTGCTCAAACTCAATCAAAAAGGCATCGTGACCAGCAGTAGATTGAATCTCTTTGTAGGTACCTCTTCGAACTTTTTGACTGATAAATTGAGATTCTTCGGGTAAAAACAATAGATCCGAATTGACCCCAACAGTCAAAACTCGAGCTTCAATCTGCGCCAAAGCCGCTTCAACTCCTCCTCGGTTTCTACCCAAATCGTGGCTATCCATTGCCTTACTGAGTGTCCAATAGGAGAGTGCATTGAATCGTTTGGCTAGCTTTTGACCTTGATAGCGCAGGTAAGAGGAGGCCCGAAATCCATCCAACTTTTCCTCCTTATCAGTTTGCTTGATCTGGAAATCAGCAGGATGCCGATAGCTTAGCATGGCAATCGCTCGGGCAGTTTCCAATCCTTTTTGTCCGGCATCTTCCCGTTTTTCTCCCCAAGTACAGTCTGACTCGATCGCCATTCGCTGAGTTTCGTTAAATCCGATTACCCAAGGAGAGGATTTGGCCGTGGAAGCTAAGATTACCGCATTCTTTAATTTTTGACCAAGAGTCACTGCCCATTCGAGTGCCACCTGTCCTCCCAAAGAACCTCCGATCAAGGTGTGAATTTGATCCAATTGCAGATAATTCCGCAACCTCTCCAAGCTAACCGCCAAGTCTCTTGGGGTCAGTTGTGGAAAATCATAGTAGTAAGGTTTACCGCTTTCAGGATTGATACTCAGAGGGTTGGTAGATCCATAATTGCTTCCCAGCAAGTTGGCGCAAATAATGAAGTGATTGGCCGGATCGAAAAATTTGTCTTCTCCGATCAGGCCGTTCCACCATTCAGCGGCCTTAGAATCTCCCGTAAGGGCATGAACTACCCAAATGACATTGGATCGATCCGAATTGAGTTGGCCATAGGTGGTATAGGCGATTTGAAACTGTTTCAAAGTTTCGCCTGATTCCAAGGTTAAAGGTTCAACTGATTCGAAAATCTCCGTAGTCATAGTCAAATCTGCAAATGCGCTAATCAAATTCATTGAGGTAATTAAAGTTTGTCGAATGCCTGCTGAAGATCAGCTTTGATGTCGTCGATATGCTCGATACCCAAAGACAGTCTTAGCAAAGTAGGTGTTACTCCAGCTGCTTTTTGAGCTTCTTCGGAAAGCTGCTGATGCGTGGTAGCCGAAGGTTGGATAATCAGGGTTTTGGCATCACCGACATTAGCTAGGTGAGAGATGAGCTCCAGGTTGTTAATGAATTGAGAGGTGGAGTCCTTGTCACCTTTGATTTCAAAACTCAAGACACCGCCAAAACCATTTTTGAGGTATTTTTTGGCTGTGACATGATAAGGCGAAGACGAAAGTCCCGGATAATTCACTTTGGAGACTTTTGGATGAGCTTCGAGCCACTTGGCGATTTCAAGCGCATTGTCCACCGTTCGCTGTACTCGAAGTGAAAGTGTCTCAATTCCCTGAAGAAGCAGGAAAGAGTTGAAAGGGCTGATAGCCGGTCCCAAATCACGCAAACCTTCTACTCGGGTGCGGATTGCGAAAGCGATGTTTGGGAGTCCTAATGGGTTATTTTCCCCGAAAACTTCCCAGAAATTCAATCCATGATAGCCTTCGGATGGCTCAGAAAACTGTGGGAATTTTCCATTGCCCCAGTTGAAATTACCTCCATCCACAATGATACCTCCGATAGAAGTACCATGTCCACCGATCCACTTGGTGGCTGAGGCAGTCACGATATTGGCTCCATGAGCAATCGGCTGGCAAAGGAATCCTCCGGCACCAAAGGTATTGTCCACCACGAGCGGAATTCCATGCTTTTTGGCCAACGCAGCTACTGATTCAAAATCAGGAATGTTAAACTCTGGATTACCGATTGTTTCCAAGTAGATCGCCTTGGTTTTATCATCGATTAATTTTTCCAGATCTTCTGCTTTGTCACTTTTGGCAAATCGAGCATCAATGCCTAGTCGCTTGAAGGCGACTTTGAACTGGTTGTAGGTACCACCATAGAGGAAAGGAGAGGATACGAAGTTTTCACCAGCCTGAAGAATATTGTGCAGTGCCAAAAGCTGTGCAGCTTGGCCGGAAGCAGTAGCAACGGCAGCTACTCCGCCCTCAAGTGCGGCGAGTCGCTTTTCAAAAACATCCGTAGTCGGGTTCATGATTCGCGTATAGATGTTGCCGAATTCCTTCAGTCCAAAAAGATTGGCGCCATGCTCAGCTGAGTTGAACACGTAAGAGGTAGTTTGATAAATAGGAACTGCCCGAGAATTGGTAGCTGGGTCAGGTGCTTGTCCAGCATGAAGCTGAAGGGTTTCGAAACGATAGTTTGCTGACATAAAATTGAGGTTAAAGGGTTAAGAGAATAATAAAAAGGGATTGCTCCCTGAGAAATTCAAGAGAATATCCAGATCAAAATAAAAGGCACATGCAAGAAGTCGCAGCACCGATTTTATAAGAAATTGAGAAAATTGGCTTGAAGCCGAAAGTAAGGGAGGGAGTAAATTGCCTGTTCATCATACGAGGAATTTATAGTTCCAAATGAGACCTTCTCATTTGGCAGGAATTGGCACCTTGGATTTTCCAGGTTGCCAGAGGGTCATCGAGCCTGTCTCTCGCCTCTTCTTTATAAATCCTCACACTGGAAAAAAGTGAAAGGATGACGCAAAGAAAAGCCCCTATTTTTGAAAATCAAACAATAGGGGCCGAAAATCAATAAAGATTTTACAAGACCTGATCGTCTGAGTATCGAAAAACTGGGTGAATATTCTCAAAATCAGGAAGAATCGTCGTCAATTCTTTTACTAATCCATTATCTAAGCCATAAACCCAGCCATGTATTTCAGGGGATTTCCGCTCTTTCCAGGCTTTTTGAATAATGGACGTTTTGAGCAAATCTTGACATTGTTCCAGGACATTGAGCTCAACTAGGCGGTTTACTCGTGCTTTGTGATCCGGAATGGCATCAATTTCTGATTCATAGGTTTTATAGACTTCTTTGATATTCCTAAGCCATTTGTTGATCAGTCCAAAGCTTTGATGTCCAAGTGCTGCTTCTACACCTCCACATCCGTAATGTCCACAGACGATGATGTGTTCGACTTTCAATACATCTACAGCATACTGAAGCACTGACAATAAATTTAGATCGGTATGCACCACCATGTTAGCAATATTCCGATGAACGAAGACCTCACCGGGATCGGTACCGGTGATTTCGTTGGCAGGAACCCGACTGTCTGAGCAACCAATCCAGAGGAATTTGGGTCGCTGCTGATTAGCAAGCCTTAAAAAGAAGTTTTTGTCATGGTGGATTTTCTCTTCTGACCAGGCTTTATTTTGGAGTAGGAGTTTTTCGTAGGGATTCATAGTGCTTTACTTAGGTTGTAGGAAAATCCTTCTATGGTTAAAGAAATTTGTTTATCTGCTGCTGATGCTATAAAATCATTTAGTACTTCCTGAATATCATGGTCAATAAATCTTGCTTTAGTGGTGTTCAGTAGCACTTTGCTTCCGGGAGGAATCAGTGCAAGTTCTCGCATCAATGGAGCTTTATTCAAAAATGAAACATCTTTTTGAAGCTTGATCAAGTAGTTTCCTTGATGCTCGGTGACGATAACGGATTTTTGAAAGTTCGTTTTCAACACAAAAAACAATCCTACGATAAGCCCAATGCCTATCCCAATCAAAAGATCGGTCAATAAGATGGCAACAACGGTGAAAATGAATGGAAGAAATTGATTTTTTCCTTTTTCAAATTCATGCAAAAAGATCGATGGTTTGGCCAGTTTGTATCCGACCAAAAACAAAACGGCCGCCAAACAACTGAGTGGAATTTTATTGAGCAATTGAGGAATGCTGAGAACCAAAATCAAAAGTAAAAAGCCGTGCAAAATTGCAGACAACTTCGTCCGTGCTCCTGATGCTATATTAGCTGATGTTCTGACGATTACGGCAGTGATAGGAAGTCCTCCAATGAGCCCGGAAACCGTATTTCCTATCCCTTGGGCAACCAATTCTTTGCTTGGGGGAGTGATTCGTTTGTAAGGATCCATTTTGTCTCCGGCATCGATCGAGAGCAAGGTTTCAATACTTCCAATAATAGCCAAAGTAGCTGCCACCACCCAGAAACTTCCATCTGAAATCAAACCAAAATCCGGAAAAGTAAGCAATGTGGAAAGATCACTCAAGCTGTCTAAATCGGGTATAGTTACCAAGTGTTCATCTGTCAAAGTCCAACTTGGTAAAAATTTCTGATAGAGAAAGTTGATCAAAATGCCGGATAAAACCGCCCATAAAGCACCTGGCACGGCTCCAAAAATCTTGTGGTTTTTCACCTTTGGTTGTTCAAAAAGAATTAAAATCCCCAAAGCAATCAGCACAATAGGAATAGCTCCCGGACTGAAATAAAGAAAGACATAATAGATTTCGGTAAATGTATTTTGATCGTCTAATTGCTTGAAAGCCAAGTCCCCCAAGAAGTCCTTATCATAGCCTAGTGCATGAGGTATTTGCTTCAAAATTAAAATAAGGCCAATCGCTGTCAACATTCCTTTTATTACAGAATGAGGAAAATAATAACCCAATATCCCAGCTTTGGCAAAGCCTAATATTAACTGGATCAAACCTGCAATTACTAAAGCCCCCAGAAATAATTGAAAAGTGCCTAAAGTCGAAATGGAGTCCAAAACAATCACAGTCAATCCTGCCGCAGGTCCACTTACAGATACATGGGATTTTGAGAATGTGCCAATCACGATTCCTCCAACAATCCCCGCAATTAACCCCGACATTGGTGGGGCACCGCTCGCAATGGCGATACCAAGACAAAGTGGAAGGGCGACTAAGAATACGACTAAACTTGCCTTTAAGTCATAGGGCAAATTCTCACCAATAAGGCTTTTCATAGATAAATTACTTCAAAAGTGCTAGTGGGTATAAATATCACTTAAGATAAAAGTAAATTTCTCAAATGAAAATACCGGCGAGATTAGATTTTTTAATGGTTTGGTTTAAGACAGCAGCTTTTGAAAAGCATCATCAATTTTATCAAAACTAAAGGATTGAAGCTGAGATTTCATTTTTTCTTGAATTTCAGCCAAACAAAGATTTCCAATACTTCCTTCATGCGTATGATTGACTTGGCTTTGATCAGGAGCAAATTTATCTGCTTCGATATCCAAGCCAACTTTTTTGTAGGCATCGCGGAAAGGCATTCCTTGAAGCACCAAATCATTTACAACTTCCACTGAAAAAAGGTGCTTGTAAAACGAATCCTGAAGGATGTTTTGCTTCACTTTGATTTCTTTGAGCATAAAGGTGCTCATGCTGAGGCAGGATTTCAAAGTTTCGAAGGCAGGGAAAATCTCCTCTTTCAGCAACTGCATGTCTCGATGATAGCCTGTGCTCATATTGGTCAACAAGAAGCTAACAGAAGTAGGAACAGCTTGAATCTGATTGGTTTTGGCACGGATCAATTCGAATACATCCGGATTTTTCTTGTGCGGCATGATGCTGCTTCCTGTGGTGAGATTGTCAGGAAAAGTAAGGAAGGCAAAATGCTGATTCATAAACAGGCAGACATCTGTCGCCAATTTATTGAGAGTACCGGCGATTCCTGCCAAAGCAAACGCAATCGTTCGCTCAGTTTTCCCACGGCTATTTTGTGCGTTGATCACATTGTGGTGCAGATCTGCAAAGCCTAAAAGCTCAGTGGTCATGGTTCGGTCCAATGGAAAACTTGATCCATAGCCAGCAGCAGAACCCAATGGATTTTTATTACTCAGGTCAAAGGCAGCCTTCAGCATTCCCAGATCTTCGGTCAAACCTTCCGCAAATGATCCAAACCAAAGTC